>Ga0334888_1001042_pt1 | contig 38878 bp, 44 predicted proteins | sample GraSluR1_MG_FD_207227 | JGI IMG/M metagenome (GOLD analysis project Ga0334888, IMG submission 207227) | Sludge microbial communities from methane-producing bioreactor in Wageningen University, Netherlands - Granular Sludge_3_08-R1 | ecosystem: Engineered > Bioreactor > Anaerobic > Unclassified ...
GCATACTCACCGAACTTAGCACCCAGGAAGTTGACTTCCCAGCTGAACATGGCTCCCTCGAATTTTATCTGCTTATTGAAGAGGGTATTACTGAAGTTTACAATACCTCGGATCTCAGAGTTGGTAAGGGTTATCTGTTGATTGATCAGCTTCAGATTGTCGGACAATTCGAGCTGTTTATCAAACGCGGTTCGCTCAACATGCTCCGTGGGAAGCTCCAGCCCGCTTATGTCGAGGTCGCCCTCGACGATCACGCCGTCGTACTCGACGTCCTCGCCCCGCTCGATCTTGGCCAGGATCTCGCTCGCCTGGATCACCGGGCGCTGGTATGAGCTGGTATCCGCTTCCATTGTTATTAGCATTCAATGGCCAGGAATTTAAAAATTCGCTCTTTACGAAGCTGCTCACCTGATGAACTTGCGGGCCAAGACAACCACGAAAAGCGCCATGAGCAAATATCCCAGGATCGCCTCTATCATGGCTAAAGTCCTTAGCCATCGTTCTGGCGCCAGAATATCTGGCTCACCTCCGGTGAACATCATCAATCCGCCGGTAAAAGTCATTAAGCTAAAATAGAAGCTTTCAAACATTGAGTTGAAATAACCTAAAAAAATGATACTGGTTATGAAAACAACACCGAACATTGAAAATACGGTGTGAAGGGGACGAACACCATATCCACACGATATCCAAGAGATGATATCTAGAAATTTTGACCAATCCCAACCGTTCTCATTATCGTACAGCTTTTTTTGATCTTGGTTTTTCTTCCTGTATTGATATTCGCAGTCATCGGCGTCTTCGAATTGCTCAACCACTTTAAAGTTTTTTATTAAAGCCAAGAAGGCAGGGCCATCATAAACAAGATTATCTTTAATCGAAATCCAATCTATATATAATACATTAAATTTTAATCTTTTCAAGATTATATCAGCATAAAATTTTGCACCCATGAAGTCGGCATCTTTGTGGAACTTAGCCTCAAGAAAGTCTGCCTTGCCGCCGAATTGGGCATCCATGAATTTGTTATCTCTGCAAAACATTGCCTTTATGAAGTGGGTATCCCCTTTGAATTTAGTTTCAATGAAGTCTGTATCTCCCCGGAACACAACTCCCAAAAACCAGACCATCCCTCCAAACGTTACTTGCTGGAAGTTGGCCTTTCCGCCGAACTGAGCTACCCCAAAACCAGCATAATCGGTAAACTCAGCGAGCAGGAAGTTAGTATTCCCACCAAACTTAACTTCTGTAAACCGGGCTTTCCCTCCAAACGTGGCTTGCTGGAAGTTAGCCTCCCCGATGAACTCAGATTCCGTGAAGTAGACATCTCTTTTGAACCTAGCTCCACTGAAGTTGGCTTTCCCTGTGTACTTAGTTCTCATGAAATTGGCATAATTAAAAATAACTCCTGCAAACTTGACATTCCTATCAAATTTTGCCCCTCTCAAATCGACATCATCGGTAAACTGAACTCTTCTAAAGCTCCTTTGTTCCCGAAAGCTAACCGTCTTCAGGAAGTGTGTGTTGCTGAAGTTTACCTTACCTCGAATTTCAGAATTGATGATTGTAATCTTTGAGGTTACCACTTTCAGCTCTTCGGACAATCCTTGCCGCAACTCTCGTTTTGTTCTACTTACTTTTTCCGTTCGAAGATCGAGCCCGCTGAGATCCAAGTCGCCCTCGATTACTTTGTAGTCGTATTCAACGTCCTCGCCCCGCTTTATCTTGGCCAGGATCTCCCTCGCCTGGATCACAGGGCGCTGGTCTGAGCTGGTGTCCGGCTCCATCGGTTATAGCATTCAATGGCAAGGAATTTAAAAACTTGCACTTTACTCCATCTCCGGCATCTCCGGCGGCCGGTATATCCCTCGCTCGGTGATGATCGCAGACACCAGATCGAGGGGCGTGGCGTCGAAGGCCGGGTTGTAGATGGGGACACAAAGCGGGGCGAGCTGTCTGTTTCCCAAACGCCGGATCTCGTCCGGGTCCCTCTCCTCGATCTCGACCTCCTTTTCTGAATGAGCGAGATCGAAGGTGGAGATGGGGGCGGCGACGTAGAAGGGGATCCCGTGGGCCTTCGCCAGGACGGCGTGGGAGTAGGTCCCTATCTTATTGAAGACGGCGTCCTTCGTGATCCGGTCGGCGCCGACGATCACCTTGTCGATCCTGCCCTGGCGCATGACCATCCCGGCCATGCTGTCGCAGATGAGGGTGACGGGGATGTTGTCTTCGGTCAGTTCCCAGGCGGTCAGCCTGGACCCCTGATGAAGCGGCCTCGTCTCGCAGGCGTAGACGCTGATCTTCTTTCCTTCGGCCACAGCCGACCGGATGACCCCGAGGGCCGTCCCCCAGTCGACGCAGGCGAGCCTCCCGGCGTTGCAGTGGGTGAGGACGACGTCACCATCTTCCAGGAGGCTCGCGCCCCGGTCGCCGAGGGCTCTGTTGATCGAAACGTCCTCCCCGGCGATCAATTCTGCCGCCGCCAGGGTCGCGGCCCGGATCTCTTCGACGTCGGCGGATTCTTTTATCTCTTCGATGGCCTTCAAGACCCGGTCGACCACCCAGGAGAGGTTGACGGCCGTCGGCCTCGCCGCCCGGATGACCCCGGCCGCCCCTCTCACGTCCTCGATGAGGGCGGCTGGATCGGTGGCCGCCGACCGGGCCGCCGCCAGGGCGACGCCGTACCCCCCCGCGGCGCCGAGGGCGGGAGCCCCCCGGACCCGCAAGGACTTGATCGCCTCGCAGAGCTCGCCGACGGAGCCGACCAGAATATCTTCAAGCCTCTCGGGGAGGAGGGTCTGGTCGATCATCCCGACGGCCCGCCTCTCGGCGTCCCACCAGATCGTCCTCAAGATATCACTCGCGGCTGAAGGTCTTCACAGCTCCGTCGATGACGACGACCAGCTCGTCGACGTTCTCGAAGATACCGTGCTCGACGACCCCAGGGATCTCCGATAGCTGGGTCCCCAGGAGCCCCGGGTCCTCGATCTCGCCGAAGTCGGCGTCGATGACGAAGTTGCCGTTGTCGGTGATCACCGGCCCGTCCTTCATCTTCGCCTGCCGGATCTGGGGGGAGCCCCCCAGCTCCTCGATCCGGCTCTTCGCGAGCTTGGCGGCAAAGGGGAGGACCTCCACGGGGACCGGAAATGTCAGGGTCTTCACAAACTTCGACGAGTCGGCGACGACGACAAACCACTGGGCTGATGCGGCGACGACCTTCTCCCGGGCGTGGGCGGCGCCGCCCCCCTTTATGGCGATGAGGTCCCGGGATACCTGATCGGCTCCGTCGATGGCGAGGTCGAGGACCGGGTCCTGGTCCAGGGTGGTGAGAGGTATCCCCGCGGCTATCGCCAGCTCCTGCGCCTGGTAGGACGTGGGAACCCCCAGGACCTCGAGCCCCTCCTCCACCATCTCTCCTATCCTCTTGATCGTCCAGGCGACCGTCGACCCCGTCCCGAGGCCCAGGACCATCCCGTCTCTCACCATACCCGCCGCCGCCTCTCCGGCGGCCCGCTTCTCCTCTGCGTTAGATTCCGGCGTCCTCACCAAGGCTATCCTCCTCCATAGATCGCAGTTCCATCGGCACTACTCGATAACTTCGCTTCTGACCGTCGTGAAGACCGGCCCGCGCAGGTCGATCTTCTTCTTTCTGCTCGTTATATACCGCTCCAGGGCCGGCTGCAAGCGGAGGTTTAGGTCACCGGGGGCCCTCGCGATCCGGACCCTCGTCTGCGACCCCTCACCCTTCAGGGCCGCCTCTTCGGCCTTTCGGGCGGCAAGCTCCGCGAAGGAGTCGATGAACCTGATGCCTGTGGTCACCCCGTCCTCGAAGGCCTCCTCCCACTTGGCGGTCCTTGGGACCCCCAGGATGTTATCCTTGTAGACTACGACTTCGTTGTTGGCCGCGGGGCCGCATAGCTTAGTATTCTCCTCCGGCTCCACCACCTTTACGACGACGCTGCGGCCAGAGACCGTCCCCCTCCACGCCTCAAACTCGCAAGGGCTGGGCTCGTCCCCGTGGTCCTCGCAGATCCGGACAATTGATCTCGCGATCTCGATCCCCGCGGGGGTCTGGGGCTCCTCCTCGACCATTATCATCATCGCCATCTCCCTGCCTGAGAGGTCGGGGTCCTGGACGAACTGCGGATACGTCATAGCCCGAAGGTCCGTCGCGCCGTAGAGGATCATCGCCAGCCTCTCGACCCCCAGGCCCAGGTTCATCACCGGATAGGGGACGTCGTACATCGATAGCGCCGTCGGAGAGTAGATCCCAAAGGTGGCGACCTCGACCCAGCCGGTGCTGTATTTGGTCGACGACCCGACGAGGCCGGGGTGATAGGCGTAGACCTCGATCTGGGTGTCGGGGACGTAGTACTTGCTCCGTTTGTCGTCGGGGAGGAACCTGAACTTCTGAAATCCGAACTGCGCGAGGAGGCCGTCGGCTACGACCTTCCCATCCTCGACGGAGAGGTTCTCGTCCATGACGACGCAGCTCGCCGAGTGGTATGTCATCAATCGAGCCGCGTCCTCCGACTGCTCCCGCCGGAAGCAGCGGTCGATGGAAAATAGTCTCAACGGGAGGGCCGCCCTCCCGGCGAGGCCGCCCAGGGTGATGAACCAGCCGGAGGTCATGTGGCTGCGGAGGGTCTTCGTCGTCGCCAGGGGGGCGAGGGCCTCAAACTCGGGGAAGACATCCGCGAGGAGGGTCGAGACGAGGGCGTCGGAGGCGCCGAGGGCGGCGGAGATCTCGTGGACGAGGTCGTCGCCCTCCACCGTCCCCTTCTTGTAGCCGTGGAGGATCTTCCTGACGCCGTCGACCTCCTCTGCCGAGAGGTCCCGGCCCAGGAGACGTTTCATATCTCCTACCCGCTCATCGGAGATCCCTATGTCGGGGCGGGGGAGGCCTGCCAGGTAGAAACATCGATCCAGAACCGCCAGGGCCTCGCTCCCGAACTGCTTCTTCACCTCGGCTTCATCGACGATGACGGGGTTTGCCGCCTCGTCGAAGCCGAGGCGGAGGTAGGCCTCCCGGAGCCTGCCGATCACTTCGAAGACGGGGTGGGGCCTCCCGTAGGAACAGACGCGCCTGGGATAGCGACGGTTGAGGGGCGGCTCCTCAACGTACTCCCTTCCGTGCTGCCAGGCTCCGTCGAAGTCCTCGCCGGCAGCCTCCCTAATGCGGGCTGGATCGAACTTCATGAAGAGAGAAATTAGGCCGCCCCTCTTTAAGACTTTTGGGGGAGGAGAGGTCGCATGATTTATAAGTCCCGATCCCATTTTGATATGAATAGAGGTGGAGATGGCCTTGAAGTGGTTGAAGAAGATCTTTCAGAGGGACAGGTCCGATGAAGCAAGGGACGAGAGAGAACTGCCGTCAACCCTGGCCCTCTCTTACGTCGAGGAGTGGCTCGCCGACCGGTCCCGAGAGCCAGAGTTTGAGAATAGGGTCAGATCCTTCTATTCATCCATCGAAAGGGTGGCGATAGACCTGGATCGGGACCTCAAAGCCCTGGAGGAGGCGGAGCCCGGAGAGGAGGTCCCTCCGAGGCTCCTCAAGGCCGGGACGGCGGCCAGGGAGAACGTCTCCCGCCAGATGAGGATCCTCTCTTCGAAGTTTGCTCCGCCTGCGGGAGCCGACCTGGGATCTGCAAAGGAGTACCACTCCGCCATTTTGAAGCAGCTTCAGAACACCGTCCAGAAGTTCGGCAGGGCCCAGAAGTACACCGCCGCCCTCTTCCCCGAGGAGGTGGAGGCTGTCAAATCAGACCTGGCTATCGTCAACCGCCACCTCCAGGATCTAGGCGATGCCGTCTCGCAGCGGGAGGCGAGGCTTGGAGAGTTCGTCGAGGCGACCGAACTCGCGAAGGCGGCCCGGGAGAGGAACGAGAAGATCGGGGCGGTCCGGGCTGAGATATCCGAAGATGAGAGGGTCTTGGCCGCCATGAGGGAAGAAGAGACGGTCCATCAGAGAGAGATCGAGTCCTGGAACCGGAGCGAGGAGGGGAGGAGGACCCTCGAAGAGAGAAGGTCCCTGGAAGAGAAGCTCCGGGAAAAGGATCAGATCGAGATGTCCATGGCAGACCTCGTCTCCCCCCTCACGAAGGCGATATCCAGGGTGGTGAAGCAGGACGCAAGCGACCGGATCACCCTCCAGCACCGGGGGGTCTTCGAGGTCCTCTCCACCTCCCCCGCCAGAGCCCTGGACGGTGAGATCTCGGGGGCGCTCTTTGAGCTGCGTTCTATGGTCGACGTCCTGGGGCTCCGGGACAAGAAGAGGGAGAGGATCGTGGAGCAGATCGATCACCTCCTGGAAGACAGGCCCCTGGAGGTCCTCAAGGCCCGTCATTCTGCAGTTACAGGAGAGATCGAAGATCTGAGGCGGGAGCTCTCCAAACGCGGCCGGGAGACGGCCAGGATCAAGGAGAAACGCGACCTGATCCGCCAGAAGATCCCAGCTCTGGAGTCCTCCATCGAGGAGAGGAGGAGAAACCTCGCCACCATGGAGGAGAAGCTCTCCGGGGATCTCGCCGACCTGAAGGGAAAGCTCGAGGAGATAGCCGGGGGTCGGGTGGAGATCGACGTCGAAGGTTGAGGGGCTGGACCATCCACTTCCATCTCAGTCCATCCACATCACGATCTCATCTCCCCTCTTCCCCCTCTCCCCATCCTTCCCCTTGAAGCCCCGGTCTGCCGACGGAGAAGCGGCGGTTGGTCGGGAAGGTGGTGAGAGGTCCCGCCCTTGATGCGGCGCCTCAGCCGGCCAGGGGGAAGCTGTCGAAGTTCGACCCCCCCGGGATCGGTCGGCCGACGTCACAGATCCCGTCGAGGTCGGCGTCGGCGCACCCCTCTCCGGGTTCGTCGAAGTCGCCATACCTGTTTCCCACCAGGCCGTCGTCCCAACTGTTGACCCCGTCGTCGAAGGCGTTTGCGATGAAGTTCTTCGTCATGAGGTTGTCGACGACGATGTTACCGATGGACCCCACCAGCATGATGCCGTATTCGAGGTTTCCGCTGGCGACGTTCCCCCGGACGGTGGAGTTATTCGACCCGGCGAGGCGTATCCCTACGTAGTTGTTGCTGGCGTCGTTATCCCTGATGACGTTCTCGGAGGAGAGGACCAGGATCCCGGCAGATCCCGGCCCCCCGTTCATGAGCCTCAGCCCCTCGACGACGACCCCGTCGGCGGAGACGGTGAGAGGGCTTGCGTACCCCGTGGCGTCGAGGACCGGCATCCCGGAGCCGGAGTCTACGCCCAGAAGGACGATCTTCTTATCGATCTTCAGATGATCGTAGTACCTACCGCTCATCACCTCCACCACGTCCCCCTCCCGGGCGGCGAAGACGGCAGCCTTGGGGCTTGAGTAGTCACAGCCGCTGGAGCAGACGGTGATCGTACCCCCAACGGCGAGGGCGACGACGGCGTAAAAGGCGAAGATCATCCTCCCGAGATTCTTATACGACAAAAGATCACCTCAACCCATCCTTTAAACCTGGAGCCGACATCTCGGCGACCCAAAACAGATTCACACCCAGCTACCGTCGTCGGCAGATATAAATTTATACATTTTCCAGGATGTCGTAAAGGACTGATCTATTATGAAGATTCTGGGGATCAACGGTTCCCCCCGTGGGGATAACAGCACGACACTTAAGCTCGTCGAGGCGGTCCTCGCCGGGGCAGAGGAGGCGGGAGCGGAGACGAAGCTCATCGACCTTTGCAGCCTATCGATAAACTACTGCCACGCCTGCGCCGTCTGCTACAGGACGGGAGAGTGCGTCCACGATGACGACTTCGGGAAGGTATACGGGCAGATCATGGGAAGCGACGGGATCGTCCTCGGCTCACCGGTCTACTTCGGGTCGGTGACGGCCCAGATGAAGACGATGATCGACAGGATGTCCGACGCCGTCCACTGCCAGCTCCTCCTGGGAAAGCGGGTCGCCTCGGTCTCGACGGCCGGAAGCGAAGGCCACCGGGAGGTGGAAGAGTACATAAACAGGATCATGGTGGCGATGGGGGCGACGGCCGTCGGGTCCGCCGGGGCCGATATGGCGGATCCGGCGGGGATGGAAGAGGCGCTGGAGAAGGCCTTCGACCTGGGCAGAACCCTCGTCCGGGAGATCGAGGATGGGACGGCCCACCCCGAGCAGGAGATGATCCACCGGAGGATGAGGGAGAGGTTTGGTCGGGTCATCGGAGCGAAGAAGGACGAGTGGACCCACGAGTACGACCACTGGAAGAGGATGGGCTGGCTTTAGATATGACGGGAGGGCGGACGAGGGATGGAGAGGAGAGGGCTGGAGGGACGGTACTGAGAGATGCGGCCTTCACCGGTGAGCCCCCTTCCACCAGCCCCGGTGAGGGGCGGGACCGGATACCTGGCCGCTTCTCCCTCATCGGAGATGTCGCCGTCCTTTCCATCCCGCCCTCCTTCGAAGGGGATGAGAGAGGGATCGGAGAGGCGATCAAGAGATCTCACAGGAACGTCAGGACCGTCCTCAACAAGGTTTCAAAGCTGGAGGGGGATAAGAGGGTCGCATCCTTCGACCTCCTCGCCGGTGGCGGCACCGTCACATCCCACCGGGAGTACGGCTTCACTTATAAATTGGACGTCGGCCGGGTCTTCTTTAACCCCCGCCTCGGCTCCGAGAGGATGAGGGTGGCATCGAGGGTCACGCCGGGGGAGTGGGCGATCGTCCCCTTCGCCGGGGTCGGACCCTTCGCCATCCCCCTGGCCGCCGCCGGGGCCAGGGTCCTCGCCATGGAGATCAACCCCGAGGCGTGCCGGTGGATGGCGGAGAACGCTGGCCTGAACGGGGTCGGCGGGATGGTCGACATCGTGAACGGCGACGCCTTCGCCCTCTGCCGGGCGATGGGGAAGAGATCTCCGGCGGACGCTTGCGAGGGGACGGAGGAGGAGAAGATGGGTAAGATGGAGAAGCGGACGGAGAAGAAGAAGGAGGAGAAGAAGGAGAAGCGTCAGGGTCCGGGCTTCGACCGGGCCGTCGTCCCCACCCCCTACGGGAGGGACGAGATCCTCGACTCCATAATCCCCCTGGTGAGGCCCGGGGGCTCGATCACCTTCTACACCTTCAAGAAACGAAGCGAGATCGCCGGGCTGATCCGGGGGATGGAGGAGCTGGGGCTGGCCGTCGAGCTCCACCGCCGGTGCGGCAACGTCGCCCCGGGGGTCAGCCGCTGGGCCTTCGATATGGTGAAGCTCCGAGGGGAGGTCCCCCAGAGGCGGCTTACGACCTGATCATCGTCAGCATCATCTTGAAGGGCCTGACGGCCGCGACGGAATGGGGGGCGCCCGCGGGCATGATCACCATATCGCCTGCCGAAAGGGCCATCGCCTCCCCGGAGATGGTGATCTCTGCCACCCCGTCGATGACGTTCACCACGGCGTCGAAGGGGGCGGTGTGCTCGCTCAGCCCCTGCCCCGCGTCGAAGGCGAAGAGGGTCACCGTCCCCGCCTTCTTGTCGACGAGGGTCCTGCTGACGACCGCCCCCGTCTGATATTCCACGAGATCTCCAAGCCTTAGGGGGCGGCCCACCAGGGCCGCCGCCTTCTTCTCTTCATCCAGGACCACGATAAATCCCTCCCGTATCTTCCACCCTTTCCCATCTACTTTCCCATCTATACTCTTCCGGAGGGAGAGCCGCCCTTCAGTCCCGGACCTTCCGGGCCTCCAGCTTCTCGCCGTGCTTCAGCCTCAGCATGATCTGCTTTGCGAGATCCGAGGACTTCACCATCCTGATGTCGCCCCTGCGACCTACGGTGGCGGTGAATACCGGCTCCTTTCCGACGAGGATCTCGACCCTCTCTCCGGCCACTCCACCGACCCATATCGCCAGGTGGCGGCCGGTATCCTCGATGTGGGGCGAAAGGTTCTCCTCTTTCTCGTTGAAGGTCTGGACGTCGATGTGGATCCCCAGGGTCTTCTCGATCTGCTCGATCCTCTTTCCCGACTTTCCTATGATCTTGGCCGCCTCGTTCTCCTGGACCTTCACCACCGCCGAGGAGTCGCTGACCATCTCCACCACGAAGGGACCCTTGAGGTGGGTCGCCATCTCCTTCTCGACCTGGAGGGAGGCGAGGTCCCAGGACGCGGGCTTCTTCACCTCCGGGGAGATGGGCATGATGACGATCTCTTCGCCGTAGGTGTAGAGCTCGTACTCGGCCTTTCCGGTCTCGAAGTCCTTTACGACGATGACGGGCCTCGCCAGGTCCGCCTCCGTCATCCCGGAGGGGACCTTCACCATGAACTCGACGTCCATCACCTTCGTCACTTCCCCCTTCTCTATGAAGACGATGGTGTCGATCACCTGGGGTATCATCCCCAGGTCTACCCTTCCGATGAGCCTCTGGAGGGCGTCGATCGGTTTATTGGCGTGGACTACCCCGATCATCCCGACCCCGGCCATCCTCAGATCTGCGAAGACCTGGAAGTCGCTCGTCTTTCTGACCTCGTCGTAGATGGTGTAGTCCGGCCTCACCAGGAGGAGGAGGTCAGCCGAGGCCTCCATCGACCCCTCCAGGGGGCCGTACTGGGTGATCTCCGGTGGGACCTGGAGGTCTCTTGGAGCTTCCAGGGTCTTGACGATGTAGTCGCTCTTCTGGAGGTACATGGCGACGCCGGCGGCGAAGGTGGACTTCCCGGAGCCGGGGGGGCCTGCGATCATTATGCCCCGATGAGCCTCCTTCAGCCTCGCCTTCAGCTCGTCGCTATGCCTGTAATCCTCCAGTTCGACCCTGGCGACGGGCCTCACCGCCGTTATCTCCAGGCCGTCGGAGAAGGGGGGCTTGGCGATGGCGATCCTCATGGGGCCGAGCTGGACGACGGCGGCACCGATCTTCTCCATCTCGATGTGGGCGTTGGGGTCGGACTTGACCCTCTCGTAGATCTCCCGGACCATCTCCCGCAGGTCCCTCTCGCTGAGGCTTCTGTTGGCGATCTTTAAGAGGCTGAACTCCCCCACCTTTCCCCTCTTGGCCATGGGATAGGCCCCCTCCTTGAGGTGGACGGATAGGGTATCAGGGGTGAAGTACTTGTCCAGGGTTATCGGCCTGATCTCGCCCCGTTGGGGGCGGACGTACTCGACATTTATCCCCATCGCCTCGGCGACCCTCGACTGGATCGAGTCACTGGTGATGAAGAAGGCCCCAATATCGAGGGCGACGTCCCTTATCATGGCGTCGATCTCTCCCCCTCCCGCCAGCTTGATCTGGTCTAAGTCCGGCCTCACCCCTACATATTCCAGCTCGATCTTTCCCGACTTTGCCAGCTGCGAGAGGCGTCTCAGCTCTTCGAGCCCTTTGATCCCGATCTCGCGGCCGTGGTTCGCCTGGGCCTCCAGCTCCGCCACCACCGCTTCCGGGACGACGATCCGCTTGCCCAAAAACTCGCCGGATGCCACCTTTGCAGAGACCCTGCCGTCGATGACCACGCTCGTATCAGGCACTATACAATCGACCATTGTAATAAACATCCTTCAATTAGTTATTTAGTACTTGTGATCAGGAGACGGAGATCACAGGAAGACTATGTCCATCCCTCTCTTCTCTGCTATCCCTATAAGAACCTCATCGATATCCATCTGTCGCCGCACCTGGCGGGATGCCAAAACCACCATGACGGGTCTGCCGTAGGTTTGAACCGCCTTGATCTTGGCGGAGTCTTCACCCAACCCCGGGTCGATCCGCGAGAGGATGCAGACCGTGATCCCGCTCTCTATAAAGCCACCTTCGACCTGGTGGCCGAACTCGATGCAGACCCTTCCCCCCTCCAGGATCGTCCTGTAGTCGACGTCGTAGCTGGCAAAGGCGTTTCTATCGTAGAGCTTCTTGCCTGCTAAGGCTGGGCGGAGGTCTTCTTCTACTAAGGAGGCTGCCATCTCCGTGAGGATCGTCTGGGCCTCTCTGGAGTACTCGGCGCATTTGGCTATGGTGAAGAGGTTGAGGTGATGGAGAGGCTGCTCTTTGGCGTGGCAGTAAGGTCGCGACTCCACGACTCCGTACTCGCCTTCGCCGGGAAAGAAGGAAGGAGAGAAGTTGTCGCAGCGGGAGCATTTGATCTGGATCAGGGTCTCCTTGTTGAGGAAGGGGGCCATGCCCTCCACAAAGCCGAGGATCTCCCCTACGTCGTGGCTGAAGCCCGTGGGGAGGCTCTGCTCCGCTGCCTTTACCGCAAAGAGGAGCTCATCCTGGTCGCCATCCTCTCCCCTGCCGTTCTTCTCATCTCCGCCATCCTTCATGGGAAACTCTTTCCACCAGGCGTCCGTCGGATATAAAAATGTGGTGATGCGGCGCCGTCAACCCATCTTTGAAACGGCTACTCCGAAAAGGCTATATCCTGTCGCCGCCTCACGGCCATGAGGAGGTCACCGGTTGAAGGAGATTCGATTTCACGGCCGGGGTGGCCAGGGAGCTGTCACCGCCGCAGAGTTGATCGCGATTGCGGCTTTTGAAGATAAAAAGTACTCCCAGGCTTTCCCCGCCTTTGGTGTGGAGCGGCGAGGGGCTCCAGTCATGGCTTTTGCCCGGATATCAGGCGAGCCGATCCGGATCAGGAGCCAGGTATACGAGCCCGATTACGTCATAGTCCAGGACGTCACCCTTCTCGAGGTCGTCGACGTGGCGAGCGGCCTCAAGCCGGAGGGGAAGATAATAATAAACACCGACAGGGAGGCCAAGGACCTCTCCCTGAAGACGAAGGCACAGGTCGTCACCATCGACGCCACCAGGATAGCCCTGGAGACGCTGGGAAGGCCCATCGTCAACACCACGATGCTCGGAGCCTTCTGCGGCGCCACCGGCGAGATCAGCCTCGATAGCATCGACAAGGCGATCCTGACCAGGTTCAGCGGATCCCTGGGGGAGAAGAACCTCGCCGCCATAAAGACCGCTTACGAGGGGGTCAGCTCTTGACCAGATGCCAAGTCAGAATGGTGGTGGAGCCGGGGAGCACCGAAATAACAAAAACCGGCGCCTGGAGAACTTTCGTCCCGATCTTCGATCACGATAAGTGCATCAAGTGCAGCCTCTGCGAGATCTACTGTCCCGAGAGCTGCATCCACCAGATCGATGGGAACTTCGTCCCGGATCTGGACTACTGCAAGGGGTGCAGCCTCTGCGCCCACGAGTGCCCTCGGGGAGCGATCACCATGATCCTGGAGGAGAAGTAGATGATGAAAGTGGTAGAAGGATCATACGGGATAGCCGACGCCGTCCGGTGCTGTTCTCCCGACGTCATATCGGTCTATCCCATCACCCCTCAGACCCACATAGTCGAGCACCTCTCGGAGTTCGTCGCCAACGGTATGCTCGACTGCGAGTACATCAACGTCGAATCGGAGCACTCCTCCCTCTCGTCCCTCGTCGGGGCTTCGGCGGCCGGAGCGCGGACCTACACCTCCACTACTAGCCAGGGGCTCGCCCTGATGTTCGAGGTCCTCTTCAACGTCTCGGGGATGAGGCTGCCCATCGTCATGACGACGGTGAACAGAGCCCTGAGCGCACCCCTCAGCATCTGGAACGACCAGCAGGACACCATGGCGGCCCGGGAAGCGGGCTGGATCCAGATATACGCCGAGAACGTCCAGGAGGCGATGGACCTCACCCCCCAGCTCTTCAAGATCTCGGAGGACCCGGAGGTCCTCACCCCCTCCATGGTCTGCATGGACGGGTTCATCCTGACCCACGTCTACGAGCCGGTGAAGTTCCTCGATATCGAGAAGGTCAAAGAGTTCCTCCCGCCTTACCGGCCGGAGTACGTCTTGGACCCGAAAGACCCCAAGACCTTCGGCGCCTTCGCTGACCCGAGCTGGTTCACCGAGTTCAGGTACCAACAGTACCAGGCGATGGTGAAGGCGGCAAAGAAGATAGAGAAGGTATCTAAGGAGTTCGAGGAGGTCTTCGGTCGGGGTTACGGCGGCCTCATAGACACCTACTCGATGGATGACGCCGAGGTCGCCCTCGTCACCATGGGGTCGGTCGTCGGGACCGCCAAGGAGGCGATCGATACGCTCCGATCTGAGGGAGTGAAGGTCGGTCTCGTCAAGATCAGAAGCTACCGGCCCTTCCCCGAGGAGGAGCTGAAGAGGGCTCTGCAGGATGCGAGCGTCATCGCCACCGTCGAGAAGGATTTATCCATCGGCTACGAGAGCGCCCTCCTCACAGATCTCAAGGGCGCCTTCTACAACAGCCCCATCAGAACCCCCATCGTCGGGTTCGCAGCAGGGCTCGGAGGCCGGGACATCGGGGTCAAGCAGATAAGAAAGATCGTCGAGAAGGCTTCGAGGGTCAAGGAGACCGGTATCGAGGCCGAGCTTGAGATCTTCGACGTCAAGCAGGAGTGTCTCTAGGAGGGTTATCATGGAAGATAGTTTGTTTGCACCCGGCCACAGGGCCTGCGCAGGATGTGGAATGCCCACGGCGATAAAGCTCGTCTTGGACGCCGCTGGCCCCAATACCATCGTCGCCTCGCCCACGGGATGCCTCGAGGTCACATCAACCCCCTTTCCGGAGTCCTCCTGGAGGGTCCCCTGGGTCCACTCCCTCTTCGAGAACGCAGCGGCCGTCGCCTCCGGGGTGGAGGTGGCCCTCAGGAAGTTTAAGAAGACCGACATCAACGTCCTGGTCATCGGAGGGGACGGGTCGACCTTCGACATAGGCTTCGGCGCCATCTCGGGGATGTTCGACCGGGGCCACAGGATCACCTACGTCTGCTACGACAACGAGGCTTACATGAACACCGGGGTCCAGAGGTCGGCCTCTACCCCCTTCTGCGCCAAGACGACGACGACGCCTACGGGAAAGATGAGCCTCGGCAACCCCCGGCCCAAGAAGGACATGCCGGCGATAGCCGTCGCCCATAGGGTCCCTTACGTCGCCACGGCGTCGATCGCCTACCCAGTCGACCTCCGCCGGAAGGTTAGGAGGTCTCTATCGGCCGACGGCCCCGCCTACATCCAGGTGAACGCCCCCTGCATCACCGGCTGGAGCTTCGAGGCCGGAGACGCCATCGAGCAGGCGAGGCTCGCCGTCGATACCTGCCTCTTGCCTCTGATCGAGTACGTCGACGGCGTCCTGGTGGGGGTCAAGAAGGTGAGAAGGAAGAGGCCTGTCGAGGATTACCTCAAGACTCAGGGGAGGTACAAACACCTCTTCAAGGCGGAGGGTGGTGCGGAGGTCATAGCCCAGATCCAGGCGATGGCCGACGCCAACGTCGAGAAGTACGGCCTTATCGACTGAGAGGAGCTTTCGGGGCCTGCTGGCCCCTAGCAACTCTCCTTCGATCTATTTTTCGGAGACTGGATATGTACGTAGGAAGGATCGTGGTGATAGGGAGGACGGGAGGCCGGGCCTGGGCCGGGTACCGGGTATCGTCCCGCTCCTTTCCGAACCGGAAGGCAAAGGTGAGGAGGGATTCTGTCCTGGTATCGCCCGTGGACCCAAAGGACCTGGAAAAGAACCCCTACATCGCTTACAACTGCATCCGGATCGCCGGGAAGGCGGCGGTCGTCGCCAACGGGACCCATGCCGACATGATCGGAGAGAAGATCACCGACGGGACGAAGCCCCTGGAGGCGATAGCCTTCAGCCTCACCGCCTACGGCCACGAGAGGGACGAGCTGGATACCCCCCGGATCGCCGGGGTGGTGATGAAGGGGCGGGGGTGGCTTGGGATCGCCCGAAAAGATGAGATAAGGGTGAGGGAGTTCGACCTCTCCGGGGGCGGGGCCTTCATGGTCGCCACCTACGAGAAGACGGAGTTCGAGGAGGTCTCCCTGAGGGGCGGGAGCGCCGGAGAGATAGCAAAGGGTGCCTTCGACCTGGAGTACGAAAAGCCGGTATGCTCGGCGGCGGCCTTCGATGACGGTGGCGACGGAGATGACGACGGCTGCAGCTGCTTCAGCCTCGCGGCGTACAACCCGGCGACGGGATGAGGTCGGCTGAAGGGAAGGATCAGATTTTGATGGTTTTGAGGTGGACGGGATGGAGATAAACGGAGTAGAGATTGAGGATACCTTTGCAGAGGGCTTTCCTATAAAGGTGGCCAGGGTTCTGATCACGGCGATCACCGAACGGTGGGCGATGGAGGCTGCCCGGGAGGCGACGGGCTTTGGGACCTCCGTCATCATGTGCCCGGCGGAGGCAGGGATCGAGCGGATGGCGCTGAGGAGCGAGACCCCCGACGGGAGGCCCGGGGTCTTCATCCAGATCTGCAACATGGGATACAAGAACCTGGAGAACTCGCTTCTTTCGAGGATCGGCCAGTGCGTCCTGACGGCTCCCACGACGGCGGTCTTCAACGGCATCCCAGAGGCGGAGAAGCAGTTCGATACGGGGGCGAAGCTGAAGTTCTTCGGAGACGGCTTCCAGAAGGAGGCCTCCTACTGCGACCGGGGCGTCTGCATCATACCGGTGATGTCCGGCGACTTCGTCGTCGAGGAGAAGATCGGCGCCGTCGACGGGATCGCCGGAGGAAACTTCTTCATCATGGCCGAGAACCAGGCCTCCGCCCTGATGGCCGCGGAGGCGGCCGTCGACGCGATCCGGGAGGAGGAGGGGACGATCACCCCCTTCCCCGGAGGGGTCGTCGCCAGCGGGTCGAAGGTGGGAAGCCGCTACAAGTTCCTGAAGGCATCGACGAACGTGAGGTTCTGCCCCACCCTCAGGGACGAGGGGATATGCACCCTCCCCCCGGAGATCGGAGCCTCTTACGAGGTCGTCATCAACGGCGTCAGCCGGGAGGCGATCGAGAGGTCGATGCGGTCGGGGATCGAGGCGGCCTGCACCGTCCCCGGGGTCGTCAAGATCTCCGCCGCGAACTTCGAGGGAAAGCTGGGGCCCCACCTCTTCGGTCTCCACGAGATCCTGGGGTGATGGGAGCCCCAGGATAAATTATTTTATTAGATTTATATCACTGCTGAGGCGTCTGCAGATCTTCCAGCATCCTGGATACGGTCCTCCTAAGAGGCGGAAGATCCTCCCGCAAGGAACGCCAAACTACCTCCAGATCCACATCGAAGTAGCCGTGGATGAGCTTATCCCGGGTCCCGGCAACATCCTTCCAGGGGATTTCAGGATACATCCTCTTGAGGGAATCGGACACCTTTTTCGATGCCTCGCCGATGATTTCGAGGACCTGGAGTGCCGCCAAGACCTTCACCTCATCTTTTGCGAACTCCTCGAAATCCAAGCCCTCCAACATCCTCTCCCCGACCTCTGCATAACGGGCGATATCCCGGAGATAATCCCTGGAGTCCCTTCCAGCTCTCAAACCGCCACCACTTCCTTCAGGATAGCCCCTCCGATCCCGGGTTTTAGGCTCTTCTTCATCACCAGATCCACCCTGACCCCGAGCTTGTCGCCCAGCTCCCGCTCAAGCCGGATGAACTCCCATAAAGTGGGCGCTCTCTCGAACTCCACCAGGATGTCAAGGTCGCTTCTATCGTCCGCCTCGCCCCTGGCATAGGAGCCGAAGATGCCCAAATGCTTCACGCCGTAGCGCTCCGCGAGATCGGGCGCGATCTCCCTCAGAGCCCTGACGATATCGTCGAGAAAGGGGCGATCTGGATTCATCGTTGGGGTGTCCTCGGTCAATTGCATCACCTGCTGGCCGTTCGTGACTTAAACGAGCCCAGGGGATATATCTCTTTTGAAAAGGTCAAGATCGGCCGAAGGTCGCGGACCGATTGAGAAGTCAATCGGCGCCGGCGTCGATGAGGCCCAGCTCTGCGGCGTTCTCCAGGTACAGCTCCACCGCCTCTTTCAGATTTTCGAGGGCCTTCTCGGTCGTCCCGCCCCATCTAGCGACCTCCAGCTCGGGACATTTTGAGACGTAGGCACCTTCTTCTTCCCATACAGTGGCGGTCAGGTTCAGGGAGGCGGCCAGGTTCAGGCCGGTCATCTTGCGATCCATCATATCACATATGGCGATAGATCATCATGGCTTTATATTCGCCGCCGTATCCTCCCTGTGATCCGGGGCGAAATACCATTAAATAATATGAATAGTAATAGACCGACTAGAAGACCGACTAGATCGGCTCAAGAGATTATCTCAAAAGGCATCCAAAAAATTTCGGGGCGGTATGATATATGATGATCGATAAAACCCTCGTGCAGATATTTCTGGTCCTCTCCATCCTCGCCGTCTCCCTCCAGCCGTCCTGCTCCCAGGGCGAGATGGCAGATGAAGACCTGGCTATCGCGGAGCCGTCGTGGCTCCTGGTGACGACGATCTCTCCATCCTACTCGAAGGATATCGTCGCCGGACTCGAGGCGCTCCAGGAGCCCCTGGGCTTCCCCGGCCATCTGGCCGCCGAGGACGCCGAGAAGTCTGAAGGCGACTTCGACACAAACCTCTACTTCGACGTCCTCGACCGGATCTCCCCGCAGCGCGGATACGTCCTCGACTACGTCTACCGCTACGCCGGGATCGGGGGCGGACCGGTCCTATACGCCCGCAAAGCCCAGGCCCCCCCCTACCGCAACTTCTCCGAGTACGCGGCCGCTTCCCAAAATAAGCGGGCTGATAGAGAGGACTACTACCTGCGCCAGATCGCCGCCGACGGGTCGCCGGAGGGGTACTTCCAGGTCGCCCTCCTGCGCATCCAGGGCGAGCAGTTCTATCAGTACTGGCACGACGCCTACAACGACGGCAGGATCGTCTCCGACCTGGAGGACGCCAGGGCGAGCCTGGGAGGCTGGTTTGGCGCAGACGAATCTACTATAGATGGCCTCCTCTCGGACCTCGCCGGATATGAACTCGCCCCGACCGTCTCGATGAATAAAGATCTGGTGAAGGTGGAGGCGGTCGTCTTCACCAAGTGGGGCGGCTTTATCAAGAGGTCGATATTGATGGAGAGGGTGGCTCCCCACCTGATCCTCGGCGAGGGGTCGGAGGTGCTGGTGGAGTATGACTGCGGGATCATGTTCTGAGGAGAGAGGGGGGGTATGGCCCAAGTATCTTACTTTAAATTTTTTAATCGAATACAATCGCAGCTTGTGACTTAAAAGTTGGTTCTGGTATGCTGATCAATGATGCGCGAGAGCTTATTTATTTTTAAAAATTGATTAAGAAGGTGAAGGGAAAAACTCAAACTCTGCGTTGAACAATCCATAAAATCCACATTCCGCACCTTGAGTTCTGAAATCGGTATTTTTACTGCTATCAATTTGTTATATAATATTTAATTAATATTATTTAATGAATTATTTTAATTTGTCTCAGTTTACATTATGATGATAACTCCCCACAACGTGGGATGATGAGATACCCTCTCAATAGGGTGTTGGCAGTAAACGAACATAATATTAATGTGTTTAAATAGCAATATTTATAATTGTATTTGGATGAATCGCTAGCAAGCAAAATACTCGATTTAGGAAGTTAAGGTGCGGAATGTGGGATCGAAGTCATAGTTCACCTAAAGTCCATCGCAGACTACAGTTCTGAGATTGTTGGGCCGAGAATGCGAAAATTACTATGGTCTGAACTAAATGTGCGAAATATGGGGTGTAGCCGCCTTCCGGCTCCTTTTTAAGCAGGATCCTGTAGGTCAGTGTGCCCATGGAGATTACTGGTCGTTTATAGTATTAGAAGCCCACCAGGCATCAAGAACATAAAGGCAGTATCGGGGTGATGGGGACGGGGCCGTGGAAAAATGCCCGCTACCCTCGCCTCACGTACCGGACCCCCTCCGGCGCGGAATCGTCGACCACGACGACGATCGTCTCCGAGAGGCGGTTGAAGAGCCGCTGTCCCGACCCCCGCATCGCGATCCAGCCGATGAGGCAGTCGAGGGGGAGGAGGAAGGCCTTCCCGAAGGACTGGATGGCGGCTCTGGGCAGGTCGATCTCCTCGCCCTTCTTGCCGGTGACCTTGAGGTTTAGGGCCATCTTCCCCAGGGACTGCCCCCGGGTCCCCTCCAGGACCGTCCAGTATGCGAAGAGGACGAGGGCTCCGTCGGAGAAGCCCCATTGGAAGGCGGGGCCGGGGGGGAGGAGCCACGGCACGACGGGGGTTAGGGGCCCGGTCATCCCGACGATGAGGTCCACGAGGACCCCCACCAGGATTATGTCGATCAGCCAGGCTGCGAGCCTCCGCTCCCAGGAGGCGATCCGCAGCTCTCTCACTACCACATCTTGTCCTTCCATCCTATCACACCGTCCAGAACGTCTCAGAGGGGGAGGGGCTTCGATCATCGGGCAGGCGGTTTCGGGTTAGGGGGGCTTGGAGGCCCGCCCAACCCCTCCACCACCGACCGGAAGCCTTCTCCTTGCCCTTCAGTAGACCCTCTCGTTGTGCATCCTCGTGCTGTAGAGCCGGTAGTCGTCCCTGTTCTTATCCTGGAAGAATATGTAGTTGTAACGGGAGTCGGTCTTGTGGGCCTCGTACTCCTCCCTTCCCTCCTCGCGGCAGCTCTTGCAGGCGAATAGCGGGACGAAGACCCCAAAACCGCTGTCGGAATGGCCGTAGCCCCTGGCGGCATCGGTGTCGATGGTCATGTAGCCGGGGCAGCCCTTGTCGGGGCACATCTTCACCGACTCGGTCTGACGCTCCCGGATCCCGTCGGTGTCGTAGAAGATATCTTTGCGCCTCCGGAAGAAGGGCCCCGCCCTCTCGACGGCCTTCGCCGTCAGCTCCTCCCTCGCCTCCCATATCCCCTGGAGGTACTCGACCGTCCCGGTGATGTTCGCCTCCATGGTCCTCGACATCGAGAACCTTCCGGGGTGGTAGTCCGGCTCCCGGACGTTGGAGTAGTCGAGGCCAGCCATGGCCAGGATGATCCCACAGTTGACGTAAGGAAGGGCTGTCTCTATGGCGTACCCCCCCTCCAGGACGGCTATATCCGGCGCCAGCATCTCGTTCAGCCGCGCATACCCCTGGGCTGAGAACCGCATATTCGCCAGGGGGTCGGTATAGTGGTTGTCCTGGCCCGCGGAGTTGACCACGAGCTGGGGCCGAAACTCCTTCAGTATCGGGAGGACCAGCTCCTCCAGAACGTAATGGATCCCCTCGTCGGGGGTCTCCGGCGGCAGCGGTATGTTGATAGTCCTTCCTATCGCCTTGGGGCCGCCCTGCTCGTCGACGAACCCCGATCCGGGATAGAGGGTCCTTCCGTCCTGGTGGAAGGAAATGAAGAGGACGTCGGGATCGTGGTAGAAGATCTCCTGGGTCCCGTCTCCGTGGTGGACGTCGGTGTCGATGATCGCCACCCGCCGGATTCCGTACTTTTTCCGGATGTACTCCACCATGATCGCCTCGTTGTTGACGTTGCAGAAGCCCCGGTTCCCATGGGCGACCCTCATGGAGTGGTGGCCCGGTGGCCTCACCAGGGCGAAGGCGTTGGTGATATCGCCCTTCATGTAGGCGTCGGCTAAGACCAGGGTGGACCCGGCGGCGATGAGATGGGCCTCTGTGACCAGGGCCTCGACGGAGGGGATGCAGAAGTGGACCCTGGCTATGTCCTTATGCTCTGCGAGCCGCGGCTTGTACTCCTCCACCTCCGGCAGGTCCATCAGCCCCTCCTCGAAGATCTGGTCCCGGGTGTAGAGGAGCCGCTCCTCCCTCTCCGGGTGGGTCGGGGTTATCGCCCAGTCGAAGGCGGGGAAGAATATCAGCCCCATCTTCCTCGGCTCGCCCTTCTGCTCTCGGGAGCTTCTCATCCTCTTCCACCTCCCGTCCACTCGGGGATCAGCCCCGCCGGGATCTGCATCCCGACGTCCAGGATCCTGCCGGTCGTAGCCCAGCCCCGGACCATGTTGAATACCTCGCTGGAGGTCACCTCCGCCTCTCCGGCGTACTCACCTATCCCCATCCTCTCAGCCCGCTCGACTATCAGCCTCTTTGCCAAAGCCTCCGCCTCTTTCTGGCCGAGCTTTTTATCCCTGATCTCTCCGGTCGTCCCGTCCTCGGCGACGGTGTAAAAGCCCCGCTCGGTGTCGGCCCTTAAGGAGAGGGTAAGGGTGGGCCTCGCCACCGCCGCGCCGATGGCGTTGGCGACGGCGGCGTCCTCGGGGATGATCCCTTCGGCACCGAGCCTCTCTGCCACCAGGGGGATGAGCCCCAGGCTTCCGCCGCCTACGCCGACGACGTTCTGGGGCCGGATCCTCTCCTTCTGGAGGATCTCCCAGACCCGGTAGGCAGGCTCCTCCTCCCAGGCGAGGAACATCTCATCGATCTCCCCGATGAGGATCTCGACGGCTGCGTCCACCACCTTCTGGGCAGCCTCACCGGCGGAGCAGCCCAGGTCTCTGCCCAGCTTGGCCATCGCCTCTTCCGCAAGGGAGATATCGCCGATGGAGATCAGTTTCAGAAGCTTCATGGCGTCGGTGGGGGTCGGCTGCGGACCCCCAAGACAGAAGGCAGGGCCCGCCCTATCAGGACCCAGAGTTACGGTCTGTCCTTCCGCCCTGACCCTGCTGTCCCCCCCCAGGGCCACCGACTTGACGGCGAAGGCCCTGATGTGGGTCAGGTGGCTGTCCACCCTCGCCCCTTTGGAGGAGATGAGGGGGACACCATCCAGGATCAGGGCGAGGTCGGTCGTCGTCCCTCCGATGTCGACGACTACGGAGGTCTGACCAGGAGGGGTGAGGGCGAGGACCCCCATGGTGCTGGCCGCAGGCCCTGAGAAGATAGTCTCGACGGGGTGTTCGATGGAGGTAGCCAGGGGGAGCGTACCTCCGTCGGCCTTGAGGATGTATATGGGAGCCTTGATATCCCTCTTGGATATGGCCTCTGCCACCTCTTCGGCAAACTTCCTGTACCTCTCCTGGGCTGCCGCTTTCAGCACCGCCGTCGCCGCCCTCCTGGGGAAGTTCAGCCTCCCCGAGGCCCGGTGGCCCATCTCCACCGTCATCTCCGGGTGCGTCCGGAGGACGATCTCCCTCATCTTCTCCTCGTGGGAGTGGTTTCTCTGGCCGAACTTGCTCGCCACCGCCACTCTTCTGTATCCCCTCTCAGCGAGGGCGGCCGCCGCCTTCTTCACCTGGTCTTCATCCAGGGGCTGGATCTCCCTCCCCCGGTAGTCGATCGCCCCCCCGACGATCCTGACCTCGCCATCCAGCCTCGATTCCTCGGGGTTCATCCCCGGCCCAGGCTCGATGATGAGGGCTACTGGATCGGCCTTTCCCTCGGCGATGAGGTTCGTTATGAGGGTGGTGCTGAGGACGACCCTCTCGATCTCCTCCGTCAGAACCTCCCGGACGACCTCGTCGAGGGCGCCCATGAGGCACTCCAGGAGATGGTCGTGGTCGGTCGGGACCTTCGACGTTTTTATCGTCTTTCCTTTGTCTATTAGAACCGCATCTGTAGTGGTTCCGCCGACATCGATTCCTATCAACATGATCTTATCGCCTTAGGCGATCGGATGATCCAGGGAGTATATCGGACTTTTGGTTTGGATGATGTCGTGAAGAGACGGTCGGCTCTTGAGACGGCGCCTGATCGGGAGATGGGCCCGATCGAAGGGTCGAAGAAGGCGATACGATAACTGAGATAAAGGAAATTAGATAAGAGAAATTAGATAAAAGAAAGGAGATCAGAGGCCTGGGGCCAGAGCCCTCGGCCTCGATATCTCGGCCATCTCTAACTGCGACTATACGACCTCGACGGCCACCTCATCGACCGGCTCCTCGGCCTGAGGGATCAGGACCGCGTCGATGACGTGGATGACTCCGTTGCTGCAGACGATGTCCGTCGTCGTCACGTTGGCGCCGTTCACCTTCACGCCCTCCTCGGTGACCTCAACGGTGATCTCCCCGCCCTGGAGGGTGGGGATCGAGGTCATGGTCACGACGTCCTCCGCCATGATGGCTCCGGAGACGACGTGGTAGGTGAGGATGGCTGTGAGGGTCTCGATGTCGATCTCTTCAAGCCCCTCCACCGCGGCGAACGCCTCGTCGGTGGGGGCGAATACCGTGAAGGGCCCTTCGCCGCTCAAGGTCTCCGTGAGGCCGGCGGCCTCAACCGCATCCACCAGGGTATTGAATTCTCCGGCTTCTATCGCGGTCTCTACGATCGTCTTCGCCTCATCGCCCTCAGCGGCGGTCATTCCCACCGCCAGCATGGAGACGATGAATAGGGCTATCAAAGCTTTTTTCATCATATGCCTAACCTCCACTTTGGTTCTACAATGGTCCATTGGACCGGTATTCCATATTTAACGCTTTCCATCCGGGGATATCTGCCTATTTTGTCGCAATTATCAGGGTCGATTTTGACAATTTCGATCGAGGAGAAATTCGTTTTCTCCTGACCATCATACCGCAAAATTGATGAATATGCCCGCTCAATTTACCTCCTCCGTCGCGATGGTCTCAACCTTTTTCCATCAAAAAAGAGTCTCGCCGCCTCACGCTCCGCCACCCCCCAGATCTCTTCATATGATGGGGCTTCGGGACCCAAGAACCCCAGCGCTCCGGAGATGAACGATCCAGGGACCTGTGACACGCCGATAAAGGCCTCCGTAGAGCGGATAATTATGGGGGCGGGAGGACCGGGCCGAAATGAGACAGATCCCCCTTAACCCTTCAGAATCGTCCCCTCAGATTCAGCTGCCTGCCACCTCCAAAGCCACCTCGTTTCTGCGCATGAAGGGCGGCGTCCAGGGGTCGTTGTACTGCATGAGGACCGGTTCTCCCCGGGCATCTATCCCTCGATCCTTGAGGGCCTCTTCGAGGGTCGCCAGGTGTCTCTTCTGTCTATCTTCCGTGGCGTACCCCGAGAAGGTTATGACCGCCATCCTCCTCCTCTCAACGACCTCGATCCTCACCTCTTCGTCCCGGGGGCGGGGCGTATCCTCCGCCTCGAACCTCTCGGGGATGACGAAGGCGATGAAAGCCTCCCCTTCTCCACCCCCCGTGATCACGGGGGCGGTCATATCGATCTTCACCTCCCCCTCGTTGGCGCCGGAGATGTATCTGAAGAGGCGGCCAAACCCCCGGTTCTGGTCGTCTTCAGAGGTTAGGGCCCAGATCTGGCCGGAGTACTCCCTGATCTCGACTCCGTTCTCTAGGGTCTCGACGACCTGGTGGGGGGGCTCTTTTACGTTCATGGAAACCAACGCTCCGTAAAGGGTCCATATGAGAAGCGCCGCCAGGATAGCTACGGCGGCCATCTGTACCTTTGACATATCTATCATGGTAACGGCTCCGGGGTCTTCTTCATCTCTCCCGTTCTTCCTTCATAATTGATGGAAGTATGGCTTGACGTCCTCTTAAATTTGGGGACCTTGGGCAATAACTCTTTCGATCGCCGGAGAAGGGGCGATTCGATAGGGGGATGAACAGCCAAGGTCCGATCCGAGGATCAAGAAGGCGTTCGAAGCGAGGCGGATCACCGTGCCAGTAATATTCGTCATCCCACCTGAAACTGTCATTATGGTGGTCCAGGTGGAAGCGGGGGTCCCGGGGCTCTCCGGTGAGGAGTTGCCGGGAGGGCCCATATCTCGATCATCGAAGCCGTGGACAGAATCCGGCCCGGTGTGGAGCCCTCCTCCTATCGCTCCATCGGATCTTCCTGGCCTCCTCTAGACCCCATTCCTTCGCTAATTCTTTATACCATCGATACGGACCGAATACCATGGCTCCAAATTGTGAAAACTGCCCGATCAGACGGCGCGCCGAGAATAGCCCCGGGTCGATCATAGCCAGGATATGGAGGTGGCACACCGGCTGGTGCCCCGGCTGGAAGGCCTACCAGAAGTCCCTCGCCGAGAAGCCTTGACCTGACGGGACGAATTGACCCTCATAACCACCTTCCACCACCTCCTTCCGGTGGATGGGTGGCGTCGACGAAGGCCTCATGGGTCCACGCCCAGGGATCGGGCTCTATCGAAGGCCTCCTCAGCCTCCTCTTCACGGTGGAGCTTTTCGAGGACGATCCCCCGGTTGTACCACCCCTCCCCGAGGGCGGGGTTGAGGGTGAGCGCCTCCTCGAACCGCTCGAGGGCCTCATCGTGCCTCCCGAGCTTCAGAAGGGCGAGGCCCCAGTTGTTCCAGGCGTGGACGTAGAAGGGGTATATCGACACAGCCCTCTCGCAGCATCGGGCCGCTCTCTCGTACTTGCCCAGATCGGCGAGGATCATCCCCATGGAGAACCAGAAGTCGGCGTTTGTGGAGATCTTCCTCTTGACGGCGACTAGAACGACGGCCGAGATCAAGAGGATCCCCGCGACGATGGGGAGGATATGTTCCATGGCCGTCCATCGGCCTTCGCCTCCAATATACTTTGTGTCGCATCTCAGGCGCCTCCTTCACCTCCTGCCCCTTCCCTCTCCCCTCACGACCTGCGGGACGGAGGAGGGGCCGCAGATTTAAATCTCCGAGGAAGATATTCTATACCGATGAGTCCATGATGGGAAGGAAAGACATCTTTGTCACCGAGGGGAGGGTCGAAGAAGGAGGAAGACGCCATCACATCCACGCCTCCTCCGACCCTGCCCTCCTAGCCGCCGAGAGGGGGATCAGGGCGGTCAAGCTCTCCTTTCTCGCCCTGGCCGCCACGGCCCTCGTCCAGGTGGCGGTAGTCCTGTTATCCGGGTCCATCGCCCTCCTCGCCGACACCGTCCACAACCTGGGAGACGCGGCGACGGCCCTTCCCCTCTGGGTCGCCTTCAGGCTCGGGCGCCTCCCGCCGACGAAGGGGTTCACCTACGGATACGGCCGGGCCGAGGACCTGGCGGGGCTCGCCATAGTCCTAGTCATCGTAGCCGGGGCCGTCTTCACCGGGTACGAGTCGGTGATGAGGCTTTATCAGCCTTCTTCCGTCGGCCTCCTCTGGGCGGTGGCCCTCGCCTCCATCATAGGGTTTGCCGGAAACGAGGCGGTGGCCGTCTACCGGATGAGGGTCGGCCGGGAGATCAACAGCGCCGCCCTCGTCGCCGACGGCCTCCACGCCCGGGCCGACGGCCTGACGAGCCTCGCCGTCCTCTTCGGAGCCGTCGGGGTCTGGGCCGGATACCCCAGGGCCGACCCCCTGGTGGGGCTTCTCATCACCGTCGTGATCCTTCATATCGGGTGGAGATCAGGGCGGATGGTCCTGACGAGGCTCGTCGACGGCGTCGATCCGGATGTCGTCGACGGTGTGAGGGCGGCCGCCGGATCCGCCCCCGGAGTCGAGGAGGTATCTGGGGTGAAGGTGAGGTGGCTCGGCCACCGCCTCCGGGCCGAGATCGATGTGATCGTCGATCCGGATCTGACCGTCGGGGAGGGGCACGAGATCGCGAAGGAGGTGGGCCACCAGCTCCTAAGAAGCCTCCCATACCTATCGGAGGCGACGGTCCACGTCGACCCGCCCGCAGCTCCTGGGGAGGCTTACCATCGTGATGACCATCTGGATTACCATCGTGATGACCATCTGGATTACCATCGGGATGAAGGAGGCCGAGACGGCCGCCGCCCTTGACCCTCCGGCCTAAGATCTCAGGAAATTGATAATTACCATCGGGTACAAAGCTTGCGGTTATGACCGAAGAGATATCTTTTGGAAACGATCTGACCTGGACCGGGGACGCCAAGGGCGAGGTCGCCTTTCCCTCCCGTCATAAGATCGAGGTCGCCCTCCCGGCGCAGTTCGGCGGAGTCGAGGGGTTCCCCTCCCCCGAGGACCTCTTTGTGGCGGCAGCCAACGGATGCGTCCTCACCACCACCCTCGCCGTGGCGAAGAAGCATAGGATCGCCCTCCGGTCTTACAGGTCGGAGGCGGTCGGAGTTCTGGAGAGGCTGGGGGATGGGAGGGAGGTGACCCGGATCGATATCAAGGTCGAAATCGCTGCCGACGCAGATCCGCAGGCTCTGGAGGAGATCTTCGCCGAGGTAGCGGAGAGGGCGCCGGTGATAAGGTCGATGACCAGCTCTGTGAGCATCTATTTTGAGGTGGTGGACGGATGAGGACGATGCTGCTGATCCTCACCAACTCGGCGCTTTCGGCGGCGATGGTGGGGTACGCTCTCCAGTCCGGCGAGGCGGCGGCGACCTGGGGCCGGTGAACCCCCTCACCGGCGTTTCTCTCGTTTGTCCCGGAGTTTGGCCCAGATCGGGCATAGGATCTGGACCAGGATCACCGTCCGGGCTCTGATGAAGATCCCGATTCAGATCCCGATCCTGATTCAGATTCCGATTCAGATTCCGGCAGAGATCCCGGGATGCCGCCCGGCCCCTCGGCCTTCCTCCTGGCCGCCACCCCTGTCTCGGGGTAGGTGCATCTCATCCGGGGGATGAACCTGGGCACCCTATCCCGGTAGTCGAGGTAGGCGGCCCCGAACTCCTCGGCGAGCATCCTCTCCTCGTGGACCGATCCGAGATAGAAGTGAACGGAGGCTATGATGTAGAGGACCAGAAGGTGGGCGGTCATGACGGGGGTGAACCAGAGGAAGATGAGGGCGAAGAGGAAGAGGGGGTTTCTCGTCCTGCAGTATATCCCCCGGACGATCAGCTGGCCTCTGCCGCCGTCATCGGGGCGGATACCCAGGAACTGGAGGGGACCCGCTTCCAGGAGGGTCTTTGCGAGGCCTAAGGCGGCGGCCGCCTGGACCGCCACCATACCCCACCTCCAGGGAGCGGGGATGGAGTAGAGGACCTCCCCGGGGAAGAGATAGAACAGGTAGATCAGGGGTAGGAGGGTCACGACGGCGACGAGGGTGAAGAAGAGGCGGTACCACCGCATCCCACCGGGGCCGAAGGACCGGCGGGCCCTCCGTTTCGCCCAGGTGCCCGCGAGGAGGCTGTGGAGGAGGGCGTATGCGACGAGGTAGAGGGCGAGGATGGCGGTGGAGATCGTGAACATGGGATTTGCCTCTCTGCCACCTATCCCATCACCCTTCGGGGCTGAGCCTTCCCCGCCAGGGGATCATCCGCGGTACACGCCGCTGATAGGTCCGGTACTCGTCCCCGAACTGGGCGAGGAGCCTCCTCTCCCAGTGGAGGGATCCCAGGTAGAGGTAGACGGTGACGGCGGCGTATAGGATCAATATATTCGTCGTCATGAAGGGGGTCAGCCAGATGATCAGAAAGCCGGATAAAAGGAAGGGGTCTCTAATCCAGCGGTATATCCCCCTGGGCTCCAGGGCCTCCGCCCCGGCGGTCCCGGGCCCCGAAAGCTGCAGAGGCACCTTGAACCGGTGGAGAGCGTCGATGAAGGCCCTGATGGATAGAAGCCCCGCCAGGACCTGCCCTGCCACCATCGCCCACCGCCATGGGGAGGGGGCGACGTAGAGGATATCGCCGGGGAAGAGGTAGACGAGGTATACCAGGGGCGCGATCATCACGAAGGCGAAGGCCGAGAAGATCGCCGGGTACCACGGGTCCATCCGGCTCCCGAGGATCTTCGCGGCCCTTCTTTTGAAGGGGAGGCTCGCCATGAGGCTGTGGACGGCGGCGAAGCAGGCGAGGTAAACGACCAGGATGAGGGCGCTCTCTACGGGGGACATCGATGGGTTATTTCGTCGGGATGGTATTTGGGGTTGGTGATGGGGTGGCCTCGCCACCTCCCCCCCTCCTGGTTAGCCTCAGCTCTTGAATCCATAGTATGATCTGGAGTCTTGGCCGTATCAAACTGTTAGCTGAGACCCCTCCGCCGCCCGCCTCGTATGCTCCAGGAAGACCTCCACCACTTGGGGGTTCTCCCCCATCCCCAAAAGGTTCAGGTCGACTTCGTAGCCCGCCTCCTCAAAGGACCTCTTCCACGATCCGGGGCCGTCTCCGGCGATATCCTTTGAGGCGTGGCCTCCGGCGACGAGGAGGAAGGGCAGGAGCCTCACCCTCCGCACATCGGCCACCCTCACCTCGGACATCACATCCTCCAGCCCCGGAAAGCCGTCGATCGTCCCGAGAAAGACGTTCCTGTGATCTCTCTTCAGAACCCGCGCCATCCGGGCGTAGGCGGCGTCGGCGGGGTGGGCGGTCCCGTGGCCGACGAGGACGACGGCCGTCTCCTCCAGATCTCGCGGCGATTCCGCCACCAACCCCCCGATGGTGGTCCGGTCGAACTCCGGGGCTAGGGCTTTTGAGACGGCGTCGTAGTCCGGAGCTGCGGCCAGGAGGGGCGGGCCCATGGCGAGCCTGCGGAAGCCGAACTTGCCCCGGACGGTCCCGAGGGCGGAGACGAGGGCCGCAGCCTCGTGAAACTCCGATCCGGGGGCGACGTGCAGCGACTGGACGACTACGTCCTGGTAGCCGGCGTCGTGAAGCTTTGCGAGGGCCGTCAGGGGGCTTTCGACCGCCGTCCCCTCGATCCCGGCGAGCCGTCGCCGGATGAACCCGGCGGTGAAGGCGATCTCGACGGCCGGGGATTCAAACTCACGCCGGTAAACGGCTCTTATCTTCTCGTAGGTCTTCCTCGCCTCGAAGTCGAGGCTCCCATAGGCCACCAGGACGATGGCCGGCGTTTCATCGGCTGACAGGTCTCTCCTCCTCCTTCCTTCTTCGATCCTTAATCGATCCTCTTCATCGATCCTTCTTCGATATTTGGCGGGTAGGTTATCCATCCGATCTCTCAAACCCGTCCCTCAGATCCCCTTCCTCCGGAGGATCCGGTCCTCCTCCCGGAGCCTCTCCTCCTCTCTCTCCCTCTTCCTCTCGCCCCGGATTAGGATGGCGGCCCCGGCGGCGACCGACCCGAGGAGGGCGGCGATGGCGACGACGATCTTCGATATGATACCCCCAAAGAGGCCGGTCCCGACGGCCAGGACCACCTGCGGCCCCTCGGTCCCCGGAGGGTAAGACGCCGTCATCCTGTAGACGCCGGGATGGTCGATCTCGAAGGCGGCGATCGACCTGCGCGACCGGCCGGAGAAGGAGTAGGTGGAGCTTCCGAACGGGGGCGATAGGTCCAGCTCCTCGCCGGATGAGAGGTCGATGACCTCGATGACGAGCCCCGGAGGCACCGCCTCCCCCGTCGAGTAGAAGCGCCCTTCCAAGACGCTCACATCCTCGTAGAAGATGGTGTACCCCCCGGCTTTATCGAGGTCCAGCTCCGCCGTCCCCGGCGCCGCCATCTGGACGAGGTCGCCTCCTATATCCGATAAAGCCGAATATGCCATCCAGCCGAAGGTCAGTAGGCCGGCAACGACTACCAGGGCGGCGAGGGCCAGATCCCGCCGGTCAAAAGGTGGGGGGGATACCGCCGATATCGCAGATATTGATGATGCCGCCGATATCGCAGATATCGCCGATAATGACGATACCGCGGATCTCGCAGATACGGGGGATTCTGTTGATCCTGCCATTATTCCCCTCCACCATCAGCCGACGAAGCCGTACCGCCTGTACCCGTCGCCGTCGATCTGGAGGAGGGCGAACTCTCCCACCGGGGGGATGACGCTCTCCAGCCTATCTCCCCGGTGAAGGTCCTCGTAATCCGCCAGGCTGATCTCGACCCTCTCGTCCAGCTTTTTGAGGACGGAGCCTCTGGCCACCGATCCGATCCCCTCTTCGACCGTCCCGGAGAAGAAGGCGGCAGAGCAGCCGCTCCCGTAGGAGCCCAGGCCGATCCTCTTGCCCGGGAAGAGGAGGCCCTGCACTAGGAGGCTTGCCAGGCCCAGGTAGATCGATCCGGTGTAGATGTTTCCGACGACCGAGGATATGAGGGTCGAGGGTTTGACCTTCTTTCCGTAGGCCTCCTGAAACTTTGCCGACTTCGAGAACCTCCTCTGGTAATCGGCCTCGTCCTTCGCCTCCGCCTTCTCCTCCACCGTCGCCCCCTCCTCGCCTCCCGGATCCCCGGGCTCGGTCCCGATCTCCTCCTCCACCTCCCGCCACCGGGGAAGGCTGCGCCATTCCCGACGGAACAATGAGGCGGCCGCGTACTCCGCCATCCGGGGGTAGGGGATGTGAAAGATTATGTTGTCGAGGTGGTCGGTGACGCCCTCTCCGTCACCGAGGCGGAAGATCCCCCGGGAGAGAGCCCTCTTTCGATAGGAGCCGAAGGCGCCGTCCATAGCCGTCAGGTAGCACTGATTGCTGTACTTTCCGTTCACCACGGCGCACTTCATCCCGACGGGGCGGAAGAAGTCGTTCTCGTCCCTGGTATAGATCCCCATGACGGGGTCGAGGGCGAGGATCCTTGGGTCCCTGTCGACGAGGAGGGCGACGGACCCCGCCCCCTGGGTGTACTCGCCGGGGGAGCCTATCTCATAACGGGCGACGTCCGTCGCCACCACGATCCCGACCCTCCTCCGCCGCCGACCCGAGACGTCGCTGCCGCTGCCTTCGCCCCACCCCCCATCTTCCCCCGCCTTCAGCCAGCAGGCGACGCTCTCGAGGGCGTGAGTAGCGCCAATGCACGCCGACTTGAACTCCACGGTGGAGCATTCGGAGAAGGTCCCTGAGCCGTAGACCTCCTCCAGCATCCCGATGACGTAGGTCCCCATCGCCTTCGCCTCGTCGACCCCCGACTCGGTCCCTATGTAAATCCTCCCGACCTCCTCGGGCAGAAGGTCGTTATTTCTCATCAGATCCAGGGTCGAGGACGCGGCCAGGGTGGCGGCGTCCTCGTGGGCGTCGGGGACGGCCATCTTCTCGACCCCGATCCCCCGGGAGAGCTTCGCCGGCTCGATCCCCCTCGCCCGGGCGAACTCGCCGGTGGTGGAGAGAAATAGCCTCGGTACGGCGACGGCTATGTCGTCGATCCCGACTTTATCTGGGGTATTGGTCATGATCGTCTCCTATGGTGAAGTTGCGGGCTGGACGGTTAGAACCGATGGTATTTATTTGGTGGGGTTTGGGTGGCCTGGGAGACCTATATATCCGATGGGATGGTGGTATCCTGCGAGGCGTCAGCGGTGATGGAAGAGATCGTGGGGCTGGTGGAGAGGTTTGAGAGCCTGAAAGATAGGGAGCGGTCAGAGGTGGCCGCTATATTAAAAAAGTACGCTGAGGGTGAGATAGGGCTGGAAGAGGTCCATTACACCCTTCTGGACGAGGGTCTGATCCCGATGCCCTCGAGGTGCACCATGTACCACAAGCCGGAGCAGAAACCCGAGGCAGAGGTGGCCCTCAGGTCGCTCATAAGAGAGAAGATCCAGGGCCTTTGACCGACGCCTTCGGTCTTGACCGAGAGCCGTGCTCTTTTCCCCCTTTCTATCCTCTCTTCGATGGATATCATCCTCCCCGGACTCTCCCGTTTTCTGGACGGTTTAAATAGGATCGAAACCATACCCCATAATGAAATTGCTCTGAGGTGAGGAGATGGCTCCGGAAGTTGTGAAGATCCCGACCATGGAGAAGAAGGAGTACGACCGACTGATCGAGGAGGAGCACGTATGCAGGATAGCCTTCAAGGGGGACAAATACCCTTATGTCGCCCCCTTCGTCTACCTCTTCGACGGTCGGTTCATGTACTTCTTATCGACGAAGTACGGCAAGAAGATGGACTATTTTCGGGAGGATCCCCACGTATCGGTGGAGGTGGAGAGGTACGCCCCGGACCTATCAAGCTACATGTTCGTCACCCTCCGGGGACGGCTCGAGGAGGTCGGCGACCCTGAGGAAAAGAAGCGCGTCAGGGTGGGGTTCGTCGACCTGATCAGAACGAGGAACCTCTCCCGAAACGTCCTCCTCGCCCTCGGCCACTCCCCCGATGATCCCCTGGACTCCATAGTCGAGGAGGAGCGTTCTCTCATCTGGAAGCTCGTCGGCGTCGAGAAGATCGTGGGGCTCAAAGGAGGTGGGGGGGCTTGACCAAGTAGCCCGTCGATGACCTCACCCTCAAGCCACCCCCATACCCCGATCTAATCCAAATGGGTGCCGCCAGATTTGCAGATGTCGGATGAGCTTGGGCCATAATCCCTTTAGAAGAAGATTTATATATGAGATGGCCGGAAAGTCCTTTCTGTTCAGTCGGCCAGACCTGGGCGGAAGATCCGCCCGGACCCGGCACAAAACAAAATAACAAGAGGCATTTTATGAATCTCAGACGGCCAAACGCCAACGAAGCGATCGGCACCTTCAACCGGTCTAGGGACGTCGCCCCCATGTCCGGGATCTGCACCCGGTGCGTCGACGGCTGCAGGGGCGGCTGTGATATCTGGTTATCCTCCTTCAGAGGTCGAGAGGTCCTCTATCCCGGCCCCTTCGGAGAAGTCACCGCCGGAGCGGGCAAGGACTACCCCCTCGACTACTCTCATCTTAACATTCAGGGTTACGCCGTCGGCGCCAAGGGCCTTCCCGAGGGGGTCGAGGGAAACCCTGACACCGCCGTCTTCTCCGAGGTGGATACCGAGACCGATTATGGATGGGACAGGAAGGTGAAGATGAAGGTCCCTATATTCACCGGGGCCCTCGGGTCCACGGATATCGCTGGAGCCAACTGGGACCACTTCGCCATCGGAGCCGCCATATCCGGGATCACCCTCGTCTGCGGCGAGAACGTCTGCGGCGTCGATCCCGACCTCGTCCTCGACCGCAGGGGAAAAGTCGTCAGCTCTCCGGAGATGGACCGAAGGATCGAGACCTATAAGCGGTTCCATGAGGGTTACGGCGAGATCCTCGTCCAGATGAACGTCGAGGACACCCGCCTGGGGACCGCCGAGTACGTCTCCATGAAGCACGAGCTCGACACCCTGGAGCTGAAGTGGGGGCAGGGGGCGAAGTGTATCGGAGGCGAGATCAAGGTCCGATCCCTCGATAGGGCGCTGGAGCTACAGAGGAGGGGCTACATAGTGAGGCCAGACCCCTCCAGAAAGGACGTCCAGCAGGCCTTCCAGGACGGTTCCATCAAGGAGTTTGAGAGGCACTCGCGCCTCGGCTTCGTCACCAGAGAGGGCTTCCTCGAGGAGGTGGACCGGCTTCGGGATCTGGGGTTCAAGAGGGTCACCCTCAAGACCGGGGCCTACTCCATGGCGGAGCTCGCCATGGCCCTCCGATACGGGTCGGAGGCGAAGATAGATCTTCTCACCATAGACGGCGCCCCCGGCGGCACCGGGATGAGCCCCTGGCCGATGATGAACGAGTGGGGGATCCCCACCTTCTACCTCCAGTCCCTCGCATGGGAGTTCGCAGAGCGGCTTTCCAAGAAGGGGATGAGGGTCCCCGACCTCGCCATGGCGGGGGGCTTCTCCAGCGAGGACGGGGTATTCAAGGCGATCGCCATGGGCGCCCCCTACTTTAAAGCTGTATGCATGGGCAGAGCCCTCATGATACCGGGGATGGTAGGAAAGAACATCCAGAAGTGGATAGAGGCGGGAGAGCTTCCAAAGTCAGTCTCAAGGTACGGTACGACGGCGAGGCAGCTTTTTGTCACCTATGGGGAGCTGGCGGAGAGGTACGGCGGAGATGTCGAAGAGATACCCCTGGGAGCTATGGGTATCTACACCTACACCCAGCGGTTCCAGATCGGCCTGCAGCAGCTGATGGCCGGGAGCAGGAACTTCAGTCTGGAGACGGTGGATAGAGACGACCTGATGGCCCTCACCGAGGAGGCGGCGAAGGTCTCGGGGATCGGCTACGTCATGGACGCCCACAGGGACGCCGCCGAGGAGATATTGGAGGGGTAAACTACCCCCCTCTGAAGGGTGTCAAATATAATACCGGTAAAACGATCTCCCTTAGGAGGCTGATATGCCCTGAGAGATTATCTTGAAACCTGGGGACTTGATTATGCATCCCTTTCATCTCCCTCTTCGCGAAGTTGAAATATCCACCGAGATGTTGGAGTCACGGCCACAGGTCGCGTACTCGCTTTACTGAAAATCGACACTCGAATCGAATTCAAGGGACTTATTTTCCGCCAACCAACCATTATGTCACCCGTTAGCGCTATTCAGTAATCTGGGTACGCGACCCGGGCACAATAGCCGAATCAATGCCGAATGAGATTAGAGCATGACGTCACCCTTGTATACCACCGCGCCGAATTATATTGCCTCCTCAACCGCAGCCAGATCCTTCATCAAGAAGATCCGTTCCTTGGCTGTCTCCGCGAATGCAACAGAGTTCCTCAACACGGGCGCTTACTTGCAGAACTTGTCCAGCTTGACCATATAGCCCTTCGGGTCCTCGATGGGATAGGTGTAGAACCCGTTCCGTTCAAGCAGCTTCAGCCCCTGGTTCCTCTCCCCTAACGACTTGAACTCAAACCTGTATGTCTCCTGGTTATAGTGGTCTGCAAGCTGCCTGAAAAGATCTTGGTTATCGGCAAAGTAGTACTTGAAGACCCAGAGCTTGCCTACCTTGAAGACGTTGATCAGCTTTCGCTTTTCTTCTACATCGAAGGTTTGTACGCCCATCGCCTGTTCCCGCCTCCATAATCGTGGTCTTCGCACCAGCGCGAGAGCTTGGGCCACGTTATCATCATTATCGCGTCGAGAACTCAAACAATCTCACGGCTCGCGAACCGCGGCGCTTGTCGACGCCAAATTACGAAGCCTCCGTATGGAATTTCGCACGCGTTTGCTAATGTTTACCTCCGCAGCCTGGACTGAATCATGGCGAAGCACCAGCTTGTTGTGGTGGATGGCCAGATAGATGTCTCTTCCTATCATTCGCGAATCAGCACGAAGCCTCATTGGATCTTGGATATCCCAGGGGCCGAATTCTGGAAGAATATATCATGCATGCCCGCAAATTCGTCGGGATCACTGGATAAATTTGATGGCAGTTATAGTTGTTTCCATATTTTTATAGCCGATGCAGGATCCCCGTCGTCCATCAATCGTGTACGAGGATCAGCTCCTGGGTGAGGGTGTTGACCTCCTGAACAGTGGCGTTCTCCACGGTGGTGACCGAGCCGATAACGTCCATCAGTAGAGTCTTTCCCTCCCTTTTCTTGGCCACGACGATGTTCCTTGTCACCTCTCTTCTACTGCCATCTTTCTCTAACAAGTAGACCACGAATTCACACATCTTCAGGCCTCCAGAATCTCCTTTATGCTGATCATGTCCTTCACCGCTTCAGACTGGGGCGACGCGTCCAGAAGAAGCTCTCCCTTTTTATCCGCTTCTATCACTGCTCTATCGTATCCGACAGAACAAATCAGGTCTGCTATTCCATCCAGATCTCTGGATACCCTATCGACCTCTTCCATCCCCTCTGCTTTATTCACCACGACGATCTGTCTTTTAATCCCCAGATCCCCTGCGAGCTTCATCCCGTGCCTGGCCACCTCCACGGATTTGGGCGTCGGCTCGGTGACGACGAGAGACAGGTCGAACTCCTGGGCCATACCCCGTCCGAATATCTCGACTCCGGCCTGGGAGTCGACTATCAAAAAGTCGTTATCCTCGACATTAGATGCCATGTAGCCCATGAGGCGCTTGACCAGGGCGATGGGAGAGCAGAGACATCCTGCTCCGCCGTAGGGTATGGTGCCCATCACCAGGAGCCTCACCCCATCAGCTCCCTCGATTATGTAGTCTTGGATTACATCCTTCGCATAATTCTCCGACCCACTGCGATGGTGATGGTGGGTCTTCCATGCGTCCTCTTCAAACCCGATATCATCCCCATCCAGATCCAACATTTTTCCGACGGCCTTCTTCTCGTCGGCGAGAGGCCGGATCCCGGATAAGGGGACCCCCAAACCCATGGCCAGGTTCATGCTGGGGTCGCAGTCTATCACTAAAACGCGGTGTCCATCACGTGCCAGGAGCCTGGCGAGGGTGGAGGCCAACGTCGTCTTACCGACGCCTCCCTTGCCCGTGAGGATGATTCTCTTCATCTGGCCTCCATCACCAGGGTATTGACGAAGACGGTCTCGTCGAAATCCTCGCTGGCCTTCTTTGTGGGATCAACGTGTCTGACCAAAAACATCCACTCACCATCCGTCGAGATGGGCCCTCGAGCTACTCCTTCTTTATCAGTCTTCATGGTCCAGATATCTTTTCCTTCCTTTTGAGATACCGCTTTGACCTCAGCTGCGCTAAGGGGCCGTCCCTCATAGTACACCTTCAGCTCGACCTCGCCTCCCACCGCCACCCTCAGAACGCTGGGAACGATCTCCAATATGCCATGTACAGGGTCTCCATTAAATTCCCCGGGTTCTCCTATTGGAATAATGCGCTTTGCCATTTGGTGGAAGGCCCCAGAGTAGGTCACGTTCTTGAACTGGTGCTTTGGACCTACTTGATATCCCTCGTCAGTCTTGGATAAGACGACCGCCGAGAGGTCGACGACCGTTGTGAAGTATCCATCGCCGTCTGCTGGGAATCCGATCTTATAGTGATCTTCATTGGGGGTCAAGGATGGAGTCAGTGTGGCACCTGCAGGGGTGTATACGAGAGGAGTTATCCTCCTGGGATCCAAAGAGCCGTCTTGTTTCATGTTATGACCGTATAAGAGGGACAGTTCCGCCCCGGAGTCGTTCGTCTTCGCTTCGCCCAGCCAGATCTCATGGCCGATAGCCATCAGGGATAGTTTATGGTCTTTCATCTTCCATCTACCTCAGGTATGGATATGATAATGAGTTGCCATATGATTAATAAATCTGTCGTACTAATATTGATTTTAATGCCAATGTATGTTTTATATCAAAAGATTTATTATCTATTAACACTATTGGAAGGCCATTATTAATACGGTGGTAATATGAAGATAACAACTCTTGGAATCGCGGTGATGACCTTCTGTGCATTGTTGAGCTTCATCCCAGCAACGGCATCAGATTTCACCCTCCAGATCTTCGGGAATGCGAACATGGATGACACTATCGATGAGCTCGACATTGAGTACGTGCGAGGAATCATCGATGGAGCCAATGAACCAACCCAGTTTGCGGACGCAAATTACGATGGCGTGATTGATGTCAACGCCGGTCTAAAACTGTCCAATTATGGCGGAATAAAACTGTCCATCTATAGATAAGCCTTCTGCTTGACCTGACTACTTCTCTCAATTATAGAGAATAGTTCTTGGGGATCAGTCCCTG
>Ga0334888_1001047_pt1 | contig 38612 bp, 29 predicted proteins | sample GraSluR1_MG_FD_207227 | JGI IMG/M metagenome (GOLD analysis project Ga0334888, IMG submission 207227) | Sludge microbial communities from methane-producing bioreactor in Wageningen University, Netherlands - Granular Sludge_3_08-R1 | ecosystem: Engineered > Bioreactor > Anaerobic > Unclassified ...
AGGTTTCAATCCACCCCCCCGCGCGGGGGGCGACCGCTTGCTTCACGATGCGCCTTCCATAGCCATGTTTACACGCCTCTTCCGCGAACCATCGTTGATGACACCGTTTCGCTGATGCGTGAGGATCCGGCTCCATGTCACAAACCCCTTTGGAATCACGTTCCTCCGCTTGCGCGAATTGACCAGAACTCCTGCGCTCGCTTGAGGTTCGCGGCAGACAGTCAGAGCACCAGTGGACCGCTGAGATCCACCACTTCTTTGGCACCGTGATGCTCAATCCTTCGTTGGTAGTTGGCTCCCAAGAAATAGAACCTGAGGCTGTCCTCCTTAGAGTCGTATTCATCAACGAGCCGTTGTTTCAGTCTGGCCCACTGCTCCGGGTCCACCAAACACTCGAACACAGAATTCTGGACTCTCTGCCCGTAATCCAGGCATGCCTTCGCTACTCGTCTCAACCGGCGCTCTCCTTCACGGTCCTTGGTGGAGACGTCGTAGCTAACGACCACCATCATCGCTCCTCCTAGCGCCAGAACAAGGGTGGATACGCATCCAGGTCCCCCCTCAATCTCCTTGATAGTAGAAGAGCCTGTATTCGCGGAACTGCGCCGACGGTGCACTTCTCATCCAAGAAGGGGTGGCGAATCTCCTCGTTCTTTCGCTCCTGATAAGCGAGAAGAACCGTACGCCGGGTCTCTTCGTTCATGAATACGCCCCCAGTCTCCTGCCGTTCAAATCCTCGCGGTCGCACCTGGCGCCGGTTGATCAATGTCAGCGCGAGTCGGTCGGCGACCACAGGACGAAGCTCCTCCATCATGTCAAGGCCAAGGCTGGGACGGCCGGGCCGGTCTCGATGCAAGAAGCCAACTTGCGGGTCCATTCCGACGGACTCCAGCGCGGAACGGATATCGTGGAGCAGAAGCACGTAGATGAATGAGAGCAGCGCATTGACCTCGTCGCGAGGCGGCCTTCGTGTCCGACCCCCGAAGGGGAACTCGCTTGGGTCCCCCGTGATTAGGTGACGGAAAACGCCGAAGTACGTTCGCGCTGCCTCCCCTTCGATCCCACGGATCGACTCCACTGAAGCGGCCTTCTCAGCTTGTTTCAAACTCGAGGCAAGAGCCGCTACCGCAGGGGTCAAGGCCTCTCCATCTTCCGGGTGATCGCGGGCTGCGCGCTGGAGCACCACGCGACTATTTGCGACCTTGCCGAGCACGAATGCTCGCGCGAGCTCGGTGCTGCGGTCGGGGTCGTCTGCCCATCGATACTGGGTCCGCCGAAGACGAACGTTGCCCGACACGGGTCCTTCAACTCGAGCCAGGAACCTCCCACGCTCGGTGAGGAACGAGACGGCCACTCCGACCTCGGCGCAATGGGCCATGAGGAACGGGCTCACGGAAACGTTCCCGAAGCACACGATGCTCTCGAGAAGGTGGATAGGAACACGAAGCCGGATCTCCCTTTCCACCGAGACTACGACAGCTTCGCCGTCCTTCGCAAGCCACGCTCCTTGGGTGGTGACAAAGAGACTGTTGAGGTGCTTCTTCACTACTGGATGCCCTCAAGACGCAGGGCTCGATTGATCTCGGCAGCGACGAACTGCTTAGCCGAGCGGCGGCGGCTCATGGCTCCTGGGACACAGAAGGTTGCCAGAGAGCACGACCGGCATTTCTCCTCCTCAACCGCGATCGGGGTCTCACCCCGCTCAACGAGTTCATGAAGCCGATACGCCGCTTCGTGAGTCAAGGTACGCAGAGTCGGGCCGAACGCCACAGCCACACGGCGTTGTTGCTTTCCGTAGAATAGTGCGCCGGCTGGAACATGCACCCCGAGCATTTCCTCGAGGCAGAGTGCCTGGGCGCAGAGTTGGACCTCATCGGCCTGATGCGATTTTGGCCGACCCCGCTTGTACTCGACCGGGAATGGAGCCCATGAACCGGAGGCGCCCGCCAAATGGACACCGAGAGGTAGACTGTCCGGCTTCGGCCGCTGCAAGCCGGTTACCATGGAGAATTCGACGATATCCGCGGACCCAGATAGCCCCAGCTCAAAGGAGTGAAGCCATAGCCCCCGTACGACGATGAGGTCGCCCCGCTTCTCCCTCCGGGGGCCGACATCGTGCACCCGTCTGTGGCGATAAGAGCCCTCCACGGTCAGTGCGTTGTCGGCCCACACGTCTTCCACGTGGATAAGGGCGGCCTGGCGTTCACAGAAGACCAGATGCTGCACCCCAGATAAGGGCAACAACTCCTCTTCCTCGAATCTCATGGCATCTGGAGTACTTCGATCCCCTCCGGTATCGCATGCTGTCTGATGGACAGCTCATAATCATCGAAAGAGCGAGGCGCTTCGACCTCATTCTTAGGCTTCACAGAGACAGCTTCCAGTAACGCATGACTGGGTGCTACACCGAGTTCATTGGGGTGCCGGAACACTATCAGCCCTTTGCAGGACATGCTTCCCGCAGGTCTTGCAGCAGACTGGTCGAACTGAAAGGCATTCACCAGTGCCTCCCACGCCAGTTCCAGATCATCTTCGGAAAACCCCGTCTGTTTGGCCAGAAACGGGTTGACGAACCCGGAGGCGACATACACCGCATACGGAACGGTGAACTTGCGACCCATGGTTCGCTCCTTCTCCAAGTCCCTCTCATTCGTGACCGAGCTACGGGTGATCGCGTGCTCCAGAGTCAAAATCGGCGTTGTGGAGCGGCCGAAAGAAATCTGGATGGGGCCGCGCACTTGTCCACAATTAACCTCGGTTGTCATGACGGCGCCGAAGGTGCGGACATCCCAGAAGTTGTGGCACATGAACCCGGTGAGCTTGCGGGCCTTCTCGAGGTCCTTTGGAAGCCTCTTTGCCGTCGGCTTCTCCCCGATGTTTTCGTAGGCTTCTTCGTGGAGCCTGTTGAGTACTGCGCCTTCTGAAAAGTAGATGCGATATCCGCTCGTATCACTGCGGGTAAGGGAGACGTAGTTCCTCAGCTTCCTCTTGATACACACGTCGGTGACCAAGCCGTGCCCTGTCTCGGGGTCCACGCGGGGCAGGTTGCCTGCGTCGGGGTCGCCGTTCGGGTTGCCGTCCTTGACATCAAACACATAGACGAAGTCGTGGCGCTTCATACGGTGCTCCTCTCTGCCGGTGATTGCTCGCCCAAGTCAGCGCTCAGCGTTCTCCCCTCTTTGGGGCGATACAGATCGTTCATCTGATGATAGTAGCCAAGCGCAAACAGGCCCTGCTCCTGCAACACAAAGTGTGTAGGGAACCTCTCGACGGGGTTGAGGATGTCTTGTACGAGTCTCTCCCGGGCGATCTTCCGACCACCTTCGAGCTTTGCAAGATGGTGTTGGTATGTACGCAAGAGCCGGGGGAATGCGGTTGCGGGAGTGGTTGACGCTGAACTGTAGAAGCGATCGCGAATAGTGGCACCGATCCCTCCTCCCGACGCATCCGCCTGCGTCTTCTCCAAGACCGCGAACAGTCGTCCCAGTCGATATGCGGGATCCACTCTGGAGCCATCCAAGCTCACCGGGACCTCCTTTCCAAGGTTTCGCACGAGGTAGCCTTTGATCACACAAGCCCGCGGGTAGTTGATGGTTCGGTCGGCGGCGATGCGGCGTATTATCGCCTGAAAGAGACCTGAGGGGTAACGTCCTCCCGCCACAATAGCCTGGACAAGGAGGCCGTCGAGTACTGGGGGGATGTCCTTGGGATCTCGCGCCGTTTGACGCAGAAGCAGGCGTGCGGACGGAAACTCCGGGTCAGGGTGGTTGGCATGCTCCCCCCACTGCCTCTCAACCCTTATGTCAGCGAAATGGCGCCGCAGGTTCTCAAGAAGCTGAGAGAGCGTGCCTTGATGGAAGAAGCGCACCACAATTCGGGCGGCGCTCGGAGAAAGGCCGAGGATATGGTAGCCGGTGGTGTCCGGCGAATCCTCAAGTTCCGCATAGGCTTCCCGACCCGTCCGAAGGGCGCGTATGAACGCGCTGAGCTTCTCTCGCAGGACCTCATCCTGAGTCTCCGTATCTAGAAAGGAAGTAGAACCCTTCGAAGCGAACTCCAAGAAGACGTCCTCAGTGACAGTCGGGCTGTTGGTCCAGAAGACCACCGTACAGCCACCTACCACGAGCCGATGCTTGTTTCGCTGTGGTCCGTCCAGAAGCGCGTTGAGCGCCATGGTGTAGCGCTCCGCTGCACTCACGGACACCGGAGCGTTGAAACTCTGAGTCTTGCCATAGGATTCATAGGAGCCAAGATTGAAGCTGACAATGGCGCCACCTGTGGACTGGGCGCCTGCTACTCCCTTGATTGAAGGATGGAGTCTGGCCAAAGACGAGACATCTCCCGTGACGATGCATTGTCCCTCGGGCTCATCACCACCAGTGTAGAGCCCTGCCTCCCACCACTCCCTGACCCTCGGGTGATCGTGAACGAAACTTGTCTCACCTCGGATCTGGAACACGCCGAACCCATGACCTACCTCCTCGAGGATGTCACGGTGGTATGAGTCGGCTGGATCCCAGCGCTCAAGGAATCTGCACGCGGCCGAGTAGTGGGGCACATTCAACTCAGCATCCAGATCCAGATGTCGTTCCCGAAATGCCTCGAACGCCCGGACCGCCCGCTCGGGCTTCTGCAGGTCGTAGCCCAACAGGTACGCACAGTTGTCCCACAGAAAGCACGGGTTCAGGCCCGACCCGGTCTTCTTGGCCCCTCCTGGCACAAGAACCCTACGCGCCCTGAACTGGCTTCCGTCTCGAATACGAGCGTCTTCGATAGCGTTGAGTGAGCCATCTGGTTCGAGCACAACAACAAACGAAACCCGTTGATAGCTGTAGCCAGTAGGAGCGATGCCATACTCAGGATCCGACACTAGTCGATCATATAGCTCGTAGAGGGCACGCAGTACCATGGCTCACCCCCTCGTTTCCCGGAGTGCAGGCACCTCGATGACACCGTCGGTCATGAGCGGGCAGAAGAAGCGAGGGCTTGCCTCCAAGCGTCGTCCACGGTTGCTCTCCACCACAGAACCCTTAGGATCCGGGCGGAAGTCTACATCCCACAGCATGTACCCGAGAGACCTCGGTGAACCCCGAAGCTCCTCAGGGGGCGGAGGGAACGACTCGTTCTCCCCCAGCAGCCGGAAGAAGGCAGGGAACTCCCGGCACCCCAGGTAGGGGTGATGGAAATACTGGCCCTGAGAGGCACGGCGCTTGAACATCTCCAAGTGCTTTGCCTCGGGATGTGAGAGGGGAACACCCCGATTGTCAACCGTCTTGAGAGACTGAACATGTGCCTCGATGCCGTACCGCACGTCGCGCAGAATCATCCCTGCCCGCTGCTGGCGATGCGCTTCAACCGCAATGCCAAGGTTCCCGTGGCCTGTCCGTATGGCGTTTCCGACCCCGGTATGGCCCTTCACTGGGATCTTCGTATCGATCTCGTTACGGCGGACGTGGGTGAAGCGGATCGGGGCGAGCACACGTATCCTGTCGATGGCCCAGCGCATCTCGGGCTTCCAGTAGATAGCTTCCAAGATACCTCTCGCTGCGCTGGGAGTCATCACATCGTACGAGACCCGCTCTACTTTCATCTCCGGCCTGTTGAATGAGGCATAGTTTCCCCATACCTCTAAACGGACTCCGTATGCCATGCCACCTCCTTGGGTTTCAAATGATGAAGCTATCTGCGCTGTAGTCGTCTCGATCGAGATTGAGGCCTAGTTGCGGGTCGTAGTGAAGGTCTGGGCTTACCAGCAAGGGGTAGCGGTCGTGCAGCAGATTGATGCTCCGCCCCAGGTGTCGCTGCCAGATCCATTGGGGCACCTGCACCGTATATCGCTGAAGCACGCGCAGCAGGCAAGTGTCGGGTGCGCCCTTCGTGAACCGCAGACGGTTGCACAAGGCCTGGCCTTCCTCCCCCCACGGGATGATCACCGGCTGTCCCGAATCTTCAATGAGTCGGAATCTGTCTGAGATAGCCCGGAACGAGAACAAGAACGGCAGATCTCGACGATTCACGAGCCGGGTGTCTCTGATGAGCCCCTTCTCGTCCCACCGAGTTTGTTGATTCCAGTAGTACAGCTGGAAGTACCGCTCCGTCGCCTCTAACGATAAGGGATCGTCATACAGTGGAGCCGTCAATTCACCCCCCAGCAGCTGATCCGTGATCTGACTGGTCTCTCGCAAGAAACGCTCCGAGTCTCTGTGCTCTGACCGGAATACGTAGGTGACGCCCGAATCCAGACGACCGTTCCGGTTGCATCTTCCTGCCGCTTGGGCGATGGCATCAAGGCCTGCCAAGCTTCGAAACACCACGGGGAAGTCAACATCTACGCCAGCCTCTATCAGTTGCGTGGAGATTACACAGCACGGTTCCCCGCAGTCGAGCCGTCGCCTCACATCTCTTATGACCCGGCTTCTGTGAGCTGGGCACATGGCAGCGCTAACATGAACTGCCCCTTCATGCTCCTTGACTCGCTCAAACAGGACACGGGCGTGATGGCGCGTGTTGACTATTGAGAGGACCCGCGGTTCGCCAACAATTCGCGTCGCCAACTCCTTATCATCGAGTGACCCCAGGTCCCGAACCTCGACCCGCTTCAGGGTCGCATACAGTCCGGGTGGATTCGGCATGATCTCTCGGACCCCCTCAAGCCCGATGGGAAATCCCTCACGTCGCCCGATGGCGGGTTGGGTGGCCGTGCAGAGGACGACCGAGGATAGATAGTTGACAGAGAGCTCACGCAGCGCGAGGAGGCACGGATGGAGGGAATCCACCGGGAGCTTCTGAGCTTCATCCAGAATGATGACCGAGCTGGCCAAGTTGTGCAGCTTCCGGCAGCGGCTCGGACGATTCGCGAAGAGCGACTCGTAGAATTGCACGGACGTGGTCACGATCAGGGGCGCCTCCCAGTTCTCCGCCGCGAGCCTGCTTCCCATACTCTCCGTGCCAACATCGAGAGCACTATGATGCTCTACAACCGGATCCGGGATGCCGGTCAGGGGAGCAAAGACCTTGCGGAATTCTTCGGCATTCTGCTCGATGATGCTGGTGAACGGGATGACGTAGATGATGCGTCGCAGGCCGTGAATCTGCGCATGCCGCAACGCAAAGGCGAGCGAGGACAGCGTCTTTCCGCCTCCGGTAGGGACAGTGAGCGAGAATAGCCCGGGTTCGAGGGGGCCCGCGTCAAGGCATGCCTCACGCACCTTCCGTCGTTCCGCGTCCACTGGTGTGGACGCCTCTGCCAGCTCTCCAACGTACCGATCGAGCATGTCGGCCATATGTCGGAGCACGTCATCGGGCCACCGCGGACGGCGCGCATGCTTCGCAGGGTCCATGAACCTTTCGGTGTCAAGGAAGTCGGCATCCACAAGGCACGAAAACAGCATGCGGCAGAAGAAGGCGAAGGTGAAGGCGGTCTCCTCAGGGGCCTCGGCCCTACGATCCAACGCGCGTCGAAGAGCAGCCGGCAGCGTCGCCGGAGGAACATCGAAACACGTTGCAGCAAGACCGTGCTCCCAAGGCTCCACACGTTTGCGGAGCCTCTTGTCCAGACAAGCTCCGTCCGATATGCCGTCGAGCAGGCCAGCGTGGTGGCCTGCTATCGGATAGGCAAGTAGATGACCGAGGACTCCAGCAACCGACACCGCATGCTGAGCTCCGGCGCTTGTGTGATCCGTCTTTGTGACAGTGACTGGATCGTTTTCCCACAACTCCGCTTCGTCGTTGTGGTAGTCGCCTTGGGCTTCCAAGTAGGATTGAAACGCCTCAGCGAACTTGCCGAGATCGTGCCACAGACCAGCGAGGTATCCCCACTCCTTCGCCCCGAAGATCTCGGCGAAAGCACCAGCAAGGCTGGCGACGTTCAGAAGATGCTCTCTGAGTGGCTGCCACTCTAACGGCGGCCGGTTTCGCAGGGTGTGGGCGTAGTATGGAGCGCCTCTGTGGTCACAGCTCGGCACTTGGCATCAACTCACTCTCGCAGAAGAGAAACGGGGCTGCTTCAACAGCGCAACGACTGGAGCCACCCCGGTTCGATCGCAGTTCGCGAGCCCGCGCTGTGAGATGCAACGCAGGAAGAGGGCACTGCTCGATGCCACGGGTCTTACCATGATTGCAGTGTAGCGGTTGGATCGGACGGAACAGATGAAGCAGTGGGTGATCTCAGCAGTCGAAGCGTGCGGCTAAGAAGGAGTCGCCTCGTGGTAGCTCTGTAGTGACTTCACCTCCCCGACAGAATCCCGGTGGGCAGCGATGCCCTTGGCCGCGGCCAGCGCCGCCGCGGTGGTGGTGAGGTAGGGCACTCGGTAGCGGATGGCGGCCTTGCGGATGTAGGAGTCGTCGAACTCGGTGGCGCGGCCGGCGGGTGTATTCACCACCAGCTGTATGTCGTCGTTCGTGATGGCGTCGGCGATGTTGGGCCGTCCCTCGTAGAGCTTGAGGATGTGTTCGGCCTCGATGCCGTGTCCAGCGAGGAAGGCTCTTGTGCCCTCGGTGGCCCGTATGGTGAAGCCGAGGCGGGAGAACTCGCGGGCCGCCTCCACCACCGCAGTGCCGCGCTCGCGCTCGGCGACGGTGATGAGAACGGTGCCGCTCAGGGGCAGGCGTTGCTGGGTGGCCTCTTGCGCCTTGAAGTAGGCAAGGCCGAAGGAGTCGGCGAGGCCGAGCACTTCTCCCGTGGAGCGCATCTCCGGGCCGAGTAGGGGGTCGACCTCCGGGAACATGTTGAAGGGAAAGACGGCCTCCTTGACTCCGAAATGGCTCAAGGAGCGGTGCTGCGGAGCCAGGTCGGCCAGTGTGGCGCCCAGCATCACCTGAGTGGCGAGCGCCGCCATCTGGATGTTGCACACCTTGGAGACCAGGGGCACAGTGCGCGAGGCACGAGGGTTGGCTTCGAGCACGTACACGGTATCGTCCGCGATGGCGTACTGGATGTTCATGAGTCCCACGACACCGAGGGCCAGAGCTATGCGCTTCGTGTAGTCGTTGATGGTCTCGAGATGCTCCCGGGAGATCGTCACCGGAGGGATGACACAGGCGGAGTCGCCGGAGTGGACACCCGCGTATTCGATGTGTTCCATGACGGCGGGCACGAACGCGTCGGTTCCGTCGGCGATGGCATCGGCCTCGCACTCGATCGCGTTCTCGAGGAAGCGGTCGATGAGGATGGGCCTCTCGGGTGTCACGTCGACCGCCGCGACCACGTACTCAGCCAGCATGTCGCGGTCGTGAATGATCTCCATGCCGCGGCCACCCAACACATAGGAAGGACGGGCCATGACCGGAAAGCCGATGCGGTCGGCCACACGGAAGGCCTCCTCCAACGTGCTCGCCATGCCTGCTTCGGGCATGGGGATGTCGAGGGAGTCCATCATGCCCCGGAAGCGGTCACGGTCTTCGGCCAGATCTATGGTTTCCGGGGAGGTGCCGATGATGGGCACACCGGCGGCTTCCAGTTGGCGGGCTATGTTGAGCGGCGTCTGTCCGCCGAATTGCACGATGACGCCCTCCGGTCTCTCCTTCTCATAGATGGCAAGGACGTCCTCCACCGTGAGAGGTTCGAAGTACAGCTTGTCGGAGGTGTCGTAGTCGGTGGACACCGTCTCGGGGTTGCAGTTGACCATAATGGTTTCGAAACCCTCATCGCGCAGAGCGAAGGCGGCGTGCACACAGCAGTAATCAAACTCTATGCCCTGCCCGATGCGGTTGGGCCCGCCTCCGAGCACCATGATCTTCCGGCGGTCGCTCACGGGAACGGTGTCGGGAGCATTGTAGGTGGAGAAGTAGTAGGAAGCCTCCTCGACCCCGCTCACCGGTATTGCCTTGTAACCGTGGATGACGCCGAGTTCGATTCGGCGCTCGCGTATCTCGGCTTCGGGAACATCAAGCAGGCCGGCGAGGTAGGCATCGGCGAACCCATCCCTCTTGGCCTGCGCGAGAAGATCATCGGGAGGGAGAGCACCCTTGTAGGTGCGCAGTCTCTCCTCTGTCTCCACCAAGTCCTTCATGTGTTCGATGAACCAGGCCTTCACATGAGTGATGCGGTGCAGCTCCTCCACAGACACGCCCTTGCGTAGTGCCTCATACATAATGAAGTGCCGCTCGCTGGTGGCCTCTCTGAGCAGACTCACGAGCTCCTCGGCGGAGCGGTGGTGGAAGTCCTTGGCGAAGCCCAATCCCGACCGCCCGATCTCGAGCGAGCGGATGGCCTTCTGCAGAGCCTCCTTGTAATGGGCGCCGATGGCCATGACCTCGCCCACGGCGCGCATCTGGGTGCCCAGCCGGTCTTCGGCACCGGGAAACTTCTCAAACGCCCAGCGGGCGAACTTCACCACCACGTAGTCGCCGGAAGGGGTGTACTTATCCAAAGTGCCGTCCCGCCAGTAGGGGATCTCGTCCAGGGTGAGTCCGGCGGCCAGTAGTGCGCTCACAAAGGCGATGGGGAAGCCGGTGGCCTTGGAGGCGAGCGCCGATGACCTCGACGTGCGGGGGTTGATCTCGATGATGACCACCCGTCCGCTGGCGGGGTCGTGGGCGAACTGCACGTTCGTTCCGCCGATGACCTCAATGGCCTCCACGATGCTGTGGGCATAGCGCTCCAGCTTGTGCTGGAGCGCGGGCGTGATGGTCAGCATGGGCGCGGTACAGTAACTGTCGCCCGTGTGCACACCCATGGCATCCACGTTCTCGATGAAGCAGACGGTGATCATCTGGTTCTTGGTGTCGCGTACGACCTCGAGTTCGAGCTCCTCCCAGCCGAGCACCGACTCTTCCACCAGTATCTGGCGTACGAGGCTGGCCGCGATGCCGCGGGCGGCCACCACCCGCAACTCCTCCACGTTGTAGACGAGACCCCCGCCTGTTCCTCCCATGGTATAGGCGGGGCGGATGACCACCGGATACCCGAGCTCGGCGGCGATCTCCTCGGCCTCCTCCACGCTGTACACGACCTGGCTCTTGGGCATGTCGATGCCCAAGCGGTCCATGGTCTCTTTGAACGCGAGGCGGTCCTCCCCTCTCTCGATCGCGCCGGCGCCCACGCCGATGATCTTGACTCCGTATTCGTCCAACACACCCGCTTGGGCGAGCTCCGAGGATAGGTTGAGCCCAGACTGTCCACCGAGGTTGGGAAGCAGAGCGTCGGGGCGGGAAGCGGCGATTATCCGGGTGAGGGTGGGCACGTTCAGGGGCTCGATGTAGGTCTCGTCGGCCATGACCGGATCGGTCATGATGGTAGCCGGGTTCGAGTTCACCAACGCTATCTTGTAGCCGAGGCTGCGCAAGGCCTTGCAGGCCTGCGTGCCGGAGTAGTCGAACTCGCAGGCCTGACCGATGACGATGGGACCGGAACCTATGATCATCACCTTGGCCACGTCGTCGCGTCTGGGCATGTGGGACTCCTCTTCGGGTATGGATTGCCCCATGGGTCCCCCGCAAGAGGGTGCTGCACGCCCACGGGTGCCTGGGGCCGTCACTGGGGACGAGCGCAATTGTATCGTCTTCTGAGCCGGCTTGAGAGACGTCATGCATTGTGTGGCATAAAGATGCGCAATGATGCGTGGTGGGCGTGGCTCCCGGGGGGGCCGCTTTGCGGCCCCCCACTTGCGCAGAGACCACTTCTTCTGGCTTCCTGCCTTCGTTCCCTCGGTGATTCGGTGTTCTTCGGCCCGCTCACGGCGGGTGTGACTACCCTCAGCCTGAGGGTGCCGGGGGGAGAATCACCGTGTCAATCACGTGAATGAGGCCGTTCGTCGCTTCGATGTCGGTCTGCACGATCGTGGCGTCATTGATCATCACTTCGCCATCCTGGATGGTGAAGAACACCGTTGCTCCCTGTACGGTGGCCGCCCGCAGGCCGTCGGTGACTTCGGACGCCTCGACCTCGAGCGGCAGCACGTGATAGAGCAGGATATCGTGAAGTTCGCCCGTGGGGTCGGCGAGAAGGTCGTCGAGAAGTCCTTCGGGAAGTTTGGCGAACGCCTCATCTGTGGGGGCGAAGACGGTGAACGGTCCGCTTCCTCTCAGGGTGTCCACCAGTCCGGCCTTCTCCAGAGCCTCGATGAGGGTGGTGAATGAGCCTGCTGCCACGGCGGTCTCGACGATGTCGATTCCACCGGCGGGAGGCGCAGTGGTAGGAGGCGGTTCCGTGGTGGTGGCCGCCTCGCCGCAGGCGGAGAGAAGAAGGGTGAGGCTCAGCACGAGCACGGCCCCGAGGGGAATCGTGAGCTTCTTCATGTAGGCGCTGTCCATCCTTTCGTGGTAGCCCCGCCGTGCACGCAGGTGTGGATGCCCGGAGGAGCGGCATGGTTCTGTTTCTGCAGTCCCTATTCCCCGGAGGGGTTGAAGGGAAACTATTGAGCGAGTGTCGACGCGAAGAAAACCGATTGGGGGTACCGAGCACCGTGTCCTGATCTTCGAACGCTTCGGGAGCCGGCTCTCTTGACGCAGACACGGGCCGAGCTGCCTTCTGTACCTGTTTTCTCCGGCGCCGGAACGGGCAAAAAGGTTCCACACCATCAATTCCTGTCGGACAACACGAGTTCCCCGGGCAGGGTACTGTGGTGGTGCCGGTCCTGGGGAGGCGTGGGGAAGAACAGGTGCACTGCGATGACACATATGCATGCCGGTAGGGTCACGCGGAAGTGCGTGCCCGAAACCGGCGAAGGTTCGAAGACGCCCCCCGTCGATTCCCATACCCGCCAGATCGTACGCACTCTCTGTGTGTTTTCCCGGGAACCTGCAGAGGCGGCGCACAGGGAACTCAGACGCCTCGAGGGGCTTCTTGTCGATCACGGCTTTCTCGTACAGACGGTGCGGATATGCAGTCCGGCCCCCACCGCGGAAGCAGTCGAGGAGGCCGTTCCCGACCGGCGTGTGATGCTCAGCTTGGGCACAGTCCCTCCCGAGAGGGTAGAGACGGTGCTGCCGGGCTTCCTGGCCTCCGAACGGGTCTCCTTCAACGTCGACTTGACTGCGGAAAGTGTGAGCGATACACATGTGGAACTGCTCCGCCGGATCATCGCCGAGAGCCCGGGGGGCACGTTTCGTTTCGCTTACGTGTTCAACCACGTATCGTCCAGCCCTTACTTCCCCAGTGCCCGGTACGAACAAGACGGCTTCTCGCTCGGCTTTCAGGCCACCGATCTGTCGGCTGATTGCGCGTCCGTTGAGGAGTGGTTGGCGGCGGTAAGGCGGATGTGGTGCGCGGCCGACCGCATACTGGGAAGAGAGGCGGGCTACCTGGGAATCGATTCCTCGATCGCTCCGTTGTTCGACGGTCCGGGCAGCCTCGTACGCTTTCTCGAGCGTCTGGGCCTATCTCTCCCCCGCTCAGTCACGAGTGATGTGTATCTGCGCATGACTTCCTTCATCACAGAAGAGAATCCCCGCCCCACAGGGTTGTGCGGCCTCATGCTTCCCTGTCTGGAAGACTTCGCCCTGGCGTCCGAGTACGATCGGGGGGAGTTTCCCATAGAGCGCAACCTCTTCGTATCCCTTCACTCGGGGCTCGGCATCGACACCTATCCGTTGGGCATCGACGAAGACCCCAAGCGGATAGTCGAGATACTGCGGCTCGTCCAAGGGCTTGCCCGCAAGCACCGCAAACCATTGTCGGTGCGGTTTGTGTCCGACGGCCGAGCGTGCGTGGGGGAGCGAACGGATTTCGGCAATCAGTACCTGCAGGACGTGGTCATCCGTCCGCTCTAGGCTGGGCTCGAACGGAGACGGTCGGGATCAGGTGTGTCAGGAGGAGCTGCCGCTTTGCGGCGCGTGCGGGAGCGGTGATCAAACCGCGCGGGAGTCGAAAGCACGGCCGGAGGGTACCATAGGCGCCAGAGACTTCCTGGTCCGGGACCATCGACAAGGCTCACGCCGAGGTTATCATCATGACATCCGACTTCCGTTCCTCGAGAGCGCCATCCTTCCTCATCATCGGTGGCGGCCCCGCGGGCAATCAGGCGGCGACTTCAGCGGCCCGCCTGGGAGCCCGGGTGACGCTGGTCGAAAGGGATATAGTCGGGGGCGCCGCTCACCTCCTCGATTGCGTGCCCTCGAAGGCCATGACGGCCACGGCGTCTTCGGTGGCCTTCACCCGCCGCATCCGCGATATGGGTCTTGCGCCTGTGGAGGCTCAGGTCGACATTCAAGCTCTCAAGCGCCGGGTGGAGACCATCAAGTTCCAGCTCGAGTTCTCGGTGAAAGAACTGCTTGCCAGCCAGAAGGTGCGGATACTGCAGGGCAAGGCCCGTCTCTTGGGGCCGAACGAAGCCGTGGTGCGCACACCCGAAGGTGTGGAAGAGCTGAGAGCAGACTACATACTCATCGCCACCGGCAGCCGCCCACGTGTTCCTGACTTCTGTACACCCGACGGAGAACGCATTCTCACCACGCGAGACTGCTACCCGCCGCCTGACCTCCCTGAGCATCTGATCGTGGTGGGCTCAGGCGTGACCGGCGTGGAGTTCGTCAACCTGTTCAGCTCGCTCGGCTCGCGCGTCACACTCATCGTGAGTCGTCAGCAGGTCTTGCCTCGGCGCGATCCGGAGGTGGCTGCAGTGCTCGAGCAGGAGTTCTTGGAGAGAGGGGTGGAGCTCCTGAAGGGTGCCAAGGCCAGCAGTATCGAATGCTGGGAGAAGGGCGTGCGCGTGGGTTGCACCGACGGGCGCTCGCTGGAGGGCAGCCACGTGCTCTTGGCAGTCGGCTCGGTGCCCAACACCGAGGACATGGGCCTTGACACTGCCGGCGTAGTCATGGACGAGGCCGGCTACATACCCATCGACCAGGACTGCCGCACCAACATTCCCCATATCTACGCGGCGGGCGATGTGAGCGGAAAGCTGCCTCTCTCGTCGGTGGCGTCCATGCAAGGAAGGCGGGTGGCGTACGACGTGATGGGTCTTGGAGGGCTGAACCATCGGGAGCTCGACTACGACAAGGCTGCCTCTGCCATCTTCACAGTTCCGGAGATAGCAGACGTGGGCTTGGCTGAAGCCGAGGCAGTGGCCACCGGGCGCAAGGTGAGGGTGACCAAGGTGCCGTTCTCGGCGACGGCGAAAGCTGCCATCAACAGCGAGCCGCAGGGATTCGTGAAGATCATCAGCGACCCAGCCACCGGGATTGTGCTCGGAGGCTCCATCGTCGGCCGGCACGCAGCGGAACTCATCTCCGTGATCGCCCTTGCCGTCGGTGCCAATCTCCGCGTTGGTGATATCGCCGAGAGCTTGATGGTTCACCCCTCACTCTCGGAGGCCCTCGCCGACGCTGCCGACTGAACCGTCCCCCGGCTCAGCGGATCCATGTGTAGGTGCGGTCGCACGGAGCGGTATTCGCCCCGCGCATATGTGGCGGCCACCGGTATGTCTCCGGCCGAAGGCCTGGGCGCCCGATGAAACGCACGATCCTGATGGCCTGCGGCTTCACGGCGGTGGGGTTGGGTGCGGCGGGGGTTGTGTTGCCCATCCTTCCCACCACGCCGTTTCTCCTGCTCGCCGCCTACTGTTTTGCCCGCAGTTCGGAGCGTTTTCACCGCTGGCTTCTCTGCAACCCTGTGTTTGGCGACTACATCCGGGGTTACCTCGAGGGGCTTGGAGTCTCCCTGAGAGCCAAGATCGTTGTCATCACTCTGCTGTGGATCGCCATTCTCGTCTCGGCGTTCGCCTTCGTCGATGTGTGGTGGATGCGGGTCGTTCTGCTGCTGATTGCGGCCGCTGTCACGGTCCATGTGATTCTCATCCGCCCAAAGGCTCGAGCGTGCGGGGAAGAGAGTCTCAAGTGATACCAGCGCGGCTGATATCCGAGGTGATGGAAGCAGCCGCCAAGACCGTGTTCCGTCCGGCCGACTTGGCCTGGTAGAGGGCGTCATCGGCTCGGGCGATGAGCGAATCCAAGCCGTCGCGGCATTCGTCGAGGCAGGCATCGAACTCGGCGACACCCCCGCTCACGGTGAGGCGCAGCGGTTCGGTGGACTTATCGCCTATCGATATGTCGAGCCCCTCAACGAATCGGCAGAAGCGTTCACAGGACGGCAAGGCGTTCTCGAGGTCGGTCTCGGGCATGAGAACGGCGAACTCCTCCCCACCGAAACGGCCCACCAGATCCACCCTGCGGAAGGTCCTCAGGCATGCCGACGCCAGCTGCACGAGCGCCATGTCTCCGGCCCGGTGACCATAGGTGTCGTTCACCTTCTTGAAATGGTCGATATCGAAGAGGGCGAGCGAGAGGCTGTGGCCGTAGCGTTGACAGCGTTCCAGCTCCTTGGCGGCAACCTCGAGGAAACGGCGGCGGTTGACGAGTCGGGTGAGGTCGTCGGTGTCGGCAAGCTTGCGGGTCTGCTCGGTGAGTCGCACCCGCTCGGTGATGTCGTGAACGACCACCGCTCGGCCAAGCACTTCACCATCATGCCACAGTACGGGAGAGCCGGTGAGCCCGAAATGCCGTATCTGCCCGTCAAGGGCGAACGTCGTCTCTGTGCGGGCCGGGTCTTCCGCAACGGGTTGTTGCTCGCTGGAACCGTCGGTGAGGAGCTCGGCAAGAGCCGCGTGGTGCAGGAGCACTGTTGCTGTCGGTCTGCCCACGACTTCCTTGCGCTTAAGGCCGAGTATGGCCTCGGCGGCGCCGTTGAGGTCGGCGAGGCAGCCGGCGCTGTCGGCCACGATCACACCATCGGCGAGGTTCTCAACAACGAGGCCGCGGGCGAAGGGGACCATGTTGAACAGCCGCCAGCGGAAGAGCCCAATCGCGAGGAGGATGCCCGACAATCCGGCCACCGCGACGGTCAGATTGTAGTGGGCCCAGAGTCCCAGGCCGAACACGTATTGGATGGTGGCACCGAGGGGAAGGATGAGGGCAATGAGTAGCAGCATGTACTGGCGTCGGTAGAACGAGGAGGCTCTTGTGAGGGCGCGGAGGAGGATGACGAGGGTGGCCCCGTTCAGGACTGCCACCTCAGGCATGAATACGTAGCGATGCCAGGGCCCGTATTGGGGGTCGAGAACGGGGAAAGGAGAGGCTCCCATCACCACCTGCGCTTCGCCGCGAAAGAGCCCAGCTGGGTTCCAAAAGGCAAAGAGGAGGGTGACCAGCGGGATGGCCCAGATGAGAGCCGTCAGGGCGCGGGGAAGGGCTCTCACACCGACGTAGCGTCGCACCGTCTCCCACCAGCAGATCCACGCTGCTCCCACCCCGACGAATTGCAGGTTGGCCCAGAAGAGCATCTGACCCTTGGTTGTCGACATCAACTCGAAGGTGTAGCCGATTGCCCACCACAACATGAAGGCAAGGGTGGCGGCGAACCACTGGGCGACTGGGTTGCGGCGATTCTGCCACGCCACTCGCAGTAGCGCGATGAGGACCGCGCCTGCGGCCACGAAGGGAAGAATGTAGGGGGTGTAGTTGTATTCCACGGAGCCTCGGCAACCACAAGTTCGGTTCACTTACATGCATCGGCAGTGACGGCGATTTCTTTACGAAGAAGCGCCGCGCAAGAGGAAAGAAGCCATTGTGAGCCGGGGCGACTATACTTGCGGGTGTTTCTCTGGGACCCGGCGGGGAGGGGCGAGTGGCTGCGAGGCAAGAGCGTATAGACGCGGTTGACGGAGGTGCGGGCCCGGAGCCAAGAGGTCCGGGCCCTGTGGCACTTGAATCGATGGAGCAGCAAGGTGTCTGGCCGCCGAATCCCCTCGTGCTCGAGGTGAATACCTGGGTATGGTTGGCCGACGTGGGCCGACGGGTGGGCCACAGGGTCACGCTGGACACTGTGCCGGAGGCGGAGTGGGATTCGCTGGTCGTTCCGGGCCTGCAGGCGGTGTGGTTCATGGGTGTATGGGAGAGGAGCCCGCAGGGCAGGGAGATAGCCCTCGCGAACGAGGACCTGGCGGCCGGCTTCCGGGAGGCACTTCCCGATTACGGGTTTGATGATGTGCTGGGTTCCGCCTACTGTGTGCGCCGCTACGAGGTGGACGAGCGCATCGGCGGGGCAGGAGGGTTGGCCCGGGCGAGGAGAGAGCTCGCCCGGCGCGGGGTGAGACTCATCCTGGACTTCGTGCCCAACCACCTGGCGGTGGACCACCCTTGGGTCGGCGAGCACCCGGAGTTCTTTCTCCGCGGCACCGAAGAGGAGCTGGGGCGTGAGCCACTGTCGTTCATCCGGGCCGGATCCGGCGGGGTCTTCGCCAACGGCCGTGATCCATACTTTGCCGCTTGGCACGACGTGGTGCAGGTCGATGCGTTCTCTCCCGCACTGCGTGCCGCCGCCGCCGCCGCGCTCATCGACATCGCCGGGCAGTGTGACGGAGTCCGCTGCGATATGGCCATGTTGCTCTTGTCGGATGCCTTCGTCCGCACGTGGGGCGACAGGGCGGGCGTACGGCCGGAGACGGAGTACTGGCACGATGTCATCGGGGCGGTGAAGGCCGGGTACCCCCGCTTCCTCTTCTTGGCAGAGGCGTACTGGGGCACGGAGGAACGGCTGCTCGGCCTGGGATTCGACTACTGCTACGACAAGCCTCTCTACGACCACTTGCGGGAGGGCGATGCCCGAGAAGTGCGGCGCAGACTGCGTTCCACAGAGGCGTGGGGGTCGAGGCTGGTGCGCTTCATCGAGAATCACGATGAGCTGCGTGCCGCCTGCGCGTTCCCCGCCGCCCAGGGACGGGCGGCGGCGGTGGCCTTGTTGACCTTGCCCGGGGCGGCACTCCTCTACGAGGGGCAGCTGGAGGGGCGGCGGGTGCGGATGCCGGTCTTCTTGGCCCGCGGTTCCGAAGAGTTGGTCTGTGCCGAGACCAGGGCTTTCTACAATACTCTGCTCACACTCATCGAGCGGCACGGGATCAGACGGGGAGAGTGGGCTTATGTACCTGTGGAAGGATGGCCCGACAATCAGAGCTCTGCGGCCCTTCTGGCGTGGTGGTGGAGAACGGCCGACACATCTCTTGAAGGAGCGGGTTACGTGGTTATCGTCAACTACTCACCGCATCCGGCTCAAGGGAGGATTCTCTTGCCGGCTGCAGCCGTCACCGGCCGGGCGTGGCGGCTCTTCGATCACATGGATGGGCAGGAGTACGTTCGCTCGGGCGACGAGATGGGGGGTATGGGTCTCTTCGTGGATCTCGGTCCGTGGCAGAGCCATCTCTTCAGTCTGGAGCGGGCGTGAGGAGGGGGTTGCCCGGTTCGAAGCCGGCCGGCATTCTCCTCAGCGTACTCGCATATGTGGCGGCGGGAACGGTCGCCGTCGCGGCGGCGCGCTCATTCCCCTCGGCCGGTCCTCTACTGGTAGTGGCCGTGGGCTGTGCCGCCGCAACCACGACGGTGTTCGCGGCCTCCCTTATCGTTGGTAATTCGAGCATGTTCGATCCCTATTGGAGTGTGGCGCCGGCCGCCATCGCCGGCTACTACATGTGGCTCGAGTGGCCGGAGCCGGCTCCCAGGCAACTGTTGGTCACAGCTCTGGTGCTGCTTTACGCCGTAAGGCTGACTGCCAACTTCTACCGCGACTGGCCCGGCCTGGCCAAAGAGGACTTTCGCTACGTCGGTTTCCGCCACCGTTTTCCGAGAGCATACTGGGTGGTCAGTTATCTCGGCATACATCTGTTTCCTGCCTCCATGGTATATGTGGGATGCCTGCCGCTCTACGCTGTCGCGCGTAGCGGAGCGTTACCGCTCGGCCCGTTCGATGCGGCCGGAGCGGTGGTCATGCTTGCTGCAGTCGTGGTCGCCTTCGCCGCCGATGGGCAACTCAGACGTTTCCGGCGTGAGCCGGGCCACGCCGGGAAGTGTATAGACGATGGCTTATGGCGGTTCAGCCGACACCCCAATTACCTGGGTGAGATAGCCACCTGGTGGGGGCTCTACCTGTTCGCCCTGGCTTCGGGATCTGCATGGTGGTGGACTGGCATCGGCGCCGCGGCCATCACGGTGATGTTCGTCTTCATCAGTGTGCCCATGATGGAGCGGCGCGCCCTCGCCACCCGTGAGGGCTACCGTGAGTACCGGGCGCGCACGCCCATGCTCCTCCCCTCCCTTTGGCCGTCCCGCGCCGGGTCTCGTCCCGGAGACAGCACCTTGTGAACCAACCCGCCCACTCCTCGCGGAAGGTGATCGGGGGCTATCTGACGCTCTCAGCCCTCTTCACCCTTGCCGCCTCGGTGGTCTGGGCCATCAACACCATCTTCCTCCTACGCGTGGGCGGTCTCAGCCTGTTTCAGGTGATGATTGTCAACTCGGTCTTCACCGTCGGCCAGATGATCTTCGAGGTACCTACCGGCGTGGTGGCCGACACCATCGGCAGGCGGGCCTCCATTCTCCTCGCCATGCTGACCCTCATGCTCGCCACCCTCTTCTACGTCTACACGCCCGCCCTCGGCCTCGGTATGTGGGGCTTCCTGGCTGCGAGTGTCGCTTTGGGGCTCGGCTACACGTTCCAGACGGGTACGGTGGAAGCCTGGGTCGTCGATGCTCTCGATGCGGTCGGATGGCAACGACCCAAGGAACGGGTCTTCGCCTGGGGGCAGATTGCGGCGGGCGGGGGGATGCTCATCGGCTCTCTCCTTGGTTGCATCTTGGGCCAACTGGGTCTCGCATGGCCGTACATCGCGCGCACCGGTCTCTTTGCGTCGGCGTTCATGGCCGCTCTTGTGATGGTTCGCGATGTCGGCTTCGTTCCCCGTCCGCTTCGTCTCTCGTCCTTCGGAAGGGAAGCCAAGAAGATCATGAGAGTGGGTGTGAGGTTCGGCTGGCGGAGTCCCGTTGTCCGGCCTCTGCTCTTCGCGTCCGCCCTCAGCGGGGTGTTCTTCATGTACGCGTTTTACGCCTGGCAGCCGTACGTACTCCAGCTTCTCGGCCGTGACCACGTATGGTTGCTCGGCGTGGTGCAGGCGCTCTTCTCGCTCATGGGCATCGTGGGAAACGCGGTGGTTGGGCGCGTGATGAGGGAGGGTTCCCGGCGGCGCGACGCGCCGAAGGTTCTGGCCGGAGCGGCGTGGATGCAGGCCCTGCTGGCGGGAGGCATCGCCGCGGTGGGTCTGGTTTCTTCGGCCTCCGGGTACGGACCGGCCGCTCTTGCTATCGGTCTCTGGCTGGTGTGGGGGCTCATATTTGGGGTGGCCGGGCCGATCCGTATGTCCTACATCAACGAGCACATCCCCTCGGCACAGCGGGCCACGGTGCTCTCGCTCGACGCTTTCTTCGTCGATGCCGGAAGTGCAGCGGGCCAACCTGCACTGGGCTGGGTATCGGAGAGGGCATCGATCCCTGTTGCCTGGCTCATCGGGGGTGCGTTTGTGGGAGGGGCCTCATTCCTGTATCAGAAGTCCGGCCGGCCGGCGCTCAGCGAGAGGGGGCGCCGGACCGCCTGAGGCGCCGTGGGTAGCTCGTCCCTACCTGAGTGTGCAGCGCCGTCGAACCGCTTGAGGCGCCCGGCACGTCCCCTCCTTTCGGGGCGATGGTTACGGGTGGGCCACCCCGGGGGCCGCCGCCGACGCCTAGAGAGACTCGATGGGGCTCGCGGAACGTGCGATGTCGAGCAGCTGGTCACGCGTGAGCGCGCTCCCGAGCGTGTTCGACACCCAATAGAGGACTCCATTGCGTTTCCACCACACGCGCTCCACGCGATCTGCGGTGCCCACAATGGTGAAGGTGGTTTCGGCCTCGGTGACCTGTTCACCCGCTGATGCGGCGGGAGAGTCGAGGAAGGTCGTCGCGGTGATGCCCAGGTACTGCTCGTCACCCCGCAACTTGTAGGTGAAGCGCACTGCCGGCTTGTCTTTGGCGTCGGTGGCGAGGTAGTAAGCCCGGCTCCCGGCAAAGTCGTAGTTCCGCGGTAGCCAACCTGGTGCTTCCAGGGCAAGACCTGCCTTCTCGGACGCGTAGCGCCACTGCGCCTGCTCAACCGTCGCAAGTGTGGCATCCGGCTCCGGGGGCGTGAAGTCGCGCCCTACGAAGACGACGACATGTCGGAGCGAATTGTCCTCTCTCAGCGTGCGAATGCCGAGAGCCATGGCCACGCGTGCCGCTTCGGCTGTCCGACTTCTCTCCATCTGGGCCGGATACACGACCTCCGACTGATCCCGAGGGGCGGCCTCCTTGGCGCCACTCGCCACCTGCGCCCCGTGGTCGGCGAGGAATCTCCAGCAGCTCGAGACCTGATCGGCTGAGCCTCCTGCGGCTCTCACTTCCACGTATGCGTCAGAGAAGTCGAGAGACGGATTTCGTGGGGAGCGGTCGGCCGAGTCGGGCAAGGTGGTGGTGGTGGGCTGCGTGTCTGGCGGAGGAGTCATGAGGTCGTTGACGGCGGCTCGGATCTGCGAGTCGGTGGCGACCACATAGGCGAGGCCGTCGATCATCTGATCCTTGCCACGCATGGCCACCTGCTTCACCCGGTTCATGTCGAGCTGGGCGCTCCACCAGGCGAGCCTGAGGGCCTCACGGGCTTCTATCTCGGTGGCCATGTGTCGCATGAGTGTCCCGACTGTGGGAGGGATGCGCAGCGCCATGTCCCAGCTGAACACCTGTTCTTTGGCCGCCCGCAGGAATTGCTGCTGTCGTTGGATACGGGCCCAATCGTGGTCTTGATCGTGCCGGATGCGCACGTAGCGGAGTGCTTGGTCGCCGTCCAGGCGCTGGTAGCCGGGCTGAAGATTGATGCGCAGAAGAACGTCGCCGCTGTCGAAGTAGCGACGGTCCACGTCCACGTAGACCCCCCCGATCTCGTTGACTATGGCTTCGAACGCCTTCAGGTCGACCCGCACGTAGTGGTCGATCTTGAGGCCGGTGACCTGCCGGATGGTGCGGATGGCCAGGCCGTCCCCACCGAGCGCGTAGGCGGCGTTCAGCTTCTGTGTTCCGTGCCCGGCTATGTTGACACGGAGGTCTCGGGGGAGCGAGAGGATGGAGAGGTAGTCGGCCTGTGGGTCTATGTGGGCGATCATCATGGTGTCGGAGCGGCCCCACTTCTCCTCGCTCTCCGGGCGCCGGTCGGCTCCGATCACCAGGATGTTCATGGTACCTGGCTTCTCGATGGGAGGGGCGAGTGTGGTGGAGGTGGTGGTCGTGGACCCCGAGGTACCGGTGGAAGATGATCTTGATGAGGTGGTTGAGGACGGGGGCAGAGCTTCCCGTAATGCCTGCCTGGCCTCATCCATGCCCGGTTGGCGGTTGGCCTTGGACATGCTGACGGCGAACCACGCGTACAGTCCTCCCACGCCGAGCACCAGCACGAGCACCAAGGCGGACACGACGATGAGTACCAGCCGTAGGGTGCCTCGGCGGGAGTGGCTTGTATCCGGCTTGTCCTCTTCTTCCCGCCCGGTCTGGCGGAGGTCTTCTCGATCGGGTTCCATGACCTAATAGTACCGTGAGTGTACGCAGGTGACAGGGTGTGACTGTGGGACGTGGCCGTATGGCAGCCGGAGAGGTGGGGCGGGGGGGGGCGCGGGGCGCCCCCCCCCCCCCCCAGTGCAACCGGGCGGTCGTCACCCGGGTTTGTCTAGAACATCCCCCACAGATACTGGTTGGTCACCTCGTGGTGGAACATGATCTCCCCGACCTTGATGCGCCCCCCGAGCGCAGCCGGGCTCCTTTCCGCCGTGGCCTGTTTCAGCTGGTAGTACCGCTTGTGCTCGGCTTCGCCCATGAGTTCCGCGAGAAAAGCGCTGCCCTTGAACAACCTGATGGCGTCATAGATGTTGCCGGGCAGGAAGCGGGTGCGGGAACGCTTCTGCTCATCGGTTTCTTCGGGTTCCGGGCCCTCGAGACCGGTACGAAGTAGAGCGAAGTTGGCCAGGTACGGATTGACATCGGGGGCAATGGAACGGATCTCGATGCGTGCGCTCGAGGCGTTGCTCAAGGGTATGCGCACCATGGCTTCGCGGTTGACGGCGGAGGCGTTGATCTGGTTGGGGGCCTCGAAGCGCGGGTCGAGGCGGCGGTAGGCATTGACGCTGGAATTGAGGATGAGGCAGAGTTCCTGGGCGAGATTGAGGACGCGGTCGACGAAACTCCACCCCATTGCGGAGATGCCGGCTTCGCCCTCGGCGTCGTGAAAGAGGTTCACGTCTTGCCGGTTGGACACCGACAGGTTGGCATGCATGCCGCTGCCGTTGATGCCTGTAACGGGTTTGGGCAGGAAGCTGGCGGTCATGCCCATTCTGCGGGCCACCTGCCGGCAGATGAGCTTGTAGAGCTGAATCTGGTCGGAGGCGACCACGGCCTCGCAGTGCTCGTAGTTCAACTCGAACTGGGAGGGGGCCACCTCTGGGTGGTCTTTCTCGTTGCGGAAGGCCATGGCCCGTTGCGCTTCAGCCACACTGTCGATGAAGTCGCGCAGTTCATCCCCCGGCAGGGAGTGGTAATACCCGCCGGTGGAGATGAACTCGAAGGAGCGGGTCTCCAAGTAGCGCTGTTCCGCCTCCCGCTCCTTGAAGAGGAACCCCTCGATCTCGTTGGCCACGTGGCAGGAGAAACCCTTTCTGTCGAAGAGGTCGTCACACCAGTGGCGCAGGCGCCCCCGGAAGTCGGGGCCGTACGGTAGGCCGTCTTGGCCGTAGACGTCGGCAAACACGAGCACCTTGCCCGGGCCGAAGATGTCGGCCGGAAGCCAGTAGAAGGCGGGCCAGTCGATGGCCAGGCGAAGGTCAGACTCCTGCTGAACGGAGAATCCCCGAATGGACGAACCATCGAAGGTGAGGCTGTCCGGGCGGCTGAGCAAGAACTTCTTGTCGTAGTCCAGCATGTGCAGCCGTCCCTCCAGATCGCTGAAGCAGACGGTGACCGCCTTGATCCTCCTCTCGTCGGTGAGGTAGCGAATCCGCTCTTCTTGTATCTGGTCGGCTGGTACCCGGTCAAGCCGCTCTTGCTTGGCGGCCAGGTTCATCTCCTCGAGTTCGTCGTACGGGATTTCGAGGAAGTCACGAAGATAGGTGGATTCCAAGTGGAGCCGTCCTTCCCTTAGGCAAACGACAATGATCTTAATATATATTGAGCCGATTTTGTTACAAATACAAGTTCCTGTCAGCTTACTGGAAACCATTTTATAATAGACAAGTACATATTCCCTCTGAACTCACAGCGCTTGCCGGCACAGACCCGCTCAGGGCGACACGCCCACGAACGCTTTCACTGTCGTATCATGAAAAGACTATGCGTGGGTCCGCCTCCACTCTCGTTGCCGTCGTTCGCTGTGACGACTACGACACTCACACCGTCCATGAGGCGGTGGGGCGTGTGCTTGCTTTGTTGGGCGGCCCCGAGCAGTTCATCCGCCCTGGAGACCGTATTCTGCTCAAGCCGAATCTTCTCGTTGCCAGTGCTCCGGAGAGTGCGGTCACCACTCACCCTGCAGTGTTCCAGGCCGTCGTCCGGCACCTCCGGGAAGCCGGAGCTCTTCTCACATACGGTGACTCGCCTGCGTTTGGGCGGTCGGTGGGGGCGGCGCGCCGTGGAGGGCTCCTGGAGGTGGCCGGGCGGGAAGGCGTGCCTTTGGCCGATTTTGCTCCTGCCCGTACCGTGTCGTTTCCGGAGGGGCAGCTCATCAAGCAGTTCACGGTCGCCGAGGCGGTGCTCGATGCGGATGGTGTGGTTTCGCTACCCAAGTTGAAAACTCACGGGCTCATGAGGATCACGGGGGCCGTCAAGAATCAGTTCGGGTGCATTCCTGGGACGCGTAAGGGCGAATTCCATGCCCGCATGACCACGGTCGACCGCTTCGGCCAAATGCTCGTCGATCTGAACAGGTTGCTTCGCCCCCGGCTCTTCGTCATGGATGGAATCGTGGCCATGGAAGGTAACGGGCCCCGGGGAGGTGATCCCCGGCCACTCTCAGTGCTTCTTGCGTCGAGCGATCCGGTCGCGATCGATGCCACAGTGTGCCTCTTGGTGGGACTCGACCCTTCTCTCGTTACCACTATCACGTGGGGAGAGAAGTGGGACCTCGGCACCGCGTCCGCCATCGAGTATGTGGGTGACCCGGTGAATTCTCTTGCGGTTCCCGACTTCGTGATCGATCGCTCCCCTCTTTCCACCACTGGGGCCCCAGGGTTTCTCAGCCGGGTCGCCAAGAACGTGGTAGTACCCCGTCCGGTGATCGATCCACAACTGTGCACTCGCTGCGGCACCTGCGTGACCATGTGCCCCGTGGAGCCGAAAGCCGTGGAGTTTCCTCCGTATGGCGTGCGAGGTGGAGACTTGGTGCCGGAGCACCACTACAGTCGGTGCATCCGCTGCTACTGTTGTCAGGAGATGTGCCCGGAGCGGGCCATCAGCATCTACCGGCCGCCGCTCGGTCGGGTACTGCGCCGAAGCCCCTAGGCCGCGTATTCGCCGCTGCTCGAAGAGTCACGCTGGTGACCCGAGAGTCATGTGCTTCGGCGGAGAGACTCCCGTGAGGCGCAGTGTGTGTTGCCTACGCTCTTCCCCGCTATACTCTGTGTTCCGCCCGCCCGGCGAGCGGCCCTCTCGAGCCGTCTCCTCCAGCCGTTCGTGCGTGAGTCCATCCCGCAAGGTGCAAGAGAGGCTTCATGCCGTCCGCAGACCGCATTCGCAACGTGGCGATCATCGCCCACATCGACCATGGGAAGACCACGCTCATCGATTCCATCTTTCGGGAGGCGGGGGTTTTCCGGGAGCATCAGAGTGTCGATGAACGGGTGATGGACAGCCATGAGCTGGAACGAGAGCGTGGAATCACCATTCGCTCGAAACATTGCACGGTCACGTGGAAGGGCTACCTCATCAACATAATCGACACTCCCGGTCACGCCGACTTCTCCGGCGAGGTGGAGCGGGTGCTCTCCATGGTCGACTCTGTGCTTCTCTTGGTTGACGCGAATGAAGGTCCTATGCCCCAGACCCGCTATGTACTCTCGCGTTCGCTGAGGCTCGGGCTGCGGCCGATCGTAGTGATCAACAAGGTCGACCGCCCCCATGCGGATCCCCACAGAGTGCTCGATGCGACGTTCGATCTGTTCCTCGAGCTGGGTGCAACCGACGAGCAGGCCGATTTTCCCGTGGTGTACGGTTCGGCGCTCGAGGGCTGGATCGTGAGTGACCTCGAGCAGGACCCGCCTGAGGGCATGGAGGCCCTCTTTGAGACCATTGTCGCCGAGGTTCCTCCACCACTGGTCAACGTGGATGCTCCTTTCCGCATGCAGGTATCGACGCTCGCGTGGAGTGACTACCTGGGCCGCATAGGCTGCGGTCGAGTGATCGAGGGGTATCACCGCCGGGGCGAGGAGTTCACCCGCACCTCCACCCGCTGGAAGGGACTTGGACGCGGCACCGACGATTGGGAGCTTGTGGGACTGGAGCACGCTCGCTCCACACACCTGTGGGTCACTCGTGGTCTGGAGCGCCAGGAGGTGGAGGAGGTATCGGCCGGCGACATAGTGTGGATAACCGGTCCCAGTGATTTTGCCATCGGGGACACGCTCCATGCGGAGGGCTTGGGTGTGTCGGTGCTGGCTCCGCTCGAGATCGAGGAGCCCACTGTATCCATGCTCTTCCTCGTCAACACAGGCCCGTTCGCCGGGAACGAAGGCCGGGCTGTGACCCTCAGGCAGATCCGCGACCGGCTGGAACGGGAGCAGCGGGTGAACGTGGCTCTTCGGGTTGAGGACATCGGTCGGGCCGACGGTCTCAAGGTGTCGGGAAGGGGAGAGCTCCACCTCGCCATACTCATCGAAGAGATGCGCCGGGAGGGCATGGAACTCTGCGTGTCCCGCCCCGGGGTCATCACTCAAGTGGACGAAGATGGGGTCGTGTTGGAGCCCATGGAGCACCTCATCATCGACGTGCCGGAGGAATACCAGGGCATCGTGATCGAGAAGCTGGCGCAGCGTAAAGGCGAACTCCAGGCTGTGAACGATACCCGGACGGGAGTGATGCGTCTGGAGTTCAGCGTCCCGACGAGGGGTCTTATCGGCTATCGAAACGACTTCTTGACCGATACGCGCGGTCTGGGCATCATGTCATCACGTTTCGTGGGTTACGATTTGTGGTGCGGCGAGCTTGCCCGGTCCGAGCACGGCTCTCTGGTGAGTATGGAGACCGGCATCGCCACCGGGTATGCCCTCGAGAGCCTGCAGGCGCGGGGGGTGTTGTTCATCTCCCCCATGGACCGCGTGTATACAGGCATGATCGTGGGAGAGCATTCGCGCCCGGACGACTTGGCCTGCAATCCCACGAGAAGCAAGAAGCTGGGCAACTACAGAGCTGAGACCAGAGAGATAGACGTGGGTCTGAAGGTGCCGCGCTCTATGAGCCTCGAGCCGGCGCTCGAGTGGATCGGTGAAGACGAACTGGTGGAAGTCACACCGAAGTCGGTGCGCGTGCGCAAGGCTGTGCTCGATGCCGAGGAGAGGAAGCGTCTCGGAAAGGCGGCGGCGGGGGGGGGGGGGGGGGCCCCCCCCCCCGCCGCCTGAGAGGCCGGAAGAAGCTCCAAGAAGGGAGCTCCAGAGATACGAGCCCGGAGAATACCGGGCTGCTATTCGCTTGGTTTGATGGTGTCCGTAAGCTTGTCGACCCACTCGTCGAGCTTGCGTTCGGCCTCTTGCTTCTCGTAGCCGTACCGTTCTTGGAGGGCCCCGGCCAGTCGCTCTCTGTTGCCCTCGCTCCTGGCCAAGTCGTCGTCGGTGAGTTCACCCCAAGCCTTCTTGGCCTCACCTTTCAGTTGGTCCCAGCGGCCACCAATCTCATCCCAGTTCATGAACGCTCCTCCTGGTCGCCCGCGTGACGGCGGACTCTTTCGGTGTGGGGGTTCTCTATCCCCCTACCCCTTGCAGAGGAATCGGAAACCGGAGTCTATCGAGGAGCATCTGCCGAGCCGAACCTGTCTCAGAGCTGAGCGAGAGCCTCCCGGCCGCGAAACGGGTCAAACTCACCCAGGATCTCGGCGACTTTGTGGAAGTCGAGGAGGAACTCCTTCTCTGCACATCTTTTCGCAGACTCATCGGTGAGAGCAAGGACGCGGAGGGGATCGGCTGTGACCAACACGGTAGGAACGAACCCGGGGTGGAACAGCCTTTGATGGGAAACCTCAGGGTCGACGTCCTGCCCCAGCACCACCTCGGCTGCGAACTCTCCGAGGCAGAGGACAACTTCGGGCTTTACCACGGCAATCTCCGCGTGCAGCAGCCGGCGGCAGGCTTCCACCGCTGCCTGGTGGACTTCTGCACCACCACACCCTTCGCTGCCTGCCGGCCTCGCGTGGCCGTTGCTGATTCCCTGCAGGCAGTGCTTGACGGCGTTGGTGAAGTACACGTCGGGAAGCCCAAGCCCCGTGCGCCTCAGGTTGTCTTCGAGGAGGACTCGCACGGATCCCACGAAGGGTTCTCTCTCAGCGACACCCTCTGGACTCGGGGTGCCGCCCACGATCATGAGACGGGCAGAGGCGGGACCGGACCCGGGAACCGCTGGGCCTATCTCGTGGGGGGGATGGCAATCCCTGCAATGTGCGATGCACTCCCGGACCAAGGAGAGCAGGGTCTCCGGAGAATGTGCGCCCGGTTTCTTCAGTTTCTCCTCAAGGAGCGTGCGTGTGTCGCGGATCTCATCGCTCGGGGTCATGTGCTGTTCCTTGATCGCTACTTCCTCACTGGTGTCCTTGAAGGTCTTGGCCCGGAAGGTGCGACAGGCACTACTCCGGCCAACTCACCGATGACGTTGACGAGTTCTGCATCGCCGGGAACCACCACCTTGGCATTCTGGTACAGGGCTCGTTCCACCGCTTCAAGTTTCCGGAGCAGTTGGGCGTTTCCGATGAAGTACTCATTGGCGGCCTCGTTGACGAGCTTGATGGCGAGGGCCTCCCCTTCAGCTGCGAGTATCTTCGCCTGCTTGACACCCTCGGCCTTCTTGATTTCCGCCCGCCGTTGCCCGTCGGCCTGCGTCTCCACCGCGGTGGCAAAATCGATGGCCGCGATCTTCTCGTTCTCGGCTTTCACTACCTTGTTCATAGTCTCCTGGACGTCGGCGGGAGGGTCGATCTCTTTGAGTTCCGTCCGGAGTATCTCGATGCCCCAGCTGGAGGTCTCCTGCTTGAGGGTGGCGCGGAGCTCTTCGTTGATCTTGCCCCGCTCACTGTTCGCGGACTTCAGTGTGAGGGTGCCGATGATGTTTCTGAGGGTGGTTCTCGCGAGGTTGACTATTTGGAACTGGTAGGCGGCGACGTTGTATTGGGATGCCTTCACGCTCTCCTCGTCCGCTTTCACCTTCAGATAGACCTGGGCGTCGACCTTGGCGTTCAGGTTGTCGTTGGTGATGATGGTTTGAGGCGCCGCCTCCACCAAGGTCTCGCGAATATCGACTTGGAACATCCTCTCCACCAGCGGGATGATCAGGTGGAAGCCCGGCTCGGCGTACCTGTTGTACTTGCCGAAGCGTTCGACCAAGCCACGGTGCGTTGGGCGCACGATCCGGATGCCGAGCGCCACTATCACAATGACGACGACCACGGAGGGCACTATCACCAACCAGGTCATGTGAGCTCCTTCCGCTGAGAGCGACGGGACGCGTGCGGCAGGCCGAGGGTTACGACTATCGCTCATAGTAGAGCCAGACGAGGCCGGCGTCAAAGAGACCCTCCTGTCCGGACACGCGGCCCGAAATGGTGAGGGGCCGCTCACCGGATGAGGCGTCGGAGGCGCTCCGGTATGCTCCGATCCCCACGAAGACCAAAGGAGAGTCCCGGAGCGATCACGTCCGGCACTGTGGTTTCGAGGTCTCACTGGAGGTCTACCCGGTTGGATGGCCTGCCGCCGCCACCGGTGTTGCCCGCCGGTTTCGTCAGCCTTCTTCCACCGGCACCGGCACGGTGTCCGCAATGTCGGCGATGATGTGCTCGGCTGTATGCTCGCGAAGCCTGGCTTCGGTCTTCGGGATGAGGCGATGAGCGAGAGTCGGTACCGCGAGGTGCTTCACGTCGTCGGGCAGGACATGCCGGCGCCCCCGAATGGCTGCGAGTGCCTGCGCGGCTCGGTGGAGGGCGAGAGAGGCGCGAGGGCTTGCCCCCAACCGCACGTCGGCGTGGTCCCTGGTTGCGCGCACCAGACTTACCATGTAGGCGCGGACGGAATCCTCCACGTACACGTGCCGGCACAGTTTGACGAGACCGAGCAGCTCGCCTGCGCCGGTCACGGCCTCCAGGTTGTCGAGTGGGTTCTCTTCTCGGAAGCGGGAAAGCACGGCGGTCTCCTCCTCCTCGGAGGGGTAGCCCATCTCCACACGAAGCAGGAAGCGATCGAGCTGGGCTTCGGGGAGAGGAAAGGTTCCCTCCAGCTCCACGGGGTTCTGGGTGGCCATCACCATGAAAGGCTGCGGAAGCTTCACCGTCTGCCGGTCCACGGTCACCTGTTGTTCCTGCATTGCTTCGAGGAGGGCCGATTGAGTACGTGGGGTGGCGCGGTTGATCTCGTCCACCAGGACGATGTTTGTCATGAGGGGGCCGGGCCGGAACTCGAAGGTGCCGGAAGCTTGGCTGTAGACCTCGATACCCGTGATGTCGGAGGGTAGGAGGTCGGGTGTGCACTGGATGCGGCGAAAGTCGCAGCCGAGCGAGCGAGCGAGCGAGCGGGCGAGTATGGTCTTGCCCACTCCGGGGACATCTTCAACCAACACGTTGCCCTCCGCGAGCAACGTCACCATCATGAGTTCGGTGACGGCGCTCTTTCCCACGATGACCTTGCCCACGTTGCCGATGACTCGGTCAGCCACCGACTTGGTGCGAAGCGCCTCCTCCTCAGAAAGCTGCGTGGCCCGTGTATCCATGCTCCTCCGTCTCGCTGATCGGGGATGCAGCCCCGTGTCTCAGGCTGCGCCTGCTGTGTCTCAAGCGGTCGAGTTCTTCCCGCGTCGGTGGTTGCGCACCGTACTTCGCCCTCACATAGGCTTCGGTAAGGTGGGCTACCTCCGCTCGATGGCCCGGAAGGGCGGCCGCCAAGGTGTGCTGATACTCAAAGGGGGTCTGGGCGGCAAGGCGGGGAACACCCGACTCCGCCCCCCAGCGTAACATGTCGACGTAGAGGCGGCGTATGGTGGCCGTCTGAGGTGGCTCTCCCTGAGGCGTCCGGCGAAGCCGGGCACGCGAGAAGAGCCGGCCGAACCATGAGACCACCCGGCGCAGCAGCCGGGCAAGATCGGCCCGGAAGCCGCCGGAGATCGACTCCATCTCCGCTCTGCCGTCTCCCGCCCTGCGCCGCATCCAGTCAAAGAGCTGGGAGGCGGCACGCCACAGGGCAAAAAGGACCAGTCCGGCGAAGAGAATGCCGTACACGATTCTGCCGGGTTTCACCAGCCATGCAGGAGGCCCGAGGGAGAAGCCCTCGCCCTCATCGGCCGGGAGTGGGGAGACGGTGGTGGGGGTCGGCATCGTCTCGGGGGAAGAGGTCGAGAACAACCCCGCGAGAACATCGAGGAGCCGTTCGAGTAGGTGCCACCCGGCGCGCATACCGCGGGCGATGATCTGTGCCAGCTCCGGAACGAAGAAGGCCCCAGCGAAGAGTCCCAGGATGAGTATCAGGCCCACGCTGAGGAGGAGCATGCTCCACCAAGGCCCGCCGCCGAAGGAGAAGAGATAGCCGCCTCCGCCTTCGGTGCGCGAGGCGGCCGCCCCTATGAGGCCAAGTCCCACGAAGACCAAGGCCATACCAACCGACCATGATTGGTCGAGCCCTGCGAGCTGTGCCAACAGCATGCTTGCGGCAAAGATGATGAGTCCGAATTGGAACCTCGCTACTACGGTGCCGAAGTCCTTGGGCACGTGGGCAAGACGCACGCCCAGCCAGTAGAGCGGTCCGCCGGCCAGCACGACGAATACCGGCGGCTGCACACCATCCAGTATGGCGGCGAACGATGCGAGCACGTCGGCCGGCCAAGAGCTGTCGAAGAGAGCCGTCTGCGGATAGAGCACCACTTTCAAGAGAAGAAGCGTGAAGAGGGGCCACACGGCCCAGGTGAGCACGCGGGCGGGGAGGCGGCTCACACCGGCGGCGTCAAGTCCCCGGCATAATGCGAAGGAGGCGAGGTACAGAATCAGCAAGGGGAAGATGGGCAGGGACGTGTCAAGAAGCGTGGCGGCCAAGGTGAGCAACACGAAGAGCCAGGCTAGCTCCATGCCGGAGAGGGCGACGGCCACAATGGTGTTTCGGAGTCGCACCTGTGTGCTGCCGTCCATCGCTAGGCCACCCCTGTTTCTGTTACGACCACCCCGGGGTCACTCAACGCTGTGGAGCCGCCGATCTCCTCCGGGACGGTCCTCCGGTGGGGGTGCTCGCCTCGGGCCGGAGGGTATACTCGGTGCCAGCGAACACCGGCGGGCAGGGAATCGCTGTCGCCCCTCCCTGCCAGGAAGCCCATCACCCGATGTCTCGTCCGCACGAGGTCGGCCATGAGCGCGTGGAGTGCCGGTGGTACCGAACCCACGACAAAGGCGAGCGTACCTCCGAAACCGAGCTCGATGCGCTCCCGCTCGTAGAACTCCGTGATGGGAGCGTCGACTTCGGCCGTCGTCTTGGCAAGCGCCTCGAGGAGGTAGGCGAGGCCTTCCGTTCCGCCGATGGGCGGAATACGAGCGGGCCGGCCCGTGTCGGCCAACCGTGTGTTGACGAACAGCCCGGTCTGCACCTTTCTCTCTGCGAGATACCGGCCTATCGATCCTGCGGTGCTGACCCCGAGTTCGAGAGACGTGCCGTCTTCGTCCGTGAAAGTGTCGACGGCGAGGAACATGGTGACCTTGAGGTCGGTGGTGAATTCGAAGAGCTTGACTTGGAGCGCGCGCCGGCGGGCGCTCGCTTTCCAGTGGATGCGGCGGGGGTTGTCACCTGGCTCGTACTCCCTCACGCCGGCGAGGCGCGAAGGGTCTTCGAAGATGTGGAGGTCTGGGGCTGCGTCACCAGTGTGGGCGAGAGAGGGAACGGCGAGTTCCGGAAGGTGGAAGAGGCGGGGGTAGACGATGATGTGGTCGCCGGTGGACTGCACGAGGGTGCGGGGATGAAGGCCGAAGATGTCTCCTGAAGTCACGGAGAGCGGACCCAGCGGGTAGTAGCCTCGTGTGGTGGCGGTCAACGTGTGTGTGAACACAGCCGCCGAATACCACAACAACGGCGTCTGCCGGACGACGGTGGCAACGCCGGGTTGCTCGGAGGGGCCTCCCTCGGTGGGGAGGAGGGCTGCGGGTATCTCATCCCGCACCTCCACCCACGGCAAGGGCAGCAGCTTGCGGTTGACCACTCGCAGTCTCATGGTGACCTGCTCGCCCGGGAATACCCGCGTCTCTTCGAGCTGTCGTTCCGCGTGGAGCGACCTGAGCGACAGAGAACTCCACAATTTGGTGAGGAGACCGGTCGACACCGCGAGTCCGAGAAGCACGGCAAGTGGTGTGTACCCGGCCCAAGCGGCAAGCGCCAGTGCGGCAAGACCTGCGATCAGTATAGGGGTGTTGAGAAGAGGACTTACGGGCCGGCTCATGCGGGTGTGATTCTAGCACTGCCGACGGTATCTGGAGGAGAAGGAGGGACGCCCGGAGGCGCCCCTCGATCATACGCTTGTGTGTACTGACGTTAGGCGGCAGTTTCACGTCGTGCCGAGGACCGGCTTGGGGAGCCCCCGCAACAATGGGCCACCCGAGGGATCATGAATCTCTTCATACGCACCTCCTTGGGTTGGCAACACCTTAATCATACCACAGAAACATATACCTGTGGGGGTATCTAGCACTTTCGCACTGCCCACGTCACCAGACAAGCCCTAGGATCTCCTCGACCTTGTCTGCGAAATCATGGGGAGAAAACGGCTTCTCCAGGAAGAAGGCCGACTCGTCCACGCGCTCACCGTCAGAGACGGAACCGAGTGGGTATCCGGAGATGTACAGGACCGGTAGACCTGGACATTGCTCGAGGACGATTCGCCCAAGGACATGGCCGCTCATGCCTCCCGGCAACATGAGATCGGTGACGAGGAGATGGGGTTGCTCGGTGGAATCTTCCAGGATGCCCAGGGCCTCGTCGGCCGTTCCGGCCGCCTGCACCGTGTAGCCCTCGTGGGCGAGGACCCTCTGGAGGAGCGAACGCACGGCCGGCTCGTCCTCCACGAGGAGTATGCGTGCGCCGGAGTGATCGGGCCTTTCCTGTCCTTTGGCGGCACCCGGTTTGGGCAGGGGCGGGTTGCCTTCCACGCAGGGCAGATAGATGTGAAAGCTCGTGCCTCGGCCGAGCTCGCTGGTGAGGGCCACATGGCCGTCGCTCTGACGCACGATGCCGTACACGGTGGCCAACCCCAGTCCGGTGCCTTCACCGGTGGGCTTCGTGGTGAAGAAGGGCTCGAAGGCACGGTGGCGCACCTCATCGGGCATGCCTGTGCCGCTGTCGCTGCAGCTGAGGCGTACCCAACGGCCGTCGGCTGCCGGTGCGTCGAGAGGGGCGTCGGGAGGAGGGGAATCGCAGGTTGCCGTGGTAATCGTGAGTGTGCCGCCTGTGGGCATGGCATCGCGGGCGTTGACGGCGAGGTTGAGGAGCACCTGCTGCAGCTGCCCGGGATCGACCTTGACGGGAGGTGTGTGTGCCAGTGAAACTCGTAGGTCGATGTTCTCACCCAACGTGCGGCGGAGCAGTGACTCCATCTCTCTGACGACCTCATTCACCTGGAGAACCTGTGGTTGAAGCGCCTGGCGTCGGGAGAAGGCCAATATCTGACGGGTGAGGTCGGCGGCTCGGGTGGCTGCCTTCCTTATCTCGTGTGCCGCCTCCTCCGTGCGTTCAGGTGCTTGGGGGCCGTTGTCTATGAGGAGATCGGAGTAGCCTATGATCGCCGTGAGGAGGTTGTTGAAGTCGTGGGCGATGCCGCCTGCCAGTTGTCCCACTGCCTCCATCTTCTGCGACTGGCGCAGCTGTTCCTCGAGCTCTTTCTCTTGCGTGGTGTCACTGAGGAGGCCCATCATGCCCTTGACGTGGCCGTCGGCGTCGAAGAGGGGGGCCGACCAGAGGCGCACGTTGACGAGGCTTCCGTCCCGCCTTCTTCTCACCAGGTCGACACCCTCGTGGAGCTCCCCGGCGAGGGAGCTCAACCGATGCCGCTCCGATTCCTCCCTCATCTCAGGAGAGACGTAAGGGATGGGAAGGCCGAGGACCTCATCTTCCCGCCACCCGAATATTCGCTCGGCCGCCGGATTCCACAGCAGCACCCTCTCTTCCCGGTCGGCTTGGATGATGGCGATAGGCGCAGCCTGGATGATCGCGTTGAGTTGCTCTTCGCGTTGCCTGAGCATCTCCTCTCTCTGCGTGCGGGCCGTGATGTCCTCGATGACACCCATGGTGCCCGACACCCGGCCGGAACGATCGTACAGAGGAGCCGAGGAAAGAAGAATACGAATGCGCGATCCGTCCTTACGTTGCCGGTTCAGCTGTAGCCCCACGTGGCCAATTCCTTGCAGCTCTTCCCGGTCAAGGCGGTCAGACTCCTCCTGCCTCTGGCTCGGGATGAAGGGCAGCGGCCTGCCGAGCACCTCGGCTTCGGTCCAGCCGAATATCCGCTCAGCGGCAGGGTTCCACAGGCGTACGAGCCTCTCCCTGTCGACCCTGATGATAGCGACCGGTGAAGCCTCGAAGAGCGCCCGAAGCTGGCCCTCGCTCTCGCGCAGGGCCTCAGCTGCAGGGGCGTCGCCCGGGTGAGGTGAAGAGCGTTGCTCGTCCCGCATCATGAGTGCTGTCTGCGCATCACATCCCGTCGAGGTCTCATCACATGGATAATGGTATACCCAGGGACAGTCAAGTGCCAGAAGAGGGAGACGCCGGCCGGGCCGCGAACGGCCCGGCCGGCGTCTCCGTCAGTTTCGTGCGACTCTCGCGCCGCCGAGAACCGGCCTTGGGAGTCGGTCTATGTGGTGACCGGTCTTACGCCTTGACTATCTCGAAAGAGAGCTGGCCGTCGTCATACTCGAGTGTCTTGACCTTGACGGCCATGCCGATGGCGAGGTCGGCGGGGTCGATGTCTTTCGAGAGGCGGGCGAAGAGCTTGAGCCCATCGGGGAACTCGACCAGCCCCATGCTGTAGGGAGTGTCGGCCTCGAACCCAAACGGCGCGTACATGGCCGTGGTGTAGGTGGCCAGGGTACCCTCGGTGGGCATATCGAACCAGTCGACCTCGTCGGAGAAACAGGTGGTGCAGTCACCCCGGGGCGGGAAGAACTTGTCGCCACACTTCTGGCACACCGTGCCTTTGATCTCGCCCTCGGCCAAAAAGTCGACAAAAGGCGTCACTTTGGTTGCGGCCATAAAGCTTCTGCGGCCGAATTTCTCAAATCCCATCGTCTACCTCCCCAGAATCGTGACGTTGCTGTACAGGCCAACGCCACCAACGTTGTGGACGAGGCCAATCTCGGGATCCTTCACCTGCATGGGGCCGGCCTCGTCGCGCAACTGCAGCACGATGGTCCGCATCTGAGAGCCGCCGGTGGCGCCGACCGGGTGGCCCTTGGACAGCAGGCCGCCGTCGACGTTCACGGGGATGCTGCCTTCCTTATAGGTCTCTTTGGCGCGAATGAGTGCTTTGCCGTCACCCACGGGGGCGAAGCCCAAGGCCTCGTAGGCCATGATCTCGGCGATGGTGAAGCAGTCGTGCACTTCGGCCACGTCCACGTCTTTCGCGGTGATACCGGCCATGTTGTAGGCTTCGGCCGCCGCCACATGCGGGCCCTGGAGGCCTTTCGTGAAATCGGGGCGGCCGGTCATGTTGACCGACGCCGAGGCGGCGCCCATACCGAGCACCCACACCGGCTTCTTGCTGAGAGACTGGGCCTTTTCCGCGCTGGCGAGGATGACGCATGAGCTGCCATCGGCGTTGGCGCAGCAATCGCCCACGCGAAGTGGCGACGCCACGGGGCCGGCCATGCGGGCATCGGGGTTACTGGCGTCGAAGTCGGCCTCGGCGACACCTTTGCGGTAGACTGCTCTCTCGTTGATCTGGCCGTACGTGCCCGACTTGATGCGCACGTTCATGAGGTCGTCGGGGGTCAAGCCGTTGGCGGCCATGTAGGCCTGCGCGTAGAGCGCGTAGTAGGCGGGCATCATGGTGCCGAACGGCGATTCCCACTGGATGTCGGCTCCGCGGCCCATACGCTCTTGGGACTCGGCCGAGGTGATCTCGGACATCTTCTGGAAGCCGAGCACCACCACGAGGTCGTGCAGCCCGGACTTGATGAGGCTGTAGCCGACCTTGACGCCCATGCTGCTCGACGAGCAGACGGTTTCCAGGTAGAAGGTGGGTTGGGGCACGAGGCCCATGTACTCCGCGAGCACGCCTGCGGGAGAGCGCTGCTTGTCGTACTCGGGAGCAGAGCAGAAGATGGAGGCGCCGACGTCCTTCTGCGTGATGCCCGCGTCGAGCATGGCCTCACGGAATGCCTCGAACGCCAACTCCTTGATGGAGCCGTCGTAGCCCCGCACAAAGGAACTCTGCCCCACCCCGATAATCGCCACATCTTTTGACGGCATAAACTACTCCTCCTCGGTATCCGGTCTCAGACGATTCCGACCGGCTGTGTCGCGGCCATTGTATCAAGGGCCCCGGTTGCTGAGCCAGCAGCCAAATACCAGTAACAGGAAAGAATTGGGGGGGTTCCTTGGATGGAGTGG
>Ga0334888_1001054_pt1 | contig 38366 bp, 30 predicted proteins | sample GraSluR1_MG_FD_207227 | JGI IMG/M metagenome (GOLD analysis project Ga0334888, IMG submission 207227) | Sludge microbial communities from methane-producing bioreactor in Wageningen University, Netherlands - Granular Sludge_3_08-R1 | ecosystem: Engineered > Bioreactor > Anaerobic > Unclassified ...
AAATGGGACGCTGCTACAAACATTATCGGCGAATCCGCGCCGCAAATCGCAGGCACGGCGGAGCACCTGACTGTCACTGGTCTGGAGCCCGGACAGACCTATTACTTCGCCTTGCGCACCCTGGACGATTCGGGCAACCTGTCTGACCTGTCCAACTCGCCATCGGCGGAGGCTAAAATGCCCACGCCGGTGGGTGAGGGCATCTACGAAGAAGATGATGTGAATATTGCGTATACCGGCGCCTGGACATCCTGGGGCCATGTCAGTGCTTCGGGCGGCATGATCCGGTATATCAATCAGCCGGATGCATCTGCCATGTTGACCTTCACCGGTCGGCAGGTTTCGCTGATCTTCACGCGCTATACCAGCCGGGGCAATATAGAGATTGTGATAGATGACGGGGCACCTGTACTGCTCAACCAGTACGGCCCGGCACTCAGTTTCCAGCACCGCTGGGACAGCCCCGTGCTGGAGGCGGGAACGCATACCATCCGTCTGCGTCACCCCGGCGGTACAAAGTACATTGACGTGGATGCCATTGAAGTGAGAGCAGAACCACAATAAACACATTATTCTCCGCCCCCGGTCATTTCACCGGGGGCGGAGAATTTTCTGGCTGCCCAACAGGATTGCAATGGTAGCAGTACAAACAGGCTGACGATGCGCATGAGCTGGTTCAACCGGCCAGGAATAAATCAGGCCCGGCACGGCTTGAATGTTCAGGTGCGGGATGGTCTAGACATGTGCGCTTCACATTTTAAGTGCTCCTCTCCCCATGATCCCGCAGAAAAAATGCGGTAAGATTAGGGGGATTTAGACAGCCCAGGAGTGTACCGGGGCCCGAAAATAATGAGAGGAGCGGACTGTTCCGCAAGATCGATGTCGTTTACCAGCCTGACTTTCTTTGTGTTTTTTGCAATTGTGCTGATCCTTTACTGGCTGCTGAAAAAGCGGGAGCGGCAAAACCTGTTCCTGCTGCTGGCAAGCTATATTTTCTATTTCTATTTCGATCTGGTGTTTGGCTTGCTGATGCTGGCCTCCAGCGCGGTGGATTTTGTGCTGGCGCAGGGAATGGCGAGCCGCCCCGACCGCCGCAAGCTGTACTTGTGGCTGAGTTTGACTTTGAATGTGGGCGCTTTAGCAGTGATGCGCCATTTTGGATTTTTTGCGGACAGCCTGAACCTGCTTTTTGGCGGTGTGGGTTGGCAGATAAATGCCACCCTGCTGGCGCCGCTGGGCATCTCCTTTTATACGCTCAAAAAACTGAGTTACATCATTGACGTGTATAAAGACAAGGAAAAACCGGCTGACCATTTTGTCGATTTTGCTCTGTTTGTGGCCTTTTTCCCGCAGATCCAGGCCGGGCCGATTGACCGCGCGCGCAACCTGCTGACGCAGATCAAAAAACCGCGCGAATGGAAGGCAGACTGGTTCCACCGTGCCTGGCCGCTGGTGGTGAGCGGGCTGTTCAAGAAGCTGGTGATTGCCGCCGGCGTTGGGGCGTATGTGGACCGTATCTTTTTGCTGGACAAGCCAGGCAGCGTCCTGATGGTATTGGCGGGGGCAGCGGCCTATGCCGTGCAGATCCTGGCAGATTTCTCGGCTTACACAGATCTGTCCCGCGGGTTTGCGCTGCTGCTTGGCTTTGAAACGCCGGAGAACTTCAAGCAGCCTTATGCTGCGCTGACCCCTACTGACTTCTGGAACCGCTGGCATATTACCTTGTCGCAGTGGCTGCGCGATTACATCTTCTTTCCGCTGCGGCGCAGTTTGCTGCGTGCAGGGGGGACGGCGGCGGCATGGGCGGCGATTATTCCCCCGCTGGCGGTGATGCTGGTCAGCGGGCTGTGGCATGGGGACGGGTGGAACTTCCTGGTGTGGGGGCTGATGCACGGCATCTGGATCGTGGTTTATCAATTGCTTGGCATGGGCGGGGCATGGCAGCCGAAGAACTTGCTGACCAAGGCGGCCGCCTGGCAGGCGGTAATGGCTTTCCTGGTGGCAAGCTGGATGGTGTTTCGTGCGCCCTCGCTGGGCTGGTTGGGGAGGCTGCTCAGCGAAGCGCCGCTGCTGGGCTCGCATGACCATCTGATCGTGGCGCTGATCACCCTGACAGCGGCGGGATTCTACGGTGTGTTGTGGAACCTGAAAGCTCTGGCAGAAAAACTGTGGCTGCGGGTACCTGTGCTGGAGCCGCTGTATTATGCCGCCGCTGCAGTGCTGACGATCATCTATGCCAAACCCGGTTTACAAGACTTTATTTATTTCCGTTTTTAGAGGATATGCATGAGAAAATTCCATCATTTTATCGTATTCCTTGTGATATTGAGTTTGCTGTTTTCCTGTCTGATCAGGCTGCGTTATGACGGGGAGTATCCCCTGGAAATCGGGCAAGATTTTGATGATAATTTGCGGATAAACCATCAGGAATACCTGGACAGAGAAAAGCCCGGGATGGTGCTGATGGGCGACTCGACCTTGCACGACAGTGTAAATTTTGACCAGTTGGGCGCGGCTTTGGGTATTGACGCGTATGGCGTGGCTATTCCGGGTTCGACCACTGCACTGTGGTACCTGATCCTGAAGAACAACATCGTCACCGCTGAACACAAGCCCGATTATCTGGTGCTGTTTACCCGTGAGACGATGATCACTGCGCCGGAGTTCCGTGTGGATGGCGGCTATTTCGCCACGATCGATGAATACGCCGCCGCTGATGAACCGCTGCTGCTGGAGCGCTCGTACATGCAGCAGATGGACCCGCTGGAGCAGACAGCGGCGCGCTGGCTGCCGATATTTGGTCAGAGGGATCAGGTTCGCGAGAGCATCACTTATCGTATTGACCATACCGTGCCGGTGCTGTTCCATTGCGGGGAGGCGTGTGTGAAGAATGCGTTGGACGCGATCTTTGCTGGCGCGGCGGACAAGAAAGCGGTGCTGGCTGCTCAAAACCAGGCGGAGAACTATCTGCGGCAGATGGAGCAGTTGTTTTTTGCACGTCAGTTGAATCGTTCTTATTTGCCGGAGATGGAACGGATGACACGAGAGAATGATATTCGGTTGATCGTGGTGGAGATGAAAACTTTTCGTAGTCCGTCGTCCACGACGACCACGCTGCTGCTGAATGGCTACATGCGTGGCCTGCGGGCGTACTGCGCTGAGAAGGGGATTGTTTATATCAGCTTTGCGGATGATCCGCGGTTGACGCGGGAGCTTTTCCCGGACGGGTTTCATCTGACCGAGGAGGCTATCCCGATGTTCACCGATATGCTGGCGGAGAAGCTGGCGGGGGTGGTGGAATAGGTTTCGTATAGGTGATTCACTATTATCATCACTATCACAGGTATATTCCACATGCTGCAATGGCGGCGGATGAACCCCGGGCGGGGATTGGGGTTCGGGTAGAAAGGGAATAACAGACAGGGGAAGGGGAAGCATTCAGCAAATCACTGACACTGGGCTTCGCCACGACGGGAGACGAAGGGAAATTTCATCCTGGAGAGATCACAAGTATCTGTGCAAGGATGATCCAATTGCACGTGAAACTTTCCTGGTTTTGCCGCGTAGATTAATGGATCCTTTTCAAGTTAAAATTTTCATGCCAGACGGTATGATACGGGAGTTCAGGAGAATATGGGTATGAAGAATTTTTCATCAGAGTTCAGGCGGCCGGTACAACGTAAGCGGGCGGAAATGTATTTGCTGGCGATGCTGGTTTGCTTTGGTCTGTCGGTGGCGTTGACGCGGTTATTTCTGGAGCTGAGCGGGTATCCGCAGCTTGGCAATAGCGAACTGCATATCGCCCATGTGCTGTGGGGCGGGTTGCTGCTTTTTGCGGGGGTGCTGGTGCTGCTGATGTTTGCCAACCCGTGGGCAGCCTATATGGGCGCCGTACTGGGTGGAGTGGGGATGGGATTGTTCATGGATGAGGTAGGGAAATTCATTACCCAGAACAATGATTATTTTTACCCGTGGGCAGCGCCGATCATTTACGCCTTTTTCCTGCTGACCGTGATCATCTATCTGCGGGTTAACCGTAACCAGCCTGATGATCCGCGTTCGGCCATGTACCATGCTCTGGATTTATTATCCGAAGTTCTTGATCATGATCTGGAGGCAGCCGAAAAAGCAGAGCTGATAGGCCATTTGCAGGCGGCACAGGCGGAGGAAGAAAACGAAGACCTGGTTGTGCTGTCACAAACGCTGCTGACGTATATTGAGCGGGTAGAGCTACAATTGGCGCCGGATCGCCCGGACTTTTGGCAGCGTTGGGAAGTCCGTCTGAAGCACTGGGAAGAAAGCCATTTTAACCGTATGCGGTTGAAGTGGGGGCTGCTCCTTGGGTTGGGGTTATTGGCTGCCATTTCTTTTGGCGAGCTGGCGGTCGTGGCTCGGGTGCAGTATGTTCCTGATGTGCTTTCAGAGATATTGATTGATCTAATGCTGGGAGGGCAAGTGAGAGGCGTACGGGGGGTGCGCTGGTTTACCGCCTTCACCGCACTCAGCGGCGGGATCGGGCTGCTATACGCCGTGTCAATCGTGTTGAGTGTGTTGGGCAAAGAACGTGCGGGGTTTAATTATGCTTATGCCGGCCTGCTGCTGGAATTGACGGGAGCCAATTTGCTGGCTTTCTATTTTAATCAGTTTTCAATGATCTTCTTGGCGCTGGTACAGTTGATCCTGTTGATTGCGGTTATGCGTTATCAGAGGAGATTTTTGACGTGATTCCGTCCAGTTTTTCACAGAATTTCCAGCGAGTCGTGAAAATTCAATAGAAACAAAATTCCTCTAAAGAGACAGGGCATGTTTGCTGGACAGATCGTACGCCCTGCTCTACAATGGATTCATCTTTATCCATTCCACAAAAACATCATTTTTCAGGAGGGTTTATGTCAGCAAAGCAGCCGGAAAAGAAATCAGGACGGACTCTGTTTGCTCTGGGATTAGGCTATTTAATTGACCAGGGCGAGGCGCAGGCGATGGGGGTGCTTTCGCCCATCATTCAAAACGTGTGGGGGGTGAGTTTTGGCATGCTGGGATTGATGACCACCCTGCGTAATATTACCCAAACGGTCAGCGCGCCTTTTTGGGGGTATGCTGCCGATAAATATTCCCGTAAAAAGGTGCTGGTTTTCGGTACGGGCATCTGGGGAATCTGGACAATCCTGGTTGGTTTGATGCCCAGTTTTACCGGTGTATTGATCGTCCGTGCCATTTCAGGTCTGGGACTGGGTTGTTTGATGCCCGCTACCTTCTCCTTGCTCGGTGATCACTATCCTCAGGAGAAGCGAGGCAAGGCATTGGGTGTGATTGGCTTTGTAGGACTGATGGGCACGGTGGTCGGCGTGCTGGCGCTGGGTTTTGTGGCGACACCGGAGCTGTGGCGCTGGGGTTTTGTGGGTCTGGGCGTGTTCAGCATCCTGTCTGGTGTGGTGATCTGGTGGCTGGTGGAGGAACCCCCGCGCGGCGCTGCCGAGCCGGAGCTGGCCGGTCTGATCACGTATGAAGATGAAGAACGCTATATGATTAATTGGAAGGATGTGATTGGCACACTGCGCATTCCCACCATCTGGGCAGCTATTTTGCAGGGCATTACCGGCACCATGCCGTGGGTGGTGATGGGCTTCTATTTCATTAACTGGATGGTCAGTGATCTGGGTTTCAAAAACGGGATTGATTTCAGCGACCCGAAGGGCAGCGCGCCGTTGATTTTTGCTGTGGTGGTGGTTGGAGCGGCAATTTCCAACTTCATGGGCGGGGTGATTGGCGACTGGGCGGAAAAGAAAAACCCGAATTATGGAAGGACGATCATCGGGCAAATTTCAGTATTCAGCGGCGTGCCGTTGTTTTACATCATTCTGACCAGAGCCGAGGGAATGTCGTTTGGTTCGCTGATCGGGTTGACCTTTTTGACAGCTTTGCTGATTGGCTGGCCGGGACGTGGGGCAAAAGAGCCGATGATGCAGGCGGTTGTGCCGCCGGAGATGCGCTCCAGCGCTTATTCCGTGGTCAATTTCATTGAGGGCGGGTTATCCGCTTTTGCCGGTTTGATTGCCGGTGCGCTGGCTGATAAGATGGGGTTGACCAAAGCGCTGTTGTGGACGGTTCCCTTTCCGTGGTTGATCTGTACGATTGTGTTCTCGCTGTTTTATTTTACGTATCCCAAGGATGCTGCCAAAGTACGTGACCTGATGGCGGCGCGGCGTACGGAATTGCTTGAAGTGCATCGAGGGGAATAGGTTTTTTCCTCTCCTGAAATGCCTGCTGCGCAGGATTCCTTCCTCCTCCCCCGTTTGCCGGGGGAGGAAGATTTTGTGTGGGGGCGAAGCCCATTGTCTAAACAGGAAAAGGACACACTATTCTCCGCTGCCTTCCGGCATGAATGATGAAGACTGTACGTCACGGGGGATTTCCCAGTCCGCTTTGCCGCCCAGGGCCAGTTGGGCGATGTCGCGCAGGGCGGCCTGGTCGGCGTTGGTGTTGGCGAGAATCACGATGCCGTTGCCGGATTCAGGGTAGATGACCACCAAAGTGTTGAAATCAAAATGCACGCCGGTGTGCCACAATGAATCGCCTTGCTGGCTGTGCTGAATGCCAATCCCCAGCCCCCAGGAAAGGTCAGGGTTGACCGCGATTTGCGGGGCGGTCATTTGGGCGATGATGTCTTCCGGCAGATGCCGGGGATGACTGAGTTCAATCATCATTGCTGCCAGATCAGGGGCGCTGGCCCACATGGATCCGGCCGCACTGGGAAAGCGGGCGGGTTTCTGCGGGGTGGGGATGGTGGTCAGGCTGAACAGGCCGATCAAGGCGGTCATGCACAGCAGAACATAGGCGGCAACGGTCAGCTGCCTGCGGGGGGTAGTTTGCCAAACGGATGGGAGATATGTGCGGAATTTGACGCCGATGAACAGCAGTGCAGCGAACAGTACTTCAAAACTGAGGCTGGTGATTGCCATCAGGCGGCCCATTTTTGGAATATTCCAGCGATACACGTACCACAAGCCGACCAGAGAAAGCATGGTGGCGCCGATAGCAGCCAGGAGCCAGATCGCCGGCGGGCAAGTCCATTTTTTCTTCCAGATGCGCAGGAACAATGTCATCACGGCCAGGATGGCAGTGAAGAACAGGACGGCCGGGGCCAGAAAACGCATGACCGGGTAACTGGCCTGGATATGTCCATTTGCCAGTCGAGGCTGGAGGGAGGCCGGGCTGGTGTAACTGGTGGAAGTCATGCCGAGGGGATCAAGGGTGTATTCCCGGGCCAGGTTTTCGAGATCGCGTTCAGATTTATTTTGTATCACACGCTGCACGCGCGCATAGCCATAGCCGGTGTAGTAGAAGCTCTCGCCAGGCGGGGTGGCTTCCCCCCGGTTGAAAATACCCGCGCTGTGACTGAGCAGGTTCCGCAGGGTAACTTCCTCATCATAGGGGGTGCCGGGGTTCCAGTTTGGGGGCAGGTAATCATAGACAGGTTCATCCAGTGAGAGTTTTCCGTCAGCCAGCATGTGCATGGTGGTATAGGCGGCAACTACTTTACTCAGCGAGGCGACTTCAAAGACGGCATCGGCCGGCATGGGTGTGCGGGTGAAGCGATTGGTAATGCCGTAGCCTTGCGTCCAGGCGAGGGTATTGTCCTGGATGAGAGCGATTGTCAGGCCAGGGATATTGCTCTGCGCCATGCGTGCAGGGATGTAAGCCTCGAGATCGGCAATGACCTGTTCGGGCGGATCATTCCGCAGCGGCGCATCAGGATTTTGCGCAGGGGGAATAACGGCAGGCTGGCAGGAAGTCAGAATAAGGACAAACAGGAGAATGAACAGGCGTTTTGATTTCATTTATTTTTTGACGCAGGGATATGCCCTGACCTTACAATTGAGAGGTGAAGTTTTGTGTTCATTCTGGCGATTATATCAGGTGAGGGAGGGGAGCTGGAAAAATTGCCGCAGTGGGAGAAGCACCAAAAATTTTGTGGACTCGTCCGGCGATGCCCTTGTCAGCGACCGCGAAACGCAGGCTGAGTTGGTCGAAGCCGAAGCGGTGTATCTGGATATTACACGGCTGCGCTAATCATGAAATCAGATCGATGATTTCTACATTTTTTTTGACTACTCCTGCGGTATGGAAAGCGCTAAAAAAATGTGCAAAAATTGATACAAATTTGAATGATATTTAATGATTTTTGCATGAAAATTCAATGTCGATTGAACGTCCAGGTTGTAAACTATGTTTCTTAAAGACCTTATCATGGGAGGAAAGGCTGTTTACAGGTTTTATCCTCCAATTCTTTTAGAGATAAGAGGAGCTTAATGATGGTTGCTACGTTTCTTACAAAAGAAGGGTTCCAAAAATTTCAGGAAGAACTGGATTGGCTGGTGAATGTTCGTCGATCCGAGGTTGCGTTTCGCCTGAGCGAGGCCGAAGGAAGTGATGAAGATGATACGGCAGAATATGACGCAGCCAAAGATGAACAGGGAATGGTTGAGGCGCGCATAAAAAAACTGGAGATGATGCTGGCGTCAGCGTTGATCCTGGATGAGCAGCCAAAGCAATTGGATTGTATCGATGTTGGGAATTATGTCGTTGTTCAGGAAGAAGGGCTGGAGGCGGAAACGTATCGTTTGGTAGGGCCGGCTGAAGCGGATCCGGTGAAGGGAATGATCTCCTTTGAGTCTCCCCTGGGTACGGCTCTGATGGGGCGAAAAGTTGGAGATATTGTGAAAGTAAAAGCGCCCGATGGGCCATTTACCGTAAAAATCATTTCGATATCCTGATGGATATCGTTTCATTCAGAAACGAAACCGCCTGAAACAGGCGGTTTCGTTTTTTTGCGGGCATGCACTCCGGGTTGCGTGCAGTCAAAATCTGTTATCCGTACTGCCCGGAAAATTTTTGCGCAAGCTGTTCGCGATAGCTGTCAATATTCATTTTGAGGCGGGCTGCTCCGCTTTGCATGGCGGCCTGGGCCACCGCGCTGGATTCCCATACGCACACGCGGGGATCAAACGGTTTGGGAACGATGTAGCCTGGGCCAAATTCAAGATGGTCGAGATTGTAGGTGGTCAGAATGGCAGCCGGGACGGGTTCCTTCGCCAGGTCAGCCAGGGCCTGTGAGGCGGCGATCTTCATTTGATTGTTGATCTGCCGGGCCTGCACATCCAGCGCGCCGCGGAAGATGAAGGGGAAACCGAGGACATTGTTGACCTGATTGGGATAATCTGAGCGGCCGGTAGCGACGATGGCGTCCGCACGGGTGGCGCGGGCCAGATCAAAAGTGATCTCCGGGTTGGGGTTTGCCATGGCAAAGATGATGGGGTTATCTGCCATCTTCAGGAGCATTTCAGGCTTGAGGATGTCGGCTACAGACAGGCCGATGAAGACATCTGCGCCAGCGATCACGTTTGCCAGCACGTCGGGACGATCTCCCTGGGCGAAGGCTTCACGCTCGGCGAACATCTCTTCCGGGCGGCCCTGATAGATGAGACCGGCGATGTCGCACATCCAGATATGATCACGGGGAACACCGAGACGCAGCAGGTGGGTGGCACAGGCAATGCCCGCCGCGCCGGAGCCGGAGAAGACGACTTTGATCTGGTCCAGCTGCTTGCCGGTGATCTCCAGGGCGTTCAGCAGGGCGGCGCCGAGGATGATGGCCGTGCCGTGCTGGTCATCGTGGAAGACGGGGATGTCCAGCCGGCGCTGTAATTCCTGCTCGATGTAGAAACACTCCGGTGAGCGGATGTCTTCAAGGTTGATCCCGCCAAAAGTGGGGGCGAGCACTTCAAGGATGTTGATGATCTGCTCCGGGTCTTTGGTGTTCATTTCCAGGTCAAAGACATCAATCCCGGCGAATTTTTTGAAGAGGACACCTTTGCCTTCCATGACGGGTTTGGCGGCCAGTGCGCCGCGGTCACCGAGGCCGAGGATGGCGGTGCCATTGGAGGCCACACAGACCAGATTGCCGCGGTTGGTGTAGCGCATGGCAAGCTGCGGGTCTTTCTCGATTTCGAGGACGGGGTAGGCCACGCCGGGCGTATAGGCCAGGGACAGGTCGCGCTGGTCGTTGAGCGGTTTGGAAGGTACGACGGAAATTTTGCCAGGGATGCCGTTCAGACAATGATAGGCGAGAGCATCTTCTTTGGTGATCGGTTTCATCGGGTTTCTCCACACGGTTTTCTTCTATTGTATGTGATTTTCAGGAAATCGTTGTGAAAAATCCGATTTATCCGCGCATCAGCTAACAAACCTTTGCAAAAATGCGCATAAACGCGTATAATTGAGAATAATTGAGAAAAAAGAGTTCTTAAGGGTATTCAATGTTTCGTGAAGAGAGAATGAGCCAATTGATGGCGCATCTGGGGCAGGAAGGACAGCTGCGGGTCGCCAATGCAGCCGGTTTGTTTGGCGTCAGCGAGTCTACCATTCGCCTCGATCTGCAGGAGTTGGAAGAGCGCGGCCTGGTGCAGCGCACCCACGGCGGGGCGATCCTGACCTCAGCAGCACGAAACGGGACAATGAAATATTTGTCGCTGGGGCTGGAGGAAAGGCTGGTCGAAAATGGGGAAGCCAAGCGGGCGATTGGAAAACTGGCGGCGGAATTGATCCAGGATGATGAGACGGTCATGATCGATGGCGGCAGCACCTCCCGCTATGTGGCGTTTCACCTGCGGTATAAAAAGCGATTGACAATTGTGACCCATATTGTGGATATTTACCCTGACCTGATCGGCATGGAGGGTGATTTCCGGGTGGTGTTGACCGGTGGGGAACTGGACCAATCCAATATGATTCTGGTCGGTGAGGAGGCCCCACTGATTGTATCGCGTTATCGGGCCAGTAAGGCGGTGCTGGGTATTGACGGCATCTCCATTTCTTTGGGGTTGACCACACAGGATGTGCATGCCCCTTTGAAAAAGGCAATGATGGCTTACAGTGATCAGGTGATTATTGTGGCAGATTCGACCAAATTGAGGCGGGTCTCGCTCGTCCCGGTGGCGATGCTAAATGAAATTGATTATCTGATAACGGATGATGGGGCTGACCCGCACATGGTGAAAGAGATTGAAGCATTGGGCGTGCAGGTGTTGGTCGCGCGGGTGAAGACGTAGTTTTTCGTTCATTATTAGTAGAGGCGACGGAGGTAGCAATGGTTGAAAAATCAGCGATGACTGGGAAAGAGCTGCTTTTTGCAGTGCTGCGAAATGAGAAAACGGATCATGTTCCCTGGGTGCCGTTTGCGGGCGTCCATGCGGGTAAACTGAAGGGCTATACGGCGCGGGAAGTGCTGACCGATGCCGATAAATTGCTGGAATCCCTGCTGGAAGTGAACAAGCTCTATAATCCAGACGGACAACCGGTGGTGTTTGACCTGCAACTGGAAGCGGAAATCCTGGGCTGTGAGTTGTTATGGGCAGAGGATGCCCCGCCTTCGGTATCATCACATCCGCTGGCAACACACCTGGATATTCCAGACGCGATCCCGACTGCGGAAGATGGCCGCCTGCCGTTGGTGCTGGACGTCATGCGCAGGTTAAAGGCTGAGGTTGGAGAAGAGACAGCGCTGTACGGTTTGATCACCGGGCCATTCACGCTGGCCTCCCACCTGCGCGGCACGGAAATCTTCATGGATACGATTGATAAAAGTGAATATTTGATTGACCTGCTGGCATATACCAGCAAGGTAGCCCAGGAAATGGCGCGCCTGTATGTGGAAGCGGGAATGGACGTGATCGCGGTGGTGGATCCGGTTATTTCACAGATTTCACCGCGCATGTTTAAGAAATTCATGCACCAGCCTTTCCATGATGTGTTTGCCCGCATCCGTGATCTGGGTGCTTTCTCCGCTTTCTTTGTGTGTGGTGACGCCACCAAGAACATCGAACCGATGTGCCTGACCCTGCCGGACAGCATTGCCGTAGATGAGAATATCGATATGGTTACTGCCAAAGAGGTCACCGATCGCTATAATGTGGTGCTGGAAGGGAATATCCCATTGACCACGCGCATGTTGATGGGTACGCAGCTGGACAATATGAAATACGTGGTGGATTTGATGGACTCACTGGATCATCATAATCTGATCATTTCGCCGGGCTGTGACATGCCCTACGATACGCCGGTGGAGAATGTGATTGGCACGGCAGAAGCGATCCGCGATGTGCATCGTGCCAGGCACTTGCTGAAGAATTATCAGGCTGCTGAAATGGATCTGGATGCGATTGAATTGCCGGATTATGCCCGCCTTGAGAAACCGCTGGTGGAGGTGTTTACGCTTGATTCGGCCAGTTGTGCCGCCTGCGGGTATATGCTGCAAGCCGCAGAGCGTGCAGTCGGCGAATTAAGCGGCGAGGTGGATATGGTCGAATACAAGGCCACCAGCGCTGACAACGTGGCGCGGATGACGAAAATGAACATCAGGAATCTGCCGAGCATCTGCATCAATGGGGAATTGAAGTTCTCCTCGTTGATCCCCAGCAACCGGGAATTGATCGAAGCGATCCGTTCTGCATCACAGGAGTAACGGAATGCGCATACATCTGGTAGGCGGTTTCCTCGGTGCGGGCAAGACGACGGCCATTATTCAGGCGGCGCGGGCTTTGATGGCCCAGGGCGTGAAGGTGGGCGTAGTAACCAATGACAAGGGCAAACATCTGGTCGATACGGCCTTCTTTCGCTCGGCATCGCTGCCTACGGCCGAGGTGGCAGGGGGGTGTTTCCGCTGCAATTTTGACGAGCTGGAAAAGCGGATCAACCAGTTAAAGGCGGAATCCCGGCCGGAAGTCATCTTTGCTGAGTCGGTGGGTTCCTGTGCAGATATGGCCGCTACCGTGCTGGAACCACTGCTGCGCTTGCAGGATGGACACGAAGACCCTACCAGCTTCTCGGTCTTTGTGGATGCACGGCTGCTGCGGATGTGGCTGCGGGACGTTGAGCTGCCTTTTAGTGATGAGGTACAGTATATTTTCGAAAAGCAGATTGAGGAAGCAGGGCTGCTGGTGATCAACAAGATGGATCTGCTTTCGCCAGCGGACCTGCAGGAAGTGGAGCAGCTGGCTGCGGCGCGTTTTCCTGATAAAGACTTGCTGCTGCAAGACTCCACCCGCCGGGATGGGGGGCAGGGCTGGCTGGATTGGCTGAGCCGCGCAACGGGCCGCCCCGTCCTGCCTGCGACCGAGATCGACTATGACCGTTATGATGCCGGCGGCCGTCAGCTTGCCTGGCTGGATGAGCAGATCACCATTTGGGCGAATGATGCCATTACGGCGGCAGGCGGGATGATTGCGTTCCTGGTCAATGCCTTGCGAGAGGAGCAAATCCCGGTCGGCCACCTGAAATTCTTTCTGGATTGGGAGGGGGGGGACTGCAAGTTGAGCTTCCCGACATTGGAGGAGTCTGGCTGGCAGTCCCAGCTGGATGGGGCTGTGACGGGCAAGGTGGAGATGCTGGTCAATGGACGTATTCAGGCCGCTCCGGCAAAATTGAACCGGATGGTTGCGTCTGCACTGGAGGTGATGGCAAAGCAGCCGTCCGTTCTGTATGAGCGGGAGGAAAATGCGTATTTTCGTCCTCGTATCCTGCGGCGGCGTGAGATATAATAATTGTCAAAATTGAAAGACAAGATCGTTGAACGATTAAGGAGAGGAACATGGAAGCTGTATTAGAGGAATTGTACGAAGGGGTTATGGATGGCGACATGGAACTGGCGCAGGAGAAAGTTCAGGAAGCCCTTGACGCAGGCATTGGTCCGGGCCGTATTCTTAACGAAGGGATGATCGCTGCCATGGCGGAAGTCGGCCAGTTGTTTGAAGAAGGCGAATATTTTGTGCCGGAAATGTTGATTGCTGCCCGTGCCATGCAGGGCGGTATGTCCATCCTCAAGCCTTTCTTAACTGAGGGGGATGTGAAATCCCCCGGTAAAGTTGTGATTGGTACCGTCAAGGGCGATTTGCATGACATTGGCAAGAATCTGGTAGCGATGATGCTGGAAGGTGCGTCGTTTGAGATCATTGACCTGGGTACGGATGTGAGTGCGGATAAATTTGTTGAAGCTGTGAAGGAAAGCGGCGCAGAAGTGGTTGCCATGTCGGCTTTGCTGACCACTACGATGCCCAATATGGTCACGACCATAGCAGCATTGGAGGAAGCCGGTTTGCGGGATAAGGTCAAGATAATGGTTGGCGGGGCACCTTTGACCCAGGACTATGCGGAAAAAATTGGCGCAGATGGGTATGCTGCCGACGCCAATCAGGCTGTTGCCAGGGCGAGGTCCTTGCTGGACGCGGTGTAGTCGTCAATTGGTGTTTTTTTTGCCAGCCGTGATCGAAAGATCACGGCTGGTTTGTTGTTAATGCGATTTTCCTGGAGCGGTAACGACTGAAGCCGTATCTATAATTATTGCACCGCTTGATTTTCTGGTGTGGATGGCGTACAATCAATTATCAACCTGTAATGACAGGATTGTTTGCCAGTAATTCCAGAGCGGGAGATCAGGGTAATGATGGAATTGAATGAAAAGATCGATTTTGATGGACATACGCCTTTTTATTTACAGCTAAAGGGATTCTTGCAGCGGCGGATTGACGAGGGCGTGTGGACGCCGAACGAGATGCTGCCCAGTGAATCGCAGTTGTGCGCTGCTTACGACATCAGCCGCACGGTGGTGCGCCAGGCCTTGCGCGAGATGGAATACGAAGGCCAGATCTACCGCCGCAAGGGCAAAGGGACATTTGTGGCTGAACCGAAGATTCTGGAAAGCCTTGCCCAGCGATTGACCGGTTTTCACCAGGATATGGCTGAGCAGGGACTGTCTATCGGAGACGACGTGCTTTTTCTCGGGGTTGTGCCGGCGGATGGTAAGGTGGCAGGTTTTTTAAAGCTGGATCCCGGAGTGGACGTGATTAAACTGCGCCGCCTGCGCCATGTGGAAGGAGCGCCGATTGCGCTGGTGACGACATACTTACCCGCCAGTTTATGCGGAAAAGTACTGGAAGCGGATTTTCGGAACCAATCCCTGTATGTATTTTTGGAGCGGGAATGCGGCCTGGTCATCGATCACGGGCGGCGGATGATTGAGGCCGTGGCGGCGAATGAGGAAGAGGCCGGTTTAATGCAGGTCAGGCGGGGTGCGCCGATGGTGCTGCTGGACAGCATCAGCTACCTGGAAGACGGATTGCCGGTGGAGTACTACCATGCCGTGCATCGCGGCGACCGGACGCGCTTCGAGATTGAGCTGGTGCGTTATCGAGAGAAAGACAACCTGGATGCTGCCCTGGCAAAGCGGGGGGAGAAAATGCCGCCATCAATTGCGGTGCGGCAGAGGTAGGGGCTGACGCATACAGACAGCAGGAGAGAGCATGCAAGACGAATCTGAGAAGAAAAACAAAATTCAGGATTTGCCCCGCAATGTGTGGGCGGTGAGTTTTACCAGCTTCTTCATGGATATTTCCAGCGAGATGGTGATCAATATCCTCCCGCTGTTTTTGTCCAATGTGCTGGGGGTAAAGACCAATGTGATCGGTTTGATTGAAGGCGTGGCGGAGGCCACGGCCAGTGTGTTGAAAGTGTTCTCCGGCTGGCTGTCGGATAAGCTCAAGGGGCGTAAATGGCTGGCCGTGCTGGGCTATGGCATGTCGGCGCTGGCAAAGCCGTTCTTCTATTTTGCCAATACCTGGGGGACGGTTGCCGGTGTGCGCTGGGCAGACCGGGTGGGCAAGGGCGTACGTACTGCTCCGCGGGATGCCCTGGTGGCAGATTCGATCCAGGAAGAGCAGCGCGGGCTGGCGTTTGGGTTTCACCGCGCAGCGGACACGGCTGGCGCCATGCTGGGATTGTTGATTGCCATGCTGGTGGTGTGGCTGGCACAGAAGCAGCAGGTGGGGCTGAGTGCCAACACTTTCCGCACGGTAGTGTTGATCAGTCTGGTGCCGGCGGTGCTGGCGGTGCTTTCGCTGATCGTGGGGGCCAAGGAAGTGCCAATCAGCGGTCAGCGCGAAATGCCCAAATTTGCCTTTAAAGCCCTGGGTAAAAAATTCGTGGTTTTCCTGGTGATCGTCGGCCTGTTTGATCTGGGAAACTCATCGGATGCTTTTCTGGTGCTGCGGGCGCAGGAGCGCGGTCTGAGTGTGTTGGGTATCCTCGGTATGTTGGCGGCGTTCAATCTGGTGTACACTTTGCTCTCCGCTCCGGCTGGTGCGCTTTCAGACCGTGTGGGACGGCGAAAGGTGATCATCGGCGGCTGGATCGTGTATGGCTTGATCTATCTGGGCTTTGCCTTCGTGCGGACGGCGGGGCAGGTATGGGTGCTGTACATTCTGTATGGTGTGTATTATGGCCTGGCCTATGGTACGACCAAGGCGATGGTGGCGGACCTGGTGCCGGCGGAACTGCGCGGTACGGCCTACGGTACGTATAACGGGGTGTTGGGGCTGCTGGATTTTCCGGCTTCGTTGATCGCGGGGGTGTTGTGGCAGGGGGTAGGCACATGGCAGGGCTTTGGTCCTTCGGCACCTTTCCTGTTTGGGGCGGCGACAGCCCTGCTGGCGAGTTTGCTGATGATCTTCTGGATGCCGAAGACGGGGGTTGCTGAGACGGCGGGGTGATGGGGAGAGTCTGGTGGATCTGGATGCGGCGGGGATTTATTCTGGCATTTCCTAATCCCTAATCCACGAATTGACTAATCCCCTTTTTCCCAAAATTCATTCGTTCCCTGTCAAAAAACTGTGTTATACTTGCCAAGCTTAAAGATCGGTAAGATCATTCTGCGCTACAGAAGCGGCAGAATACCCATTGGCTGCCCGACTTTTATTGTTCGGGCTTTTTTGTTGCCTGCGGCGATTGTGTGAGCGCAAACCCTCTGCTTTTGGAACACGGGACGCAGTTGTCAGGTTTGTCGGACGCAATGAACCTGGCAAAAAAGTGAATAAGGATATTGGTGTTCCATGAGTAGTTTTGAAGCATTAAACCTTCAACCTGAGTTGTTGAAGGCTGTTGAAGAATTAGATTATACACTCCCTACTACCGTACAATCTCAGGTGATTCCCGCCATGCTGGCTGGCACGGACGTGATCGTGCGCTCGAAAACAGGCTCAGGCAAGACGGCTGCGTTTGCTTTGCCGGTGTTGCATAACCTGGATATGGATGAGAGGGTTGTGCAATGTCTGGTGTTGACGCCGACCCGCGAGCTGGCGATGCAAGTTTCCCAGGCCATACAGGAATATGGCAAATATGTGGATGCGAAGGTGCTGGCTGTTTACGGCGGCCAGGCGTATGCACCACAGATCCGTAGTTTGAAGAGGGGGGTGCAGATCGTGGTTGGCACCCCCGGCCGTTTGAACGACTTGATTCGCAAGAAGATTCTCGACCTGAGTGGTGTGCATACGGTTGTGCTGGACGAAGCTGACGAGATGTTGAGCATGGGTTTTATCGATGAGATCGAGACCATTCTCAGTGAGACACCGTCCCAACGGCAGACGACCCTGTTCTCGGCTACTGTACCGCAGCGCATTCGCAAGCTGGCCGAAAAATACATGAATGACCCCCAATCCATCTTTGTGCAGCAGAGTGAAATGACAGTCACCACGATTGAGCAGCGCTACTGTGTGGTCAATGAGAATGACAAACTGGCTGTTCTCACCCGCTTTTTTGAAATGGAGGAGATCAGCAGCGCATTGATTTTTGCCAAGACCCGCGTTAGTACGGGTGAACTTGCCAATGAGTTGACTTTGCGCGGCTTTCCTGCAGAAGCGTTGAACGGCGACCTGAACCAGGATGCACGGGAACGCGTGTTGAACCGTTTTCGGAATAACCAGATCACGGTGCTTGTGGCAACCGACGTGGCTGCACGCGGTCTGGATATCGATGACATTTCTCACGTGATCAATTTTGATCTGCCGCATGATCCGGATAGTTATGTGCACCGCGTTGGCCGCACCGGCCGCGCAGGCAAGGATGGCATTGCCCTTACCCTGGTGACCCCGAAGGAAAAATACTCGATCCGCCGGATTGAGAAATTTATCAAACATGAGCTGACACAGGTTGCTATTCCCACAGAGGAAGAAATAGCTGCTTATCGGGAGACAAAATTGATGGAACAGGTGGCAATCTGGATCCGCCGCGGCCGCTGCACGCAGGAACAGCAGCTGGTTGCTCAACTGGTGGAAGAAGGGCATGACCCCAATATGATCGCAGCGATTGCCTTGAAGATGGCCCGGGCAGAAGAAAAACAACGGCCGATTGCACCCGTCAGCGAAGTACGTGAAAGTCAGCGTGGTAAATCGCGCAGGCCGCAGCGCGGCGCTAACAAGGATGGTGACCGCGGCAAGGGCAACGTCTCGCATGAAGACGGGATGATTCGCCTGCGGCTCAACCGCGGCAGGTCCCATGGCGTGCGCCCGAATGATGTGGTTGCTACCATTGCGCGCTATTCGAAGGTGCCCGGCAGTTCGCTCGGCAAGATCCGCATTCAGGACAAGAACACCCTGGTGGACGTGCCGGAGAATTACGTCAAGCAGGTGTTGGCGAAATCAGGTATGTATGAATACAAAAAAGAACCCGTGCTGATTTCGCTCGCGAATTGATCGTTCAGATTTATATCTAACCATTAAGAAACCTCGTAGTAAAACAGCATGCTGTTTCACTACGAGGTTATTCATATCCCGACCAGGATGTTATTTCATTTTTACGAAGTTCGATTGATGAAATGAGAGCCGTCCAGCGATGGGCGGTTTTGTATTTAAGGGATTATGTCCCCTCTCGTGTAGTAGAATTGCATGCAGAAAAACAATAACGAAAAGGTGATCTAATGAAAAGTATTTGTATCTATTGCGGCTCGAATAACGGCAGCCAGGCGGCATACACGGATGCAGCGCGCGAGATGGGCAAGGCTCTGGCCGAGCGCGGCATCCGCCTGGTTTATGGCGGGGGGAAGGTGGGGATGATGGGGATCGTGGCCGATGCTGTGCTGGAACATGGCGGAGCGGTGACGGGGGTGATAACGAAATCTCTGTACGAATTGGAAACCGGCAAGAATGAGCTGGATGATTTGCGCATTGTGGAAACGATGCATGAGCGCAAAGCAGGCATGGCCGAACTGGCGGAGGGGTTTATTGCCCTGCCGGGCGGCTTTGGCACGTTTGAGGAGTTATTTGAAGCCATTACCTGGCTTCAACTGGGTATTCATCAAAATCCGGTGGGTATTCTGAATGTGAACGGCTATTATGATGATTTGCTGGCTTTTTTGCGGCATGCCAGTGCGGAGGGGTTTATTCGCCCCGCGCATTTAAACATGCTGCTGGTGGATGATGCCCCGGATGCGTTACTGGATCAAATGGCTGCTTTTCAATATCAATCGATCCGCAAGGTGTAATTTTTTTGGAGGATGACGTGGCAGTTGAGAGTTGGAATTACCGTTATGAAGATTTATATGAGTATGTGGTTCGTTTCTTTGTGAAGCTTAAGGTTTCGGAAGCGGACGCGAGGATCGCTGCCGATGTTCTGCTCTCGGCGGATTTACGCGGGGTGAACTCGCATGGCATTATCCGGCTGCATTCTTATTATGGGCAGCGCCTGGTGGACGGGCGGATTGATCCTGCATCCCCGGTGACCACGCTGCGCGAAAGCGGCGTGACCCTGGCGCTGGATGGGGGCAATGGGCTGGGTCAGGTAGTGGGGCATCAGGCGATGACCCGCTGTATCGAGAAGGCTGAGGCTTCTGGCGCAGCCCTGGTGACGGTGCGCAACAGCAATCACTACGGGATTGCGGGGTATTTTGCGATGATGGCGCTGCCCCATGACATGATTGGGATCAGCCTGACCAATTCGCGCCCGCTGGTGGCGCCCACGTACGGCCGTACGGCGGTGATGGGCACCAATCCGATTGCGGCGGCCGTGCCGGCGGGTAAGGAACGGCCTTATGTGCTGGACATGGCAACCAGCATTGTGCCGATTGGCAAGATCACAGTTCATGCCCAGGCACGGGAAGAAATCCCTGAGGGATGGGGAATTGATCAGGATGGTGAATTGACCCGCGACCCGAACGCCGTGCTGGATGGTGGTGCGCTGCATCCACTGGGGGGGACCGATTTTATGCGGGGTTACAAGGGCTATGGCTTGAGTTTATTGGTGGATATTCTTTCCGGTGTGCTGTCTGGCGCTGCATTTGCTGACCGGGTTGGCAAACCGAATGACACCAGTCCCGGTACGAACGTGGGGCATTTCTTTGCGGCGATCAAGATTGAAGCACTTCGCAGCCTGGTTGGGTTCAAGGCAGATATGGATGAGATTATCCGTTTATTGAAGAATGCCCCAAAGGTGGATGGACAGGAGCGTATCTATATTCACGGCGAAAAAGAATTTGAGCTGGCTGAGCGCTGCCGTGAGCATGGTATTCCTTTGATGAAAACCGTAGTGGCTTCATTGAAGGATGCTGGCGAGGCGCTGGGTGTGCCGTTTGACTTGACGCCGTTGGGATAAAGATGCGCCCCGTGCGTGTAACCCCCACGGGGATTTTGATTGCGCAGGGCGGCGGGGTGCGGGCGTTTCTTTTCGTCCCACTTTCCAAAAGGGGAATGTCACGAAGTGACAGGGGGATTGGCGTGTGAGATGGGAACGGACAGGTCAGGAGACCTGTCCCTACAGAGGGTGGAATGTGGTTTTGGATAGCAGCGCGAGGCGGCGTGCGGGAGAGCGAACAGGTCACACGTAGTGCCCCTATCATGATAGACATGAATATTTTGCAACCGATAGAATTTGCCCAATCTATCGGAGACTAAAAAATATCTGATTGACTGGTTGTCTGGTCCCTGGTTACCTAATATCTAATTACCTACTCCCTCACCAAAATACACACCTCGTTCGGGGCCAATGGCAGCAGACCGTCGTAGATGTCCGCTTCGCGGGGGCCTTCGCTGGAGAGCAGCACCTTCCATTTGGCACGGCGCAGTTCAGCGCCCAGCACGAGGGGCAGATGGCGCTTGCGGAAGTTGAGGGCTACCAGCACGGTTTGGTCAGCGGTCTGGCGCAGGTAGCTGAGGATGGCGTGCGAATCCTGGGTAAGCATGACGGTCATCCCGCTGCGCAGGGCGGGGGTTTCGCGGCGCAGCTTGAGCAGCTGGCGGTAAAAGTGCAGCAGGGAATTCGGATCAGCTTCCTGGGCGGTTACATTGCGCTGTGCGGCGTTCTGGTGCACCGGCAGCCAGGGTGTGCCGCTGGTAAACCCGGCCTGGGGGGTGCTATCCCACTGCATGGGGGAGCGGCAGCCATCGCGTCCAACCATGATAGGCCAGTAGCGTTTGCCGATGGGGTCTTTGATCTCGCTGCGTCGGCGCACGGGAATATCGCGCATGCCGATCTCTTCACCATAATAGAGAAAGGGGGTGCCACGCTGGGTGAGCAGGAAGGCCGCTGCTACTTTGAGGCGTTCGTCGTCTTCGCCTTTGCCAATGCGGGTAGCGATGCGCTTGACGTCATGATTGTTGAGCACGTAGGTCGGCCAGGTGTCCGGGTGGAGTGCCTGTTCCCAGCGCTGCACGCCGTCCAGGTAAAAACGTGGACGCCAGGGAAATTTGAGGAAATCAAAATTGAAAGCGGCGTGCAGCCGCCCGGGTTGCGAGTAGATTGCAGCCGATTTGGCCGTGGCAAGGAAGGTTTCGCCGATGGCGTAGCGGTCAGGATATTCATCCAGGATGCCCCGGATTTCTTCCAGCAGAGGGAGCATTTCTGGGCGGTCATTGTCATAGACATGCACCAGACGGTCGAAGGGGCGAATACCGGCTTTACGGGGATTGGAGCGAAAAGCAGCATCCTTGAAGTAGCAATTAAACACATCCAGACGAAAACCGTCCACACCACGCTCCAGCCAGAAGCGGAAAACATTCAGCATGGCCTGGCGCAGGTCGGGGTTGCGCCAGTTGACATCGGGCTGTTCCTTGTAGAACATGTGGAAGTAATACTGGCCGGTAGACTTGTCCAGTTCCCAGCCTGGCCCGCCAAAAGTAGAAACCCAGTTGTTGGGCGGTCCGCCGTTTGGGGCGGGGTCGCGCCACAGATACCAGTCCCGTTTGGGGTTGGTTTTGTCTTTCCTGGATTCGAGGAACCAGGGATGCTGGTCTGAGGTGTGGTTGAGCACCAGATCCAGGACGATGCGCAGGCCGCGTTGGTGAGCGGAGGTCAGAAGGTGGTCAAAATCTGCGAGGGTGCCAAATCGCGGGTCAATATTCGTATAGTCGCTGACATCGTATCCAAAGTCCGCGTCGGGAGTGGGATAAATGGGTGAAAGCCAGACGGCATCTACGCCCAGGGATTGAATATAGTCGAGTTTTTCGGTGATCCCGTTGAGATCACCAAAACCATCAGCATTGCTGTCTGCAAATGAGCGGGGATAAATTTGATAGATTACGCCATCACGCCACCAGAGAAAGTCTTCTTGCATGACACACCTCGTCAAAATTTGATATAGCTTAAGTGTATCTGTTTTTTGTAAACTGGGGGGTGATTAATTGGCGAGAATGTTGCGTAAAAATACTATCTGCCATATAATACAGTCACTATATTCAATACCGGAGAACCGGAAGGAGGACTTTAGTAATGGCAAGCGTAAGTTATGAAAATGTAGTAAAGAAGTTTGGTGATTTCACCGCATTGCACGACCTTAATCTGGATATTAAGGATAAGGAATTTTTGGTGCTGGTTGGCCCGTCTGGGTGTGGTAAATCCACCGCGTTGCGTTGTCTGGCTGGCCTGGAAGAGATTACATCTGGCGAGGTTCGCATTGGTGATCGTGTTGTCAATGATGTGCCCCCCAAAGACCGCGACATTGCTATGGTCTTCCAGTCCTATGCGCTTTACCCGCACATGACCGTATATGATAACATGGCATTTGGGTTGAAGCTGCGCAAGACCCCCAAAGACGAAATTGATCAGCGGGTGAAAGAAGCTGCCGGCATTTTGGGTATTGAGCAATTGCTGGCCCGCAAGCCGCGCGAGCTTTCCGGTGGTCAGCGTCAGCGCGTTGCAGTAGGCCGCGCCATTGTGCGTAACCCGAAAGTGTTCCTGTTTGACGAACCGCTTTCCAACCTGGACGCCAAACTGCGCGTGCAGACCCGTTCCGAGATCAGCAAGCTGCACCACAATTTGCAGACCACCTTTATCTATGTGACTCACGACCAGGTAGAGGCCATGACCATGGCTGACCGGATCGCTGTGATGAACAAAGGATATTTGCAGCAGCTGGACACCCCCCAAAATCTGTATGATCATCCGAATAATCTGTTTGTGGCCGGGTTTATTGGTTCTCCGGCGACCAATTTCTTCCCCGCACATTTGCGCGCTGAGGGGGAGGATGTTGTCGTGGATACCGGCGCCTTCCGGGTCAAGTTACCGGAAGCCTCCCGTGCAACCTACAGGCCGTATGTGGATAAAGAAGTGATTTTCGGCATTCGTCCTGAAGATATCCACGCCGCAGACTATATTCCGGGTGGAATCACGCCAGCATTGGTTGATGCCAAAGTGGATGTCACCGAGTTGATGGGTAATGAAATTTTCCTGTACCTGATGATCGATGAGAAGCAATTTGTGGCTCGTGTTGATCCCCGCGCCAAATACTCGATTGGGGATACCGCGAAAGTAGCCTTTAATATGGATAACTGCCACATTTTTGACCCGGCATCTGATCCGGAAAATCCGGTTGCAATTCGCTAATCCATCACACTCACGATAGTTTTATCGTATCCTTATAGCGCAAGAATTTCTTGCGCTATATGTTTAAATAGTGAGGGAAAATTGCCATGAGCCTGGCGAAGGATCGTCCACAACCTGGGCGCCCTCACTTCGACAAAATCATGAAAGATTGAAAAAGATAAAGGAGTCAAAATGATTAAATTAGTGCTTTTGCGTCATGGTGAAAGTGAATGGAACAAAAAAAACCTTTTTACAGGCTGGACAGATGTTGACCTTTCTGAGCAGGGCGTTAAGGAAGCCAACGACGCTGCCAGGTATCTGAAAGAGGGCGGTTATACTTTCGATATTGCCTATACCTCAGTCTTGAAACGAGCGATCCGCACCTTGTGGCTGACGCTGGATGGTATGGATTTGATGTGGATCCCGGTGGTGCGCAACTGGCGGCTTAATGAGCGCCATTATGGTGCGTTGCAGGGATTGAATAAAGCGGAAACGGCTGCCAAGTATGGCGATGAACAGGTGCTCATCTGGCGGCGCAGCTATGATATCCGTCCACCTGCACTGGAAAAGGATGATGAGCGGTATCCCGGCCACGACCCGCGCTACAAAGACCTCAGTGATGAGGAACTGCCTCAGGCAGAATGCTTGAAGGATACGGTTGAGCGATTCCTGCCTTTCTGGCTTGAGACGATTGTGCCGTCGTTGAAGGATGGCAAGAAAGTCCTGATCGCTGCACATGGCAACAGCCTGCGTGCATTGGTCAAATACCTGGACAATGTGCCCGATGATGTGATTGTAGGGATTAATATTCCCACTGGCATGCCGCTGGTGTATGAATTGAATGATGACTTGACCCCGATTCGCTCCTATTATCTGGGCGACCCTGAAAAGGTGAAGAAAGCCATGGAGGCGGTTGCCAATCAGGGCAAGGCAAAATAGTTTTCCGGGTTTGATAATGAAAAGGGCTGCCGATTTTCGGCAGCCCTGGTTTTTAAACGGGGGAGTGATTTGCAAAGGGAGCGGTGAGGGGCAAGCCCAGGAGGGGGCGTTTTCGCGACACGTACCGCAGCAATCTATTTTTGGTCAGACAGACAGAAAGGGTGCAGTTGGTTATCGTGGGCGACAGGGTAAAGCATACCCCACGTTTACAATTTCTGGTTTGAGCAGCTTGTTTATTAAAAAATCACCTGCAGGACCGTATCAATTTTTTCCAGGGCAGCAACGGCACCCGCCGCTTCGGATGCGCTCAGGGCTGCCGGGTGCATGCCGGCCAGTTCCTGTTCCAGGGCGGCGAAGGCAGCTTGCACATTCAGGTCTTCGTTCATATGGGTTTCAAAGGCAGTCAGCAGGCTTGCTTTTGGGGCAGGGGATTGCGCTGCGGCATTTTTGGCTGCTTCCCGCAGAGCAGATGCCTGGGCACGAAAGGCGCGCAGCCGCTCGCTGGATTGGGCCATCAGCTCGAGGGAAAAGTCCAATTCCTGACGGTAGGGATAGTTGATGACCACAAAGCGGATCTCTTCTGCCGAGTAACCCATGTCCAGCAGGGTTGAGGTGTAGTATTCATTGCCGAGGCTCTTCGCCATTTTATGACCGTTTGAGAGGAGATGCCCGCCGTGCAGCCAGTAGCGCGCCATTTCATAATCGCGTGCCGCCTCAATAATCGCTACACTGTAATCGTGGTGACGGACGAGATTGTCTACCCCGCCACAGTAGATGGACAGGGGTTCGTCCATCGTGCCAACGATGATGCTGGCATCCTGCACATTCCAGGCGGGGCGGCCACGGCCGAGGCTGGTTTCCCAGTCGATGCCGGCAGCTTTCTTCTCGCCATACCAGAGGATGAAGTCGCCTTTATTCCAGCGATTTGGGGGGTAGTTGTCCAGATGAAACCGGCGGGTTTCTTCCGGCCAGTCGCTCAGGTCAAGGTTGGCAATTTTGCCAAAGTCGGCAAATTTGAGGGCGTCGTAATAGACGTTGCCGTCATGCCAGTAGGCAAAGCCTTTGTCGATCAGGGTCTGGATGAGGGCAGCCGCATCATCGACATGATCTGACGCATTTGCCAGATGATCAGGGTGTTTGATGCGCAGCAAGGCCATCTCTTCAACAAACTGGCCGATGTTTTCCTTGGTGATCTCGTGCAGCGGGCGCCCCTGTTTTTTGGCTTCCAGCAGCGCTTTGTCTTCCAGGTCGGTGATGTTCATTCCTCGTTCTACGGTGTAGCCCAGGTATTCCAGATAGCGTACGACGACATCTTCATAAAGAAAGGTGCGGAAATTACCGATATGTGCCCGCCGATAAATGGAAGGGCCGCAGGTGAAGACGCTGACTTTTTGTGGATTGACTGGTTTAAAAGTTTCCAGCTGTTGAGAAGCGGTATTGTGAAGTTTTAACATTGCATCATTCTCCATCTACGATTAAATTTTCTGGGGACCGGGGGATGTGGAGTTTGCCCATCGTCCGCCGAAATAACCCAACGCCAGCGCGGCCAGCAGGGTGATCGCGCCCATTAAAGCAAAAGCATCCTGCCAGAACTTCATCGGGAAGAGACGGATAAGGGTGTCAGAATACAGGAACAGCCAGGTATCTCCCTCGAAAAAGAGGCGGTGGAACTGGGTGAACAGGGCGTCAAAACTGGTGGCAACCAGCACGAGGATCGTCATGAGCAACCCTGTGGTCAGCCAGCCGCCGCGGGAAACCCCTCTCCAGAAGCCGGCCAACCAGCTGCCCCGCCAGGCCCACACAGCCAGCCCGCCAAACAAAATGAGCAGCCCGTACCACACCGCTAACGCCTGCTGCACAAGTACCTGTACATCCACCATGTGGCTCAATTCGCGCTCGTTATACAGCGGGCTGCCGTCCGGCAGGGTTTGGCCTTCCAGCTCGGTCTGGTTGAACAGGAAATCGATCGAGATTTCGCCCCAGTACAGGCGGTCTTGTTTGGTGAAGCCGTAGGGATCCGGCGGGAAATTGGGTTTGTTGTATTCGTATTGCAGATAGAGGGGGCCAAACAGCAATCGCGCCGCGCTCATAATCAAGATAAAGGGAAGGATCAGGGTGATCAGCCAGCTTAACCCGTTGTACAGTTTTCGCATCGTTAATATTCGTCTCCAGCGTGTCTCAGAATAGAGTTAATTCTACTCGACTTTACGTGAAATTCGGGTTTGCGGGCGTATTAGAGTTTTATAGGAGTTGGGAATGGGTGTGGTCACGCCGTTTGACCGCACCCTGCAAGTTTTCATGCTGAGGAAGCGGTCGAAAAAACAGCTATGTTCTACATGCCTGCCCTCTCTCTAAATCTCTCTCCCGCTTGTCGGGAGAGAGACTTCAAATTAATCACTGCAAATTGTCGACTTCGTCCGAGAAGATGAAGTTCAGCACCATGGCATTGGTGATCCATTCCACGGGGGCTTTGTCGTCGGTGAAGACGATGGTTTCCTGAGGAGCGGGAGCCTGGTTGAGCATGGCGATTTCAACCGACTGGATCAACAGGGGGCTGATTTCGCCGCTTGGCTCGCGTGTCAGCATCAGCTTGAGATTCTCTTTCAGGTTATCTGGTGTGGTGGGCTGCACGGTGGCGTAGAGAATCGAGTTGAAGCTGTAGGGCAGGTCAATGACGTGCACGTTGGGGAAGATGGTCAACAGGGTGGTGGAGAGGGCGTCGATCATGCGCCTGTCATTGGGGGCGCGTCCCACGTTGAGCACCAGCACGCCGTCATCGGTGAGATGCTCGCGGGCGATCTGGAAGAACTCGCGGGTGGTCATGTGGTAAGGGATGTAGGGTGGGCGGTAGGCGTCCAGGCTGATGATCTGGTATTTTTCCTGGCTGTGGGCCAGCCCCCAGCGGCCATCCTGGACGAAGACGTTCAGGTTCTCCTGATTCATGTCAAAATACTTGCGGGCCACATCAACAATTTTGGGGTCGATCTCATAGCCATCAATCTGGATGTTCCCGTAGGCTTCGGTAGCCTGACGGGCGGTGGTGCCGGCCGCCAAACCGACGATGGCGATCTTCTTCACGTTTTCTGGTACATAGGGCGGGGGGTTAAAGTAGGGCGCGGCGAGCACCTGCTCCCAGGGGCCGAAGTAGCTGAGCTGGGTGGGGTGATAGATGGAGTGGACGCCCTGGCCTTCATTGAGGCGCAGCATGACAAAATCATCTTTTTCCAACACCTGAATATAGTTGTAGGAGGATTCGGTTTCGTAGATTTGCCCTGATGAGGCTTTGTCTGTGCCGCCCAGTCCCCAGATGGCGAGGGCGATCATGGCCAGCGGGAGCCAGATGTAGGGCAGGGTTTTGCGCCAGCCGCTGCTTAACCATAATCCGATCAGGCCAACAATGAGCAGAAGAAATCCAAATAACAGAAAAGTGCGGTAGGTGCCGATGGCGGGGAAAAGCAGTAAGGCCGGCAGGAATGTGCCGATGAAAGACCCGAAGGTGGAAATGCCATAAATGCGTCCGGAGATTTTGCCCACGTTTTGGGTATCGTGGATCGCCAGGCGGATGGCGAAGGGCGAAGCGGTACCCATCAGTGTCATCGGGATGGCAAGCAGGATGAGTACGGAGGTGAAGGAGCCGAAGAGTATGCCCAGCTGCAGTTCATCAAAGGCGTTGGCAGCCAGACGCAGCACTGGCCGCGAGAGGAGCGGCACCAGGGCGGTGCTGATGGCAGACCAGATGATGATCTTGTAGAACGTGGCTTCGCTGCCGGAACGGTCAGCCCATTTTCCGCCGATGAAATAACCGGCTGCCAGGTAAATCAGGATCAGGCCGATGATGCTGGCCCACACCAGGTTGCTGGTGCCGAATACGTTGCCCAGCAGGCGCGAAGCGGCCATCTCTACTCCCAGAGTGGTTAGACCGGAAAAGAAGATTGCCACGTAATTGTATTTGCGCATAGGCGAATGCCTCCTGTGATAGTTTGGTTAAGGATGATTATAGTTGACAATGGATGAAACCGTGCTCAAGTATAATACGGGGAGGGCATGATGTAATCTGAAACGGAAGGTTTGAACGAACCAGGACTAGGAAGTATCGAATGAAATTCAGCATAAGGAGTTTAGCATGAAACTGGTCAGTGTTGCGGAAATGCAGGCAATTGAGCGGGAGGCGGATGCCAGCGGGTTGAGTTATGCCGAGATGATGCAAAATGCAGGTGAGGGGCTGGCGCAGCAAGTGCACTACCGGTTTGGCGATAGCCGCTGCAAGGCAGCGATGGGTTTGATTGGTACGGGCAATAATGGCGGAGACGGGCTGGTGGCATTGACCTGGCTGGCGCAGAACGGTTGGGAAACGCGCGCTTATCTGGTGCGTCCACGGACGGAAGATGACCCCAACCTGGCTGCGTTCATTGAAGCGGGCGGGGTAACCCTGTCGCTGGAGGATGACCCCGAATTTGCGCATCTGGATGCCTGGCTGGATGCGTCCGTGGTGCTGCTGGATGCTGTGCTGGGCACGGGTTTCCAATTGCCGATGCGTGAGCCGATTGGCGGCGTTTTGGCACACGTGGCTGGCTCGCCAACGCAGCCATTCGTGGTTGCCGTGGACTGTCCGTCCGGGGTGGACTGCGACAGCGGCGAGGCGTCAGATGAATGTATTCCTGCTGACTTGACGGTGTGCATGGCGGCGGTGAAACAGGGTTTGATCCGGCTGCCGGCCTGGAGTCTGCTTGGTGAGCTGGAAACCGTGGACATCGGATTGCCCAATGACCTGGCTGGACTTAAGGGAATTGACCTGGAGGTGATCCTGCAGGAAGATGTCTGCCGGATGCTGCCCGCGCGTCCGCTGGTTTCCCATAAAGGCACGTACGGCACGGTGACAGTGGTGGCCGGTTCGGTCAATTACACTGGCGCAGCGTATCTGGCAAGCAAGGCGGCTTACCGGATTGGGGCCGGGCTGGTGCAGACGGCTGTGCCCGGGCCATTGTATGAGGTTCTGGCAGGCCAACTGCCGGAAGCGATCTGGCTGGTTCTGCCGGATGAGATGGGGGTGCTCCACCAGAAAGGCGCGGCGCTGGTATGTGAGAATCTGGGGCGCACTTCTGCGCTTCTGTTGGGTCCTGGCTGGGGCGAAGAGGAGACTACGGCTGGTTTTTTGAAAAATTTGCTGGATGTGAAACGGCATGAGTCGAAACATACCGGAATTGGATTTGTTGGGAAGACAGGCAGTATGCTGGGGAAAGAAGGAATCAGCCTGCCGCCGCTTGTGGTGGATGCAGATGGGTTGAAGCTGTTGAACACCCTGCCAGACTGGCCGCATTTGCTGCCGCCAGGATCGATTTTGACACCGCACCCCGGTGAGATGGCGGTGTTAAGCGGGCTGCCGATCAGTGAAATCCAGGCGGAACGGGAAGTGCTGGCGGGGGTGTATGCCCGCGAGTGGGGGCATGTGGTGGTACTGAAGGGGGCGTTCACGGTGGCCGCCAGCCCTGACGGACGCACGGCGGTGATCCCGATTGCCAGCTCGGCGCTGGCGAGTGCGGGGATGGGGGATGTGCTGGCGGGGATGATTGCCGGATTGCGTGCCCAGGGCGTGCCTGCTTACGAAGCGGCCTGTGCGGGTGCCTGGCTGCACGCCCAGGCGGGTTTGGCGGCGGCCGAGGCGTGCGGCTGTGAGGCGTCTGTCATCGCCAGCGATGTGCTGGAAGCGATCCCGCAGGTGTTGGGAGGATGCGGGTAGGGGTAATTTTGGGAGAGGGATGTATGGAATTGGTCAAGATTTGAAAGAATTGTTTAGGTTTCGGATAAGAAAAGGCTTGTTGCAGGGTCATACATTCATCAGATTTTATAACGACTAAAGTCGTTGCTACAATTGCGGGAACTCAGGATAATCGAGAAAGCCGCCCCGATCGGGGCGGCTTTGTTCATGCTTATACGTTTTTATGCGGCATCGGGTGCGATTTCTTCACCGATATCACTTACTTTTTTCCCCAGCTTGGCTTTCTGCTCTTCAAGGACGGTTTTGCTTTTTTCCTGCAGCTCGGCTGCTTTTTCTTTTCCTTCGTCAAGCAGGGTTTTTCCTTTTTCCTGCAATTCGGTTGCTTTTTCTTTGGCAACCTTGGTGAGTTCTTCTACCTGCACCTGGGCTTTGCCGAGGCTGTCTTCCAGGCGGGCGTAGGCATCATCAACTTTTTCGGTGGCTTTGTCGCTGATCTCAATGGCCTTGTCTTTGATGACGGTGCGGGTTTCTTCCCCGGATTGGGGAGCGAGCAGCAGGGCAGTCACGCCGCCGGCGACAGCACCTGCGAGGAAACCGAGAACGAAACTGGTGAAATCATTATTGTCTGACATGTGTTTCTCCTTAAATGTTTGGATAGGATAAATGGGTTGGTTATTTTCTCTTGCCGGGATTCAACAGGTCAGAGACCTTTTTGAGGTAGGCGAGATATTCATTTAGTTTGATCACCGGCTCAGCAAGGTTATCGCTGAGGAAGGTGGCGGTGCCGCGCACCGTGTTGACTGTTTCATTGGTCGAGTCGATGATTGGCTTGATCTCGTTCTGCAGGAGGTTGGTCAGCAGGGCGAGCTGCACGATCAGGATGATCAGGGCAACGCCGATGATCAGCGATTCGAAGGCCATGAAGATGATGAAGATGTCGCGTACGCGGGCGGTTACATCTTCTCCCTGGGTATATAAAAATACCAGCGCGCCAATGATGGCTGCGACCAGCACCACGATGGCGATGACGATCATCGCAATCTGGCCTTTGGTGAGGACTTCTTTCTGGACTGGCGTTTCCGGTTTCTCCGGCTGCGGGGTGACAGGCGGCAGTGCTTTGGTTTTTTCGGTCGGGATTTCCATCTTTTCTTCCATATCTTTCCATTCTATCACAGAGGATACTTGGTTTATTTTTCAAATCATACCTACTATCATTATACACAGGAATGAGCCGTAAGACATAATAAACAACTGTCAAATTGGGAATGTTCCCGGAAATATATACTTTTTCGAATCCTGGATTGACTAATCTCCCATTCTCTTTCTGAAAATTTGCAGTTTCCTCCTCTTCATGTTAAACTTATTTGTTATGGTGCGCAATTTTTTTCTATTAATGCTTGGCTTTTGGCTCCCTTTCCTAACCGGCTCGTTTCAGATCAGCCGGCCAAAAATTGATTCTCCGCAAACCGGGGAAGCCTTGCAGGGAATAGTGGAAGTGATTGGCACCAGCGAGATTGTCGGGTTCCAGCGTGCTGAAGTGGCTTTTGCGTATGGTGCGGACAGCTCGACCTGGTTCCTGATTACGGATAGTGATCAGCCTGTGCATGACGGAGTGCTGGCAGCGTGGGATACCACCACCATCGCCGATGGCAGGTATCTACTGCGGGTAAGGGTCAATACTGCGGAAGGGGATGTGGTGGATGTGGAGGTTAAGGAGCTGCGCGTGCGCAACTATACCCCCATTGAAACCAGCACGCCGCTCCCGGAGGCATTGATGGCTGAACCGCAGGTTGTTTTACCGGAGGCGACTCCGCTGCCGACACCGACAAATTTGCCGGAAAACCCGGCCAGCGTGACCCTGACGAAATTGAGCTTTAGCCTGGTGGAAGGGGCTGCTTTCGTTTTGATTGTGTTCCTTGTATTGGGTATATACAGCGCGGCCAGGCGGAAACGTCCGCGCCGCTGATATGAGAGAGATGTTGAGTAAATTATCCGCGATGTTTGGAAAAGAAACTACCCCTGATGACAGGAATTACTTGATCGTTGGTCTTGGCAACCCGGGACGGGAATATCGAGACACACGCCACAATGTGGGCTTTATGGCTGTTGACCGGTTTTGCGAAATGCAGGGGGTACGGCTCGGAAAAGTTAAATTTCAGGCGATCATTGGCGAGACGCGCATTGGCGCGGCGAAGGTAATCCTCGCCAAACCACAGACCTTCATGAACCTTTCAGGGAATGCGGTGGCTTCGGTTGTGCGTTTTTACAAAATTGTACTGGAGAATGTTCTGGTTGTGCATGATGATCTGGACCTGCCGTTTGGCACGCTGCGGCTGCGTCCCGGCGGCGGGGCGGGCGGGCAAAAAGGTTTGCAATCGACAATTGACCGCCTGGGTACACAGCAATTTCCCCGAATGCGGATCGGCATTGGCCGCCCGTCTGGTCAGATGGATGCTGCCGCGTACGTACTCCAGAAATTTGGCAGCGCGGACCAGGAAGAGCTGGATATGATCCTGCGCCGCGCGGCGGAAGCAATCGAAATCTTTGTGCGGGAAGGACTGGACTCGGCGATGAATCGATTCAACGGGGCTGGTGAAAATGGCACATAAAGCAATTCTGGAAGCCATCCGTGCAACAGGGGCATATCAGGAACTGCTGGCTGACCTGCGCGACGGGGTGAAGCTGTCTGGATTGGGATTGTCACGATCTGCACGGCTGCCGGTGCTGGCGGCTTTGCAGCAGGACATGGCCGTGCCGGTTCTCCTGCTGACCCATCGTGCCGACCGTGCACTGACCCTGCTGGATGAGCTGGGGTTCTGGGCGCCGGACGCACTGCGCCAGCATTTTCCCGAACCAAACCCGCTTTTCTATGAAAATGCCAATTGGGGGGCGGTGGTACGCCGCGAGCGGATGCAGGTGTTGACCGGTCTGGCTGCCTATCATCTCCCTTCCCTTCCCAAACCCGAAAAGATGCCGCTGCTGGTGGCGCCGGTGCGGGCGGTGATGACGCGTACCCTGCCGCGGCGCGATTTTTTGACCAACGCGCGCATGTTGAAGCTGGGCACGGTCGTGCCCCTGGATCAACTGGTGCGCCGCTGGGTGGAAATTGGTTACCAGCCCTGTGATATTGTGGTTGAGCCGGGACAGTTTTCCCGCCGGGGCGGCATTCTCGACATCTGGCCGCCAGCATCTGTTTTTCCGGTGCGGCTGGAGTTCTTTGGGGATGAGATCGATACCCTGCGCAGTTTCAATCCTGCCACGCAGCGCACGATTGAGAATTTGAAAAACATTCTGGTCAGTCCTGCCAGAGAGTATTTGCCCGGCAAGGCTGATGGTATGCCCTGGCTGGAAGAAGGCCGCGAGTTGAATGAGTTTGATCTGCCGCGCCTGCATCCTGCCCCGGCCAGCTTGCTGGATTACCTGCCGCGAAACACGGTCATCCTGGTGGATGACCTGGAAGCTATGGCGGATACTGCCAGCGAGATTGAAGAGCAGGCGGTGCGCTTCCGCGCTGAGTCGATCAGCGAAGGGACTTTGCCGGAAGATTTTCCGGTGCCCTATCTTTCCTGGTCAGAGCTGGAGGACAGCCTGGATTCAAGCGGCTGGCTGGAACTGGGGCGGTCCACTGCTGGCGAGCGTGTCTCGCCGGTGGCTGCCATCTTCACCCCGGGCGGACGTTTTGGCGGCCGGTTGAAGCCGCTGATGGACTCGATTGGGGATTATTGTCATGCCGGGGAACAGGTGGTGGTGGTCTCACGACAGTCACCGCGTTTGAAAGAACTGTGGCAAGACCGCGAAGGTTTTTTGACCTTGAAATCTGTGCCTGCTTTTGTGGAAGGGATGTTAACCGAAGGCTGGACGTTGTCTTCACCCGATGCAGTGACAACCCATTTATTCACAGATAGCGAAATTTTTGGTTGGGACAGGCCCAAACCGCGCGCCAAACGGATTGAAGTTGCGGAAGCGCCGGAAGCCAGCTATGCCGATCTTGAAGTGGGGGATTGGGTGGTGCATGTTGACTATGGAATTGGCTGTTTTGCCGGTTTGCTCACCCGCACCATGGAAGGGACGGAACGCGAATATCTGCGTATTGACTATGATCAGGGAGATCAATTGTTTGTCCCGGTGCATCAGGCTGACCGCCTCAGCCGCTATGTGGGTGCGGACGGCGGCACCCCGCACCTGACCCGTCTGGGGACCGGAGAATGGGGCAAAGCCACCGAGCGCACGCGCGAAGCCGTGCTGGAAATCGCCCGGGATTTGCTGGATCTGTATGCGAAGCGTCAGGTTGCTTCGGGTTATGCCTTTGCGGAGGATACCCCCTGGCAGCAGGAGATGGAAGCCAGTTTCCCGTACATTGAAACCGAGGACCAGCTGCGCGCGATTGCCAGCATCAAGAATGATATGGAAAACCAGCGCCCGATGGACCGCCTGCTGTGCGGTGATGTCGGCTACGGCAAGACGGAAGTTGCCCTGCGGGCGGCTTTCAAGGCGGTGATGGACAACAAGCAGGTCGCTTTCCTGGTGCCGACCACCGTGCTTGCCCAGCAGCATTACGAGACTTTTCGTCAGCGCCTGGCGGCTTATCCGGTGGAAGTGGAGATGCTCTCCCGTTTCCGCACGCCCAAACAACAGGATGAAATTCTTGAGCGCTTGCGCAAAGGCACGGTCGATATTGTGATCGGTACACACCGTTTGATCTCGAATGATGTGTCTTTTAAAGACCTCGGCCTGGTGGTGATTGATGAGGAACAGCGTTTTGGGGTCACGCATAAAGAACATCTCAAGAAAATGCGCGCTGAAGTGGACGTGCTGACGATGACGGCTACCCCCATTCCGCGGACGCTTTATATGGCGCTGACCGGCGTACGCGACATTTCGATGATCGCGACCCCGCCGGAAGAGCGCCTGCCAGTGATCACTCATATCGGACCATACTCGAAGCGCCTGATCCGCCAGGCTGTGCTGCGTGAACTGGAGCGCGGTGGACAGATTTTCTTTGTACACAACCGCGTGCAGACGATTGATGCGATGCGCCGTCATCTGGAGCGTCTGGTGCCGGAAGCACGGATTGGCATCGGACATGGGCAGCTGCCGGAAAAAGAACTTTCAAATGTGATGGAGGTTTTCACCAAAGGGGATATTGATATTCTCTTGTGCACGACGATCATCGAATCAGGGCTGGATATTCCAAATGCCAACACGCTGATCGTCGACCGCGCCGATACCTTTGGTCTGGCGCAGTTGTATCAGCTGCGCGGGCGGGTGGGGCGCGGTGCGCAGCGCGCTTATGCGTATTTCTTCCGTCACAAGAGCCGTTCTGCTACCCTGCAGGGGCTGGAACGTCTGGAAGTGATTGCCGAAAACACGCAGTTGGGGGCCGGGTATTCGATTGCCATGCGCGATCTGGAAATGCGCGGGGCGGGCGAATTTCTGGGGACCCGCCAGCATGGCTATATTGCCTCGGTGGGCTTCCACCTGTACACGCGTTTGCTGGGGCAGGCCGTGCGCGACCTGCGCAAGGCGCAAGGTTTGGAAGGGCAGCAAGATGACGAATTGCTGCGTGAGGATTTGCGAATGCCGGTCAGTGTAGATCTGCCCACATCGGTGGGGATCCCCTTGTTTTACGTGCCGGAGCAGAACATGCGCCTGCAGCTTTACCGGCGCCTGGCAGATATGCAGACCGAGAAGGAAGTGCAGGCTTTGGGAGAAGAATTTGAGGACCGCTTTGGCCCAATGCCGGAGCAGACCCGCGAGTTGCTGTATCAAATGCGGGTCAAACTGCGCGGAGAGCGAATTGGCCTGTCGTCTATCAGTATGGAAGGACAGCAAATTGTGCTGCGTTTTCCGCCGCTGCCGAAAGGGGTGCGCTCCCGAGATTTACCGGAGATCGGCTGGCGCACACGCACCGGCAAAAATGGATTTCGGATTATGATCGAAGAATTTGATGACTGGCAGACGATGCTGCTGGATGTGTTGGGCGAAATTTGCGTGGCGATGAGAAAATAATTTAACAGGTTGCCGTCGCAGTTAACCTTGAGTACAATAAGGTATCGGACAAATCATTCTTTTGATCTGTTTTCCGGGTTGGGAGGAACCATGCTTTATTTCACCGCTGCTTTGGTATTCGTTGGTTTGATTGTATGCGTGTCTGGACGGACGTTATTTGCCACAACGCCATTTTTGGGGGGCTTTCTGGTTTCCGGTATGTTAGGATACCAACTTGGATTGATGTTTATTGCCCCCCCGAATAATTGGCCTGCTTTTTTGCTGCCGCTGTTGTCCTTTATCGCGGTTGGTTTGATCGGCGGTGTGCTGGCGAAAGCATTATATACGGTGCTGTTGGTGATTGCCGGTCTGGCGCTGGGCGCTTTTATCGGCCTGGTAGCAGGATATGTAATCAATCTGGGTGGTAATCCGCATGTTTTGACCTCCAATTTTTTCAGTTTCCAGCCGGAGAACCTTGTCCAACTGTATACCATGTTGATTGCCGCGGCGCTATTTGCAGGTTTGTCGCTGGTTGCACAGGATACGATGGCGATGTTGTCCACGGCTTTTTTTGGTGCGGGTATTGCCGCGATTAATCTTGCTGACCTTTTTGATGCTACGATGACGGGCCGGGTTGCGGCAATTGCAACGGAGCCTGTTCTGGTGATCTTTGCCTGGTTATTCCTGGGTATGGCGGGGGTATTTATCCAGAACAAGAATGACGATATTGATTGAAGGATCGTGTGTTTTTTAGCGCCTCCCGCATGAAGCGGGAGGTTTTTTTGTTTCGGGCAATTGTCCCTGAACAGGGCTGCTGTGCAGGCATGGGACAGGTAGATACGTCTGATTTCTCCTTCTTGTTCAGTATTAAAAATTGATAGAAAATTTGCCCTATTCTGTAAAATCTGATAAAATTACAGGTCAGCAGATTGTATTCTTTCATTAAACAGGACGGAAAAATGGATTTCAAATTACATGCTCCTTTTCAACCCACCGGAGATCAGCCGGAAGCGATTAAGGCTCTGGTAAAGGGGATTCAAAACAAGCAGGAACATCAGGTGCTGCTGGGGGCTACCGGCACGGGCAAGACTTTCACGATTGCCAATGTGATCCAGCAGATGCAGATGCCCGCGCTGATTATGGCGCATAACAAGACCCTCGCCGCCCAATTGTATGCTGAGTTTAAGGAATTTTTCCCCGAGAACGCGGTGGAATATTTTGTTTCCTACTATGATTATTATCAGCCGGAAGCGTATGTGCCACGGCGTGACCTGTATATCGAAAAAGAGACGGACATCAACGAAGAGATCGATCGCCTGCGGCTGGCAGCGACTGCGGCCTTGATGTCCCGCCGGGATGTGGTGGTGGTGGCTTCGGTATCCTGCATTTATGGATTGGGTGACCCGGCGGCCTATGGCAAGGTAGTGATCAATCTGGAAACGGGGAACCTGTATCGGCGCAATGCCCTGCTGCGAAAACTGGTGGAGAGCCACTACTCCCGCAATGATATGGACCTCAAGCCCGGCACCTTCCGTGTGCGTGGAGATGTGCTGGAAATCATCCCGGCCTATGAGGATAAAACGGCCTACCGGATTTCATTCTTTGGCGATGAAATTGAGAATCTGACAAAGGTAGACCGCTTGACGGGGGAGGTGCTGGACCGCCCGAACCAGGTGCAGATCTACCCGGCCAAACATTATATTACTGAAGAAGACCGGATGAAGAAGGCGCTGATGGATATTGAGGCGGAATTGGAGCAGCAGCTTGCCATGTTCCGCAGCCAGGATAAACTGCTGGAAGCGCAGCGCCTGGAACAGCGCACGCGCTATGATCTGGAAATGATGCGCGAGGTGGGACATTGTGCCGGCATCGAGAACTATTCCCGCCATTTGGACCAGCGCGCACCTGGCAGCGCCCCGTGGACGTTGATGGACTACCTGCCCAGTGATTATTTGTTGATCCTCGATGAATCCCATATGACCATCCCCCAGATTCGCGGAATGCACCGCGGTGACCGTGCGCGCAAGCAAAATCTGGTGGATTTTGGTTT
>Ga0334888_1001063_pt1 | contig 38204 bp, 24 predicted proteins | sample GraSluR1_MG_FD_207227 | JGI IMG/M metagenome (GOLD analysis project Ga0334888, IMG submission 207227) | Sludge microbial communities from methane-producing bioreactor in Wageningen University, Netherlands - Granular Sludge_3_08-R1 | ecosystem: Engineered > Bioreactor > Anaerobic > Unclassified ...
GTAGGTCCCGCCGTAGAAGGGGCGTCCGTCCGGCATGAGGAAGACGCTCATAGGCCAGCCGCCCTGCCCGGTCATGGCCTGCACCGCTTCCATATAGATGGCGTCCAGGTCGGGGCGCTCTTCGCGGTCGACCTTGATGTTGACGAACAGCTCGTTCATGAGCGCGGCGGTCGTCTCGTTCTCGAAGCTCTCGCGCTCCATGACATGGCACCAGTGGCAGGCGCTGTAGCCGATGCTGAGGAAAATGGGCTTGTCCTGCTCGCGGGCGATGCGGAGGGCTTCTTCGCCCCAGGGATGCCAGTCCACGGGGTTATGGGCGTGCTGGAGCAGATAGGGCGACGTCTCGCCGGCGAGACGGTTGGTGTGGGCGTGTTCGGGCATAGTCGCGTATCCTTGTGTCAGGCGCCAAAAGCGGCGCGGTATGACTATAGCACAGAGCCTGTATCGCTGAACGTAAGGATACCTTCCAGGGAGCGGGCAGTTCCTTGGTGGGATTGATTTGTTTTTCCAAGTTTGACACGCGCCCGCGGGGGGAGTATACTCTGCGTCAACATGCGGAGTGCGCGCATGTCTGCCTTTGTGAAGATGCTAAGCGTTGATCATGCATAACCCTGTCGGCACAATCGTCCATTGCCAAATCACGTGCGAAATTGCAGCGTTCGCCGCCGCATGCGCAGCTAGCTGCGTGTCCCGGTGATGGCGAGCGTTAGCCCACACCGGCGACACTGAATCGGTGTGGGGGGCGGAGAGCAGGTTGCGGCGCCGTGGTCCACACCACGGCGTTTCTTTATTTGCGCAGGCCCCATTGCGGGGGCGCACGATACACAGGCTATTTTTCGAGCAATTATCAGGGTGGAACAGGAGTTGGCTTCATGCATCTGACCCAAGAGGAAGTGCGCCACGTGGCCGAACTCGCCAAGCTGCGGCTGACTGAGGCCGAGGTTCGGCAGTACGCCGCGCAGCTGTCGGCTATCCTCGACTATGCCGAGCGCATCCAGGAGGTTGATACGAGCAGCGTGCCGCCGACGCCCTATGTGCTAGGCCTGGCGAATGTGATGCGCGACGACGAACCGCAGCCCGGCCTGGATAACGAGGCCGCTCTCAGCAACGCGCCGGACAGCGCCAACGGCTTTTTCCGCGTGCGCGCCGTGTTCGAGGAGTGAGGTCCCCCATGACGTATGACAAGACGGCGCAAGACAAGCGCGCACTGCACGGACTGACGATCCACGCCGCGCTGGAAGGGATGCGCAGCGGCGAGTTTACGTCTGTGGAACTGACCCAGGCGCTGCTGGATCGCATCGCCGCGGTCGACGGTAATGTCAAGGCCTATCTGCGCGTGACGGCGGAGAAGGCGCTCGCCCAGGCGGAGAAGGCGGACCGCCGCCGCGCCGCCGGCGACGACGCGCCGTTGCTGGGCGCGCCGCTTGCCATCAAGGACGTGCTCGCCACCTCCGGCGTGGAGACCACCTGCGGCAGCCGCATCTTGCAGGGGTTTATGCCCCCGTACACGGCTACAGCGGTGGCCCGGCTCAATGACGCGGGCATGGTGATGCTGGGCAAGACCAACACGGACGAGTTCGCCATGGGGTCCAGTACGGAAAACAGCGCCTACTTCACGACGCACAACCCGTGGGACTACGAGCGCGTGCCGGGTGGCAGCAGCGGCGGTTCGGCCGCGGCGGTGGCGGCGGACGAGGCGTTGGGCGCGTTGGGCACGGATACGGGCGGCAGCGTGCGCCAGCCGGCCGCGTTGTGCGGCGTCGTCGGCCTGAAGCCTTCCTATGGCCGCGTCAGCCGCTTCGGGCTGATCGCCTACGGCAGCAGCCTGGACCAGATCGGCACGCTGACCAAGGACGTGCGCGACGCCGCTCTGTTGCTGAACGTGATCGCCGGAAGCGACCCGCTGGACAGCACGTGCCTGGAGACGCCGGCGCCGGACTATACGGCGGCGTTGACGGGCGATGTGCGCGGGCTGCGCATCGGGCTGCCCGACGAGTATTTCATCGACGGCATGCAGCCGGAGGTGGAGACGTCCGTGCGCCAAGCCGTGGCCGAACTGGAGCGGCTGGGGGCGGAGGTCGTGCGTATCAGCCTGCCCAACACGGACAAGGCGCTGCCCGTCTACTACCTGGCCGCGACGGCGGAGGCCAGCGCCAACCTGGCGCGCTACGACGGCGTGCGCTTCGGCTACAGCGCCGGCGCCGACAGTATGTTCGAGAACATCCGGCGTACGCGCGGCGAGGGCTTCGGCGCAGAGGTGAAGCGGCGCATCATGTTGGGAACCTATGCACTCAGCGCGGGCTATTATGACGCCTATTACCTGAAGGCGCAGCAGGTGCGCACCTTGATCAAGCGCGATTTTGAGCAGGCCTTTGCGCAGGTGGATGTGATTGCGGCGCCGACGTCGCCGACAACGGCTTTTCGCATCGGCGAGAAGGTCGACGACCCGATCCAGATGTATCTGACCGATATCTTCACGATCAGCGCCAATCTGGCGGGCGTGTGCGCGGTGAGCGTGCCGTGCGGGTTCGATAGGGCGAATCTGCCCATCGGCATGCAGTTGATCGGCCCGCATCTGGGCGAAGAGACGATCCTGCGTGCGGCGGATGCGTATGAGCGGGCGACCGATTGGCAGCGGCACGCGCCGGTGTTAACCGGCCGGGCGAGCTAGGCGCAGGGAGTTGGCAGAGATGCGGAGTTCGACAGCCGAGTTTGGACATGGCTTAGGCGGGCTTGCCAGTGCAGGCGGCCGGCAGCCTACGCGCACGCCGGCGCGCAGGTTGTGAGCGGCTCTTACCGGCGGCCTCGCGGTTCCGCGGCCGGCCTTGCTGTACGCAGGGCGACGCCGGACCGCCTGTGACGACGTAGAGCGCAGCCTAGTCATTGCCCAAAGGGGGCTATCGAAATGCTAAAATCGACACCTACACCCGTCGTTGATTCCCGGACCGTCACCCCGTCCAACGGAAAAAACGTCACGCCGCGCCGCCTGCGCGAGCACAGCACGCGCATCAGTCGCCGCGTGAATGCCGTGCCGCCTTCCGGCATCCGCCGTTACTTCGACATTGCCGCCACTATGGAAGATGTGGTCAGCCTCGGCATCGGCGAGCCGGATTTCGTGACGCCTGCGCCGATCTTGCAGGCGGGCGTCGCCAGCTTGCAGGCGGGTCACACGGCCTACACCTCGAACGCGGGCATGATCGAACTGCGCGAGGCGGTGGTGCGCAATCTCGTGCATCTCTACGACGCGCCCGCTTATGACCCCGAGCAAGAAGCGCTGATCACCGTGGGCGTTAGCGAGGCCATGTACTTGATCATGCAGGCGCTGCTCGACGAAGGCGACGAGGTGATCGTGCCGCAACCGTGTTTTGTCAGCTATACGGCGAGCGTGCTGCTGGCGAGCGGAACCGTGGTCGACATCCCCACCTACGCCGTCGACGATTTCCGCGTGCGACCCTCCGCCATCGAAGCCGCGATTACGCCGCGCACCAAAGCGATCCTGATCGGCTTTCCCAGCAACCCGACCGGCGCGGTTATGGACCGGGAAGGGCTGGCGGAAATCGCCCGTATCGCCGAGGAACACGATTTGATTGTGATCTCGGATGAGATCTACGACCGTCTGGTCTATGGCGATCACCGGCACGTCATGTTCGCGGCGCTGCCGGGCATGCGCGAGCGTACGGTGCATCTGGGCGGCATGAGCAAGGACTATGCCATGACCGGCTGGCGCGTGGGCTATGCGCTGGGGCCGGCGGACCTGATCGGGGCGATGCGCAAGGTGCACCAGTACCTGATCATGTCGGCGTCGACCGTGGGGCAGGAGGCGGCGCTGGCTGCTATGACCGACCCGCGCGTCGACGCGTATGTGGAGGAGATGCGCGCCAGCTATGATGCGCGGCGCCGGCTGATCGTGGATGGGCTGAATGAGATCGGGCTGACCTGCTTCGAGCCGCACGGCGCGTTCTATGCCTTCCCCAGCGTGGCGCGCACCGGCCTCGACGAACACGAATTCGCCGAGCGGCTGCTGGCGGAAGAGCGAGTGGCCGTGATTCCGGGGAGTGCGTTCGGCAGGGGAGGCGAAGGCCATGTGCGCTGCGCGTATGCGGCAAGCCTGGAGAATATCGAGAAGGCGCTGGAGCGGATGGAGCGTTTTGTCCGCCGCTATAGCTGACGAACTTGGGCTGTGGAAAGCCGGCCCGCGTGCAGAGAGTAAGCAGCTGGAGATGCGTACCGCGACCGGAGGCAAGACGCCTCCGGTCGTGTTTGTCTAGCGCAGGTCGAACTGCCAGGCCGCGTCGGCGCCGGCGCGGACTAGCTCGTCGCGCAGGAGCAATTGATAGATTTCGAGGTGACGCACCGGCTGCTTTAGGTTCTGGATCATGATGCGGTAGTTGAGGTCTTCCATGCGGCTGTGCCAGGCGTTGAGCCAGCGTTTCCAAGACTGGCTGAGACGGGCGCGCTCCTCCACGTCGGAGACTTCGTCCATCTGTTGGCGTATGGCCGCCACAGCCTGCTTCAACTCGTTGCGCAGGCGGTCGCGGGCGCTGAGCACCTCGCGGCGCGCGGCGATCCATTCGGGCACCAGGTCATTGTTCTTGAGCAGGCGGCTGGCCGTCTGTTGATTGGCCGGGACGAAGGGGTTCTGCTCCAGGTCCAGCGGTTTGCCTTTGCCGGCGAGGTTGTCGAACGCCCCGCGGCGCATGGCATCTTCGATGCGCTGGCTGACCAGATCGCTCCATTCAGTCATGAGGACCGGCGCGTCTTTTTCGGTCGTCTCGGCGCCGCCCTCCTCTTTTTTGTCTTTGTGATAGTCGGCGGCCTTGTCGAGCGCTTGGCGCAGGCGGCGGGCGGCTATGTCCTTATTTTCGTCCCCGTCGCCGCCGGCGGGTTGTGGGCGTTGGCTGGGCATATGAACTCCTTTAACGCGTTGCAGTTGTGATCTGATATTCTAGCAGGTGCGGCGGGGGTGTCATAATCTCTGCGGCGGCTCGTCTGAGGGACGGTTTTCCTTCATACGCGTTACGGGATACAATAGCCCTCACTGGCAGTTTCCAGCAAACATACGCAATCATTCGCCCATTGGTGCGCCTAGTGGTGATGATCATGCAAACGTTGTTGTGGCCGGTTTGGAATCGCCGGGAAAAGCGTCTGCGGGCTGGATGGCGTCTGTTGATCCAGTTGCTCCTGTGGATGTTTACGCCGGCGCTGTTGGACGTGGCGCTGGGCGGCCCGTTGACGCGGGTGGTGGGCGGCCTGATTCCTGACTTCATTGTCATCGGCAACCGCATTGTGCTGTTCGGCCTAACGTTGATCGCAACGTTGGCGAGCACCTGGCTTGCCGCGCGTTTTTTAGACAGGCGAGCGCTGCGCGATCTCGGTCTGCAGATGGATGCCGCCTGGTGGATCGATCTCGTCTTTGGCTTGATTTTGGGCGCGGTGTTGATGACGCTCGTCTTCGCAGCGCAATATGCGATGGGTTGGGTCACGGTATTGGACACTTTCGCCGTAGAGCCGGCGGACACCCCCTTCTTTGTCGCCATTCTTGCGCCGGTGGTCGTCTTTGTGGTGGTCGGCATTTCGGAGGAGGTTCTGTCGCGGGGCTATCAGTTGCGCAACCTGGCCGAAGGCTTCAACTTCGAGGGGCGCCACCCGCGCGCGGCGTTGCTCGTGGCCTGGATCGGATCGTCGTTTGTGTTCGGCCTATTGCACGTTTTCAACCCGAACACCACATGGATCAGCACGTTGAACCTGATGCTGGCCGGCATGTTCTTGGGGCTGGGGCTGGTCTTGACCGGCCGCCTGGGGCTGCCCATTGGCCTGCACATCACTTGGAACTTCTTTCAGGGCAACGTCTTCGGCTTCCCCGTAAGCGGCAACGACTTCACCAGCGCCACCTTTGTCGCCATCAGGCAAGGCGGCCCGGACTTGTGGACGGGCGGCGCGTTCGGCCCGGAGGCGGGGCTGATCGGCATCGCCGCCATTGTGCTGGGCAGCCTGCTCATCGTGCTGTGGGTGCAGAGGCGTTACCGGGTGTTGGCGTTTGTCCAGTCGTATGCCGTCTATACGCCGCTGCATGGGGCGCTACAGCATGCGGTAAACCTACCCAACGAAGCTGTCAGTTGACCTCAAAACCGGCGATATAAGACAAGACATTAGGCAAGGGGAAAGCGGGCATGTCGACTAAGCTGTGGGGAGGGCGTTTCACCGGCCCGACCGATCCGCTGATGGAGGCCTTCGACGCCTCGATTGGGTTTGACCGGCGGCTGTGGCGCGCCGACATCGCCGGCAGCCAGGCCTACGCACGCGCCCTGGCCGCCGCCGGGCTGCTGACCGAGGCGGAAGCCGGGCAGATCGTAGACGGGCTGGAGCAGGTGGCGGCGGAATGGGAAGCCGGCGCGTTTCACATCCAGCCCGGCGATGAGGACATCCACACCGCCAACGAACGGCGGCTGACCGAATTGGTCGGGCCGGCAGCGGGCAAGCTGCATACGGGGCGCAGCCGCAACGACCAGATCGCAACCGACGTTCGCCTGTGGCTGCGCGACGAGATCGACCGCCTGGCCCAATACCTGCGTCAGCTTATGGCCGTCGCCGTCGAGCGGGCCGCGCACGAGATCGACCTGCTGATGCCGGGCTACACGCACACGCAGCCGGCTCAGCCCGTGCGCTGGAGCCATTGGCTGATGAGTCACGCTTGGATGTGGCGGCGCGATGCAGCGCGGCTCGAAGACTTGCGCGGGCGCGTCAACCAAATGCCGTTGGGCAACGGCGCGCTGGCGGGCAATCCCTTCCCCATCGACCGCGCCGCGCTGGCCCGCGACCTGGGCTTCGACGGCTATACGCCCAACAGCATGGACGGCGTGAGCGATCGCGACTTCGTGGCGGAATTTCTCTTTTGGGCGGCGCTGACGATGATGCATCTCAGCCGCCTGGCCGAGGATCTGATCCTTTATAGCACGCTGGAATTCGGCTACGTCACCCTGGCGGACGCCTATAGTACGGGCAGCAGCCTCATGCCCCAGAAAAAGAATCCGGATGCGCTCGAACTGCTGCGCGGCAAGTCCGGGCGCGTGATCGGCGACATGACCGGCCTGTTGGTCACGTTGAAGGGGCTGCCGAGCACGTACAACAAAGATATCCAGGAGGACAAGGAGCCGTTGTTCGATGCGGCGGACACGTTGGGCGGGGCGTTGCAGATCGCGGCCGGCGTGCTCTCGACTCTTCAAACGAACCCGGAGGCCATGCGCGTCCGTCTGGTGAGCGAGATGTTGGCGACGGACCTGGCTGAATACCTGGTGCGCAAGGGCGTCCCCTTCCGCGAGACGCACCACATTGCCGGCGCGGCGGTGCGGCTGGCCGAGGCGCGCGGCGTGGATCTGGCCGATCTGGGGCTGGATGACCTGCGCACGCTGCACCCGGCTTTCGCGGCGGATGTCAGCCGCGTGTGGGACTTTGAGGAGAGCGTGGAGCGTCGCGATGCTGCAGGCGGCACGAGTCGTCGGGCCGTGGAGGCGCAGATTGCCCAACTGCGGGCATGGCTGGAGCAGGGGTAGGGCGCGGGGAGGCGGCAAAGAGGCGCTCGATCTGCCGGGCGTTGGCCCCGCGAAGGCTTTTGACAACGTTGGTGAACTTTGTTACGATTGCAAAACGGTGCGCTTCGCTGTTGGGAGGGGTGACGTCCAAACAGCGCGAAGCATACGACGCCTCGACGCGGTATAGCTCGGATGAGGCGTCTGCCGTAGCGATGCCGTACGGGGTCCTAGCCAGGGTGGATACGCACTTTCTCCTGAGTATCCACGCATACACGCCGACGATGCAGCACAACGGCCCACGCAGCCCAAGATTCGATGGCGGAAGCCGACTCGCGGCCCGTCCAATTGGCATACTGGATTGGAGTGCCGGCGCAGCGTGGCTTCGGGCGTAGCGTAGCGGCCTATTTTTGTTTCAACCTGACGCGCTTGCAGGGCTGCCGGCCCTGAGGGCGGTCCCAGCCGGGAATCATTGTTATCGAATGAGGAGCGGACCTTCATGGCTAAATTGCTAGAAGTGAAGAACCTAAAAACGCAGTTCTTCACCCAGGATGGCGTGGTCCACGCGGTCAATGGGATTTCCTATACGGTGGACAAGGGCGAGACGGTCGCCATCGTGGGAGAATCCGGTTGCGGCAAGAGCGTGGGGGTCATGTCGTTAATCCGGCTGATACCGCAGCCGCCCGGCAAAATTGTCGACGGCGAGGTATGGTTCGACGGGCAGGACTTGCTCAAACTGAGCGAGGACGAGTTGCGCCACGTCCGCGGCAATAAGATCGCGATGATCTTCCAGGACCCGATGACCTCGCTCAACCCGGTGCTGACGATCGGGCGGCAGATCACCGAGGCGCTGGAGCTTCACCTGGGGATGAACCGCGAACAGAGCCGCAAACGCGCTGTTCAGTTGCTGGAGATGGTCGGCATTCCCGGAGCCGAGTCGCGGCTGGACGACTACCCGCACCAGTTTTCGGGCGGCATGCGCCAGCGTGTGATGATCGCTATGGGCTTGAGCTGTGATCCGCAGTTGCTGATTGCCGACGAGCCGACAACCGCCCTGGATGTGACGATTCAGGCCCAGATTGTGGACCTGGTGGCGAATCTTAAAGAAGAATTAGGCATGGCGATCATCTGGATCACCCACGACTTAGGCGTGGTGGCCGGGATGGCCGAGCGGGTGATTGTGATGTATGCCGGCTTCATTATCGAAGAGGCGCCGGTAGACCAAATATATTCAAACCCGCGCCACCCCTATACCTTGGGGTTGTTGCGCTCGATCCCGCGTTTGGATCTGGGTCGGCAGAAGCGGCTGATCCCCGTAGACGGGCTGCCGCCCGATCTGCTCGATCTGCCCAACCAATGCCCGTTTGCGCCGCGCTGCACATTTGCCATTGAGAAGTGCTGGCAAGAGAACCCGCCGCTGGAGGTTGTAGGGCCTGGCCATACGGCAGCCTGCTGGGTCGATATCTCAAACGTCAAGGTACAGGTTTTAGCGGAAGATGCCAACAAGGAGGCGGCTTGATGAGCGAGACAAATGGTGCAACCAGCGGTGATGGCCGCCCGAAGATTGGCCAACCGCTGCTAGAGGTCTCGGGCCTCAAGATGCATTTCCCGATCAACAAGGGCATTATTTTTCAGCGTCAGGTCGGGGCGATCAAAGCCGTCGACGGCATCGACTTCACGATGTACAAAGGCGAGACTCTGGGCCTGGTCGGCGAGTCGGGCTGCGGCAAGTCCACCACCGGCCGCGCTATCTTGCAGCTCTACCGGCCTACGGAAGGCGGGGTGATCTTTGAAGGCAAGGACCTCACCAGGACCAAGGGTGAGGATTTGCGCAAGATGCGGCGGCGCATGCAGATGATTTTCCAGGATCCCTATGCATCGCTCAACCCGCGTATGACAGTGGGCAGTATCATCGGCGAACCGTTGGAGGTGCATGGCATCGGCAGCAGCAAGCGGGAACGCCAGGAGCGCGTGCAAGAACTTCTCAAAACCGTCGGTCTGAACCCCTATTTCGTCAACCGCTATCCGCATGAATTTTCCGGCGGGCAGCGCCAACGCATTGGCGTGGCGCGCGCCTTAGCCGTCAATCCCGCTTTTATTGTCTGTGACGAGCCGATTTCCGCGTTGGACGTGTCGATCCAGGCGCAGATCATCAACCTGCTTGAAGATCTGCAGGACGAACTGGAACTGACCTACCTGTTCATCGCTCATGACCTGTCGGTGGTGCGCCACATCTCCGACCGCATCGCCGTGATGTATCTGGGCAAGATCGTCGAATTGGCCGACCGCGACGAGTTGTACACCAACCCCATGCACCCCTACACTCAGGCGCTGCTGTCGGCTGTGCCGATTCCGGACCCCGCTGTGGAGACACAGCGCAAGCGCATCATCTTGGAGGGCGATGTGCCCAGCCCGGCGAACCCGCCCAAGGGCTGCAATTTCAGCACGCGCTGCCCGCGCGTGATGGATATCTGCCGCGAGAAGGACCCGGACTTTATAGAGCATGCGCCGGGGCATTGGGTGGCCTGTTATCTGTACGAGTAGGCGTTGTCGAATCGGGCCGGAAGCGATTGCCGGGCGATACTGCATTACTGACGTCGCTTGCGGAAACCCGTTATTTTTGACGTAGCGTCAGCGGCAGTACTAACCATAAGAAGGAGCATGATAGATGAAATCTAAATGGATACTCATAGCGCTGGTCGCGATGGCGGCCATGCTGTTCAGCGCCTGCGCGCCGGCTGCGCAGCCGGCGCCGGGCGAAGCGGCCGCCCCGGCAGAGGCGGCAGGGCCGGTGACGTTGGATACGGTGTTCAGCACCGAGCCCCCGTCACTTGACCCGAGCCTGGGGTCGGACACCCAGTCCGTTTGGGCTGTGCGGCAGATGTTCATGGGCCTGACCGGCTTTAACGAGGACGCCGAGGTCGTACCGGCGCTGGCGACCGAGTGGTCGGCGTCGGAAGACGGGCTGACCTGGACGTACACGATGCGCAACGACGTGCATTGGGTCAAGCGCGATGCCGCTACGGGCGAGTTCGAGGACCTCGGGCCTGTGACCGCCGGCGATGTTGTCTTCGCCGTGGGCCGCACGCTGGATCCCCTTGAGGCCTCTCCTTATGCTTCGATGTTGTACATGATCGAAGGCGCCGAGGAATTCAACGCCGCTGACCCGGCCGCGGAGAACTTCGAGGAACTGCGCGCGGCTTTGGGCGTGACAGCGCTTGATGACACGACGGTCGAATTTAAGTTGAAGAAGCCCACCGGCTACTTCCCGGCCATCACCGGTCTGTGGATCACCTTCCCGCAGTATGCGCCTGCCGTTGAGGAGCATGCCGAGAGGTGGACCGAGCCGGGCAACATCGTCACCAACGGCCCGTACACGCTGGAGACCTGGCAGCACGGCGCATACATGCGCTATGTGAAGAATCCGCTGTGGATCGACGCCGACAATGTCCAGATCGAGGTCATCCAGGGCCCGATCATCGAATCCGAGTCGACGGCCATGTCGATGTATGAAGCCAACGAGATCGACATGATGGCCGATCCGGGCTGGGGCCCGCCGCTGCCCGACATGGATCGCATTAAGGCCGACGCTGCGTTGAGCGAAGAACTCTTCATTGCGCCGCGCACATGCACCTATTACTACGGCTTCGTCAACGCCAAGCCGCCCTTCGACAACCCGCTGGTGCGCAAGGCTTTTGCCGCCGCCATCGACCGCCAGAGCCTGATCGACAACCTGCTCAAGGGCGAACAGGTGCCTGCGCATAGCTTCGTGTCTCCCGGCAACTTCGGCAATGCCGCCGGCGACATGGACATCGCGCCGTGGATGGTGATGGAGAACTACGCCGACCAGTTGGCCCAGGCCCGCGAATGGATCGCCGAAGCCGGCTATCCTGACGGCGAAGGGCTCAACATCCTGTTGATGTACAACACTTCCGAAGCGCACGCCCAGGTCGCCCAGGCCGTCCAGGCCATGTGGTCCGAGGCGTTCCCCCGGGCCACGGTTTCTGTGGAGAACCAGGAGTGGCAGGTCTACCTGAATACGCTGCTGCCTGATGCGCCGCTGGAGGAGAAGCCCCACGTCTACCGCCTGGGTTGGTGCGCGGACTTCCCCGATGCCGCCAACTGGCTGATCGGCGTGTACCGGTCTAACTCTGACCAGAACTACGCCATGTTCAACAGCCCTGAGTTCGACGCCCTGGTCGACGAAGCCGACAGCATCTCCGATCCGGATCGCCGCGAAGAGTTGTACAAGCAGGCGGAGCAGATCTTGGTGGACGAGGTTACCGCGATTGCGCCCATCTACTACTACACCTACGTGCGTCTGTACAAGCCGTGGATGACCAACATTGTCATCAGCCCCGTGACCGGCGATCCGATTCACGAGTGGACGATCGACGTGGCGGCCAAAGCGGCTGCACGCCAGTAACATCCGAGTTAGTTTCTTGTTCCTGCTGCTCCGAGAAACCTCGGAGCAGCAGGTTTCTCCGTAGGTTTCCCCAAAAAATACTATGTGGCGATTCATAATCCGAAGAATTATCTGGTCGATTCCCGTCATCTTGCTGCTGATGTTGACGGTGTTCAGCATGATGAGGGCCTTGCCTGGCGGGCCCTTTGACTTCGAGGGCGACAAGAGCTTGGCTAAGGCTGTGACGGACAACCTGGAGCGCCGCCATCACCTTGACTGGTCTGAGCCGTGGCAGTTCGTCTCCTATGTGTTGGGCGATGACGTGGCCGGAGCCGTGTGCGAGTCTGTCTCCTCTATTCCCGGCTGCGACAAAGTGTTGGATGGTTACAAAGCCGGCGTCTCTAAGGGCGTGATCCGCGGGGACCTAGGCATGGCGATGCGCCAGCGGGGCCGCACGATCAACGACATTATCGGCGAATCCTTCCCGGTATCGCTCCAGCTTGGTCTTATGGCGATTGCCTTCGGCTTGCTGACAGGCGTCCCCTTGGGGACGATTGCCGCGCTCAAGCAGAATACCGCGATCGATTATGCGGCCAGCTTTTTCGCTGTCTTGGGGCTGTCCGTGCCGAGCCTGGTATTGGGGCCGGTGTTGATCTGGATCTTTGCGCTAAAGCTGGGCTGGTTCCCGGTGTCCACTTGGGGAGCGCAACCGCCGTTCTTCCTGGGCTTCATCCCGACGCCTACGAAAGCGTTCTTCATGCATGCGGCGCTGCCGGTGACGGCATTGGGACTGGCGCTGACGGCAAGCATTGCGCGCCTGACGCGCGCCAGCCTGTTGCAGGTGATCGGCGAGGACTATATCCGCACGGCGCGCGCCAAGGGGCTGCCGCAGGCTACGCTGATCGTGCGCCATGCGTTGCGCAACAGCCTCATCCCGGTGGTCACCATTCTCGGCCCGTTGACCGCGGCGGTCGTGACCGGGTCGTTCGTGACCGAATTCGTGTTTGGCATCCCCGGCATGGGCAAGCACTTTATTACCAGCATCAACAACCGCGATTACTCGATGATCAGCGGCGTGACGCTGGTGTACGCGCTGCTGCTGGTCATTGCCAATATGATTGTCGATATTGTGTACGCGTGGCTGGACCCGCGTATTAAGTTTGATTAGCGAATGGAAGCCTCATCGTGACAGTTGCACAGCCGGCTATTGAACGCCCTGCGGCGTTTCTAACATCGAAACCGCGTAGCCCTCTGGGCGACGCAATGCGCTCATTGCTGCACCATCGCCTGGCCGTGTCCAGCATCGTATTCATCATCATATTGGCGCTGATTGCCATCCTCGCCGGTGTGATCAATCCCTTCGCCTTGCAGGGATATGGCGATGTATTGGCGGCGACCAATCAGGCGCCCTTTGCCAAGCAAACCTTGCAAGACAATTACGCCCGCCCGATGACCGAGTCGAAGAACCCCGATCTACAGGGCTTCGTCTATTACGCGGGCGCAGACAATTTGGGGCGCGATATCTTGACCCGCACCATCTACGGGGCGCGTATTTCGCTCTCTGTGGCTTTGGTGGCGGCGCTGGTCAGCCTGATCATCGGCATCGCCTATGGGTTGACCTCCGGTTATTTGGGCGGGCGCACCGACGAGATAATGATGCGGTTCGTAGACTTTCTCTATGGCTTGCCCATCGTCATCGTCGTCATCTTGATGCAGGTCTACTTTAAGGCTGTTGCCCGCCGCGGCGATGCATCCGGCCTAGTCGGCATGATCCTTGGCGTGAACGCGGCCTTGGGCGGCATGCTCTTCGTGTTCATCGCCATCGGCGCGCTGAACTGGATCGGCATGGCCAGAATTGCGCGCGGACAGACGCTTTCTTACAAGCAGAAGGAATTCGTTGAAGCGGCGCGCGCCACCGGCAGCGGGTCGCGGCGCATTCTCTTCAGCCACCTGATGCCCAATATCCTCGGTCCGTGCATTGTACAAGAAACCTTGCAGATCCCCGGTTACATTCTGCTGGAGGCGTTTCTCAGCTTCATCGGACTGGGGGTGGATGCGCCGACGCCTAGTTGGGGCATTATGATCAACGAGGGTTTTCAGGCCCTGCGCTCGGCTCCGCACATCATCTTGGTGCCGGCTGCCGCTCTGTCGCTGACGGTGCTGGCCTTCAACTTCTTGGGCGACGGTCTGCGTGATGCGTTTGACCCGCGCCAGCGCGGCGTCTAGATGGGGCGTAGCGCGGGTTCTTTTGGCGAGGATTAGGGTTTTTGACGCCGCCGCCGGATGGCTACGCAGCCTGCCGGCGGCGGCGGTTTCTTGGCGCAGGCCTGCGCATTGGCATGGGTGACGCCTGCCGGCAACCCTATTGCTTTTCGGCAGGTTGCAGCAGAGGGGCGTCGCGCCTATTCTTATAGAAGATTCAGGCAGTATTCATGCGCGTTTCATGCAGCGCTGATACAAAATAGGCGGCGACCGCTTGCCGCCCGCGCGCGGGGTGCGGTGCAGCGGACGGCGGGTCGGTGCGGCGGCAATCGAACGGGTACGCAGGTTTGATGAGTATGGAGGAGCGACACAATGGAGAGCAAGTACAGGGCTGAAATGCCGTCGTGGCGGCGCGCCGGCGTCGTGGCGGCGCTGATTGTTGTGATGGCGTTGGTTCTAAGCGGTTGCGGACGTTCCGCTCCGCAGGAGCCGGCAGGTCCGGCGCCGGTCGAGGAGGCCGCGGCCGCCGAACCGGCCGCGGCGGAAGCCGCAGCCGAGCCGACAGCGGCTCCTGAAGAAGAAGCGCCGGCTGAGGAGGATGCAGACCAAGCCGCAGCCGCCGAGGTGGTGGAAGGCTCGCAGGCCGCCCGGTCCGCCGAATTACGCGGCATCGAGGTGGTTTCGGATGAGGAAGTGACTTCGCCGCGCGCCAATCTGGGCGGCGAATATCACGACGTGGCCACGTCTGACGCCGTCAGTTTTCACCCGGCGTTGACCACCGATACAGGCTCCAGCGCCTATCAGGCCATGATCTATTCGGGAGCGCTGTTGCGCCTGGACGAGAATACGTTGGAATACATTCCCAACATGGCGGAGCGCTATACGATTTCCGAGGACGGGCTGACCTTCACCTTTACGCTGCGCGAGACGATGAAGTGGAGCGACGGCGAGCCGATCACCGCGCACGACTTCAAGTGGACGTACGATATGATGAAGGACCCGGCTAACGAGTTCCCCTATCTGTCGCAGCTCGACTTCATCACGTCCTATGAGGCGCTGGACGACTACACGCTTGAGATCAAGATCGACGAGATCTATGCGCCCGCTCTGGGGCAGATGTCCGGGCTGATTACGCCGCTGCCCAAGCATATCTGGGAAGGCCTGAACTGGAGCGATCCGGAGACGAACCCGGAGATCAACAGCCCTAGCGTGGTGTCCGGCCCATATAAGCTGGTCGAGTGGCGGCGCGACCAATACGCCATCTTCGAGGCGAACGAGAACTACTGGTATCACGGGCGGCCGAACTTCGACCGCTACGTGATCGAGATCGTGCCCGATCAAGATGTGGCCTATCAGAAGCTCAAGAGCGGCGAATCCGACACGGGCGTGATTACGCCGGAGAACCTGGAAGAGGCGCGCTCGCTGGACAACATTACGGTGTATGAGTGGTGGCCGGCCGCGGCGAGTTGGAGCTACATCGGCCTGAACATGCGCGAAGGCTTCCCTACCAGCGACATCAATGTGCGCCACGGCATCAACTACGCCATCGACAAGGAGCTGCTGACCGACGAGGTGATGTTGGGCCAGGCCAAGCGGCTCTGCTCGGTCTTCCCGGAAACGTCCTGGGTCTACAATCCGGATGTGCCTTGTTACGAGTATGACACGGAAATGGCCATTGCCGCGTTTGAAGCCGCGGGCTATACGTTCGACGGCGAGCGGATGCTCGATGCCGATGGCCGGCAGTTGACGCTCAAGCTGCTCTTTGGGCCGAATACGAGCAAGGTGCGCGAGCTGATCGCCGTGGTGGTGCAGGACTATCTGAGCGAAATCGGCGTCGTGGTGGATATCCAGGCGCTGGAGTGGGCCAGTTTCCTCGAGGCCATTCACGCCCAGGAACCGGACTGGGACATGTTCATCAGCGGTTGGCGGGCCACCATCGAGCCGCACATCATGTATACCATCTGGGCCGAGGAGAATATCCCGCAGCTCAATTCTGTCGCCTATGTGAACAAGGAAGTCGATCAGCTCTTTAAGGAGGGCGGCGCAACCTACGACATAGACGTGCGCAGCGAGAAGTACGGCGAGGTGCAGCGCATCATCGCCGAGGAAGCGCCCTATGTCTTCCTGTTCTATCAGAAGGCGTGGAGCGGGCAGAACAACCGCATCCAGGGCATCGAGCCGACGCCGCTTGGCATCGGCTGGAACATGGAAGATTGGTATATCCAGGCTGAGTAGGCTGGGCGGAACGTATATGTGGACCTTCCAGGAAGTGCGCGGTGAGCTTCCTGGAAGGTTGTCTCGCACCGCATATGGGCCGGCGGACGCGGCAGGGGGCCGAGCATGACTCGTTACATCATCCGCCGCAGTTTGCAGTCGTTGGCGTTGATGTGGATTTCCACCCTGATCGGCTTCTCCATTTATCAGATGGCGCCGGGCGGGCCTTTGCAGTTTTTGGACGATGATCCGCGCCGCACCCAGGCCGATGTCGAGCGTTTGGAGCGCACCTATGGCATCGACCGCACGATAGCCGTGCAATATGTCGCCTGGGCGTTCGGAGAGGACTGGCTGCCGCAAACCGATTTCTGGCGCAGCGGTCGTTGTCTTAGCAATGCCGATGCCTGCGCACGGGGCATTATCCGACTGGATTTTGGGCGCTCCTTCTCCTTCAAGGGCACGCCGGTCATCAAGCTGATCGCCGAGCGCATCCCCGCAACCTTTACGTTAGCTTTTTCCAGCCTGTTGATCAGCGTAGTGATTGGGTTCCCGCTGGGCATCATCGCCGCGCTCAATCGCGGGCGCTGGCCGGACAACGTGATCCGCGTGAGCACCGTCTTGCTCAACACCGTGCCGGAGTGGTGGATCGGCTTGTTGCTGCTGATCATCCTAGGCGGGTATCTGGGGCTGACGCCGCTGGGCGGCATGTGCAAGATCGGCGACTGTACGTGGCAGAGCCGGTTGCATCACCTGCTGCTGCCGGCCACGGTCAGCGCCATCGGCGGCTGGATCGGCTTCTCGCGCATCTTGCGCTTTGAGATGCTGGAAGTGCTCAACATGGACTACGTGCGTACGGCGCGGGCCAAGGGCCTCTCGCGGCGAGCGGTCCTGTGGCGGCACGTGTTGCGCAACGCCATGATGCCCTTTGTAACCGGGTTGAGCGGCATCTTCCTGATGATCCTGTCCGGCTCGGTCCTCTTCGAGATGGTCTTTTCCTGGCCGGGAATGGGCCGGCTCGCCATCAACGCCATCAATGCGCGCGACTATCCGGTGATGATGGCGCTGTTCGTCATCAGCTCCTTCCTGGGCATTCTGGGCGTGCTGATGGTGGACATCCTGTATAGCGTGGTGGACCCGCGGGTCCGTTACGACAGGACGGTGGGCTAGCATGGCGACGCGCTCGCTGGACATGCCGTCGCGCGTTGAGGCCGACGGCCCGCAGGCGAAACAACAGACCTATGCCGGTGCGGTGTTCACCAAGATCTACCGCGATAAGATCACGGTGTTCGCCCTTCTGCTTTTGGCGTTCGTGATCGGCATTTCGGCGGGGGCGTCGTGGATCGGCGACAACGTGCTCGGCTTTAGCCCGACCAAGACCAACCTGCGCATGCGCAGCAAGCCGCCCACCTGGGCCAACGAGGCCTGGCCGATCTTCCAGGAATTCACGAGGACGTGTAACAGCGACGCCGGCTGCGACTGGTCGAAGTGGGGCGCGATTTTCAGCGCCTCGCGCACAGGGCTGCGGGACTGCTTCGGTTCGGGGCTGGGTGATTGTCACTGGATGGGGACCGACGACGCCGGCCGCGACGTGTTGACGAGAGCCGTCTATGGCGGGCGCATCTCGCTGCGCATCGGGCTGTGGGTGGCTGCGATTTCAATGACGTTGGGCGTCGCTATGGGGCTGATCAGCGGCTATTACGCCACGACGTGGATCGACGACATCATCAACGCCATCATCATGACGCTGGGCAGCATCCCCCTGCTCTTTTTGCTGATTATCCTTTCGCGCATCTTCCAGCCGGGGCCGGAGGGGCTGGCTTTGCTGATCGGCATCTTCGGCTGGATGGGGCTGTCGCGGCTGGTGCGCGGCCAGATCTTCTCCATCCGCGAGCGCGAGTACATCATCGCCAGCCAAGCCATCGGCGCGCCGCCGCTGCGCATCCTCGCGCGGCATGTGCTGCCCAACGTGTCGTCGATCATCATCGTCTCGGCTATTTTCGGCGTGGCGGGGGCTATCATAGCCGAGGCCGGCCTGAGTTATCTGGGTGTGGGCATCGGCCCGCCGCTGCCAAGCTGGGGCAATATGATGCAAGGGTCGCTGGGCAATTTCCAGAACGCGCCCTGGCTGGTCATCACCCCCGGCCTCTTTATCTTTATGACGACATTGGCGATCTACCTGATCGGAGACGGTCTGCGCGACGCGTTGGACCCGTGGATCAGACAATAGCGGGGCGGGCAAGATACGCGGTGCGTAGTCGATGGCTGTGGACTGGCTTGGCGGCCGTTGTGGTGGTGGCGGTCGCCGGTGCAGCGGGAATCTACCGGAACGAGGCCGGGCAGGGCGCAGATGAGATTCAGGCGACTGCGCAGCCGGCCTTGCAGCCGACGTTCACACCCGCGACGACGCCGGCCCCCGCGGGCGAAGCCGAACCTAGTCGCGATTTCGTGCAGTTGGTCGCCGCCGGCGAAGACCTGTTCAACCCCGTGCTGACCACATCGGCCACGGGCGCGGCCGTATTGGACAAGATCTATCCGCGGCTGGTCGGTCAAGATGCGCAGACCGGCGAGATCGTCCCCACGGAACTGGCCGAGCGCTGGGAGCTTTCGGCGGACGGCCGCACCTACACGTTCTTTCTGCGCGAAACGCTGTTTTGGAGCGACGGTCAGCCCGTGACCGCGGCGGATTTCCGCTTTACCTATGCGGCCCTGGCCGATCCGGCCGTGCAAAGCCCCTATCGGGACCGCATCCAAGCCATCGCCCGGATCGAGACGCCGGACCCCTACACGGTTGTGGTTGCGCTTGTAGAGCCGGACTGCACCGTGTTGCAGGGGTTGCGCCGCCCGCTGCTGCCCAGTCATCGCTATGCGCCCGACTTCAGCGACCTGGCGTCGAATCCGCTCAATGCCGCGCCGGAGGTGAGCGCGGGGCCTTTCCGCTTTGCCGGTCACGCGCCGGGCGAGCAGGTCGTGCTGGAGGCTAACTCCGCCTATTGGCGCGGCGCGCCGCCCATGCAACGCTGGGTGCTGCGCATCGTCCCCGACGCGGCGGAGCGACGCCGGCAGTTGGCCGATGGTGCGGCGGACTTGGCGTATTTCTCTGCTGAGGAGTTGGCGGGTATGGACGCGGCGGAGAACGCCGGCGGCGTGGTGTGGCAGAACGTCGCCGCGCCGGCCTTCCATTTCTTGGCGTTGAATCTGGCTGATCCCGACAACCCGCAGCCGGGGCGCGACGGCAACGGCGCACTATTGCCGCAGGAGCCTCATCCGCTCCTCGGCGAGCGCGCAGTCCGCCAGGCGATTGTGTTGGGCATCGACCGAGCGCGCGTGATCGAGCAGGCGCTGGCGGGCCGGGGCTATGCGCTCACCGGGGATGTGTTGCCGGCCATCCCTTGGGCGCACGCTGCGGACCTGGCGCTGTCCCCTCACGACCCCGACCGGGCGCGTATTTTGTTGGAGAATGCCGGCTGGCGGGATAGTGACGGTGACGGCGTACGCGAGCGCGACGGCAGGCGGCTGGCGCTGCGCCTCACGGTCAACGTCGACAACCCCATGCGGCTGCGCGCCGCAGAGCTGATCGCCGCGGACTTGGCGGAACTGGGCATTTCCGTAGACCTGGCGCCGGCTGCGTTTGAGGCGGCGGCGGCGGAGTTGATCGGTCAGCGCACCGATCTGGCGTCCTTGGGCTGGGACAATCTGCCCGCAGACCCGGGGCTGAGCGCGTTTTGGTCGAGCAGCGAGGACGCGCCCGGCAGCGGGGCCAACTTCACCAGCTTTCAGGATGCCGAGGTCGATGCCTGGCTGGAACAGGCGCGGACGTTGCCGGGCTGTGACCTGATGGCGCGGGGTGAGCTTTACCGGCAGGTGCAGCGCCGCGTCGCCGAGGAATCACCCTACGCCTTTCTGAGCGGCGAATTGCCGGTATGGGCTCATGCCACGCGCTGGGCGGGCATCGCGCCCGGCCCCTGGGGGCTGAACGGCAACCTACATGAATGGCGGCTTGCCGATGAGTGATGCATTAACATAATGTGTGCGGTTGTCATTCTGAGCCGAAGGCGAAGAATCCCTGTGTGGCGGACGAACAGATTCTTCCTCCATCCGGTCGTCAGAATGACAGAAACATAGTTGCCAGAGTACTAGCGCGAAGCGGCGTTTCCCTTGTCATATCCGCCCGAACGAACCGGAAAAGTGCGAGGAGATCAGGCAATGCCGGAACCTGTGATAGAGCGCAAACCGATACTGCGAAACGCCGTCGACGAGGACGAATGGTCAGCGCTGGCCGCGACCTGGCCGCAGGCCAAACGCGAGCACGCCCGCTTGGTCGTCGATTCCCCCTTTCTGACCGGCGAACATCAGCGGGTGGTGAGCGACGGGCGCAGAGCCGAGATCTGCTACATCGGCTATATCGGGCGACCGCACACAGGGCTGTTGCTGCATATCAAGAGCATCTATCCGGACGGGGCTTACCGGCTGCCGACGGGCGGGGTGCGCCAAGGCGAAGCCGTTTTGGACACGCTGGCGCGCGAGATCGCCGAGGAGACGGGCTTGCGGGTGGGAGAAGGCGCGCAGGAGGCGCGTGTGCGCCGCTTGTTGGGCGTGCTGTCGTATGAGTTGGCGCATCGCGGGTTGGGCGTCAGTTACGCCTTTGCCACCTATCATTTCCTGGTCGAGTTTCCGGCCGGCGCAGTGCTGAATCCCCAGGACCCGGAAGAGCGCATCGCAGGATGGCAGTGGCGCACACCGGTCGAGCTAGGCTGTGTGGCGGATATGCTGGAGGGTACGGGGAAGAATGCGCCGTACTGGGCGGACTGGGGGCGGTGGCGGGCGTTGAGCCACCGCTTTGTGGCCCAAGCGCTGGGCTGATGCGTCAGCGCTAGCCGCGCTCGCCGGATTCCGGCTCCCTGTGGGCCGGCTGGGGCGCGGCCGGCTGCGAGGACTGCGAGCTTGCCGGCGGCTTGGGCGAATGATGCGAAGCGCTGTTGTGGGTAAAGAACAACTCGCACAGTTCGACGGTATCTTCGGGGCCGGCGAGCCAGCGCCAGTCGAGTACGCTGCTCATTTCGGTGTCGGCCACGCCGGGCACGGTGCGCACCCAACTCATCACGTAGCCGGTGAGCGCGGCCACGTTCTTGCCGAGCAGTAGGAGCAGCAGATCGGCATTGGCGCTGTGGTAGCAGTTGAGCAGCCACACCTGGCGAACATCCGGATGGGACGGCAGGTCGAGCAAACTCTGGAAGCAGGCGCGGTCCATGCCAGGTTCGACATCGATCCAGACGCTGGCGGCGACGGTGTGGCTGTTGGGGCTGACTTCCATCTCCAATTCGAGCAGCGTGTCGATGTCGGCGCGGCCGCCGAAGCTGAGGGTGGTGCGGGTTTCGCGCACGCCTTCGACGCTGCGCACCACGTCGAGCATGAAGTCGTTGAACTCCGCTAGGTCGCGCACGAGGCAGACGAAGCGCAGGTCGGCGCGCTGGCGGAGCCAGTTGACGAAGAGCGGTGCGACGCCGGCGGAACGATAGCGTCCCACGTTGCGCAGTAATTCCTCGCGAGCGAGCTCATCCTTGCCACAGGCGATGTCGCAGTCGATGAAGGCGAGTACGGATTGTCGGCTCGATAGGTTTTGCGCGCCGGATGCGCGGTCTGCGGCTGAGGCCATCGGGTTATCCTTCCTGGGCGGATAGGGGGAATGGGTTCATTGTACCGACTTCCGCCACATATGCAACTGGGCGTAAGGCTGCGGGCTTCTTCATCGCCCCGGAAGCCGGCGGTTTTTCAGAAGATCGATCTTCGGGCATTACCGCCGGATGGCTGCCGGCGCGCCGTCGGATTCGGAGCTTGGCGGCCCTGTTTTGGGCCATCGGCGGCGTGTTGGCCGCAAAGACAGCAAGGCGGCCGGCCCGGCTGAACCGACCGCCTCGATTTCACTGCGAGGCAATGAACGGGCGGGGGCGTTACGGATGACCCGCCAATTCGACTGCGTCGATCTCATTCCAGTTTTCAATCGCATCGGTATCCAAGACGATGCGGATGACGTTGGCGGCGAAATCGACCTCGGCCAGTTCCGGGCTGAAGATCCGGAAATCCTCTTCAGGGGCCTCGGCTTCGCCTTCCCACAGCGTCACCCAGGCGTCGCCTTCGGCATCGAAGGCCTCGATGCGGATGACTGCGCCGGGGTTGTAGTTCTCGTAGATGCGGACGGCGGCGGGCACGACCGCATGCTCGTAGGTCAGTTCGAGCGTCTGTAGGCCTACTTCTGTGCCTTCGGGCGCCCATGCGGTGGCGAAGTCGCCTGCCCCAGGCGTGTCGGGTGCGCCGGTCGCCTGGAGCGCCGAGTAGGCCTCATCGGCGTACTGAGACGTGGCCGTGGCGTCCACCGCCCATTGACCGGCCATCAGGTTCGGATCTTCGAGGCGAGTCAGCAGGACGAAACGGCCGTCTTCGTCCGCGTACTCGGCGCTTACGGCGATTTCGTAGAGACCCGCTTCGGTGAGCAACATGCTGGCGATTTCGGATGCGCCGGCGGAAGCGCTTCCGGCGGAAGGAAGGGCGGCGCCGTCTGCTGTAAAGCCGGAGATATGCAGGTCTAGATCTAATCCGCTCTGGCCGATCAAGGCGACGGTGAGGAAATCGCCCGGTTCGGTCACTTCCAGTTGATAGAGGGCGCGCAGCCCTGCCTCGACGCTGCCCCACGTCAGATCGTTGACGGCCAAGGCGGGGGCCGGGCCGGCTTCCGTCACGGTGAGGGCGTATTCGCCGGCATAGCCGTTGCTGCGCACGCCGATGTAGTACCGGCCGGCGGCCGGTGCGATGAAGGCAAGCGTATCGCGAGAGCCGATGGTAAAGGTGTACCACAGTACTTCGTCGGGCGTCAGACCCGCTTCGAGGTCGAAGTCGGCGTCCTCGGCGTCGGAGGTGAGCGCGGCGGTGATTAGGGCGCCGGCCTGCGTGACGTTGAACTCGTAGGGCGCGAGTGCGTCGTCTTCTGTGAAGATGCCGGTGACGGTGACGCCGCTGGTCAAGCCGGTTGGCGGTTCGCCCGCGGTTCCGGCGGCTAGAAGCGTGACGGGGATGTCTTCATCGGCGGGATCGACTTCGACGATGACGTAGTACACGCCCGGCTGGATGTTCTCGACGGCGAGGCTAGGCTCCCAGAAACTGCTTTCGTAATAGACGCCGTCGTAGAGACGGTCGACCACTGTGATGCTAACTTCCTCGACCTCGGCGTCGGCGTCGATGGCGAGGTCTTCGTAGGGGACGTCCAGGGTCAGTGCAAGGATGATTTCGGTTTGCCCGGCGGCGATGGTTGTATCGAACGGTTCGTCGACGGTCAGGGCTGCCGGCGCGCCGCCAAGGTAGGGGATGAGCGAGAACTCCGACCGTCGTTCGGCAGGCGCTGCTGTAATCCGATATTCCCCGCCCTGGCTCCAGAAGTAGAGAAGAGCGCCGTCTTCGGCGGTTAGGTCGAGGGCGCCGATGTCGTCGCCTTCGGCTATCAAGTCGAAGACGTCCTCTTCGCCAGGTTCGATATAGAGGAAGACTTGCTGCGGGTAGGGAGTTTCGGGCACGGTGAGAAGGGCATAGCGCTCTTCGTTGACGCGGTCTTCATAATAGATGCTGCCGGGCAGCAGCGCGCCGGGCTGGTCGGGATCCGCAGACATCGTGCCGAAGTAGGCAAAGACGGCGAACTCCAACGCTTCGGCGTCTACGGCGATGAATTGCAGCGTGACCTCGCCGCTGTCTAGCTCTAGCTCCACAGTCTCGAAGATATCGTTGAAGACCTCGTTGCCGGCTGCATCTGTGACAATCAGGTCAAAGGCAACCGACTTTTCTTCGTCCACAGCGGTGATTCGGTAGGTTGCCGCTTCCGGGACGAGGATCTGATAGGCAGCAGATTCACCGTTCGCCATCTCTCGGAAGACAAACTCGCCCAAATGAAGGGACGTCGCTTCTTCCTCCGCGATCTGTGCAGAGGGGGCGGCTAATGCGCCGTGTATCGGCAGGGTGACGAGCGCTGCGATCATCAGCAAGGCGACTAGCGCTGCACGGCTGAAAAGGACGACTCTCGGCGATCTCATTTCGATTCACTCCTCGTAATGGACAGAAATCCGGCATTCTGATGAAGTCGGGAAGCGCCGCCAGCGGGCGCCCGGCGTGGACAGGCGCAAAACCGACCGCTCTGGGCCGGAAGTCGGCGCAGCATCCGCCCCTAGTATACATGTTTTGCCGCGCTTGTACATTTTGCCTCGGACATGGCCCTGGACGCTCATCCGCAGGCCGCGCTTTGGACTCGTTCGGGCCCGGCCCGCTGTGCGGCCGACAAATTGACACTTCTCCTGATTCATTAGACAATATTGAGTCGATGCGTCTGAGACGCGTGATTGTTTGGTCTGTTGTGGAGCAGTGAGGCGAACGTTGTTTGATTTTGTGATGGAGGGCGGACTGCCCGAGGGCGATGCGACGGTGTGGAGCAAATTACCGCTCCAAGCGCTGGCGCCGGGCGTGCTCACGCCATTCAGTTATAGCGTGCTGAACGAAATTGCGGACCGAGCCTGGCATCAATATTATGAGCGGCTGGGTTTTGGGCCGGCGCCGGGCACGCGTGTGGTGCGCCAATGGCAAGGCCGAGCCTACGTCAACCTCTCGGCCGCAGTCCGGCTCGAAGCAAGCTGCGCCGGCGTGAGGCCGATGGTCTTGCGTCTGAACGGCGAGCTGCATCCCCTCGCCGAATTGGAGAAGCCGCGCCTGCTGGGCGGGCTGAAGAACGGGCGCAATCAAAAGAAGATCGATGCTCTGCTGGATGCAACCGAACAAGGGATTGGAGAGGTCGCGCGCGCGGCGTATTACTGGATGGTCAAGACCCAGGAGATGCGCTGGGCCCAGGCGGACGTGCTGCAGGTGATGGAGGAGATCGAGCGGGTAGGCGTGGATAGCATGTTGACCTATTATGCCGCACGCCACAACCTGGAATTGCTCTACAATCGCCTGATCCGCGCCACGCTGGAGGCGGTCGGATATCCGGCTGCGCTGTTGTTGATCAACGGCGCGCTGTGCGATTTGGATGATCTGGTCGAAACGGAAATGGCCGCGGCGCTGATGAACTTGTGCCAGCGCCTGCCCGCCGACGCCGATGTGGTGAAGTGGCTCAAGGGAGACTCCTTTAATGAGTGGCGGGAGCGCGCGCCCACCCCGGTTTTGGCAGACGGGCTGACCGAATTTCTCGGCACGTATGGGCATCGCGTGGTAGGCGAGGCCGAAATCGCCCGGCCGCGCTGGTATGAAGACCCCACGCCGGTGATGCACGGGCTGTTGGGCTGCCTCTTGCGCCACGCCAAACTGCCGGCCAGAACGCCGTCCATCCAGAGTGCGCAGCGGCTGCTGGATGCGCTCGATCCCAAGCAGGTCAAGGCGGGCGAGGCTGTTGTGCAACACCTGCGCCGTCTTCACCACCTGCAGAGCCATGCCTTGCACGCGCTGGCCTACATCTGGGCGGGGACGCGCGAATGGGCCAAGGCCGCAGCGCGCGAAGCGGCGCATGATGGCCGGCTCCAGGAGGAAGACGAGGTCTTTTTCTTCCAACTGGAAGAGATCAAGCAGATGATGACGGGCGAGTGGAACGTCAGCGACTTGGGCGATATTCACGCTACGGCTCAGGAGCGCAAGCGCCAGGTTGAGGCTTGGCGGGAGATACACGTCCCGCCTATGCTCGTCGGTGACCGCGCTGCGTGGTTTGCCGATAAGGGGCTGCCGGGCGTTTCCGGCCTGGCGACCGGGCCGCTGCGGCGCCTGGCCGATCAACGGGCCGAGGGCTGCAAGGGGGCCATTCTGGGGGTCGAATACTTGGACAGCGGATGGGCGCTAGCGTTGCCGACGGCCAAAGGTTTTGTGGCGGCGGGCGGGACGCCGGCGGATCCGTTTGTGGCCGCGGCCCGGGCTTGGCACCGTCCGACGGTAATCGGCCTGGGCGAAGCCTATTATGGTCTGGTGGAAGGCGCGCAAACTACGATTGACGGCGATGCTGCGACGGCGGAGCAGTAGGCCGTGGCGCTCCCACCCGCCACAAGAATAGGGTAACCGCATGACGACTGCGCTCGACGAACCGAATGTGGCAATAAGCGACGACGTGCTGACGCGTTCGGAGCGCCCGCTCATCTCGGTGGTGATCCCCCTCTACAACGAAGAGGAAAGCATCCCGCACCTGTGCAGCGCCTTGACCGGCGCGTTGCAGCGCTACGGCAAGCCGTATGAGATCATCATCGTCGACGACGGCTCGCAGGATCGCAGCTTTGAACTGCTGGCCGAGCAGGCGCAACGCGACCCGCACCTGACCGTGATCCAACTGCGCCGCAACTTTGGGCAGACCGCAGCCTTTGCCGCCGGGTTCAACCATGCGCGCGGCGATGTCGTGATCACGATGGATGCAGACTTGCAGAACGATCCGGACGACGTCCCGCTGCTGATGGCGAAGATCGACGAGGGGTACGACATTGTCAGCGGTTGGCGCAAGGACCGGCAGGACCGCTTCCTGGACCGTCGCCTGCCGTCGATGATCGCCAACCGGCTGATCTCCAATGTCACGGACGTACGCTTGCATGACTACGGCTGCTCGCTCAAAGCCTACCGCCGCGATGTCTTGCAGCATGTGCGCCTCTATGGAGAACTGCACCGCTTCATCCCTGCGCTGGCAAGCCAGGCGGGCGGAACCGTGACCGAGGTGCCGGTCAATCACCGCGCCCGCCAGTACGGTCGCTCCAAGTATGGCATCAGCCGGGCGGTGCGCGTGGCGCTGGACCTGATTACGGTCTGGTTCCTGGGCGGCTACTCGACGAGGCCAATCCACGTATTCGGCACGTTGGGCCTGATCTCGGCGGCAGGCGGCTTCGTGATCGGCCTGTATCTCACCTTTCTCAAGCTGGGCATGGGGCAGAGCATCGGCACGCGACCGATGCTGCAATTGGCCGTGTTGCTGGCGGTGATCGGCGTGCAGTTGATTACGATGGGCCTGCTGGGCGAGATGATGACTCGCACCTATTTCGAGAGCCAGGACAAGCCCATTTATATCGTGCGCCGGGTCGTATCGAAATCTGACACGCAGGAATCCTAAGCGACGGGCCGGTTTAGGGCGCGGGACAACGCACGCCCTTGTCTCTGGCGCTCCGCCTCCACACCTTCCATGATGCAATCTGCATGCTTCGCCAACCGTCCGGGGGAATATCGCGCCTGGATGTGGGCTGCGGGAGCGACCGGCGCGCTGGCCGCGGCGGCGTTGATCGCGCCTGCGCCTCTATGGCTCACTTATGTTGCGATCCTGGCGTTGGGGTGGTGGCTGCCCGGCTTGCTTCTGGTCTGGTTGTGGGAACTGCCGGGGCTCGACCTGCCCGCCTTTTTACTGGCCGCGTTCGGGCTAGGTCTGGGCTGGCTGGTCGCCGGCGCACTGTTGATCCATCACTTGCCCGGTCCCATCGCGGGGTGGGCGATCCCCGCCGTATATGGAGCGGGCGCGGCCGTGCTATTAGCTGTGGCTGTGCGGCGTTGTCCGCGGCTGCCTGCCCTGGGCGATGTGCAGGTGTGGCGCTGGGGGCTGGTCTTGCTGGCATTGACGGCGCTGCTGCGGCTGCCGGGTCTGGGCTACCATGAGTTCCACGCCGATGAAGCGGTGTTGCTGCGCCAGGCGGGCCGGGCGGTGAGCGGGCAGGACGACGCGCTGGCTGAACACACCAAAGGCCCCGGCGAAATTGCGGTGACGCTAGCCGTCTATCGGGCGCTGGGCACAGCCGACGAGACGACCACACGGTTGCCCTTCGCGCTGATGAGCGTGGGGAGCGTGCTGGCGACGGCCTGGCTGGGACGCAGGCTCTTTTCGCCGCGGGCCGGGCTGTGGGCCGGCATCCTGTTGGCGACGAACGGCTTTGCTCTGGGGCTGTCGCGCATCGCCCAATATCAGGCCGCGGTGCTGCTCTTTTCCGCGTTGGCCGTGTGGGCGATGTGGGAGTTTGCGCAGCGGGGCGAGGGGCGTTGGCTGGCGCTCGCCGCGGCGTGGAGCGCTGCGGGGCTGGTCATGCACTACGAGTTCGGTCTGCTGACCCCGGCGCTGCTCTATTTGGCCTGGCGCGGCTTGGCGCGCGCTCGGGACGCTTCGGATGGGGGGCGGCGCAGCCTAGCCGTAACCGCGGGCGCGGCAGCGTGTTTGGCCGCGCTGGCCGTCGTCGGCGCGTACTTGCCCGCTCTGCGGCATCCTTATTTCTCGACGACGCAGGGCTACCTTACCAACCGGCTGGGCGAGGTCGGCAGCTTCAACCTGCCCTTTTTCGTGGAGATGGGCACGTTCTATAATTCTACGTACTATTTCGCCGGCTTGGCGCTGCTGGCGGCGGCGGGTACGGCGCTGGGGCTGCGGCGGCAGCGTGTACAGACCGCAGTGTTGACGCTGTGGTGGCTGCCTTTCTTTGTGCTTTACATCTTCATCATCCGCTATCCGGGCACGCACTTCTATCTCTTGATGGAGAGCTGGTCCCTGCTGGCGGCTCTGCCTCTAGCGGCTGTGACGGCGTCGTCCGCTCGCACGGCGCAGCGCTGGGTCGCCCTGGCGCTGATCGGCCTGTGGCTGGCTGTCTCGACGTACTACCTGTACCTGATGTTTTTCCGCCAGAACCCGGAATATCTGGTGAATTACGATACGGAGCGCGTCTCGTTTTATTGGGCGCCCTTTCCCATCCCCGAAAAGCCGCGCTTCGGCTTTCCCATTCAGGAAGGGTGGAAGGCGGCGGGCGTGCTGGGCGAGTGGGGCTATTTGCAGGAGACCTACGGCAGCAACGATTCGGCCTGGTCGCTGCGCCGCTGGTATCTGGCGGCCTTTACCAAGCGAGACTTTGACCGCAACCCGGACTATATCTTCGTGGCTACGCATGTACAAGAGGCGAATCCGGAATTCGACGACGACCTGCTGGACAGCTATACGCGGGCGGGCGAGGTGCGCGTGCGCGGCGAACCGCGCCTAGAGATCTGGGCGCGCACGCCGCTGCCCGCCTATGTCAGCTATGACGCCGAGCAGTTCGCCGCGCCCTTTCGGGCGGACGTGGCAAGCCTCGAACCCCAACCCGATCCGCCGGCGCGGGTGCAGGATGCGGCGCTGGGCGAGTCGCTACGGTTGCGCTCTGCTCACCTGGCGCAGACGCGCTATGCCGCGGGCGATACGCTGCACCTGCTGCTCGTGTGGGAGCCGCTGCAGCCGCTGCCTCAGGATTACAAGGTGTTCGTGCATGTGGCCGGGCCGGACGGGCGGCCTGTGGCGCAGTGGGACGGGCTGCCCGGCCTGAATACGGCGCGTACCAGCCAATGGCCTGCGGGCCAACCGTTTCGGGACCATGTGCTGCTGACGTTGCCGGCGTACACGCCCGCAGGCGAGTACGTGCTGTTGGCGGGCATGTACGATGGCGAGACCGGCGCGCGGCTGGGCGATGCAGCCGTCGAGATCGCAACGGTGACAGTTCGGTGAATAGGAGCGCAGTTTCGGCATGAGTATGCGCACGCGCCTGATCCTAGTCTTACTGACTATCCTGGCGGCCTATACGGTGTTGCTGGCGGACGTCGCCTATGGCGTGCAGGCGTTGGCCGCGCTCCTCCTGTGCGGGCTGTTGCCGGGCGGGCTGCTGGTGGATCTGGCGGTAGGGCGCAGCGCTGCGCCACCGACGCGCGCGGAGCGGGCAGCCCTCGCTATCGGCATGGGCTACGTTGCGCTCGTCTTCGGCATGTTGCTGTTGAGCTATCTGCCCGGACCGCTGGATACCTGGCAGGTCCACGCCGGGTATGGCGCACTGGCGGCTGTGCTGCTGGCGTTGATCTGGCATCGCGACCGAGTTCGGGAGCATCCCCCCGGCCGCGTCATCGGCGACGGCATCGAGGCGGATTTTCCGGCGCGACCGACGGTCATGCGGACGGTCGCCGCGGTGGCGCTGGTCATTGTGCTGGGCAGCCTGCTGCGCCTGGGCAATGCCGGCTACGCCGAGTTCCACGGTGACGAGGCGCGGGCTGTGCTGCGCGCCGCGGCGACGATCCAGGGCTATGAAGATGTGCTGTTCCTTCACAAGAAGGGGCCGGCCGAGATTTTGCTGCCCGCTGCGGAGTTCGCCCTGGCCGGTCGCGTGACCGAGGCGACGGCTCGATTGCCCTATGCGCTGGCCGGCATGACGGCGCTGCTGGCCGTCTATCTGTTGGGGCGGCGCATGTTCGGGCCGCTGGCCGGCTGGGCTGCGGCGATACTGCTGGCGGTGGACGGCTACGCGGTCGCCTTCGCACGCATCGTCCAGTATCAGAGCGTCGTGATCTTGACCGCGGCGTTGGTCGTTTTGATTCTGTACCGGCTGCTGCGGCGTCCGCAGGCGGCGGGCGGCTATCTGAGCTTGGCCGCGGCGCTGGCCGCGACGGGGCTGCTGGCGCACTATGAGGCTGTCTACGTGTTTGTGCCGGGGGCGTTCCTGTTGGCGCTGCTGCTGCGCCGCTATCCGTATCTGCGCGGCGAGTTGGCGCGCTCAGCGCTGTGGGCGGGTGCGCTGGGCGCCGCGCTGACGGCGCTGTTCTATGCGCCTTATGTGCGCCATCCGCAGTTTGGCGCCACGTTTACCTATTTGGCCGAACGGCGCGTTGGGGGCGGAGACCTACCCTATAACAATCTGGCCGATTTCTTCAACCGCACGACGCTCTACAATTCGACCTACTATGTTCTCTTTTTGATCGCGGCGGCCGTGTTGGCTTTGTTCGCGGCGTACCGCCGCGGCGCGGGGCGCGGCTGGGGCGGCGTGATGGCGGCAGCGCTTGCCGTTGGGCTGGGGCTAGTTGTGTGGCGGCCCGCCTGGCTGACGACAGCCGGGATCGATCTGACGTTCGCCGTTTTCGTGATCGCCATTGGGCTGGCCTGGGCGCTGCCACGGCAGAGCGTCGAGGAGCGGACGTTATGGCTGTGGTTCGGCGTCCCCTTCCTCATCACGCTGTTTCTGTTGGAAAAGCCGCGCACGCATGTGTATGTGTTCTTCACGCCCTGGGCGCTGATCGCGGGCATGGCGGTTGAACGGACTTGGCTTGCGTTGCGGCAGCGCGCCAATCCGCATGTGGCCCAGGTCACGGGCGCAGCCGCGGCTGCGGGGCTGATCGGCGTTTTCGGCGCGTACACGTTCTGGTATTTCGTGTATACGGACGTGGAAATCCTGCGTACGTGGCAGGAGAACCGGCCCGCCGGCTATTGGACTGTTTACGATGTGCCGGACAATCGCGCCCTTTTCGGCTTTCCGCTGGCGAATGGTTGGAAGGCGACGGGTCGGCTGATAGCCGACGGCGCCATTGCGGGCAAGTACGCCACCAATGAGGTGGAGTTATGGGCCCCATATTGGTACACGCGCGGGGCTTGGCGCTGCGAGGATCGCGCCGAGTGGTTCTTCCGCATCTCTAATCCGCAACCGGACCCCGACGGCTACGCGCGGGCGATTGACGAGTATCTGGCGAAGGACTATGCGCGCTGGGGCGCGGTGACCATCGCCGGCGACCGGCGCATGGCGATCTACCGGCGCAGCCAGGAGCCGTTCGACGTGCAGACCTTTGCGCTGGAACAGTATGCAGCCGCCTTCGACGCAGCCGCGACGCCCGACCTGCCCCTCAGCTACCCGGTGGTGGAGCCGCCCATCGGCCACCCGCTGGATGTGAATCTGGGCGACCTCATCCGGCTGGAAGGCTACGACCTGGCCTTTACGCCGCCGCTGGAGCCGGGCGAGACCTTCACACTCACCCTTTACTGGCGAGCGCAACGCCCGATCGACGGATCGTACAAGGTGTTCAACCAGTCGTTTTATGGCGAGGGGACGATGGTGGCGCAGCAGGACGGCTTCCCGGTCTGCGGCATGCGCGGCACCTGGCTGTGGGACCCCGGCGAACTGATCGTAGACATCCACGAGATTACGGTGCGGCCGGATGCGCCGCCGGGACTGTACCCGCTCTTTACCGGTCTTTACATTCAAGAGACGGGCGAACGGCTGGACGTGCTGGACGAGGCCGGAAACGCCGTTGGCGACCGCATACACCTGACGGACATTCGCATCGGCGCGGAGTAGGCGGCGATATCCTCGCCCGACATCCTTGCCGGTGAAATTGCCTAGCGCAAGCTCTCCAGCGTGAGGAGCAGCGCATCGCCGGCTAGCCTAGTCCCGTCCGCGGCGAAGGCGGGCAGTCGGACGCCGGACGCCGGGTCATAGAGGCCCACGGCGATGCGGTCGATCTGCGTCACGTCCGGCACGGCCGCGGCGAGCGTCCGTCGATCTACGATGATCTGACCGGGCCGCCAGGCGCCGGTCGGGTAGCGATTGGCGTAGGGCGCCCCATCCGCCTGTCCCAGCATGTTGCCCGCGCTGTCCAACATGTGGACGAAGACGCTGTAGTCCGCGGCGACGGGGAGTTTGGCGCGCCAGTAAAGCGCCAGTTCCGCGGCCTGCTCGTCGAACTCCGCGCCGAGCAGCGTAATATCCTCTCCGAAGTTGATCTGCTGCCCCCCAGACGGGCGCGCGGCGTGTTCCTGGCTAACCCAAACGCGGCCGACCTCGAAGAGATCGCCGGCGCCGTCGGCCCGGTCGAGACGGCGGCCTGTGCTGCGGTCGATCACGCCCAAGCGCAGCGCATACTGGATGGGGTCGATGCGGTCCGGGATCGCCAGCTTGAGCGGGTTGCGCACATAGAGGCCAGGCGCCCAACCCGACGTGGGAATGTCCGACGGGTGCATCGGGTCAACGGTGGCGACGGTTTCGCCGGTGAACGGGTCATCCAGGTGAAGGAAGACGGAATAGTTCTCGTCGAGAGAACGCAGCGCGCGCCAATAGGCGACGACTGTGAGTGCGCTGTCCGGCCTGACGACCTGCGCGGGCGGGTCGATGCCGAGCAGGCGCAGCTTGTCTTCGAAGTCGACATGCAGCGGTTGGGCCGCGGGCAGGGCTGTGTCGGGCGGCGAGTGAAGTTGCAGCCTGCCGGCCTGGGTTGCGCGGATAAGGAGGATGGCCGCTACGATGATGGCGACGGCCAGAGCGGTGCGGCCATCTTCTGCGCGCCGTCCGTCCGGTTCGTCCGCTTGTGTGCGCCGGCGCGTATGGAGAGCAATGGCCGCTGTCGCGATCAGGCCAAGCCAAGCCAGCGTAGACACGGCTGCGGCGGCCATTCGTAGAGGCGTACCGCCGAAGGTGAGAACGAGCGAATGCTCCCCCGCCGGCAGGTCGACGTCCATCAGGCCGCTGCCTGCGTGGGGACGGATGGTTGCAGGCATGCCGTCGACCGCAGCTCGCCAGCCGGGGAAGTAGAACAGGTTGAGCGTCAGCGTAGCCGGTTCCGGCAGGTCGATCTGAAATTCTTGGCGATGTACGCTGGAATGGGTTTGCCGGCCGGTTGCGCCTGGCGGCAGCGGTCGGGGCAAGCGGTCGATGGGGTTGCCCGCCTGGTAATCTTCGACGAGCGGCGAGGTGTTGAAGACGGCTTCCGCCCAGATGGGGTTGAACTCGCCCAGGCTGGTTGTGCCGATGGCGTTCGTCCTGACCTCGAAGCGCACGACAGCGGCAGGGGAGGCATCTCGGCCGAGAGGCAACTTATGCGGATAGAGGTTGACCAACGCCGAACCCATGAGCAAGCCCAGGGTGATGAGTGCAGCCGCGGTTTCGGCGCGTGGACGGAGCCGCCCGGAACCATAAACGGCGAAGGCGGCAAGCCAAGCCAGCCCTACAGCGGTAAACCCGTGCCAGCGGAAGGGCCATTCAAACATGCCCATGTAGGGCAAGATGGTCCAGATTGGCTCGGACCAGGCCGTCGCCATCAGGGCGCAGAAAGCGGTGAAGAGGATGAAGAAGACGCCTGCGCCGCGTAACGCGCGGTTTGCTCTTGCGCCGGCGTAAGCCGGTTCTGTAGGGACCGCGGGGAGACGGTTCGCCAACGTCGCCACGAAAAGCAGCGCGCCGGCGATGCCCAACCACACCTGCACTGCGCCGAGTGTGAGCGGGAAGTAGGGATCGATGGCGCCGGCATCCAGCCGCGGGGAGGGGGCGATCAACTCGGCAAGGGGGATGAAGCGCAGGCGGAAATCGCTGGCGACGATGCGCTGGAGCGCCACGTACTTGCCTTCGAGCAAGGCCGGCGCCCAGAACCACGCGCTAAGCGCCAAGCCTAACAGGCTGCCGGCCGCGGCGAAGACCAGGCTGCGCAGATCACGCGTGGCAAGGAAGAGAACGAAGGCCAGGCCCGCGATCATGCCCATCAGGAGAAGGGCGGCGGCGTTATGGCTGAGGAGAGTCCCCACGAGGGCGAACGCCAGCGCCGCGGCATAGGCCATGCGCCGGCGAACCGTGTGCGCTGTGTAAACGCGGATGAGCGCCCAGGCCGCCCAGGGCGAGAAGGTCCAGGCGAGGTATTGGGCGATGTTGCCTTGGATGAACAACTCGCGCAGCATGATCGGCGCGTAGAGAAAGGCGGCGGCGCAGGCCGCGCCCGCCCACGCGCCCAGCAGCGACGCGCCCAGCCGGTAGGCGCCGTAGGCCGCGCTGAGTACGCCCAGCGCCATCATGCCCTTGACGGCGACGTCCAGCGGCAGACCGGGCACTGTGTGGAGGAGGGCGCTCACCTGATAGGGCAGCGGCGGCGCGTAGATAAAGAGCGGCAAACCATAGCCCAGGCCGAGGTTTTCCGACCAGCGGGGGATGAGTACGCCGTCCTGCCAGGCATGAACCATCTCGGCGGCGCGGGTGAAGTGGACGCGCCCGTCGGCGGTATTGGGCAGGCCGCCCGGCAGCAGCGCCCAGAGAATGGGCGCGGCTATCAGCGCCGGTATCCACAGACCGGGGCGACCAAACGCACGTTTCAATCTGCGCGCTATGCCGTCCATATGGCGAATCCAAGTTATAGAACGGGCGCGATGCTCAGCATTGCCAGGCGGACTGTGTCGTCCATTGCTTTTTCATACCCAGCCGTATGGCGGTGACACAGGGTGACAGCGCTGGAAGGTGGCGGCCAGTTCGGCGCGGTTGAGGACATGGCGGCCAGTCGCGCCAGCCCGGCGCGTTACGGAACTCGTATCGAGAATGTGGCGGCGATCACGGAGTCGCCGGCAGCTTCGCCGTCGCGGCTGACAGGCAGCCGGTTCATGGTCGTCAGGTCGTAGAGGCCGACTACGATCCGGTAATCGCCCGGGGGCGCGTCGGCAGGGAGGGTGAGGGCGTAGTCGTCGGCGATGACCTGGCGAGGCGGCCAGTACGACGTTGGTATGAAGCCGTTTAGCGGTTGTTGATCATGCTGTGCAGCCATTTGTCCATCCGGGCCGATCACATGGACGAAGACGGTATAGTCGGTGTATATGTAGGACAGGGCGCGCCAGAAGAGACGCAGATTGATGGTTTCGCCGGGCTGGTAGCCGGGGGCGCCGCCGCGGAGGGGAGTGCCGTCTGCAGCCTGGAGGTCGGCGCCGAACAGCTCGATCTGGTTGCCGAAATCCGCCTGGGGGGTGAGAGCATGGGCGGGCGTCTCGGGCTGGTCGCCGACGATCAGGTAGTCGAGGACATAAGGCTGCGCCAGCACCTCGCCCGTATTGGCCGATGTGATGGGCAGATTGTCCAGGGTAGCGGGGTCATAGACGCTGACCTCGATGCGGTAGAGGCCCGGCGGCGTTCCTTCCGGGATCCGGACGTGATAGCTATTGTCGCGTAGCAGTTCGCCTATGTCCCATTTGGCTGTGGCGACGCCCTTCGGCCAGCCTTCGATACGCATGAGTTGATGACCTTCTTGGTCGACGAGACGGACGAGGACATTGGCGTTGATGTCGATCGGCGCGATCTTGACCCAGTAGATGGTCATGTCATACCGCTGGCCTGGGACCATAACGCCGGAAAACGTGTCATAGAAGACGAGACGGATGGCGCCGCCGAAGTCCACCGTGTAGTCGGTGTGGGGCGCGCCCGCCATGTCATAGATGCGTACGAACTCGATGTCGTCGATGGTGATGGTCTTTTCCGGGGTGAGCCGGTTGAAGTAGTGCATCATGCGCCGTGAAGGCAGTTCGCGCTGCCACTGGTGCGCGTAGATCACCGAGTAGTCGGCGTTCCAGGTGCCGCGATTCGAGTCGGTGATGCCGTTGTAGAAATAGCTGAACGGCCCGCGAGGATACCAGGAGGAAACCTTGGCGGTTGCGGTGTCAATCGTCGCGTTGAGATAGCGGGCGGCCTCGTCCAGCCCTTCGCCCCAGCCGATGAACATGACTTCGGGCGCGCGTGCTGCGCCGCCCATCAGCGGGTTGTAATAGGTGATGTAGTAGGGATAGGTGGGCAACGCCGAGAAGGCCTGGCCGGCGAGGGCGAGCGCGGCCAGACCAGGCGCGGCGTAGCGCGTGGCCCAGGGGCGCGCACTGCGCGCCAGCCCGTAGACCGCGGCGGCCCAGCCGACCCCTGCAGCCAGGTCAAGCGGCATAAAGATGGGCAGAATGTAGCGGTCGAATTTCTTGGCGCCCAGGTTCATAAAGACGATGAAGAAAAAGGCCCACAGCGCCAGGCTCAACACGCCATAGAGGATGCGAGGCGACCGGTCGGCGGCATGGCGCCGGAAAAAGGCCAGCACGGCTAGCAGCAGGCCGGCCAGGGCGATGGGCGTAGTGCGCCACAGGTAGTTGACCGGGTAGAACCAGACGCCGGGGTCGCCGTTATAGATGCTCCCAGCATAGAAGATCGGGCTGGAATGGCCTTGTTCGGCGTAGTCGCCGGAGATGTCCATGACCTCGAGCAACGTGCTGCGCGGGGCGACCCAAAGGGCCGGCCACAAGGCGACATAGACGACGAGCATGATGGCGGCCCAGGCGAGCAGAGGGGCGGCGGCGCGAGTGATGGTCTTGGTTTGGATGAGCGCCCGCCACGGCCGGCCCGGCATTTCCGCCACATGCTTTACAGTTTCGATCAAGGCGAAGAGGCCGACGAGCGGCACGAGGAAAATGCCCGGCGTCTTGGTCAGCACGGTCAACGCAGCCGCTACAGCCGAAACAACCAGATCCAGCCGGCGGCGACCCGCGAAAAGATAGCTGAGGTAGGCCAGGCCGGAGAGCAGCATGAAGATGCTGAGCAGGCTGTCCGGGTGCAGGACGCGCGCCAGGGCCATTTGAAACGGGTCAAGCGCAATGAGGCCGAAGCCGAGCAGCGCGGGGACCCAGCCAAAGACGCGCCGGGCGAAGAGAAAGGCTAAGCTCAGAGCAAGCGCGCCGATCAGCACGACCACAGCGCGGCCCGTGGCGAGCATCTCCAGCGACGGGTGGCCGTGTTCGGCGATGTGGTAGTCGAATTGGTCAGTGCTCCAGTTATACTGGCCGGACGTAACCTGGACGTATTCGGGAAAGCGCAGAAGGTAACCGGCGGTGCCTGACCACATGATGGTGACGCCGGGATGGCCGTGCTGGAAGGTATGCTGCAGATTGCCGCTGTGCAACGCTTGGTAGAAGTTGGCGGAGCGGACCAGCCATTTGCTTTCGTCGACGGTGACATATTGGTCCAGCTTGAGCGTGCGCGGCAGCCAGATCGCCAGGAAGACGCCGATAAAGACAAGGATTTTTTGCTGGGTGGGGCTGAGTTTCAAAGACATGCTGAAAGACAACATTCCATTCTACGGCGCGGGCCGCACCGTCAAAGTCGCCAGGGGGATGACGTCGCCGGACGGCTCGCCGTCGCGTGTAACCGGCAGGCGCTGCATGGTCGCGAGGTCATACAGCCCTGCATAGATCGTGTAGTCGCCCGGCGCCGCGTCAGCCGGCAGGCGTAAACTGCGCTTATCCGCTACGACTTGCTTGGGCAGCCAAGCGCTGGCGGGCATGAAGCCGTTCA
>Ga0334888_1001068_pt1 | contig 38065 bp, 30 predicted proteins | sample GraSluR1_MG_FD_207227 | JGI IMG/M metagenome (GOLD analysis project Ga0334888, IMG submission 207227) | Sludge microbial communities from methane-producing bioreactor in Wageningen University, Netherlands - Granular Sludge_3_08-R1 | ecosystem: Engineered > Bioreactor > Anaerobic > Unclassified ...
GCGGTCCTTCTGGCCGTGGCCCTGATCTACATGCTGCTGGCGTCCCAGTTCGAGTCGCTGATTCACCCCCTGACCGTGCTGACCTCGGTGCCCCTGGCCGCCTCGGGGGTGATCCTGGCTCTCTTCCTGAGCGGCCGCAGCTTCGGCCTGACGGCCTTCGTGGGCCTTCTGCTCCTGGTGGGCATCGTGGTCAAGAACGGCATCCTGCTGGTGGACTACACCAACCAGCTCCGTCACAGAGGGCTGCCTCGCCGCGAGGCGCTGCTGCGCGCCGGGCCCACCCGGATGAGGCCGATCCTCATGACCGCGGGCGCTTCGGTTCTGGGCATGTTGCCCCTGGCGGTCGGCATGGCTCGGGGCTCGGAGATCCAGGCTCCCATGGCCACAGCCATCGTCGGGGGGCTGATGGCCTCGACGCTGCTGACCCTCCTGGTGGTCCCTGTGGTCTACACCCTTCTCGACGAGGTGCCCGCCCGGCTGCGGCGCCTGTTCCGGCGGTCGTGAGAGGCGCCGCCGGATGGGCCGGGCTCTTTCTCGGGGTGGTGATGCTCCTGGGGGCACAACCGCTGTGGGGGGAGGGGGAGGCCTCGGGCGCCGGGCGCACGCCGCCGCTTCCGATTCGGACCTCCACCCCGCCGATTCCAACGGTGGTGACCCTCCCGCCCATCCCGGGAGGGCCACTGGTCTTGAGCCAGGAGGAGGCGGTGCGGATGGCCTTGGGGCGCCAGCCCGACCTGCGCCTTCCCGAGGCCGACCTGCGCGCGGCCCGGGGCCGGACCATCCGTGCCCGCGCGGGCCTGCTTCCCTCGATGGAGCTGCAGAGCACCCACCTGCTCCAGGATTCGTTGTCGGCGGCGGGGCACTCGAGAGAGTCCCAGGCGTCGCTGGACCTCGAGCAGCTCCTCTTCGATTTCGGGAGGACCCCTTCGGAGGTGGCTTCGGCCCGGGCTCTGGAGGGGGCCGCCGAGGCCGAGCTGGCCGTCGCCCGGGCCCAGGTCGCCACCCGGGTCCGCCTGGCCTTTCACGGCCTGGTGGCGGCTCGGGAACTGGCCGGGGTGGCTTTGTCCAACCTGGAAAACCAGAAGCGCAACCTGGCTCTGACCCGGGCTCGTTGGGAGTCGGGGTTGGGGCTTCCCGCCGACGTGGTGCGAGCCTCTTCAGCGGTGGCCACGGCCACGGTCAATCTCAACGCTGCCCGGGCTCGGGAGGCCAACCAGGGCGTGGCCCTGGCCCGTCTTCTGGGTCAGGACCCCCGACTCCGCCTCGATCCGGTCTGCGACGAACTGCCCGCCGGAGACCAGACCGACCTGGAGACCCTGCTCCAGGAGGCCCTGCCGAGAAGACCCGAGATGCAGGCCGCCCTGAACGGGATCGACGCGGCTCGCCACGGGTTGCGGGCCGCTCTGGCCTTCAATGCCCCGGCCCTCTCGGCGCGGGCCGGAGTGGCCGCTCGGGGGCAGGACTATCCGCCCGAGTCCTGGTTCACCCGCTACGGGCTGACCCTGCGCTGGCCCCTGGTCGACTCGGGGCAGACCTCCGGGCTGGTCGAGGAGGCCCAGGCCAGCCTGGACCGGGCCCTGGCGAGGCACGACGTGGTCTGCCAGGATGTCGCCAGCGAGATCGTGGTGTCCCGGATTTCCCTGAGCGTGGCCCTGGACAGCCTCACGGCGGCCCAGGCCGCCCGCAGCGACGCCCTGGAGTCGGTGCGCATCGCAGAGGGGCGCTACTCCGCAGGGCTGGGATCCTTCCTGGAGGTCCTGGACGCCCAGTCGGCCCTGCTGACGGCCTCCAATCAACTGGCGGCTGCCCGCCTGGCAGCCTGGGAAGCCCGGGCGGAGTTCGATCGGGCCATCGGGCGCGCCCTGGGGGGCTGAAGGCAGGCTCGCGCTCGTGGGCGCCGAAAGCCGGTCTCGTGCATCTGCATCGGCTCCGCGTCGAGAACTTTCGGGCCCTCCGTGAGGCCAGCCTCGTGCTGGACGAGTCCGTCACGGTCCTCTTCGGCGAGAATGACTGCGGCAAGTCCAGCCTGATCAACGCCCTGGAGGCCTGCCTGGGCCGGAATGCTCCGCCGGGGACCTTCAACTTCGTACCTTCGGATTTCCACCGCGGAACCCCTGAAGGGCCGCCGGCCGGCCGGATTCGCATCGAGGTGGGCCTGCGCGAGGAGGAGCCTCCTTCCCGATCGGATGTCGCCTGGCCGTTGCTGCGCTCGTCGGGTCTGGCGGGGGGCGATGGGCGCCTGGATTTTCTGCTGGTGGTGAACGCCACGCTGGACCCCGCGGGGATCGTCCAGACCTTCTTCGAATTCCAGGGGCCCCGTCCCCTTGGCGCCGACCCCGCCGAGCTGCTGGCCGAGGTCCGCCGGGTGGTTCCCTTCCTGCGGATCCGCTCGGGGATCCTGAGCCCGGCCCCGGCCTTGAAGGCCGAACCCCTTCCCGAGAAGGCAGCACGCCAGGAGGTGGAGTGGGCGGTGCGCCAGGCCTGGTCGGAGTTCCTGGAGGATCCCGACCGCATCACGCCGGGCCACCTGGCCCGTGCCCAAGGGGCCCTGGACGAGGTCCTGGACCAGCTCGAGGAGCGTCTGGTTCCCGGGCCGCAGTCGGGTCTGGAGCGGCGGATCGCGGCACCCCTCTCGCCCTCCGGATCCTGGCGACGCATCGCGGGTCTGCTGCGTGGCGCTGGTGCGCGAAGCCTGGCCATGCTGGCCTTCGCGGGGGCCTTCCTGCAGGCCCGGGGTCCCGAGGCCCTGGGGGAGGATTGCCACCCGGTGATCTCGGTCGAGGACCCCGAAGTCCATCTGCACCCCCTGATGTTGAATTCCTTGTGGGGGTTGATCGACCGGATTCCCGCCCAGAAGATCCTGACGACCAACTGTCCCGACCTGCTTTCGGCCATCCCACTGCGGAGTCTTCGCAGGATGGTGCGCTCGCGTCGAGGGCGGGCTCGTCTCTTCCACGTCCCCCGGGGCGCAATGAGTCTGGATGAGATGCGGCGGATTGCGTATCACCTGCGCGTTCGCCGCGGTTCAGCGCTCTTCATGCGCTATTGGCTGCTGGTGGAGGGCGAGACCGAGTTCTGGCTGCTGCCTGAGGCGGCTCGGGCCCTGGATCTCGATCTGCTGGCAGAAGGGGTCGATTTTCTGGAGTTTGCCCAGTGTGGGCTGGATTCCCTGGCAACGCTGGCCAATCACCTGGGCATCGGCTGGCACCTCCTGGCCGACGGCGACGCCGCCGGCCAGGCCTACGCCGAGAGGGCCCGCCCGCTGGCCAGGCAGGGTTGGGGAGCCGTCAGCGTCCTGCGGGCCCGGGACGTCGAGCAGTGCTTCTGGGATGGCGGATACGAGCACGTCTTCCGTCAGGCCGCCGGGCTGGGGCCCCGCCCCCGTCGCAAGGAGCGGCCTCGAGATGTGATCCGCCTGGCCGTCAAACGGCTCTCCAAGCCCGGTCTGGCCCTGGTCCTTGGTCAGGCGATGACCTCGCCGGGGGCCCCCGGAGTCCCGGAGGAGCTCGAGAGACTGCTCCGAGAGGCCGTGCTGGTGGCTCGCTGTGGTCTGGCCATGAGTCCGGATTGAGGACCTCTGCTTCAGCTCGGAGGGTAGGAACGCGGGGGCTCTCCACGAAACGGCTCGGACGCATGGTCCTCGCGGGGGATTCCCACTGCAGCCTCGGCGGATGCCGGCTTGAATTGGACTCGGGGCAGGTGTGACCCGGATGCCGCTCTTCCTGTTCGTCTCGGACCTGCACGGATCGGCGGCCCGTTATGCTGCCCTGGAACGGGAGGTGGTCCGTCTCCAGCCTCGGGCGCTCCTCCTGGGCGGGGACCTTCTGCCCCACTTCGCCTCGATCGACCCCGTCGAGTACGTCGAACGGGATTTTGCCCCCCTTTTCCGTCGACTGCGCGACCGCCTTCAGGCGGCCTTCCCCCAGGTGGGACTGGTCCTGGGCAATGACGACACCCGCCTGGCCGAAGCCCCGCTATACAGGATCGAGCAGGAGGAGGGCTTGTGGGTCTACCTCCACCGGCGCCGCGAGCTGCTGGCCGGCTGGCCCGTCTTCGGCTACAACTGCGTTCCCCCGACGCCCTTCCAGTTGAAGGACTTTGAGCGTTTCGACGTGTCGCGCTACCTGGATCCGGGCTGCCTGGCGCCCGAGGAAGGTCTGCAGACCGTCGAGGTGCCGCTGCACGAGCTGCGCTTCGGAACCATCATGGCCGACCTGGAGGAGCTGGTCGGCGAAGAGGACCTGCAACGAGCCGTTCTCCTGATGCATTCGCCGCCCTATCGCACCGCGCTGGACCGGGCAGGCCTGGATGGGCAGAAGATCGACCTGGTCCCTTTGGAACTGAACGTCGGCAGTCTGGCGATCCGCCGTCTGGTGGAGGCTCGCCAGCCGCAGGTGGGGCTCCACGGACACATTCACGAATCGCCCCGACTCACGGGATCCTGGCGGGATCTGCTGGGGCGGACCCACCTGTTCAGCGCCGCCCACGACGGCTCCGAACTGACCCTGGTCCTGTTCGATCCCGAGTGCCCCGAGCAGGCCGAAAGGCTTCTGGTTTCGGCTTGACGGGCGAGGTCTTCTGGGTTACTTTCGGGTGGTATGGGGGCGGCGTTCCCTGAGATGCGATTCCTCCCGAATCATATTCGGTTCCAGGGGCCCCTCTCCACCGCGGAGAGTGAGCCGCCTTCGGCGTCCGGGCCCGCTGTCTCCCTTCTCAATGTCCGATCGGGCGGCGCCCGCGCCCTGGCCAGCTCTTCCAGCAAGCCCTGTGAGCGCCATTCGCGCTGCCTGCCTCGGGCCGGCCGCGGCACGCGGCGCATCCGCCTGCACGGCCCTCCCTTCCAGGTCAGGGCCCATCTGGACCAGCGGATTGCCTTCCGGGCGCTCTAGCGCCCGCCCCGGCCCCCAGCTCTTCTCTCGGGTCCCATCCCACTCCGATGGGACCCTCACAGCACCTGGAATCCCCGTTTCGTCGGGTCTTGATTCCTCGACTCCCACCGCAGCAGGCCTCGCGTCTGCCTGCACATCACGCCCCTCCCGGCAGACCGGGAAATCCATGGAGGATCTCGATGACGACCGTAGCTCAGACTCCGTTCCAGATGGCCCAGAGCCAGTTCGACCGGGTGGCCGATCTGCTCGATCTCAATCAGGCCGCGCGCGACCTGCTCCGCTTCCCGATTCGCGAGTATTCCTTCGCGATTCCGGTGCGGATGGATGACGGATCGACCCAGATTTTCCGCGGCTTCCGCGTGCAGCACAACGACGCCCGGGGGCCTGGCAAGGGGGGGGTGCGCTTCCATCCCCAGGAGACGCTGGACACGGTCCGTGGTCTGGCCATGTGGATGACCTGGAAGTGCGCCGTGGCCGACCTGCCTCTGGGCGGGGCCAAGGGGGGCGTGGTGTGCGACCCCCACCAGTTGAGCATGCGCGAGCAGGAGCAGATCTGCCGGGGATGGGTTCGCCAGATCGTCCGCAACGTCGGCGCCAACACCGACGTGCCGGCCCCCGATGTGATGACCTCGGCGCAGCACATGCTGTGGATGCTGGATGAGTTCGAGACCCTGGTGGGTTCGCGTCAGCCGGGCTTCATCACCGGCAAGCCGGTCGGAATGGGCGGCTCGCTGGCCCGGACGGAGGCCACCGGCTATGGGGTGATCTACACCCTGCGCGAGGCCCTGCGGGCGCGCTTCCGCAAGCTGGAGGGTGTCACTGCCAGCGTTCAGGGCTTCGGCAACGTCGGTCAGTACGCCGTGCAGCTCCTCACGAAGCTGGGTGGCAAGGTCCTGGCCATCTCCTGCTGGGACCAGAAGGACCGCTGCTCCTACACCTACGCCCGCTCCAGCGGCGTGGACTTCGACGAACTCAAGGGCATCACCGACCGCTTTGGCGGGATCGACCCTGACAAGGCCCGGGACCTGGGCTACGAGCGCATGGCGGGGGATGCCTGGCTGGAACAGGAAGCGGAGATCCTCATCCCCGCAGCCCTGGATCGCGAAATCCGCGAGGACAACGTCGAGAAGGTGGCCTCGTCGGTGAAGATGATCGTCGAGGGCGCCAACGGACCCACCACCCCCGGGGCCGAGGCCATGCTTCTCAAGCGAGGCATCGAGGTGGTCCCCGACCTGCTGGCCAACTCGGGCGGCGTGACCTGCTCCTACTTCGAGCAGGTCCAGAGCAACAGCAACTACTACTGGGAGCGCGACGAGGTGCTGGCCAAGCTGGAGTCCCGGATGGTCGGCGCCAGCGCCGCCGTCTTGGACCTGGCCGAGCGTCGCGGCGTGTCGCTGCGCGAGGCCGCCTACCTGATCTCGGTGGACCGCGTGGTGCGCGCCTGCCGCGACCGGGGCTGGATCCAGTGACAGGTTCTCCCATTGCGGGTGGCCCGGGGGGGGGCCACGAGACCACCGCCCCCGTCGAGCGGATCCTGGGAGACCTGCGTGAGCGGGCCAAGGAGCTGGACTGCCTGTACAAGGCCGACGAACTCCTCAGCCGCTACCAGGCCTCGCCGGAGGACGTCTTTGGAGAACTGGTGCAGTCGATCCCCCAGGGATGGCAGTTCCCTGAGGTCTGCTGTTGCCGTCTCCGGCTTTCTGGAACCGTCTACCAGACTCCGGGTTTCTACGAGACCCCCTGGATCCAGAAGGCGACGGTCCGGTCTCACGGGGAGAAGGTCGGCGACCTGCAGGTCGTCTACCTTTCTCCCCGTCCGACGGCGGACGAAGGCCCCTTCCTCCGTGAGGAGAGGCGCCTTCTGGATACGCTGGCCGAGCGTATCGGGTACTCGCTGGTGCAGCGCGAGCTGCACCGAATGCGGACGGGCCTGCACGGTCCCGAATCGGGGGAGGGGAGCTGGTCGGTCATCATCCAGTTCCTGCGGACCTCCGACCCTTCGCTTCTGCGGCGGTTGGCCCAGCGGATCCTGACGCACCTGCAGTGGCATGGTCTGGCCAAGCCAGAGGACCTGGTGGACCTTCTGCCGCCTCAGGATGAGATGGTGGACGAGAACCGCCCCCTGCCGTTCCACAAGGAGAACGACCTGGCCGACCGGGCGCAGCGCAGCTTCAGCCTGGCCGCCAGCATCCTGGGGGAGAAGACCCTGCTGGGGTTGCTGCAGTCCTGGGTGGATGAGGAGCGCTCGCGCTTCCTGCTGGATACCCTGGCCAACTCGGAGGCCACCCTGGAGAGAGTCTCTTCCGCGCTGGCCCGGTTCCGTTCTCAGGGCGCCGATGAGGAGCGTCTGCCTGCTCCCATCGCGACGGCCCTGAGGGTGGGCCTGGTCAACCGCTTCCTGTCCGACCAGACCGAGTTCGTCCGGCAGAGTGCCGGGGCGGTCCGGGTCTCGGACTTCTATGCCTTGACCGAGCGCATCGTCGATCCCGAGCGCAGTCACGGCCGCGTCGGGGGCAAGACGGCCGGGCTCTTCGTGGCCTGGAACATCCTGCGCCGGGCCTCCGAAAAGCACCCCGAGCTGAAGGATATCCGGGTCCCCAACGCCTGGGTGGTTCCCTCGGACGCTCTTCTGGCCTTCCTGGAATACAACGGGTTCGGCACCCTGCACACCCTGAAATACAAGAGCACGGAGGAGATCCGTCAGGACCACCCCAACCTGATCGAGGCCTTCCGGAATTCGCCCCTGCCGCCGTCGATTCGCCGCGGGCTGGCCATGGCGCTGGATGACCTGGGGCAGGTGCCGCTGGTGGTCCGCTCCTCAAGCCTGCTGGAGGACCGTCCCGGGTCCTCGTTCGCGGGGAAGTATCGCAGCCTGTTCCTGGCCAACCAGGGCCCTCGCGAGGAACGCCTGGAGGCGCTGGAGAGGGCCATCACCGAGATCTACGCCTCGGTCTTCTCGCCGGATCCGATCGGCTACCGCGCCGAACGGGGATTGCTGGACTTCCACGAAGAGATGTCGGTCCTGATCCAGCAGGTGGTGGGGACCCGGATCGGGCGCTACCACATGCCCAGCTTTGCCGGGGTGGCCTTCAGCCGCAACGAACTGCGCTGGTCGCCACGGATCCAGCGCGAGGATGGCCTGCTGCGCCTGGTCCCCGGGCTGGGGACCCGGGCCGTGGACCGGCTTGCCGACGACTATCCGGTCCTGCTGGCCCCGCGCCAGCCGCAGTTGCGCGTCAACCAGACCCCGGACGAGGTGATGCGCTACTCGCCGCGCCGGGTGGACCTGCTGGATCTGGAAGCCAACGACTTCTGCACCCGACCGCTGGACGAGGTCCTGCGCGAGTGTGGCAACCGCTGGCCGCTGGTGCATCGCCTGCTCTCGCGCGTGGATGAGGACATCCTGCGTCCGGTCTCGCCGCTGGAACTCGACTTCCGAGACGGCGACTACGTCGTCACCTTCGATGGTTTGATCGCCCAGACCGATTTCGTGCGGCGAGTGGCCCTCATGCTCCAGGTCCTGGAGGAGACCCTGGGGCATCCCGTGGATCTGGAGTTCGCCCATGATGGGACCGATTTCTACCTCCTGCAATGCCGCAATCAGAGCTTCAGCGCGGATTCTGATCCGGACGTGATCCCGGCGGATCTCCCCGCCTCGCAGGTCCTGTTCTCGGCCCGCAGATACGTCTCCAACGGCCGGGCACCCGAGATCACCCACGTGGTGTACGTGGATCCGGAGGCCTATCACGCCCTGGATCCGGCTGCCATGAGAGAGGTCGGCCGGGCCGTGGGACGGCTCAACGGAATGCTCCCCCGGCGCAAGTTCGCCTTGCTGGGTCCTGGGCGCTGGGGCAGCCGAGGGGATATCCGACTGGGCGTTCCGGTCACCTATGCCGACATCAACCACGCGGCCATCATGATCGAGATCGCCCGCCAGACCGGGGACTACGTCCCGGACCTGTCTTTCGGAACCCACTTCTTCCAGGACCTGGTCGAGGCGGGGATCCGTTATCTTCCTCTCTATCCGGACGATCCCGATGTGGCCTGGCAGGGCCTCTTCTTCCAGCGATCCGACAACATCCTGGGTGAGTTGTTGCCCTCGTTCGCCTACCTGTCGGAGGTTCTGCGGGTGATCGACGTCCCCCGCCAGACCGAAGGGCAGGTTCTGCGAATCCTGTGCAATGCCGAACAGGAGCTGGCCGTCGGGGTGCTCTGTGAGCCCGGTGCCACCGGCCTGATGGTTCGGGCCGGGCGGCCGGGGCAGAACCTGGACGACTCGGAGCACTGGAAGTGGCGGATGCACATGGCCGAGCGTCTGGCGGCCAGCCTGGATGGGGCCCGAATGGGCGTCCGCGCCCTGTACGTGATTGGCGGGACCAAGAACGGGACGGCAGGACCCGGCAGCGACGTGGACCTGCTGGCCCACTTCGTCGGCACTCCCGAGCAGCGCGAGGCGCTGCTGCTCTGGTTGGGGGCCTGGAGCAGGGCCCTGGCGGCGATGAACCACCTGCGCACCGGGTATGTCTGCACCGAGCTTCTGGACGTGCATCTGGTGGATGACCAGGCTCTGGCGGCAGGCGGCGGGTTCGCCTCCAAGATCCACTCGATCGACGATCCCGCCCAGGAGCTGGAGATGGCCTCTCGCGCCTGAAGAGAAGGCAGGGGGGCTTTCGGGGGGGGCGGCGGGGGCGCTGCCGTCCTGCCGGGGCAGGAGTCAGCGGGTGGGCCACGTCGCTGGACTCCACCGGTAGATCCGGAAGAAGAAGCTGTGCGTGGCAACCTGGATCTGGAATTCTTCCGGGTTTCCCCAGGGGGCCGGATATTCGTCCCTGCCCGGTGTTTCCGGGGACGTGGAGAGGACCAGGAGGGCATGAAGGTTCTGGTCCTCGGCGGCAGCACGGTCCGAGAGCTCGTCCAGTGTGGTCCAATCCTTGAGGTAGGCCACGAAGAAGCCCAGTCCGTCCGGGTGATGGAATTCGCCCTCCCGGATCAGACCCAGGCGGATTCCCTGGGGCAAGGCCTTGAAGAGGTTTGGCCCTTTCGCCGGCAGCTCGGCAACCGGGACCCTGGAGAGAGCCAGGAGCGGGGGGCGCTCGGATGGGGGGGGAGGCCCGGACTGAGGCAGGATGCTCGTCACAGGGACCAGTTGCGCCCGAAGAATCGAGGCAGCGGCCTGGGCGGCCGGAGTCCAGGCTGCGGCCTGCATCAGTCCCGCCAGGATCATCAGCACGACGCAGGACAGGAAGGTGGCGCGCCATCGTGCGGCCCACAGGAAGGCCAGCGTCACCAGGACAGGGGTCATGGGGGCCAGATATCGCGGATCCGGCGGCAGAAGGGTGAGGTGCAGGGTCAAGACGGTCAGCGAGGTGGCCACCAGGTCGAGGGCCGGTCGGAACCTGGCCCTCCAGGACAACAGCCCCACGGTGCCCGACGCCAGCCACGCTGCCCCCTCCCAGTAGAACGTGTTCAGGACGAAAAGATGGTCCTGGAAGCTGTTCCATCCCGCGGCCAGATTCTCCGCCAGGTTTCCCGCAACCACGGGAGCGTGCGAATACTGCTCGGGGATCAGGAATTTCCATAACTCCATTCGGGAAAAATACCAGGGCGAACAGACGAGGCCGCAGATCGCAGCGATCAGGAGCAGGCCCCGACCCGACGAGCCTTCCTCCCTCCCTCCCAGTCTCACGCTCCAGACCAGGGCCACGCCGAAGAGCACCTGGGCCATCAGGCCTTCGGCGTTGATCGGAGACGGGAACTCCAGTCCAGTGCCTCCGGACTCGGCCTTGGAAACTCCCCACCAGGTCAGCAGGACCACCAGATTGGTCAGGACCATCAGGATCAGCAGGCCGAGTTTGGAATTCCGGCTGCGGAACAGGCGGGGAAGTGCGGCCAGCACGACCGTCGGCACTCCCAGGAGCAGCACCGAATACTTGACCAGCATGCCCAACGCCAGGGCCAGGCCCAGTTGTACGCATCTCCGAGTCCGGGTCAGGGCTTCGGAATCCAGGGCCAGGGCCATCATCAATGCAAGGATGAACATCTGGGCCGGGGCCGTGCAGTAGATCCGGACGAAATGCGTCGTCCAGGTGGCGGTGGCCATTCCCAGCCCCAGGAGAATCGCTCCCCTGCGACCGGCGACCTGCCACCCCAGCCAGGCCATCGCGGCGACGGCACCTGCCACGAACAAGACCTGGGCCGTTCGCGCAACGGCCACCGTCGACGAGAAGAGCGCCATCGCGACCCCGGAGACCATGAAGGAGACGGGGGGGTAGTCTCCGGTCCCCAGGGCCAGGTGGACCCCTTCGGTGGACCGTGTGGCCAGGATCCGAAGCAGTCTCTCTGGAAGGGCCAGCAGCCACTGCTTGCAGAACAGGGCGTTGGCCAGGAAGTTCGGGGAGTGGTGGTCTGGGAAGGTCAGGCCATCTCGAGCTTCCCAGGAGATCTGAACCACCAGGCAGGCCAGCGCCAGGAAGAGGACGACCGCCAGGACCTGCCGGGACTCCAGGGTTTTCAGCACGGTTGGAGGCTGGGGCGCGGAGGTCTCCTGGACCGTCGGCTCATGGACGGGCCCCGGCCGGAGATTCCATCGGACAGGCGGATTCCATCTGGCTACTTGATGCCTGCCAGCAGGGAACGGACATGATCCTGCATGACCGTCAGCGCCGAGTCGTCATAGGTCGGCAGGCCCAAGGGCTTCAGCCAGGTCTCGAAACTCAGCTTTTCGGTTCCCTGGTTCTTCTGGATCCAGGTCTGCTGCGCTTCGGTCAAGGATGGGGTGCCGGCAGCCAGGATCGGGTGGAGGATGGCCAGCAGCTCTGCCGCCATGTCGGGATTCATGAAGCGGTCCTTCCCCTTGGCGTCCAACTCTAGGAGCGTCACGCAGGCCTCGTCCACGCTCTTCAAGCGTTTGCTGAAGCCGACTTCGCGGGCCCGGAAGGGCTTGGGGGTGGCCTTGGCCTGGATCCTGGTCAGGAGCGCGACGGCCTGGCTCAGTCTCTCGGCCGGGGTTCCCGTGCCCTTGGCCTTGGCCGGGTTCAGGCCGGCACCCTCGAAGACATCGCCCAGTTGGGACGCCACGATGCTGTCGACGCTCCTGTCCAGGCGCTTGGCGGCAAACTCGACCAGGAAACGCTGCTTCTGCTGAAGGCTCAGGCCGATCGGTTCGGGCTGACTGTTCAAGGCCATCAGGGCCAGCAGCAGGCGGGGATTCTTGAAGTCGAAGTCCTGAGCCGCCTTGAGGATGACCTTGGTCTCTTCTTCGGGGGTGAGGACTTCCAGGATCGGCCGGTCGACCGGAGGTTGAGGAGATTCTGCCTGGCCCACGGGAGATTCCGCAGGTTGAGGAGGCGGTCCCCCGGTCGGGTTGGCAGGCGGCTTGTCCGCATAGGAGTTGTAGAGGAAGAAGACGACGTTCAGGAGGACGACGACGACCAGCAGTATGGTCAGGAAGTCGAACCCCCCGGACTTCTTGGCTTCGCCCTCCGCGGGCGCCTCCGCGGAGGGGGGCGGGGACGGAGCGTCGGCAGAGGCCCCCTCGGAGGGGGGCGAAGACTCCTTGGAACCGGCCGATTCCTCGGGAGAGACAGGGGTCTTGGATTCATCGGACATCGAGTGCACCTCACCATCCCACCGGAACTGAAGAATGAGGGGACCACCTTCAGGCGGGGTCTTCCGCACAGAGCCCAGGAGAACCTCCTCGGGTGCGTCGAAGCCCGGTCAAACAGGGTTGTGCGACCCGAAGGATGGCAGGAGGGTTCCCCGACGAATGCTGGAGAGGAGGCGCAGGGCGTGAAGCGGAGCCGGTGCGGGTCTCATGGCCCGCGAGGAGGAAGGGCGCGCCTGCTGCTGATGATGATGGTGCTCCTGGTGTGGGCACAGCCGGATTCGAGCGCCAGGGCGCTGGAGGGAGAGGGGCCGTTGCGAGAGAGGTGGAGCGGATTGGCGCGTGAGGGACGTCTCTGGGAGGATCCCCGGGGACTGCAGGAACTGCTGTTTCGGGCCGCGGATGGCTTCGTGCGCCACGAGGGGGGCGGGGTCCAGATCTGGGCGGCCGACCGGGACTGGTTCCTCGAGGAGTGGGGGAGGGACACCTTCATCGCGCTTCCCGGCCTGTTGCTGGCCACCGGTCGGCATGCCGAGGCCCAGGCCAACATCCGCGGCTTCGCCCGCTACGAGCACGAGGGGCTGATCCCCAACCGCATCGCCGACGTCTCGAAGTGGACGCCCCAGAATCCTCAGGGGGCCGAGTACAACACCTCGGACGGCCCAATGTGGTTCGTGCAGGCCGTGCGCCGCACCGCCCAGGCCAGCGGCGACGAGGCCTTCGAAGCCGAGATGGCGCCCGTGATCCGCCGGATCATGGAGAGGTACCGCACCGGCACGGGCTACCGCCGCTACAACCGCTTCAACCGCATCTGCATGGATTCCGACGGCCTGGTGGTCACGCCCGCCCAGTCCACCTGGATGGATGCCGACCCCGACGGCCTGGACCGTCCCGTCACGCCCCGCAACGGCAAGGCGGTGGAGATCAACGCTCTGTGGTATGCCAACCTGCGCTACCTGGCAGACCTGGAGCGCCGCCTGGGCCGGCAGCAGGACGCAGCGGCCTGCGAGGCGCTGGCGGACCGCGTGCGGGAGAGCTTCAACCAGAGGTTCTGGTTCGAGCCTTCCGGGGGCTGCGGGGCCCTTCGCGACGTGGTCGACGGGGACCCCTGCGGGGACGACATCCGCCCCAACATGCTGGTGGCCATCAGCGTGGGTGAGGACCTGCTTTCGCCCGAGCGCCAGCAGGCCGTGGTGCTGACCGCCACCCGGGAACTGCTGACCCCCTACGGGATGCGCACGCTCTCCGACCGCAGCCCCCGCTACTGCGAGCGCTACGACACCTCGCAGCCGCCGATCCTCAAGGATCAGGCCTACCACCAGGGCACCGCATGGCCCTGGTTGATGGGGCCCTACGCCGACGCCCTGGTGCGGGTGCGGCGCGGCCAGGGCTGGCCGGAGCCTCGCATCCAGGCCGAATTGCGGGCCTTGCTGCAGCCCCTGTTGGAATACATGGTGGCGCACCCCGAGGGCACGATCCCGGAGGTCTTCGACGGAGGCCGCCCTTGCGAGGGCCTGCAGGGCTTCTCATTGGACGACCCCGCGGGCCTCACCGCGGCCCTGGCCGAGCCTTCCGACCAGGCGGCCGGCGGCACCCGCTCGCAGGCCTGGAGCGTGGCCGAGGTGCTGCGGGTCTGCGTCGAGCACGGCCTGGTTCCCGGGAGGGATGGCGCGTCCGGGGCCCCCTAGGAACGCCACCTCTTGAGTCGCGGGAACATCTCCTGCATCAGGGAGCGCGCCGCTTCGGGGGACATCTCGGGTCGGGCCGCCACCAGGTGGGGGACGCAGAACTCGATCATCTGGTCCATGGTCATCTGGCCCCGGAACTCACCCCGGTCATAGCAGTGCTTGCAGTAGTCCGGGCTGAGACTTCCGTCCCGCTCGCTGCCCAGCCACTCGTCGGTATCGCCCAGGGGCATTCCACAACTCTGACAGTGTTCCATCGCGACCTCCAGGTGGCTCGATTCTGAGATGGGTCTCGGAGTCCTCTTGAGTCCAAGCCGGGGGCGCCAGAAATGACCAAAGGCCGCCGGGCCTGAGCCTGGCGGCCTTCGTTCGTCGGTGGACCCGGGCGCGTGCCTGGCGGCCTTCGCTGGGCTGTGGGCCTGAGGTCTAGGCGACGGCCCGGTTGGCGTTGCCGGCGATGGTGTTGTAGTGCGAGGCGACCTTGGTGTGCCAGCTCTGGTCGGTGGCCCAGCCGGCCTTGTTCACGGCCGAGAGCTGGTTGCCCAGCGAGTCCTGGGCGGTGGAGCCGCCCTTGGACCGGAGGTTGGCGAAGGTCTTGGCGCCCGAGTAGATCTGGTTGACGGCGCCGTCAAAGGGGGTCTTGCCGTTGGGGTTGGAGTCATAGGCCCCGACCCCCAGCATCTTGGTCAGGCCCACGCCCAGCTTGCCGTAACCCGTCTCGTGCTTGGCGATGGCCAGCAGGGCCAGGGGGTCGACCTCGTTCTGCCGTCCGGCGGCCACGAAGTGGGAGCCCAGGCCCTGACCGGCGGCGGGGCTGCCCTCCAACTGGGTTTCGATGAACTGGGCCAGCTTCTGGTCATCCTCGGAGAGCTCGGGGGGGACCACCTGGGTCTCCGAGGCCGGGGCCGCTTCGCCCGCGGCTGCGGCCGGGGCGTCGCCCCCCACCGGGGCCGCGCCTCCCATGGGCGCTCCACCGCCGGCGGGCGCACCGCCTCCCATCGGAGCTCCGCCACCGGCCGGAGCCGCCATGGCGCCGCCTGCATCCACCGGGGCCGCCGCTCCGCCCGCGTCGGCAGGCTGGACGCCCACGTCGGGAGCCGAGGTGCTCTTGTCGCCCATCAGGCGCTGGAGATCCGAGACCAGGGTGGACAGCCTGCCCGCCGCGGCGTTGGCGGCCGCCTCGTCGCCCTTGTCCAGGGCCGCCTGCAACTCGGTCTCGGTCTGGCGGATCTCTTCCTGGAGTTTCTTGATCTCTTCCTGCTTCTTCTCGGCGTCGGTCTTGGCAGGATCCTCCGCCTTGTCCTTCTCCCCGGCCTCGTCGGGCTTGGGAGTGGTTCCATCCTCGGCCTTCTCGGAATCTTCGGTCCCCTCAGGGTCCTTCAGGGCGGCCAGGAGGGGACTGTCTTCGCCCTCCTCGGCGGCGCCTGCGGTGGCCTCGTCCGAGAGAACCGCTCCATCGGCAGGTCCCCTGGCGGGCTTCTCCGTCGACTGGCCGGCCGTCATTGCGCTGGCGGTCGGGGTCGCCTGGGCGGCGTGGACGGTCCGGTTGGTCTGCTGGTTGCTGATGGCGCGAATCGGTTCGGACATCGGAGCCTCCTGGACGAATGGGTTCCCCCTGATCTGAGGATGCTCCAATCGTTCAGATGGATTGTTGCCGGGATGTTACAGGAGTTCGCCATTATGAATAGCCTGTAAACGAAGTGTTACGGTCTTGCGTCAATGATGTCCGTTCCTGTCGCCCCCTCCCGAGCGGGAGCCGCGCGACGTGTGGGAGGGTTTCACAGGAGGCCGCCGCAGGGCTTGCGAAGCGGGGGAGTCCAACCGCCGAGCTGGAGGCTGCCGTGACCCATCCGCTGTGGTTGCCCGATCCCCTGATTGGGCGCTATCTCGAGTCCGAAGGATTGCTGGAACCGGCTTCCCGCCTGGTCTCCGAGGCTGCCCTGTACCTGGACTACTGCCTGAAGGTTGAACTGGCCCTCCTGAAGGTGCTGGCCCGCCGGGGTTTCCTCCCGGATCACCTGATCCCGGAGGCGGTCGAGGCGGCCGGCCGGGTCCGTCTGGATGATTTCTGCCAGGAGGAGTCCCGGGTCCACCACGACCTCAAGGCCCTCATCAACGTCTTCACGTCTCAGTGTCCCGAGGCCGTCCGGCCCTTTGTCCACCTGGGCGCCACCTCCTATGACATCCTGTCCAACGCGCACCTGATGCGCTTGCGCGCCGGAGTCGAAGGCCTGGTCCTCCCGGCCCTGCGCCGGTGCTGCCGGGAACTGGCACGCCTGGCGCGCCGGGAGGCGGGAACCTTGCAGATCGGGCGCACCCACGGTCAGCACGCTGAACCGCTGACCTTCGGACTGGTCTGCGCGGTGCACCTGGACCGCCTGGGAGGGGAGATCCTCGCGATCCGGAGGGCCCTGGCTGGCCTGCGCGGGAAGTTCTCGGGGGCGGTGGGTGCCTTCGTCGCTCAGGGCCTGCTCTTCGAGGACCCGGAGGACTTCGAGCGGGAGGTCCTGGCGGAGGTGGGTCTGGAGCCTGCGCGGGCCTCAACCCAGATCGTCCCTCCCGAGCCGGCCCTGGCGGTCCTGCACCACCTGACCGCGGCCTTCGGAGTGCTGGCCAACCTGGCCGACGACATGCGCCACCTGCAGCGCACCGAGATTGACGAGGTGGCCGAATTCTACGATGAGGAGGGACAGGTGGGCTCTTCGGCGATGCCTCACAAGCGCAACCCCATCACCTGGGAGAACGTCAAGAGCCTCTGGAAGACCTTCGCCCCACAGGTCATGACCTGGTATCTCGATCAGGTCTCGGAGCACCAGAGGGACCTCTCCAATTCGGCTTCAGCGCGGTTCCAGCCTCGCCTGGCGCTGGGCCTGGCCGTCGCCGGCTCGCGGGCATCTCGGGCCCTGCGCGACCTGGAAGTGCTGCGGGACACCATGGAGGCCAGGGTTCTGCAGGAGACGGGCTGGCTTTCCGGCCCCCTCCAGGTCCTGCTCTCGGCTGCGGGGGTGCCGGAGGCCCACGAGGGGGTGAGGCGGGCGGCCGTCCAGGCCCGGCGCGCCGGCCGGGACCTGCTGGAGGTCGTCGCCGAGGACCCCCGACTTGGACCAGTCCTGGCTGCCCTTCCAGCCCGGCATCGGGCTGCCCTGAAGGATCCCGGAAGCCTGACCGGACCAGCCCGAAGGCGCGCGCTGGCCCTGGCGGACCATTGGGATGGAGTCCTCTTCGGAGAGGCGCGAAATATTTTGTAGCCCCTCTTGAGATCCGTGCGTGCCTGCGTGATGATTCAACAACTTCACCAGGAGGCCAGTGCCGTGGACAGCATCCGCTACCAGTCAGCCCAGTATGGCCCACTCCAGCAGTTCAGTTCTCTGACGGTTGGCGCGGGCATGGTCGGAGGCTCCGCCGGTTGCGGCTGCGGTTTCGGCTTCCAGCTTCGCTGTGTCAACTTCCAGCTCTTCGACATCTGGAGCGCTCTGCTCGGGTTCTCGGGGGGGCCCTTCTTCGGGGGCTTCCTGGAAGGGCAGAAGCCCGGTGGAGGGCAGGTCCACACCATGGCCTACCCGTCGGATTCCGATCAGGACGTGGGGCTGCGGCCTCCGGGGCCGGGGAACGGGCTGGTGCAGACGATGCGCTACCCCTCGGACTCCGATGACGACGCGGGGTTCCTGCCTCCAGGGCCGGGGAACGGGCTGGTGCAGACGATGCGCTACCCCTCGGACTCCGATGACGACGCGGGGTTCCTGCCTCCGGGTCCGGGGAACGGGCTGGTGCAGACCATGCGCTACCCCTCGGACTCCGATGACGACGCGGGGTTCCTGCCTCCGGGGCCGGGGAACGGGTTGGTGCAGACCATGCGCTACCCCTCGGACTCCGATGACGACGTGGGATTCCTGCCTCCGGGGCCGGGGAACGGGCTGGTGCAGACGATGCGCTACCCCTCGGACTCCGATGACGACATGGGGACGCCTTTCCTGGCTTGAGCGTCCTGATCGTCACCTGGACCGGAGACAATGATTCGGTCCAACACGTCACCCGTCTGCTGACGGAGCGGGGGCAGAGCGTCCTTCGACTGGACACCGACCTCTATCCGCAGACGATCCCATTGTGGACCGAGTACCACGGCTCCAAGAGGCGTCGCTTCCTGGGGTTCCCCCAGGGCGTCGTCGACCTGGACGAGGTGAGGGCGGTCTGGTACAGGCGCTTTCGAGCTGGGACCACGCTGCCGGCGTCTCTCGGGGATACCCGGGAGGCCTGCGTCGGGGAGTCCCGGCAGACCCTGTATGGGACCATCGCGTCCCTGGGGTGCTTCCAGTTGGATCCCCTGCCCTCGGTGCGCCTGGCGGATTTCAAGGAACTCCAGACCGAACTGGCCCTGCAGGTCGGATTGGAGGTCCCTCGGACCCTCTTCAGCAACGACCCGGGGTCCGTTCGCCGCTTCTATCGGGACCTGGACGGCCAGGTCGTGACCAAGATGCAGTCCCAGTTCGCCATCGTGCGCCAGGGCCAGGAGAACGTCGTCTTCACCAGCCAGGTGGAGCCCCGGCACCTGGAGCGCCTGGAGGGGTTGCGCTTCGCGCCCATGGTCTTCCAGGAGATGGTCCCCAAGGCCCTGGAGCTCCGGGCCACCGTGGTGGGGCGACAGGTCTTCACCGCCGCGGTGCGCACCCAGGACCGGGAAGAGACCCGGGTGGACTGGAGGCGCGACGGAGCCGGCTTAGTGGATGCCTGGGAACGCTACGACCTGCCTCGGGAAACACGGGAGGCCCTGCTCCGACTGGCCGACTGTTACGGGCTGAACTACGGGGCTGCCGATTTCATCGTCACCCCCGAGGGGCGGCACGTCTTCCTGGAGATCAACGCGGCGGGGGAGTGGTTCTGGATGCAGCGGGAACCTCGGCCCGCATTGCCCATCGCCCAGGCGCTGACCGAACTGCTGATCCACCCGGAGCAGCGCCGGCCGAACCGCCTGCACGGACATCCGGGCCTGCGGGGCTGTGCCCCCTGAAGATCCGGAACCCTCTGTGCTATCCTGTCGGCATGTCCGATCTGCCCAAGGTTCCCCAGACCGGATCCCTCCTGGCTCCACCTGCCCCTGGGACGCCGCCGTTCCGTCTGGTCTGGAACCAGGAGAGGATCCTCTTGCATCGGGGCCGGGACGAGATGTGCGCCTTCGACCTGGCCGGTCGTCCCGTCTCCTGGGTCCGGGACGGGGCCGTTCATCGCCGGGGGCTTGACGGTTCGGTCTTGAAGCTGGTCCGGGCACCAGGTCGGGAGGGTTGGGAACAGTCGGTGCGTCGGCTCGATTCGGAGGAGCAGGCCGCCGAGTTGGGGCACGTGCGCGCGCTTCTGGAGGAAGGCTGGCGGCTTCTGGGACACCCGGAGCCCTTGCGCCGGGCCGTGGAACTGGACGCGACTCAGGACGCCGCGCGTTTCAAGGGTATCTGGCGCCCGATCATGATCCTGCCGCCGGATCAGTACCGATCCCTGGTGCTGCAGTTGACGGAGGGGTGCAGCTACAATCGCTGCTCGTTCTGCACCTTCTACAAACAGCGCCCCTACCGCGTGCTCTCCCAGGAGGAGTTCGCCCGGCACGTCGAGCAGGCCCTGGCCTTCATGGGGGCAGGCCTTTCCTGGCGCCGCGGCGTCTTCCTGGCGGATGCCAACGCAGCCAGCCTCCCGGACCCTCATCTGCGGGCGGCCCTGGGCTGGCTGCGCCGTCGCCTGGAGGCGCCGCGCCGGGCAGACCCCGCCTTTCAGCCCGGGCACCTGTCAGGATTCTCGTCCTTCCTGGACACCTTCAGCACGTTCCGGCGCACCCTGGGGGTCTGGCGCGATCTGGCCGGACTGGGACTGGATTCCCTGCACCTGGGGATCGAGACGGGGAGCGACCGGGTCCTGCGCGTGCTGCGCAAGCCCGGCAGCGCCGCCCAGGCGGAGGATCTGGTGGGCCTCCTCAAAGCCGCCGGGATCCGGGTCGGGGTGATCGTCATGACCGGGGTGGGTGGCCCGGCCCTGGCCGAGGAGCACGTCCAGAAGACGGCAGACCTGCTCAACCGGCTTCCCCTGGATGCGGGAGACCGGATCAGCCTCTCGGAGTTCGAACCGGATCCCCGCTCGCCCTACGTTCTGGAGGGAATGGCCAGCCTGCTGGATCGCCGGGCCTGCCGCGAGCAGAGCCGGGAGTTGCGCTCCCGACTGCGCTTCCGCGCTCATCCCCAGGGGCCGGTGGTCAGCCATTACGACGTCCGGCAGTTCGTCTACTGAGCCGACTCCTGCCAGCTCCCCCGCCTTGGAGGGGTCCTGAGAGCGGGCGGAGAACGAGGGCGGTCTACATCATTCCAGTTGGCGCACGCCAGCCGGGCTTCCAGGAGAGTGCTTATCGCCATGGCCGAAACCATGACCCAGGACAAAGTGCAGCAGTTGATCGCTGCCCTCGAACAGACCCCGACCAATCTGCACAACGGCAGTTTCCTGATCACCTGGCGCAACCCCGCCGAGCACATCCGCGCCGTCCTGCTGGTGGCCGAGGCTTTGCAGCGCCTGAACCGTGCCGGCAAGTCCGTCCGCCTCTTCGACACCGGGCTGGGCATCTCGATCTTCCGCGACAAGTCCACCCGGACCCGTTACTCGTTCCGTTCGGCCTGCAACATGCTGGGCCTCATGACCGAGGAACTCGACGAGTCCACCTCGCAGGTCTCCCATGGTGAGACCGTCCGCGAGACCGCCAGCATGATTTCCTTCCTGAGCGAGGTGATCGGCATCCGGGACGACATGTTCCTGGGTGAGGGCCACCGCTACCAGGCCGAAGTGGCCGAGTCGGTGCAGGAGAGCTTCGAAGCCGGAGTGCTGGCCCAGCGCCCCTCGGTTGTCAACCTGCAGTGCGACCTGGACCACCCCACCCAGGCCCTGGCCGACCTTCGTCACCTGATCGACTACTACGGTGGCGTCGAGAACCTGCGGGGCAAGAAGATCGCCATGACCTGGGCCTACTCGCCCTCCTATGGCAAGCCGCTCTCGGTTCCCCAGGGCATCATCGGCCTGATGAGTCGCTTTGGGATGGACGTCAGCCTGGCCTACCCCGAGGGCTACGACCTGGTGGACGAGCCGGTCCAGGCCGCACGCCGCTTCGCTGCCGAATCGGGCGGGAAGTTCGAGGTCGTGCACTCCATGGCCGAGGCCTTCCAGGGAGCGGACATCGTCTACCCCAAGAGCTGGGCTCCGATGCACGTGATGCAGAAGCGCACCGAGCTGCTGCGCGGTGGCCGCGCGGCTGAACTCAAGGACCTGGAACAGGCCGCCCTGGCCGAGAACGCCCGCCACAAGGACTGGGAGTGCACTGAGGAGATGATGAAGCACACCCGCGACGGCAAGGCCCTGTACTGCCACTGCCTGCCTGCCGACATCACGGATGTGAGCTGCAAGGAAGGCGAGGTCTCGGCTTCGGTCTTCGAGCGTTACCGCCTCGACACGTACCGCGAGGCCGGCCACAAGCCCTTCGTGATCGCGGCCATGATCCTGTTGACCCGCTTCGCGGACCCGGCTGGAACCCTGCGCCACCTGGCGACGCGTGACATGCCGCGTCGACTGGCCTGAGGAGGTTTCGCGGCTGGTCCTTCCGGGCCGGCCGCGGGCTTCGGACGCCAGCCCCAGCGGTTTACGCCGGGGCTGGCGTCTCCGTTTCGAGACGGGCGAGGGCGGAGGGGAGGCCCAGAGTGAAGATCCAGTCCATCCTCCTTGTCTGGATTCTGCTCCTGGGGGCGAGCCGGGTGCTGGCCCCTGAAGCTTGCGCGCAGCGTGCGTCAGTGCCGCCTGCCGTCCTGGAGACCATGCTGCGCTATGGCGTGGGGGGGCAGGAGCGAAGACCTGATTTTCGCACCCGCGATGCCCCCGACCAGACCCTGGTCAACGCGATCTTCCTGGACTATTCGGCCTCGGGTCCAACCCTGAGAGGGGAGACCCTCGCGGGTGAACCCCTGGAATGCTTCCTGGACCCCCAGCGCAGCCGCATCCTGAGCGTGGAGGGTTCACTCCTCTCGGCGCGGGAACTCGTTCCTGGAACCAGGCTGGTCCTGCTTCTCTCGGGACGTGAGCGGATGCAGGTTGCCTCCAGGGTCTTCATGCTGGGTGATCCGCCAACTCCTTCGCCTGTCCTCCCGGCGCTTGACCCGGTCCCGGTTCGCGAACCCAGGACCGGCCTGGTCCTGCGTCCCCCGCGAGGATGGCGGGGGACGCCCTCGGCCAGAGGCACCGAGCTGGTCTTGTTCGAACCGCGAACGGGTCAGGGGCGAATCCTGCCTCGACTGATCCTGGCCCTTCCGATGGCGGAGAGCCCGGGGCCCCCGGCTCGCCCCCCGATCTACCAGATCCTGGCCGAGGCAACCCGAGGGTCAGGAGATCGGGTCATCCGGGAGAGGCTGGCGGTCGTGCTGATCCAGGATCAGGCTTTGCTGCTTCACGAACAGCAGATCCCGGGAAGGCCTGAAGGTCCCCTGCACCTGGTCGGCTGGGCCCTGGCCGAGGACCTTCCTCCGCTCCTGGACGGCTTTCGCGCGGTTGCCGACCAGATTCTGGGGGACCGGGCTCAGCGGCTCCACCCCGAGTTCTTCCAGTCCTGCAGCACCTTCTCCAGGAGCTGAAGTCGGGTTGGCAGCGGGGGATGGGTTGCACTGCCTTCCAGATCTGACCGAAGCGAGGATTCCCCGAATCTCTGGTAGCCAGCCTGGCTGACTTTCAGCAGTCCCCGCCGCAGCCCCTCCGCCGAGAAGCCTGCCTCGACGGCCAGGCGCATCCCCTGGACGTCGGCGTCCAGTTCCCTGGCATTCTTCCAGAAGGGACTGTTGACCTGATTCTCGTTGTGGCGCCAGTCCTGGGCGTTTTGGACCCGGCGGGCCTGGACCTTCTTGAGTTGCGACAGCAATCGGTTCAGCTCGTCCTGGCAGGCGCTCAGTTGGCTGGAGAATGAGAAGTACGCACCCGAGTCGCCATACTGTTGAGCCAGCCGGCAGTTTGCAATCAGCGTCCTTTCGCTGGTTTGCAGGGCACGGATTCGATCCAGCAGTCTGGATTCCATCTCCTTCAAATCTCCGGCCTCGCCTTCCAGGATCTGCATGTTCTCGGTGCGGTGGAGCCGCTTCTCGTGGTCGCGCAGGGTTCCGTGGGCGATCTCGTGGGCCAGGATGCCCGCCAGTTCGTCGTCTTCGAGGCCCAGATCCAGCAGGCCTCGGGTGACCAGGACGAATCCTGGACCCGGAGTGAAGGCATCGGGACTGGAGTCGGCCAGCACGTGGAAGTGCCAGAACAAACTGGGCATCCGCGAGACCGCCACCAGATCGTTGCCGATGCGCGTGACCCGTGCCGCCTGCTCGGGATCTCCATCCCGTCCCACTTCGGCGAGGATCCGGGCGGTGGCAACCTTGGCGAACTGGTAGTCCCGCCCGCCCTCGTGGGTCTGGGGGATCCGCTCTTTGGCCTTCACGGCTTGCGGGGAGAGCAGGTCGATGGTCCCGATCTCGGGGCTGGACTTCTGGGTGAATCCCAGGGCCCGGGCCACCGCCACCAGGGGGAGGCGGGTTGGTTCCCCGGCCAGGATGGTCTCGGCCAGGGGTTCTCCGTCCACGCGGATCGCCCCGCTTTCCAGGTCGAGCTCCAGGCGCTCGATTTCGGAGGCGTTGAGATACCTTTCGATGTCCTCCAGGGGCACGAAGCGTTCCTGACCGCGGATCACCGCGTCGCGTACCGGGCGGTTGCGGATGTACAGGTCTTGGGCCGTGGCGGGACCGGCTCCGGTCGTCAGGAGCAGGCCGACCAGTCCCCACAGGATGTTGCGAACCCATCTGGCTTCCATGCTGAACCTCCCTGGAACTCCCCACCCTGATCCCAGGATGACCTGTGTCCCTGCCAGGAAGTGTCAGGGGGCGCGGAGGACCGACCGAATTTCCCTTTCTTCGGAGGGGGGAAAAGCCTTCCCGGCGAACCTTCGTCCCTATTCGTTCTTTCGGGGAGGACGGCTCATGGTCCGGCGTTTCTCGCTCTGGTGCACTGGTCTGATTCTGCTGACGGCCCTGGCTTCGCTGGGAATCGCCGGGTGCGGAGGGGGCTCTGGCGGCTCGGGAGTCTCGTCGCAGGACCTCTTCGGGAACCTGACGGTCCGGGTCACCCGCGAGGAGGGGCCGACCCGGGTGCAGGTCCAGGGGGAGACCATCCTGCTGGCCACGTCCTCCAGCGCGCAGCGCCTGCTGGTCGAGCTCTTCCCCTTGCCCCTGCAGTCTCCGCCGACTCCGTTGATGGCTCGCAGCTTCGACCTGGTGGACGGGCGGGGGCAGGTGGTGATCGACCAGATCCCCGCTCCGGCGCGCTATCAGGTTCGCGGCTACCTCTACGAAGGGGCCAACGCGGAGTATTCCGCCTCCTTCCTGGTTGAGGACATCGAGATCCTCCCCGGAGTGGTGGCTTCAGCTTCGACCTGGCTCACGCCGCGGCCCAGCGTCTCGCCGACGGTCTCGCCCTCGCCTTCGCCAAGCGTGTCGCCTTCGCCCGGGGCTTACCTTTTCGTGGTTGGCACTGGCCAAGAACCTCATGTCGCGATGCGGGCAGACGGTCAATTCCTGGTCTCCTGGCAGGCTGGAACGGTCCAGGCCCTCGGCTTCAACGGTTCTCCCACGCCCGCGCCGCTCTGGCCCCAATCGGTGGTCGTGAGCGACGAGGCGGACTGCAAGAGTCCGGTCCCGGCCATCAACTCGTCGGGGCTCTTCGGGGTGGCCTGGATCGCCAACGTGTCAACCTCCGGGTGGTTGCAGGCAACCTACAGGAATCTCGATACCGGAAGCCTGGCAGGCGGTCCCAAGACCGTATTTGTCGACACGGCCAACCAGGGGTTGGGCCGGGTTGGGTTTGGGATGTGCGGCGATTCGGGGGATCCGCCTCCGACGCCCGTCGTGGACTGCCTGCAGGGGCAGACCCTCGGCAACTCCATCCAGTCCTTCTTCGTGCCGGCTCCAGACCCCGCGGATTCCTCGTCGCGGGAGACCTACAGCACGTCCTCGACGATCTCGGTCCCGAACCTGGACGTGGACGTCAATGGAGATTGTGCGCAGGTCTACCACGATAGCTCTCTCCATCTGCAACTGCGCGTGTCCAGGAATGATGCCGCCAGCACGCCGGGCATCATGGTCGGAGGAGCGGGGGCTTCAAGCGTCGTCCGCCCCTCGGTGGCCATTCGCAACGGGCGGGTCGCCGTGGCCTGGTTGGAAGTCGTGGAAGACGTGATGACCATCTTCATCCAGCGCTTCCAGTACACGCCGGCCTCGACCATCCTCACCCCCGTACCGCTGGACTCCACTCCCATCGCGGTGAGCCAGGGGCTCTCCGGGCTCTCGCACATGGACCCCGATGTCGCCATGGACGGCGAGGGCAATTGCGTGGTCGTCTGGCGCTACTGGGAAGGTGAATCGCACGCTCGGATCGTCGGGCGGCCTGTCAATTCCGATGGCTCGCTTCAACCCGTCTTCCAGGCCAGCATCGACAGTCTGGTCGAGCATGAATGGCCCTCGGTGGGCATGGACTCGGCCGGCAACTACGTGGTGTGCTGGGGAGTCCAGGGCGGCGGCTCCATCCTGGGCCGTCGCTACCCTTCCAGTTTCGCCCCGGGGGTGGGGATCTAGGACTCCCCTCTCGGGGAGGACGAGGCCAGAACCTCGTCCCGGGGGCCACGGATGCGGGCCTCCAGGCGGTGGGCCTGCTCAGGTCCACCTTGCCGAAGCTCCAGAATGGAGAGGTGAACCATGAGACACTTCGGACTCGATGCTCTCAAAGAAGTCCTGCAGCCTCGCGAAGGGCCGGCAATTACCCTTCTGGTACCCACCCTGGCGGGGGGAACCGATTTTCGGCAGAACGCCGTGCGCTTCAAGAACCAGATCCGCTCGGCTGAAGAGGCTCTCTCCGCCCGAGGCCTCTCCGCGGCCCGCATCAAGGAATTGATGGCGCCGGCCACCGAGATGTTGGGGGACACCCCTTTCTGGGAGAAGCAGAGACGAGGGCTGGTGATGTTCCTGGCCCCCCGGTTCAGCCGCTACTATCGGGTTCCTCTGGCGCTTCCCGAGATGGCGGTGGTCTCGGACCGCGACTTCCATGTCAAACCCCTGGTCCCCCTGGTCGCCGAGACGGGGCGCTTCTTCCTGCTGACCCTCAGTCAGAATCGGGTCGCGCTGTTTGAGGCTTTTCGGGAAGGCATGACCGAGATCGAGCCGGTCGGCCTGCCCCCCAGCCTGCGGGAGTACCTCGAACAGCAGGGGGTGGAGGGGGGAAGACAGTTCCAGACGCGCTCGCTGGGGCCGACGGATCGCAGTGGAGTCTCGCACGGCCACAACCCGGCCGACCAGGACAAGGAGCGCCTGGCCGAGTACTTCCGCGAGGTCGAGAACGCCGTCTGGGAGGTCCTGCGCCAGGAGCGGGTCCCCTTGCTGCTGGCCGGCGTCGAGTACCTGCATCCCATCTACCGCGAGGCCAATCGCTATCCCCACCTGTTCGAGCAGGGTCTGCACGGCAACGTCGAGGCCATGAGCGAGGCCGACCTCTTCAACCGGGCCTGGGAGGTGATGGAGGCCCGTCTGCAGCAGCAACGCGCCGAGGCCCTGTCCCGCTTCCAGGGCAAGATGGGGACCGGCCTGACCTCGACCGAAACCGCCCAGGTGGTGCCCGCGGCATGCCAGGGGCGGGTGGACACCCTCTTCGTTCCGGTCGGGGTGCAGGTGTGGGGGCGTTACCTCCCCGAGACCTCGGAGATCGAGGTGTCCGCGACCCGGGCCAACGGTCATGTCGACCTGTTGAACCTGGCGGCGGTCCAGACCTTGTCGGCCGGCGGGAGGGTCCTGGCCCTGGATCCTGCGGAAGTCCCGGGGGGCGCGAAGGCGGCGGCGATCTTCCGTTACTGAAGTCTGCGTCTGCTCCTGCAGTCGGGGTCGCCCTCTCCGGGCGGCCCCGTCTTCCTTGTACGCCCGCAATCAGGCAGGAGGAGGGGCGACAGGAGGCCGGCCCTGGCGGGCGAAGCCCTGCCGCCCCGGGCCGCCAGGCCGGGCTCGTCTTTCGAGGTTCATGATGCGCATCGCCATGTTCGTGTTCAACCCGTGCACCCGGGACCCTCGGGTGGACCGGGAGGCCTGGATCCTGGCTCGGGCCGGTCATCAGGTGCGGGTGCACGCCTTCCTCGAACCGGGGCTTCCCGTCTTCGAGGCCAGGAACGGCTATGAGGTGATCCGAACCGACCAGCGCCCCGCCTGGAGGCGCTTTCTCGACGATCGAGTGCTGGCTTCGCTGAAGAAACGCCCCCGGTGTGCGACCTCGGAAGAGGCACCGCCGCCGCGGAGCGCCGAATCCCTCCAAGACCCTCCGGATCGAGAACCTTCGGTCGGAGGATGCCCACCCCCCCCGCCGCGCAGGCTGCCTCTGAAGGCCTCGCCCGAGGTCCTCCGGCATCAGGCCTACATCGCCCGGATCAACCGGATCTGGGCCGGGATGGCGGCCTCCTGGAGGCCCCAGGTCTGTCACGCCCATGACCTGGATACCCTGCAGGCCGCGGCCGAGGCAGCGGAACGTTCCGGGGCCCGGCTGGTCTACGACGCCCACGAGTTGTGGAGCGAGCAGCACTACTTCGCCTCCCAGGAGGAGGTGGAGGCCTGGGAGGCCCTGGAGGCAAGGTTGGCGCCCCAGGCCGACCGGGTCCTGACGGTGAACGAGTCGATCGCAGGCGAGCTCGAGCGCCGCTACGGTCTCTCCGGGGTCCTTCCCCTCTTGAACTGTCCGCGCCTGGTGACCCCCGAGGAGGCGCGGCGCGGACGGCTTCGCCAGTTGTCGGGGGGACGGCCCGTGGCTCTCTTCCAGGGTGGCTACATGGCGGATCGGGGCCTGGAGGAGCTGGTGGTGGCTGCCAGCCTTCAGGACCGGGTCGCGGTGGCCCTGCGGGGCTACGGTGAGCGTGAGACGGACCTGCGCGAGCTGGCCACCCGCCACGGGGACCGGGTGCTGTTCCTGCCTCCGGTCCCGGCCTCCGAAATGGTGGAGGGGTCGGCCGAGGCCGACATCGGGCTGATCCCCTACCTGCCCACCTGCCTGAACAACTACCTGTGCACCCCCAACAAGCTCTTCGAATACATGATGGCCGGCGTGGCGGTGGCCGGCGCGGACGTCCCCGAGCTGCGCCGCTTCATCGCGGGGGAGGACCTGGGCAGCCTCTTCGACCCGCGCAGCCCCCGGGACCTGGCCCGAGCCCTGGAAGAACTGGCGGAGCCGGAGCGGCTGGCGGGCTGCGCGGCGCGCGCCCGTCGGGCGGCCGAAGACCGCTTCAACTGGGAGCGGGAGGGCGAGAAGCTGGTGGCCCTCTATGGCGAACTGGAAGCCCGCTCCTGAGTGGGGCTCAGGGTCGTGGTTCGTCACCCAGTCCGAAGACGACCACCCGGGCCGGGGTGCCAGCCACCACCACCGTGAGCCGCGCGGGGGCATACCGGTAGAGGACGGTCTTCCCCTGGCCCGGCTGGCGGGCAGAAGGTTCACCCAGGGCCGCCTTCATCTCCGGCAGGCCGGAACCCCGGCGCAGGATCTGCTGGCCTTCGCGTTCCAGGCGGCTGCCGGTGACGAAACCGACCCTTCCTGACGGGTCGAAGTGGACGGCCGGGTCGTCCTGGCCACGGACCCCCTGGTGTTCGCGGCGATAGGCCCAGATCGGCGGATTCTTCTGCTGGACCTGGGGAGTCCCCAGGGCCTTGCGGACCTGCTCGGAGTTCATTCCGGGGCGGACCCCGTAGACGCTGAGGTCGCCCCGCGCGAGGCCGGGAGGGGAGGCCAGGTCGAGGGCCAGGAGCAGGAGGGCGAGGGTCACAAGGATTCGTCGGAGCATGGCCGACGGGTTCTTCATGACCCGCCTCGGGGCCTCCAACTGTCGCTCAGGACCCGCACCCAGTTGCCGTGGCACACGGCGGTGAGGTCTTCGCCGGCGAATCCGGCCTGTTCCAGGGCCTGGACCACCCGGGGGAGGCCCCTCACATCGCCGATTTCTCGGGGGATCAGGGCTCCATCGAAGTCCGAGCCCAGGGCCACATGCCGGGGGCCCATCCGCTCGGCCAGGTAGGCCGCGTGCCGGCCCAGGATCTCCAGGGGGGTCTCGGGGTCCCTCCTGCCATCGGGCCGCAGGTCGCTGACGCAGAAGTTCAGGCCGACCACCCCGTCGCTGTCCCGGATGGCGTCCAGTTGTCGGTCGGTCAGGTTGCGGCAGGACGGGCACAGGGCGTGGGCTGCCGCGTGGCTCACCACCAGCGGGGCCTCGGAGATCCGGGCGACGTCCCAGAAACCCCGCTCGTTGAGGTGGGCCAGGTCCAGCATCAGGCCCAGTCGGTTGCACTCCCGGACCAGCCGTCGGCCAGCCAGGGTCAGGCCTGGGCCGGTATCGGGCGAGCCGGGAAAACCGAAGGGGACTCCCGTTCCGAAAGCGTTCGGGCGGCTCCAGACCAGGCCCAGCGAGCGCAGGCCTGCTCCGTGGAAGAACCCCAGTCGGCGCAGGTCGGGGTCCAGGGCCTCGGCGCCCTCCAGGTGCATCACCGCGGCAAAGACCCCGTGCTTCAGGCACCACTCCAGTTCCCGGGCCTCGCGGACCAGGCGGACCGATCCCTCGGACTCCCGCTCGATCGCGAAGAGTCGCCCGGCCACCTCCAGGGTGCCCTCCAGGGCTCGCGTGGGGTCCAGGGGAGGGTCCATCAGGGGGAAGCGGTCCGACCGGCTCTGAAGGAAGGCCTGCTCCTCGCCCTCGTGGCGGAGTTCCTCGATGAAGATGGCGAAAAGCCCGCCCCCCAGGCCTCCTTCGCGGGCTCGGGGAAGGTCCAGGTGACCCTCCTCCAGGCGTTCCAGGAAGCTGCCGCAGGGGGGGGCTGCGGGGGGATAGAGCCGGGTCAGGCAGTCGTTGTGTCCATCAAAGATCGTGGGCATGGGCGCAGGTATACGCAGTTGACGGGGTGGTTCCTACCCGGAAGGGGACCCTCCCTGGTCGGGGAAATCCCCCGGGATGGAGTCCACCCTGGAAAAGATCCGCCGCCGACTGCAGGGATGTCCCCCCCGCCTGCTGCAGCCCCGGTCCCCCTCGTGGAGGCCGGCAGGGGTCCTGGTGCCCTTGCTGCTCCGCCCCGAGGGCCTGCACCTGGTCCTGATCCGTCGGGGCTTGAGGCTGGCCCATCATCAAGGCCAGATCGCCTTTCCGGGTGGGTGTCGCGAGCCTCAGGACCGGGACCTCCAGCAGACGGCCCTGCGCGAGGCCATCGAGGAGATCGCCCTGGCCCCCGAAGGCGTGGAGGTCCTGGGACGCCTGGACGACGTCTGGACTCCGACGGGCTTCGTCATGAGCGCGTTCGTCGCGGCCGTGCCCCATCCCCAGGAGTTCCGGCCTCAGGACGTGGAGGTGGAGGAGATCCTGGAGATCCCCCTGGCCCACCTGACCCGGGAGGGCGTCTACCGCGAAGAAGTCTGGACTCGGGCAGGTCAGGAGATCCCGGTCTCCTTCTTCGATCTGGGGGAGGTGACCGTCTGGGGGGCCACCGGGCGCCTGCTGGCCCGCCTGCTGGAGGTGGGATTCGGCTGGCGGAATCCCGGGCGCCCCTGGCAGCCCGGACCTTTGCCAATTCCCTGACAGGGACTGGCGGGCCGGCCTGGAATCTGCCTCCCATCCCTGTTTCGAGGAGGTCCCCTTGGTCGAGGAGTGCGCGCTTCCGCCGGTGGGGTGCCCGTCAGACGAGCCACGGTTCCGCCGGATCCAGTCGCGACTCCCCGAGATCTGGAGGAGCCTGACCGAGGACCCGCAGCGCGAGCGGACCGTGGTGGTGTTGCCGTCCATGTCGCTGGACGCTTCCGAACTGGCCCGCCTGGGAGGATCGGTCCACTACGAAGAGCGCCTGCTCTTCTTCCTGACGCTGCTCAGCTTCCCCCGGACGCGCCTGGTCTACCTCAGCTCCTGCCCCATTCCGGATGAGGTCGTCTCCTACTACCTGCAGTTCCTGCCTGGGGTGCCTTTCTCGCACGCGCGGGCCCGCCTGCGCATGCTCTCGGTGATGGATCGTTCCGACCGCCCGTTGTCCTGGAAGATCCTGGAGCGTCCGGCCTTCCTGGAACGCCTGCGGCGCAGCGTGGTGAATGCCCCTGCCTCCCACATGGAGGTCTATCGCTGCACCTCGCTGGAGCGTGAGCTGGCGGTGGCCCTGGACCTGCCGATCCTGGGCGCGGACCCCGGGCACCTGGACCGGGGAACCAAGAGCGGTTCGCGCCGGACCTTCGCCGAGGCCGGAGTCCGTCACGCCGACGGCTGTGCCGACCTGCGCGACGAGCAGGACATCGCCCAGGCGGTGGTCCATCTGGCGCGGCGCACCCCTCGGCTGCGGCGGGTCATCCTGAAGCTCAACGAGGGTTTTGCGGGCGCCGGCAACGCGGTCCTCTCCCTGGGCACCTTGAAGATCCAGCAGACAACCGGTCATGCCGAGGCCGTCCGCAGGGCCCTGGAGGCCCTGCACCTGCGTCTGAGGGCCCCCGGGGGGGGGAAGCCAGAGGACTATCTGCAGTCCTTCCGCCGCCAGGGCGGCGTGGTCGAGGCCTACCTGGAGGGGAGACGCCGCGAGGCCCCGACCGTCCAGCTCTACCTCACGCCGCTGGGAGAGGTCCTTCTGGACTCGACCCACGACCAGATCATGGGCGGGCCCGAGCAGATGAATTATCTGGGCTGCCGCTTCCCTGCTCGGCGGGAGGTGCGCGATGAGCTGCATCAGGCGGGCCTGACCTTGGGCCGCCACCTTGCGGGACTGGGAGTGGTCGGCCCCCTCTCGATCGATTTTCTGGCCGTTCCGGGCCGGGGGGGGCACTGGAACCTCCATGCCCTGGAGATCAACCTGCGGCGGGGAGGCACGTCCCACTCCATGCAGGCGCTTCGCTTCCTGACGGGTGGGAGTTATCATCCCGCCGAGGGCGTCTTCTGCCTGGCCACCGGCGAGACGCGTTACTATATCGCCGCCGATTCGGTGGCTCCACCGTCGGCTCGAGGCCTGGCTCCTCAGGACCTGATCGACGTCAGCACCGACGCGGGACTGCACTACAACTCGTCAACCCACCGAGGGGTGGTTTTCCACATGATGGGAAGTCTGTCGCAGTATGGGAGGGTGGGGGCGACCTGCATCGGCGCCACGCCAGCCGACGCCCAGGCCCTCTTCGAGCTGACCCGTCGCACCCTGGATGAGGAATCGAGGTCGACCCGGTGGATCGGTTAGAGGACTCCACGCCCATGTCGCCAGAACCCACCGCGTTCGAGGGGGTGACCCGCGAGGATCGGGATCGCCTTCTGACCGACATCCTGCGCGAGGTGTCCCGAGCTTTCTACCTGACGTTGCGCGCCCTGCCCGGCGGGGTTCGCGAACCGGTGGCCCTGGCCTATCTCCTGGCCCGCGCCGCCGATACGGTGGCGGACACCCCGACGCTGGAGCCCAAGGTCCGCCTGCGCTGCCTTCTGGAGTTCCGCGACCAGGTCGAAGGCCCCCCGTCCCCGGCGGTTCTGCAGCGCCTTCAGCGCGAGGCCCAGGCCGAGACCTCCGGCGAGGAAGCTCTGCTGTCGGCGCTTCCGGCGGCCTTCGCCCTGCTGGAGGATCTCGAGACTTCCGACCGGGTCGAAGTGCGTCGGATCGTGCGGGTCCTGATCCGCGGCATGGAGATGGACCTGGTCACCTTCCCCGGAGCCCTGGCCGAGGCGGCAGACTTGGACGAGTACACCTGGCTTGTGGCGGGGTGCGTGGGGGAGTTCTGGACCCGGGAGACCATGGCCCATATCCGGGCCTTGCGTGATTGGGATGTCCAGCGGATGGTGGCCTTGGGGTGTCGTTTCGGAAAGGCCCTGCAGTTGACCAACATCCTGCGCGACCTGCCTCGGGATCTGCGAGCGGGACGTTGTTACCTGCCTGCCGGCGAGCTTCTGGCCTGTGGCCTGGAGCCCCACGACCTGGTCGGCGAGAATCTGGCCCAGGCCTGGCCGGTCCTGGAACGCTGGGTGCGCGTGGCCCTGGATCATTTCCATGCCGCCGAGGACTATGCGCGGGCCATCCCGCTGGGTTGCCTGCGGTTGCGCCTGGCCGTCCTGTGGCCCATCCTGATCGGTTTGCAGACCCTGGTCCTGCTGGTTCGCAGCCCCCGGTGGCTGGACCCGGCCTGCCGTGTGAAGGTTTGTCGGCCCTGGATCTACCGGATGCTCGTCTACTCGGTGCCCGCAGCCCTGTGCCCGCCTCTTCTGAATCTCTGGTTGAGACGGCTGCATCGTCGGATTGAGGAGGCTTTGCGTCGGGGGCCTTGCTGAAGCAGGGGACGGGCACCCGCCGGAGCCCAGGGGAGGCTTCGCAAGCATCCAGAGAGAGGCCGACTGGCGCGGGGGATCTTCGAGAGACTCGAAGGCCCGGGGAACCCGCGACTGGCATGATAGACGAAGGCCCCGAGAAATCGGGGCCTTCATCGTGAGGGAGGCTTCAACTCCTAGGAGCGGATGTACTCATCCCACTTGTTGAACATCTTGTCCTGGGTCTTGGCCTTGTTGACGGTGACGTCCTGCTGGATCTCGAAGATCTTGGTCTGGGTGTCCTGGAGGATCTTCCAGCGCTCCATCTGCTGCTTCTGGGCATCAGCCCCGATCTGGGTCTGGATGGTCTGGGCCTGCTGGAAGTCCGACATGAACATCTGGAACTGGGCAACCGAATTGGCCTGTCCGATCATCGGGCGATATCCTCCTGGACTCGTGGTCTTGTGCGCCGGGGGGAGGGCACACTCGCTTATCACGGAGATTGGCCGTTTCGTCAAGATTCCCTGCCATCCCGTCCGAAACTTTCTCAGAACCGGCGGGGACGCCCGGCACCCAGGTCGCGATAGAGGTCCACCAGCTTGTGGGTGTAGGTCTCCAGCGAGTAGTCCTCAGCGGTCTGGCGGGCGGCCTGGCCCAGGCGTCGGCGCAGGCCGGCGTCGGCCACGGCGGTCTGCAGGATGGTGGTGTAGGCCTCACGGTCGCACTCACACAGAAGACCGTCGTGCCCCGACGTGACGGTGTCGCCGGTCCCGCATGCATCGACCGCCACGACGGGCAGACCCGTGGCCATCCCTTCCAGGACGGCCAGCGGTTTGACCTCGGTGGTGCTGGTCATCACGAAGAGGTCCGAGGCGGCGTAGTAGGAGGGGATGCGCGAGTAGGGGACCCGCCCCGGAAACAGGACGTGGTCGGCCAGGTCCAGATCCCTGGCCTTCTGGCGCAGGTCCTCCAGGAGCGGACCGTCGCCCACCAGGAGCAGGGCAGCCTCGGGGTGCTGGAGGTGGACCTTCTGGAAGGACTCCAGCATGAACTCCAGGTTCTTCTCGGCGCCCATCCGTCCGGTGTAGATGCACAGCACGCGGTCGGGGCCCAGGCCCAGTTCCCGCCGCACGGCGGTCCCGTCGGCTTCGCGATAGGCCTTCAGGTCGATGGCGTTCTGCAGCACCTCGACCCGGCAGGTGACACCGTATTCGTCCAGCAGTCCGCGGATGCTGGGCGAGGGGCAGATGATGCAATCGCATTTGCGCGCGTAGGCCGCCACGTAGTCGCGGGCGGCCTTGCGGACCAGGTCCTGGGGCAGGGGGACATAGTGGGAATACTTCTCGAGCTGGGTGTGAAAGGTGTACACCAGCGGAAGGCCCAGACTGCGGGCGAAATGGGCGCCCACTTCGCCCAGGAGGAAGGGGTGGTGGGTGTGGATCACGTCCAGGTTCAGCTTGGGGATCAGGGGGAAGATTCGAGTCGAGTAGGGGACGGGCAGCGGGAACTCGACCTTGCGGGTCAGGCTGATCGAGAGGAAGCGCCAGACCCCCGAGTGCTGCTCGCGGAACCCCGCAACCTGGGGGGCGAAGACGAAGGCCTTGTGCCCCTGGCGAAGCAAGCCCTTGCGGATCAGATCGACCGAGTTGACCACCCCGCTCACCACGGGTCGGTAGGCGTTGGTGAAGATCGCGACCCTCAAGGCAGGTCCTCCTTCCTGGTGGGAATCCGGCCGTCCTCCGCCGCCTGCTCGATCAGTTCGCACAGGATGTGGCCCAGGGTGATGTGGCATTCCTGGATGCGGCAGGTTCGTTGCGAGGGGACCACCAGGCAGCAATCGCACAGGCCGGCCATCGCGCCTCCGTCCCGACCGGTCAGGCCCAAGGTCAAGGCTCCCTGGCCTCGGGCCTGGCGGACGGCGGCCAGGATGCTGGCCGAGTTGCCCGAGGTGGACAGGGCGACCAGGGCGTCCCCCGGGCGGACCAGGGCCTGGACCTGTCGCGAGAAGACCTCGTCGAAGCGGAAGTCGTTGGCCAGGGCCGTCAGGATCGAGGTGTCGGTGGTCAGGGCCAGGGCCGGCAGGCGATTCACCCGCTTCTCGAAGCGGCCGACAAGCTCCGCCGCCAGATGCTGACAGTCCGCGGCACTGCCGCCGTTCCCGACGAAGAACACCGTGCCTCCCCGGGCGAGGGCCTCGATCAGGAGGTCGCCGGCCGCTGACACCTGCTCGGCCATCTCCAGCATGCTGGCCTTGACCTGCAGGCTCTCCTGGATCGACTGACGGACCAGGCTCGACGGGGGACGGGACATGGCAAGGGTTCCTCCAGGCCGGGGGCGTTCTCGGGAGGCTCCCGGAGATCCTGGCGGGCAGGAACCTCCGGGGCGAGGTGGGAGCAGGCCTGAAGGCCGGTCGGGTGGCTTCAGCGCCAGGCTTCCCAGGCGGCGCGGGCGATCTTCGCGATCAACTCGGAGGCCGCCTCCTCCCGGCCCTGCTCGACCTCGCGGACGAAGACCACCACGACGACGGCCTCACGGCGGCCCTGCCGGGTCTGGACCTCCAGGATTCCGGCGTCGTTCACGATGCCGGCCAGGGTTCCGGTCTTGTGCCACACCCGGGTTCCAGCCGGCAGCAGCCGGGGAATGCGGGTGCGGTACTTCTGTCGGGAGAGCACGCCCAGGCAGTAGGTGGTCCATTTCCTGTCCAGGATCTCGCCCTTCCACAACCGCTCCAGCAGAGCGGAGAAGTCGGAAGGTGACCCCAGGTTCTCCACGGCGGCCGCCACCGCGACGTTCTCTGCGTGGCTGTTGCGTTCGGCCGAGGCATCCTCGGCAGCCTGGAATCGGGCCAGGGAGAGCGAGGCATTCTCGGTCTCCACCTGGCGGGCGGCCTGATGGCGTTCCTCGGGGCTCATCCTGGACCAGGTGGCGGCGATCTGCCGGGGCGACATCCCGCGAAACCTGGAGCCCATCCCCAGGCTGACGAGCCAGGCTGGTCGGTTCTTCAGGTAGACCTGCGACTGGCGCAGGCCCAGGTCGGCCAGGAGGCGGTTGACGCTGGAGGTGCCGATCCTCTCGAAGACCAGGTCGGTGGCGGTGTTGTCGGACACGGTCATCATCAGCTCCACGGCGTTGCGCACCGAAATCCGGGTGCCGGTCGGCTGGTGCTGCAACGAGCCGCTGCCCAGACAACGATCCTGATTGCGAAGGACGAGGACATGATCCAGGCTCAAACCGGCCCGCCCCCCCTGAATCTGCCGCGCCAGTTCGATCATGACGGGAACCTTGAACACGCTGGCCAGGGGATGGGGATGATGGGCCTGGACTTCGACTCTCTGCCCCGAAGGGAGGTGCACGATGGAGACCCCCGCCTTCATCCCTGGAGTCCGGGCCAGCAGGGCCTCGACGCGGGCTTGAAGGGCCTGGGCGCGGGCTGGAGGCGTCTGGGCCGTGGAGGCGGCTTGAAGGGTGCTCAGCAGAGCCAGACAGAGCAGGGAGGTCAGGACCTTTCTCATGGCCTGCAGGGCCTTCGCAGGGCCCCGACCGCCTCCCTCCTGCACGGACCCGCCCGGATCGGCGGCCGAACGCCACCGTCGAAGGCGGGTTCAGGCCGGGCCGCCGGGCCTTTGAGATTGACATCCCGGCCTGGCTTGTGTTAGATCTCTTTGTCATCCGACCTGGATCCGTGGCGGGTCCTGCCCTGGACGCAGGATCGCCTGAGGGAGGTTTTTTCGTTGTACGCCGTTGTTGAGACCGGAGGCAAGCAATACCGCGTGGCCCCGGGACAAAAAGTCCGTGTGGATCGTCTCGAAGGAGAGATCGGCAGTGAGGTCCGTCTGGACCGCGTCCTTCTCCTGGTGGACGACCAGAACCAGTTGACGGCCGGGAACCCGGTGGTGGAGGGTGTCTCCGTCACCGCCCGGATCGTCGAGCAGCACCGCACCCGCAAGGTGCTGGTCTTCAAATACGCCAAGCGCAAGCGTCGCCGCGTGAAGACCGGGCACCGGCAGTACTATACCGCCCTGCATATCGGCGACATCCAGAAGTAGCCTCCGGTGATTCAGGTCGGGGTCCGGCGCGACCTTCGCGGCCGGATCCGGCATCTGTCCTGTTCGGGGCACGCCCGCTTCGACCCCGAGGGCGGAGTGGATGTCGTGTGCGCTGGAGTCTCGGCCCTTCTGGGCGCCCTGGCCATCGGCTTGACGCAGGTGGTTGGGGCGCCTGTGTCCTTGCTCGCCGGAGACGGTCGCCTGCGGGTCCGGGTGCCTGCCCGGATGCCAGAGGATCTGGCTGGTCCGGTCCAGGTCCTCCTGGAGACGACGGTCCTGGCCCTTCATGGGATCCAGGAGAACTACCAGGGTTCCCTGAAGATCCGTTGGCTCCGTCCGCGCTGAGCGTCCAAGGTCCCGACGGGGTAGGGACCGGCGCTCACGGGAGGGCCGAGTCAGTCACACTCGGGGAGGTCGCGAAGAAGATGTCGGATTACGTCGAGCAGGTGAAGGTCGACGAGATCGTCCTGGACCACGAGCCCGGATGCTGCGAGGAGCCCTTCGCTCCC
>Ga0334888_1001070_pt1 | contig 38014 bp, 27 predicted proteins | sample GraSluR1_MG_FD_207227 | JGI IMG/M metagenome (GOLD analysis project Ga0334888, IMG submission 207227) | Sludge microbial communities from methane-producing bioreactor in Wageningen University, Netherlands - Granular Sludge_3_08-R1 | ecosystem: Engineered > Bioreactor > Anaerobic > Unclassified ...
ACGCACCGCACAGGATGGTAAGCAGAAACACCCACTCGTGTCGCCTTCCGCGCCTGCTGCGCGGATCCGGCACATCTGCCAAGTGAGCCATGAGCATGGTATAGTTCGGTTGGTTCATCGAGTATTTTCCCCTTTCTTTGGCAAGTTTGGGTGATTCTACTCGATGAACCCTCATCTTGAAACAGCCCTACCTCGGATCAGATCCAATTGCGCTACAAAGGCAGATGATTGTATAATAGAATCGAACAAAGGCGATGAGGCTCGCCGCAAACCGTCTGCCCGACTGATGGCCTCTATTGAAGCGATGCTTCAATAGAGGCCTCTTGTTTTTTCCGGGAAATTCGGCCTCTGTTCTGGAAAGCGACGGATACAGATGGCGCAGCATGGACCACAGCCCCCCAGCGCAGCGCCGTTCATTCCCCCGCCCGCCGCATTCTGAAGGAGATCCAACGCTCATGGGATCGTCCCTAATGTTCACGCCAAGCATCCTCTTCGATGGCAGCCCGGCGCAGCAGGAGACCGCGGACCCGCCCGCATTCTTCGCCGATCTCAATCTCGACCAGGTGATCGACGCCCTTACCGCGCATAAGCAGGAATACAACCTAACGCCCTTCTTCTACACGCCTCTGCACGACGCCGAAACCATCCGCTATCGCCAAGAGGTGATGCAGGACATGGAAGACGCAACGCTCATGGCGCACATCGAAGCCTTCGCCGAACACATGATCGTCGTGCGCCGCTTCTTGGGCTTGGTCGAGAAACTCGACTCCATCTACCACAAGCAAGGCTGGCTCGTGGAGGCGGTCCTCGTTTATTGCAGCGCTGTGGCCGACTTGGCGCGCGCACTGGAGCAGACGGACCTGCGCTCGCGAGGTTTCCTGGCATTCCGCCGGCATGTCACATCCTACGCCGGCTCTCAGGATTTCCAGTCCTTGCACGCCGAGGCGCTGCACGTCAAAGGGGAGCTGTCCGCGATCGACTATTGCGTCATCATCCAGGAAGGCAAGTTCAGGGTCCGCCGGTACGAAGGAGAGATCGACTACAGCGTCGAAGTGGAGTACACGTTCGAGAAGTTCAAGCAAGGCGCTGTGAAGGATTACCGGCTGCGACTTTCCGAGGGGACCGGCATGAGCCACATTGAGGCCAAAATCCTCGAGTTTGTCGCCCGCCTCTTTCCCACGCAGTTCGCCCGCCTCGACCGCTTCTGCGAGCAACACAGCGCGTTCATGGATGACGCCCTCCGCCGCTTCGACCGCGAGATCCAATTCTATGTCGCCTATCTGAACTTCGCCGCCGGCCTTAAACGCAAAGGGCTGTCTTTCTGTTATCCCCGGATGAACGCAGCCAGCCGAGCGGTGCACGTAGCGGATGCCTTTGACGCAGCTTTGGCGCTCACTCTCCTCCCTACCCAGAAGCCTGTGGTCTGCAATGACTTCTCCCTCGAAGGGCCCGAGCGCATCATCGTGATTTCGGGCCCTAATCAGGGCGGCAAGACCACCTTCGCCCGCATGTTTGGCCAGGTTCACTATCTTGCCAGTCTCGGCTGCCCCGTGCCGGGCCAGGATGCGCAGCTCCCTCTGTTCGATCAGATCTACACCCACTTCGAACAGGAGGAAGATATCCGCACCCTGCGCGGTAAGCTTCAGGACGATCTGGCGCGCATTCACAACATTCTCGCCGTCGCCTCTCCCCACAGCATACTGATCCTTAATGAGCTTTTCGCTTCCACCGCTCTGAAGGACGCTGTCTTCTTGAGCAAGGAAATCATGCTCAAGGTAATGGAGCTGGATTTGTTATGCGTGTGGGTGACCTTCATCGATGAGCTGTCGGCCTTGAGCGAGAAAACTGTCAGCATGGTCAGCGCCATCGTCCCCGACAATCCGGCCGTACGTACATTCAAGATTGTCAGAAGACCTGCCGACGGCCTAGCCTATGCCCTCTCCATTGCCCACAAGCATCGCCTCACCTATCAACAGATCAAGGAGCGCATGCGCTCATGAAGGTCTTTTTGCTCTATCCCGACCACGACTTCGATTTGGAGCAGGAACTCCCGTCCAATCACGCGGACTTGACGCAAGACCTGGAATTGAACACCTTGTTCAACGCTATGGCGGGAGGGGATGACTATCTGTTCAAAGCGGCCCGCCACGTTGTCCTCTGCGGCACGAATGACTTGGAGGTGATCCGCTATCGGCAGGATATCCTCAGAGACTGTCTGAAACATCCCGATGTCATCCGCCGGATCTACCAAATTCCGATCCAAGCCATGGAGGCCAAGCGCGGCAAGTGGTTGGGCATCTTTACCAGTTTCCCCAGCGGCATCTTGACCAGTGCGCTGACGATGCTCGAGATCTATGTGGACATGCTCAAAACCCTCAAGCTGCTCGCCGATGCACATGCGGACGAATTCGAGTCGTCGGGCTTTCGGCGTTTCTTCGCCATGATCCGGCAAGAGTTGGACGACGACTATTTTGCGTTGGTGGACACCCACCTTAAAAAGCTCAGGTTCCGCGGCGGCGTCTTGGTCAGCGCCAAGCTCGGCAGGGGAAACGAAGGCACGAGTTACGTTCTGCGTGAATCCGATTTCGAAGACCGGCATTGGCTAGAGCGGGTCTTTTCGCGCCAGTCCCCCAGTTATTCCTTCACCCTCCATCCTCGAGATGACGCCGGCGCACGCGCCCTCGGCGATCTGCGCGATCGAGGCCTCAATCTGGTCGCCAATGCGGTTGCACAGTCCGCCGATCATATCGAGAGCTTCCTGCGCATGCTGCGTCAGGATTTGGCCTTTTTCGTCGGGTGTTTGAATCTGGCCGAGCATCTCGCACAGTTGGAGGAACCCATCGCCTTTCCTCAGCCCGCTCCTTGCGGCCAACGCACGCTCTCGTGCCTTGAGCTGTATGACGTAGCCCTGGCCTTGACCATGAACCGGAAGGCGGTGGGCAACGACCTCAGCGCCGACGGCAAGGACCTTGTGATCGTCACAGGCGCTAACCAGGGAGGCAAATCCACCTTTCTGCGGAGCATCGGCCTGGCCCAGTTGATGATGCAATGCGGGCTGTTCGTCCCGGCGCGATCGTTCTCGGCCAATCTATGCCGCGGCGTCTTCACCCATTATCGCCGCGAAGAAGATGCAACGATGGAAAGCGGCAAATTTGACGAAGAGCTTGGCCGCATGAGCGTCCTCATCGACGCCATCGCGCCCGACTCGTTGATCCTTTTCAACGAGTCGTTTGCCGCCACCAACGAGCGCGAAGGCTCCGAGATTGCCCGCCAGATCGTCAGCGCTCTGCTGGAAGCACGCGTCAAGGTGTTCTTCGTGACGCACATGTACGAGTTTGCTCGCGGTTTCTATGCCAAAGCGGCGCGGACTTCCCTGTTCTTACGGGCCGAAAGACTGCCCGACGGCCGACGCACTTTCCAATTGCGGCCTGGAGAACCACTGGAAACCAGCTATGGCGCAGACCTGTATCGCCAGACATTCGCAACGGACGAGGTGAAGAGCTTATCGCCGCATCTTGAGTCTCCTGCGCCGGCGGAGCAGAGTCGCAGACCCGGCGCCCTGTCGGACGCCTCCGCCTGAGAACCCTTACGCGCGCGTCTGCGACGTCTTCGATATGCGGCCCTCACGAGGCCTGGAGGTATGCCGATTCTATTCGAGCGAAGCGCCTCGCCGGAGAGCGTGTAGAAGGGAAGGCGCTTCCCGCCGCCCGCCATCGTACGTTCGCAGCTTAGGCATTTCCGGCATGGCGCGGAAGTCGGCGAGACAGCGTGCAACACCAGTTCACTGAAGATCCATTCAATCAAGCCGAAGGAGGATATCATGATCCAGGGAACGCTGGCCATCTTCATCGCCATAGCCTTTGGCGTGGCGGGCATCGCCTTTGTCATCTGGCAAGTCAGAAATGTCATGGCCGAAGACACGGGCAACGACAGGATGCGAGAGATCGCGGCTGCGATTCAGGAGGGCGCTGCCGCCTTTCTCAATCGTGAATATTCGATTCTGTCGGGCTTCGTTGTGGTTGTCGCAGCAGTCATCGCCATTTTCTTAGGCTGGCAGGCTGCTCTCTGTTTCGTGGCCGGCGCCGCCACCTCAGCCGCCGCCGGCTATTTGGGGATGTGGGTGGCGGTGCGCGCCAATGTCCGTACGACGGCGGCCGCGCAACGCAGTCTCAGTGACGGCCTGCGTGTGGCTTTTAGCAGCGGTTCCGTCATGGGCATCGCTGTGGTCAGCTTCGCTATACTGGGCCTCACCGTTCTCTACCTGGTCTTCGACGGCAACATCCAGTACATCGCCGGTTTCGGCTTCGGCGCCAGTTCGATTGCCCTCTTCGCCCGTGTGGGCGGCGGCATCTACACGAAAGCTGCCGACATAGGCGCCGACCTGGTAGGCAAGCTCGAGGAGTCGATACCGGAAGACGATCCGCGCAATCCGGCAGTCATCGCCGACAATGTAGGCGATAATGTGGGCGACGTCGCGGGGATGGGCGCTGATCTTTTCGAGAGCTACAGCGGCTCGATCATCGCAGCGGCGACGCTCGGCGCGGCCATCGCCGCTGCGGACGGCGCCTTCGCCAGCCTGATTGTCTTGCCCTTCCTCGTCGCCGGCGTGGGCATTCTGTCCGCCCTCATCGGCGTCTTTCTCGTCAAGACTCCCCCAAACGCTGCGCATCAAGACTTGTTGAGCGGCTTGCGCCGAGGAATCTGGGGAGCGTCCGGAATCGTGTTGGCGCTGAGCGCCGTGGTTGTGCCTCTGTCCGGGACCGACTTTCGCTTCTGGTTTGTCATTCTTGCCGGTCTGATCGCTGGCAACGGCATCGCCTGGTTGACCGAGTATTACACGTATGGTGAAAGATCAACGCAGGGGATCGCCCGGACCGCTGAGACCGGCGCCGCAACTCTTCTGATACAGGGCTTGTCCGTCGGCATGATGAGTACGGTCGGCTCGGTTCTGCTTGTGGCAGGCGCAATCCTGCTCGCCTTCTACTTGGGGGCGGCAGTGCGTGACATGACCACAGGGCTCTATGCGGTGGCCTTGGCAGCAGTCGGCATGTTGAGCACCTTGGGCGTGACCCTGGCGAGTGACGCCTACGGCTCCGTAGCCGACAATGCAGGGGGCATCGCCGAGATGAGCGGCTTGCCGGGCTATGTGCGCGAACGCACTGATGCATTGGACAAGCTGGGCAACACCACCGCCGCTACGGGCAAGGGCTTCGCGATCGGCTCAGCCGTGCTCACTGCACTCGCGCTCATGGCGGCCTATGTGGAGACCGTCCGTCCCAACGTAGCGGCGACGCTCTCCCTCGACTTGCTGGACGCGACCATGTTGCCCGGGATTCTCATCGGCGCTGTCCTGCCTTTCCTCTTCACGGCGCTCACCATGACCGCCGTCGGCAAGGTAGCCTATAGCATCGTCCACGAAGTGCGCCGCCAGTTCCGTGAGATTGCAGGGCTGAGGGAAGGCGCCGCCAGCCCCGACTTTCGCGCCTGTGTCGACATCAGCACCAAGGGCGCGCTGCGCGAGATGCTGCTGCCCGGCACGCTGGCCGTTGTTGCACCTTTGGCTGTTGGCTATATCCTAGGCGCTGAGGCGTTGGCCGGTATGTTGGTGGGCGCGATTGCTTCGGGCTTCACCCTGGCGGTCATGATGGTCAATGCCGGCGCCGCCTGGGACAACGCCAAGAAGTGGATCGAGAGCGGTCAACTGGGCGGCAAAGGCTCGGACGCTCACAAGGCGGCGATCGTGGGTGATACCGTTGGCGATCCCTTCAAGGACACGAGCGGGCCGTCGCTCAACATTCTCATTAAGCTCATGAGCATCGTGAGTCTGGTGTTCGCCGGTACGTTCGGCAGCGGCCCGATCTTCTAACCCATCCGATCCGGCAGCGGGCGCAAAGTGCGCCCGCTGCCGGACTTCCACGAGCGCGCCTTTGGCCTGCTCGCTTTCTGTAGAGGATGGACGCGCCAGGGGAAGTGCGCCTTATCGCACAAAGGCTTTGCGGCCGGCGTAGATCGCTGCGTCGCCCAACTCCTCTTCGATGCGCAACAACTGGTTGTATTTTTCGACGCGTTCGCCGCGGCACGGCGCGCCGGTCTTGAGATGTCCTGTGCCCAGGCCGACGGTGAGGTCGGCGATGAAGCTGTCGACGGTCTCGCCGCTGCGATGGGAGACCATGGCTCCCCAGTTGGCCTGGCCGGCCAACTGCACAGCGGCCACCGTCTCGCTCAGGGTTCCGATTTGGTTGAGCTTGATCAGAACGGCATTGGCGATGTCATCGCTGATGCCGCGGGCAATGCGCTCCACGTTGGTCACGAACAGATCGTCTCCGACCAATTCCACCCGATCGCCCAAGGTTTGGTTGAGCAGCCGCCATCCTTCCCAATCGTCCTCCGCCAACCCGTCCTCGATGACGGCGATCGGGTACTGATTAACCCATGCGGCGTAGAGGTCGATCAACTCCGGCGCGGACAACTGCCGCCCCTCGCGCCGCAATTGGTAGACGCCATCGGCATAGAAGCCGCTCGACGCCGGGTCGATGGCGATCACGATCTGTTCGCCCGGGCGGTAACCGGCCTGCTCGATGGCCTGCACAATCAGGTCCAGAGCCTCGCGGTTGGCCTGCAGCACAGGGGCAAAACCGCCCTCATCGCCCACCGCGGTGGAATAGCCCTTGGCCTTGAGCACCGCCTTGAGGGCTTGATACGTCTCGCTCCCCCAGCGCAGCGCCTCGCGGAACGAAGGCGCGCCCACCGGCGCTATCATGTACTCCTGTACGTCGGTCCCCTGCCAGTTGGCATGTACGCCGCCGTTGAGGATGTTGAACATGGGAACCGGCAGAAGCGTCGCCGCAAGGCCGCCCAGGTAGCGGTACAGCGGCAGACCTACGGCGTTCGCTGCAGCGCGTGCTACGGCGAGACTGACGCTCAAAATGGCATTGGCGCCCAACTTGCCTTTGTTGGGCGTGCCGTCCAGTTCGACCATCTTCCGGTCGACGCTCGCCTGGTCTAGAGCGTCCATCTGTTGGAGGGCCGGAGCGAGGTCCTCTACTACGTGCGCGACGGCCCTGAGCACGCCCTTGCCTGCATAGCGGTTTTTGTCGCCGTCACGCAATTCCAGCGCCTCGTGGACGCCGGTTGACGCTCCTGAAGGAGCCGCAGCGCGGCCGCGGGCGCCGCCGGCAAGAAACGCTTCGACTTCAACGGTAGGATTCCCGCGCGAATCCAGAATCTCACGGGCGACGATGCGATCAATAGCGGTGTTCATGGCCTATCTCCTCTTGTGTCATCATGGTTCGGCGGACTCGACAATCGGGACTACGCCTCGTCGCCGCCCTCTTCCTGGGGGGGCGCGGATTGCAGCAGGCCGTGCAGCACACTGGCACGGCCCAGCAGGCCCACCAGCCGGCCCTGTCCATCCACTACGGGTAGGCGCTTGATGCCGTGCTGTACCATAAGGCGCAGCGCCTCCGGCAGCGTCGAGTCGATTTGAATGGTCACGGCGGGCGTTGTCATGAGATCCGCCGCAGTCTCGTCGCCCGACGGGAGCGGCGAAGCGATGGGCTTCTGACCGCTTACGAGCGCGCGCAGGCGGTTCACGAGGCTAGGATGCTGGGCGTGCCGGCTGCGCCGGAGCAGATCGCCGTCGGTGACGATGCCGAGCACATGGCGCTGGCTGTCGACTACGACCGCCCGACGACGCCGGCTAGTCTCAAGCGCATGCAGTATTTCGTCCAGCCGGGCCTGCGGCTGGACCGTGGGAACATTGGCGTACATCAGTTCCGCCACCGACACGCCGCTGCGCGGCGTCTCCTCCGCCGGCTCCTCGCCGCGTTGATGGTATTCGACCCAGCGCAGGATATCGATCCGGCTGATCCAGCCAACCAGATGGTCCGCCTCATCCGTCACCGGAAGACGTTTTAGGCGGTGATCGGCCATCAGGTGGACGGCGGCACGGATCGGATCATTGTGTCGCACGGCAATCACGGGGCGGGTCATAATGTCGCGGGCATGCGCGCTCTGCTGCCGCAGTTCCGCCAGTTGGCGCTGCAGATAGCCGGCCGCCAAGCCGGCCTGAAGGTCCAGTCGCGCCGCCAGACCGGTGCGCTGAAGCAGGTCGCCGTCGGTAATCAGGCCCGCCAAGCGCCCATCCTCCTCGACCACAGGGATGCTGCGATAGCCGCGCTCTAACAACATGGCTACGATGTCGGTGACAGGCGTGTCAGGCCCGACCGTCAAGATCTCGGTGCGCATGATGTCGCGCACCGGCCGGCCCAGCGGGTCCGGGCCGCGGCCGGGCGCGTACTGGACCACATCCACCTCCTCCAAGATGATCAGCCCATCGTCGACCATCTTGCGGATATGGGGCAGCAGGCGTTCCACGCGCTCCGGCAGATCGACCCAGATCACCACGATAGGCAGATCCGTGGAGAGGTCCACGATCGACGCCGTATGCATGTGGCTGTGCGCCCCGAAACCGGCGATCCCCCGCAGAACCGTTGCGCCCAAGGCGCCTTCCTTGCGCAGATAATCCAGCACAGCCAAATAGAGGGGTTTGCCCTGGTAGTGGCTGTGTTCTCCGATAAAGATGGCTACGCGGTGTGCCTTGCCCTGCATTTGCATCTTCGCCCTCCCTCTCCATCTATGCGATGGAGCGTGCCAAGAAAACGCCGAGCAGTGCGCACGCTAATCCGCCCAGGTTGTTCCCCAATAGGTTTAGGAGACCTAACCAGGCGCTGTCGCTCTCCAGCAGCGTCAGACTTTCCACGCTGAAGGACGAGAAGGTCGTATAGGAGCCGAGAAAGCCAACGACCAGAAAGAGGCGCACTTCCGTGGAAATGTTCAGCCGTCCGCTAACTGCCGCGGCGAGAAACCCCAGGATAAAACTGCCCGTTAAGTTGACCCATAGCGTGCCGTATGGGAAGCCGACGCCGAGACGGCTTCCGGCCCACAAGCCGACCAGATAGCGACTATTGGCGCCGAGCACGGCGCCGGCGCCAATCCAAAGAAAACGTGCCAATATCATCTCCTCACCCGCCATTACACTGCCTCTAGTGTTCGTATGCAAAGCCTCGATTGCCGCCTGCCGCCGGACGTGCGGCCTTTGAGACGAGCCGCCTTGCGCCGTGTTGATTCCGCCTCTCGTGCCCATCAGCCGATGGTGCGCTTAACTCGCAGCAATACAGGAAGGGCGGACCACTGGACGAGCACGGAAAACACCACCAACCCGACAACAGATCGGCCATATAGCATGCCGATCAGCACACTGCCCGCGAACCAGGCCAATCCGTAGGCGGCATTGAAAAGCCCATACGCTGCGCCGCGGCGATCGGCGGGAACGATCGTTGCGACGTTGGCGCGCAAGATGGATTCCTGAGCGCCCATGCCGACGCCCCAAAGGGCCATCCCCGCCCACGCGGCGGCGGCCCCACCCAAGAAAACCAATGGAGCAAACAGCGCTGACACGGCTACAACCCCCATCAAGACAACCGCACCTAGGCGGTCGAAGAGGCGGCCAAAAACCAACGCGGCCAGCGCGTCGAACCCCATCGCCATCGCATAGAGCAAGGGGATGCGACTTTCGCTTGCCACTGAGGCTTTCTCGAAATGGTAGGCGACCAAAGGAAAGTCGGCGAAGCCTGCGGCGACCAACGCCGCCGCGAGCAGATAGAGCCAGAACGAGCGAGGCATTCCTTTGCTCTCGAGCGCGACTGGTTCCGTCTCAAAATCGCGCGGGTGGGGATAGAGCAGGCGGGCCGCCGCCAAAGCGACTAGGGCCAGCGCAGCCGGTGCGACTAGCACAGCAAAACCGGCGCGATAGTTCTGCCGTGAAGAGAGCACGCCGGCAACGATCAAGGGGCCTAAGACCGCGCCGATCTGGTCCATTGCCTCGTGCAGGCCAAAACCCCAACCGTGGCCTGTGACATGAGTCGCGTGGGAAAGCATGGCATCGCGCGCCGGCGTACGCATCGCCTTGCCGGTGCGCTCGGTAATCATGAGCGCGGCGGCTAGCGGCCAGTTGCCTGCAAGCGCCAAGAAAGGCACGGCTACCAGGTTGATCATGTACCCGACGATCGTGATGACCCAGTAGCGGCCGGTTCGATCGCTCAGATAACCGAAGATCAGGCGCAATCCGTACCCCGCCAGTTCGCCAAATCCCGCCACAATGCCGACGACGGTTGCGCTGGCGCCCAATGTCGCCAAGAAGGGGCCTGTGATGCTCCGTGCGCCTTCGTAGGTCATATCGGCGAAGAGGCTCACCACGCCCAACAATACGACGAAAGCGATGGCCGACTTGGTCGCCAACTGATGTTTAGCGCCCTCTCTATCCTGTTGCATCATGAATTCGGGTTTCCCATCATACTGACGCGCTCAAGCCTGTCAGCGCAGCGGATAGGCGCCGGTCAAGATAGCGATGCTCCGGTCGATGGCGCTGCGTTCTTGTTCGGTAATCTTCTCAGCGCGGAAGCGGTGATCGTTTTTGCGGATCAACTCATCCAATTGCGCGGCGACGGCTTCCCATGCCCGGCGATGTAATTGTACAAGCGCGGCCCGCACCGGCGTCTCTCCTTCAGACTCGAGGGCCCGCTGCAGGTGAGGCCAACACAGACCGCCGGCCGACAGCAACGGCCCATCCAGATCGCCGGTAAAATGAGTCAGCAGGGTCTCGCAGGCGAGCGCTTCCGCCTGGTCTTGCTGCACACAGGCCGGACAGGGCCGCATTGACTGAGACGGGCCGGACTCCGGCGCTGTGCGGTCGATCCTGCCGGACAGTTTATCCTGTATGCTCTGGACGAAACCGGGCGGGGAAGCAGCCGGATTCTGGTGAAGGCGGTTCACAGCCTCTCGGAGCACCGCTCGCTGGAGGATGGCGACGCCTAGGCGTTCGCCGGGAAATGTGAGCAACTCACGGCTATGACGGCCGCAGAAACCCAATGATCCGGCCAGGCGCTCACGAATGCCCGGATCATTGACCGACTCCCAGAGCAGACCGTCCAGATAGCTATGGGCCGCCTGCTCGCCGAGAGCGCAGATCGGACACCCCGGTCTGGTCAAGACGTTTTGCAACTGCTGGTAAGTTGCGCTTGTTTTCGACACCGCCTTATTCCTGTCTTGTTTTAACAAAAATGGCCTCTATACGGCCGTTTGCACGTCTGCAAGCCAGCCGTATAGAGGCCATCAGCCCGATCAGAGCCGGACAATTCGCGAGCCTCATCGCTTGGACCCCTCGGACCGGCCGAGAACGTCCTGCATGGGGTATTCACCCTCCCCCTCATTGTATGTGATAGTAAGGAAGATAGCCAAATCAAACGATCGTCCTGGGCTATTGCGTCGGGCAGGGAGATCGGCGTTCGGGGCATATAGGGCGGGCGGCCAGCGGCGCCGGTCTTGTCCGCTCAATATTGGCCAGCGGGTTCAGCGAAGAGCGTCTCTACGCGCGGGCCGGCGTCGACGGGGAAGGGGTGGGGTGAGGGCGACGCCTGTAGGGGATGGAAGGGGAACTTCTGCCAGTCGAAGACGTCAGACTCCTGCCACACAACACGCGGTAGACATACTCCGGCGGGTAGATCGCGAGGGCGATCCCCAACCCCAGCACAATGAGCGCCACGACAATCCTGCGCAACCAGCGGACCCGGCGCATACCTCGTCTCCTTGCCCTTTGAACGAGACAGATCAACATGCACGGAGCAAACTGCGTGAGGGGCCTTTGGTGTAGTATAGCTTGGATGGCGTCTCTGCGAGTGATCGGTTTAGCGCCTTGTGGAGACCATTCGTTTCCACTGCTTCCACTACAACCTTTACTTTTCTATAGGGGGGACAGGGCATATGTTTGGACAAGTTGGCCGGGCGCGAACGGCCAGGAGAGGCAGTTGCGCCGGGGAGACGCGGCGCGTGCGCATGGCGCTGGCTGCGCTGCTGGCCTGGGCCGCGATCCTGGCGGGGGGGACAGCCCCGACCGTGTTGGCGCAGGAGCCGGCGCCGGACCTCGACGCGCTGCCGGCGTATTTGGATGCGCAGATCCCGGCCTATTTGAGCGAGTTCGGCATCGCCGGCGCCGCCGCCGCAGTGGTGCAGGATGGCGAGGTCGTGCACCTGGGCGCGTACGGCATGGCGGACGCCGCGGCGCAGAGGCCGATGGATGCCGAACGTACGGTCGTGCACATCGGGTCGCTGGGCAAGACGTTTACGGCGACAGCGGTGATGCAGTTGGTCGAGCAGGGGCTGATCGACCTCGACGAGGACGTGTCCGCATACATTGACTTCGAGATCCCGCAGACCTATGCACAGCCGGTGACGATCCGCCGCCTGCTGACGCACACCTCGGGCTTCGAGGCGCGCGACATCGGCGCCATCCTCACGGAGCGGGGGGCGCTGCCCTCGACGCGCGACTATCTGCTGCGCAACCTGCCTGAACGCGTACGCCCGCCGGGAGAAGCCGCCGGCTACTCGAATTACGGGCTGGCGCTGCTCGGGTACGTAGTGGAGCGGGTATCGGGCATGCCGCTGGGCGAGTATCTGCAGACGCACATCTGCGCGCCGCTGGGCATGGAGCGGACGATCACGCAGCAGGTCCCCGCAGAGGGCGCCGCGGGCGACCTGGCGACGGGCCATGCCGGCATGCGGCCGCAGCCGGCGGAGTATATCGCCGCCTTCGGCGCAGGCCCGGTGCGCTCTACCGCGGCGGATATGGCGGCCTACATGGCGGCGAGCCTGGGCCTGGGCCGCTACGGCGACGCCGAGATCCTGCAGCCGGAGACGGCGCGCGCCATGCAGAGCGCGCAGTTCCGCGCCGACGAGCGGCTGAACGGGACCGGCTTCGGCTTCTATGAGATGAGCCGCAACGGCGAACGGATCGTGGGGCACCTGGGCAGCACGGCCTACTTTCACAGCATGATGCTGCTCTTCCCCGAGCGGCAGTTGGGCGTCTTTGTGGCGTTCAACTCGGCGGAGGCGGCAGGGGTGCTGCGTACGACGCGCTTCATGGACGACCTGATGGGGCGGTTCTTTGCACAGGCGACCGTAGGGACGACGGCGCCGGCGGACTTCGCCGGGCGCGGGGCCGAGTATGCGGGAACGTACTTCTGGAACAACCGGCACGCGCAGACGACCTATGAGAAGGCGCTGTTTCTGACCGAGGCGGTGACGATGCAGCCCACGCAGGACGGCCGGCTGCGCGTTGCCGGCGGCGGCGCCGGGCGGACGTTCACCGAGACGGCGCCGGATTACTTCGTGAGCAGCGACGGGATGGATGCGCTGCTCTTCCACCGCGACGGCCCGGGCCGGGTGACGGGGGCGTCGCAGAACAGCCGGGCGGTGTTTACGCTGGAGAAGCGCGCCTGGTACGAAGCGCCGTGGGTGACGTGGGCGGCGCTGCTGCTGTGCGGCTTGATCTTCGCGGCGGGGCTTGTGATCAACGGCGTGGGGCTGTGGCGGAGGCGGCGCGAGGCGCCGGTCGTCCGCGCGGGGCGGTGGAGCGGGGCGCTGATGGCGCTGGTCAACCTGGCGTTTGTCCCGGCGTTCGTGCTGGCGCTGGCGGCGCTGCTGCAGGGCCGGCCGGCGGGGTTGGCGCTGCGGTTGGCGTTGCTGTTGCCGGCTGCCGGGGCGCTGCTGACGCTGGCGATGGCGGCGGTCGCGGCCGTGGTCTGGGTGCGGCGTGAGGGCGCCCTCGGCACGCGGCTGCAGTTTACGACGTTGGCCGCGGCGGGCGCGGCGTATGCGCTGGCGCTGTCGGTGTGGAACCTGGGATTGTAGAGGGCGGATTGAAGATTGTGGATTGGGCGCGGGCGCGGCTTTGCGGGAGGCTAGGGGACGGACAATGCTAGCCATGAGAATGCGCAGGCGAAGGGGCTGATCCATCGCCTGCGCATCGGAAGTCGCCATGACTTTACGCCGTGGACGGCTGCACGGGTTGTGCGCTTGTGTGCAGCCGTCCGAACGGGGAGAAGCCGCTATCTGCGCAGCACGGGCAGGAATACCTTGGTCTCGGCTGCCGCCTCGATCAGGTCGGATGCCGGTTCAGATACGTTGCCGGCTGCGTCGCGATAGAGGACGAAGACGGCCGCCATGCCGTTGATCGGGGCCAGCGTCCATGAGCGCGACGGCTTGTACGGCTCCCAGCCGTCGGTGGCGCTGAAGGCCGCCACGCTGTTGCGCACCTGCATTTCGGTCGTGTCTGTGGTGGCGTTGAACTGGAGCGTCACCTGCACACTGTCGGTCTTGGCCGCGCCGTTGTTGATGGTGACGACGCCTTCGGGTTTCACCGCGTCCGGCGACAACACGACGCGCGACGGGCCGAGGATACAGCTGGCGTGCCCTTCGGCGTCATAGGCGGAGATCCAGTAGTCATAGACTACGCCTTCGGAGACGGCCGTGTCCGAATAGACGCCTGTGGCGGGTAGGTTCTCCGGGATCAGTTCGCGCGCCCCGCCAGCGGGCCGCCGCCAGGCGAGGAAGTAGCTGTGATCCGGGTTCACGTCGTAGTAGAGGACGACAGCGCCCGTGTAGATGTGTTCGTCATGCTCCTGCAGCGTAGGACTGGCCTCGAAGTACATGGGGCAAGGCGTCTGGTCAAGCGCGGCGTCCAGCGGATCGTTGCCGCTGGTCCACTCCGAGCCGTCGTTCTGACCGCCGCCGTCACTATCGCTGGAGAGGGGATCTGTGCCGATCTCGAACTCTTCCTGGTTGGACAGCCCGTCAAAGTCGGGGTCTTGATAGCGCTGGCCGCCGCGTGTGTTGTCAGGGTCCAGGCCGGTTTCGACTTCCCACCAGTCAATGAGGCCGTCTCCGTCCTTGTCCACGACGCCGCGGTTGGGGTGGTCGGCGGCATCGGGGGCGTCCGGGTTGTATTCCAGGTTGGGGTCATAGTTGGGGAAGTTGGGGTCGAAGGTGAGGCTGCGCGACTGGAGCATGTTGAACCCCACGCGCACGCGCCGCGTAAAAGCGCCGGTACGCGGCGAATTGCCGTTGGCTGTGACGACGACGTCATAGGCACCGTGACGGTGGGTGACATAAAAGATGCCGCCGTAGAACCCGTCGTTGGCGGCGCCGTCGCCATGCTTGCCGTCGTCGTAGAGGGTGACCGAGTAGAAGCCGCTCCCCGGCGTGCGCACCAGCGCGCTGACGGTCGCGCCAGAGATAGCGGCGGAGTCGGCCAGCGCGGCGAAGATGGGCATGGGCTTGCCCACAAGCCGCTGCTCGACCGGCAGGCCAAGAAAAACATCGAAGGTCAAGTCGCTTGTCACCGCAGCCTCGACCAGGATTTCGGTCGCGTATTCGATGATGGCGGCCGGTTCGACGGCGTGGGCGGCGTTCTCGAACTCATTGAGACTCAACTTCCATGCGCCTGGTTGCGGATTCGCAATTCGCCACACCATGTGGCGGGAGTCTGTCTGCGCCGGCGGCTGGGTGTAGGGCGTGCCGTCCGGCTGCTCAATCACGACATCCCGTCCCAAGACGTCTTTGTTCCACTTGACCACAAATACGGCTTGGCTGGCGGCTCCGTCCACGCGGATCGTATGCACTTTGGAGGGGACGTTGTGGTCCACCGGCCAGATATCGGCATAGACCTGGCTCTGCTTGGCCACGACCTCGGCGGCGCTGCGATAGATTTCGGCGAGGTCCGTGCTGAGGTCGAAGGCGTCTGTGGCGGCTGCCGCCAGCCCCTGTCCGGGTAGGGCGGCCACATAGTAGACGCCGCCGGTCTGCGCGGCGAGGTTTTCCATACGGGCGCGGTCGGCGTCGGGGCCCAGGGCAACGGCCAAGATGCGCGGCGCCTTCTGCGGCGGGCTGGCATTGCGGCGCGCGGCGTAGGTTTCCAGGAACTTGGCGATAGTAATGTCGCGGTTTTCGATGCCGTCGCTCAAGATCATGATGGTCCAGTCATGAGAGGCGTTGCCGCGCGCGATGAGTTGGTCCAGCCCAGCCTGCAGGCCGTCGCCGATGCTGGTGGCGCCGCCCAGGCTGATGGCGTTGATGGCGTTGAGAGCGTTGTTACGCTCGGTCTCAAATGCGCCGAGCTGCAGGTTGACGGTTGCATCGTCGTCGAAGCTGGCGACGCCGATGAGGTCTCCGGCGCGCCAGGAATCGACAAAGAGGCGGGCGGCGTCTTTGGCTGCGGGCATTTTGGCGTACTCGCCCATGCTGCCGGAGCGGTCGAGCACGACCACGCTGTCGACGTCGTTGCGCGCCTGATAGCGCACGGACGACAGTTCAGTGTCGGTCAGCCCGGCGAAGCTGACAGTCAGGTTGTACGTCCCCGCGGCTGATTGGGTAGGCGCGCGCACGAGCAGCCAGTATTGGCCCTGGACGTAGGCTGCGCTGATGCGTTGGGCCGGCGTCACTTCGGCGTTGCCGACGGTGATGGCGAAGTGGCCGGGATCGATGCCCGACACAGGCTCGCCGCCGGGTCCGGCGAAGACATCCACCTTGATCAGCAGCTTGTCGGGGGCGTCATGGCGGCCGACCGTCGCCGGTCGCGCCTGCAAGGGATCGACGATGTTGAGCGTCATCTGCGCGTTCAACGAGTAGCGGAAGTTGGCCTGCTCATTGAGGCCCACGACGATCAGGATGATGCGGTCGAAGCTGTTGTTGGAGAAGCTGCGCGTGAAGCTTTGCCCAATGCCGCGCTCCTCGCGCACGATGTCATTGTTGCGAACGGCGAGCATAACATAGGCCGCTCGTCTGTTCAGCTCCTGGCGTACGGCGAGGTTAATGATGGGCACGTTTGACGCCGGTCTGAACTCGTAGTACTTAGCCGACCAGGGTTGAATGCTGTCCAGCGTGGGAATCACGGGGGCGCCGGGGGTGACATTGTAGCTGTTTGTGAGCATCACAGGCGGATAATCGGGCGCGCCGGCATGGGTCTCGTCGAAGTAGCGGTACTTAGCCTGTACGTTCGGGCCGGGCAAGTCTTTGGCGTAGTTGGCCACGGCGAAGTCAATCCACAGGCTTTCGAAGGTGTTGCCCGGCGCGCGGCTCTGGATGATCGCATCCATGCGCGTGAAGTCAGTGGCTGCGGGGTGATCCCAGAACGCTTTAACCGAGTCCACGCCGCGCCTGACCGGGTCGTTGCCGCTGCTGGTGCGCTCGGAGAAGTACTGCCACCACAAAGCGGCGTTGTAGCAGTGCTCGGTCAGCCCGGTGGCGGCGCCGCCCGTCAGATAGCCCCAGACCCGACCCATGTAGTCGTTGGTCGGATCGTTGTCGACTTCCAGGGTAACATGGTCGGTCATGTGGGAAGCGCCGCCTTCGATGGCCCAACACTTGAACGCCTCTGACCAACGGGCGGCATGCCACATCTCATGGTAGGCGATGGACTCGGCATCGCGCGGGTCGCCGCCGAAGCTGAGCGCGTTGATGACGGCGGCGGCCTCGATCTGCCATTCGTCGGCGGTGCAGCACCAACCGAGCAGGCCGGGCCGCATGTCATAGACGATGACCTTGATATCGTTGCGGCCGAGCGGGTCCGGGAAACCGTAGTCGCGGTAGGTGCGCCAGGCGTTGACGGTCCAGTCGGCCAAGAAACCGGCGAGGCTGTCGGCGCTGCGGTCGAGGCTGCCGTTGCCGTCCGAGTCCACGGCGCGCAAGCGGTCTGCGGCTTCGCCGTTGGCGGTTGTGAAATAGACGATGACGGTTTTGGTCTGGCCGGCGTAGTTGAAGGTTCGCTTGACACACCGTTCCAGCGTGAGCGTTCCGTGCGTGCGCTGCGGTTCGCCGCAGGACGCGTTCTGGGCGCGGGCTGTGTGCGGCTGCGCCAGGAGAAAGAATAGGGCGGCGAGCAGGGGGATTACCCGCCACAACCGGCGATCAAGGCGGAGGGGGATCCAATCATCCATCCAATGAGCATTCATAGGACACTCCTTGTTCAACCACATATCGTTTCTGTGTGGACGGGTTCGCCCGAGGAGGCGGGCTGCTAGAGGGCGCCGCGGGGCGCTCATGGAGCGATAGCGGCAAAGTGTAGCAAACATCGCAGGATGCGGCCAACCGCTTTTTTCGGCCAAGGGCAGGGATGCAGAGAAAGGGTCACGAGTCAGGCGTCATTTCTGACTCGTGACGCCTGACGCCAAGCGATTGCGCGCGCCTAGCGGACGTCGTATAATCCGTATAGCGCACTCCCCTACGCAGTAGATAACATTGCAGTAGACAACATTGAGGGCAGGCGCGGCCGCAGGTTCGGTTCCCAGGACAAACCCATGGCGCGTCTCATCGTCTCTCTCCTTGGCCCATTCCAGGCGACGCTGGACGGCAAGCCGGTGACCGGTTTTGAATCCAGCAAGGTGCGCGGCTTGCTGGCCTACCTGGCCGCGGAGATGAAGCGCCCGCATGCGCGAGAGACCCTAGCCGAGCTGCTTTGGCCGGACCAGCCGGCGGGCGCGGCGCTTGGCAACCTGCGCAACGCCCTGGCGAATCTGCGCACCGCACTGCAGGACCGTTCCGCCCAGCCTCCCTTCCTTCTCATCTCCCACGACACCCTTCAACTCAACCCGCAAGCGGGCGTGTTTGTCGACCTGGACCGGTTCAACGTGCTGGCAGGCCTTGACCGGCCATGCTCGCCGGATGAATGTCGCCAGGCGGTCGAGCTCGCCCGCGGCGAGTTTCTAGAGGGCTTGAAAGTGGAGGGCAGCCCAGGCTTCGAGGAATGGGCGGCGGTGATGGGGGAGCAGGTGAACCGACGGCTGGTGCGCGTGCTGGCGCGCCGGATCCGCGGCAGCGTGGAGCACGGCGACTATGTGCACGCCGTGTCGTGGACGCGGCGGCAGCTAGCGCTGCAACCGTGGAACGAGGAAATCCACCGGCAGCTCATCTGGCTTTTGGCTGTGAGCGGTCAGCGTACGGCCGCGTTGCGCCAGGCAGAGGCGTGCCGTCACATCTTAGCGGAGGAACTCGACGTCGAGCCTGAGCAGGAAACCGAGCTTCTGGCCGAACGCATCCGCAGCGGACAAGGCGATCTCGGCGCAGTGCACGGCCAGGACGGCGAACTTCTGGTCCTGCCAGGCGAGACGCTCACGCGAAAACACAACCTGCCGGCGCTAACCGTTCCGTTCTTCGGACGGGAGAAGGAATTGGCCCAGGTTGCGGCGCTCCTCGCTAGCCCGCAATGCCGGCTGCTGACCATTGCCGGACCAGGCGGCGTGGGCAAGACGCGGCTGGCGCTGGAGGCGGCGGCGCAGCAGATCGACCGCTTCGCCGGCGGCGTGTTCGTCGTCTTTCTGGCGGCAGTGGTGCAAGGCGAGATGCTCGCAGGCGAGATTCTGCGCGCCCTGGAAGCAGCTGCGTCCGGCGCGGCCAACCCCGAACAGCGCTTGCGCGACTACCTGAGTGACAAGGAAATGCTGTTGGTGCTCGACAACTTCGAGCAGTTGGCGAGCCGCGGCCTCTACCTCGCCGATCTGCTGGCCGCGGCCCCGCGGCTGAAAATACTGGTCACCTCGCGCCAGCGTCTGCGCCTGTCGGTGGAATGGTTAGCGCCCCTGGAAGGCCTGGACTTACCCGATTTGCCTGAGCCGCCGGCGCCTAACGCAGCGCTCGCCGCGCAAGAGGCAAGCAGCCTCGAGCGCTACAGCGCCGTCGAACTGTTCGTGCATGCCGGGCGCCGGGCCAATCCGAGCTTTGCCCTGACGGACGAAAACGCGGGGGCCGTAGCCCGCATCTGCCGCCTGCTCGACGGCTTTCCCCTGGCGCTGGAGCTATCCGCCGCCTGGGTGAGGGTCTTGCCCGTGGCGGAGGTGCTGGCCGAGTTGCAGCGCAGCCCGGCCTTGCTGGAGACCACGCTGAGCGACGTGCCCGAACGCCACCGCAGCATGGAGACGGTGTTCGACCGCTCGTGGAGCCTGCTCACGCCGCGCGAGCAGGGACTCCTGCGCCGGCTTTCGGTCTTCCGCGGCGGCTTCACGCGCGCCGGCGCGCAGGAAGTGGCCGGGGCGAGCGTGGTCGACCTGGCTGCGCTGGCGGATAAGTCGTGGCTGCGCGTCTCAGCCGCCGGTCGCTACGGCATGCACGAACTTGTGCGCCAGTGTTGTGAAGAACGGCTTGAAGCGGACCACGAAGCCGCTTGCGGCGCAGTGCCGGCGGGCGTGCGCCGCCGGCACTGCGCCTACATCGCCACGATCATGCAGGTTGCGTTACAAAAGCTCAACTTCCAGAGGGACGCCTATGACGAGATCGTCCCAGAGGTTGGCAACCTGCAGGCGGCATGGCGCTACGCGGTGGAGCATCTTGACAGCGACGCGGCCAAGCAGATCGTGTTCGGCATTTGGTTCAGCGCCGATGTGCTGGGCTGGTTCACATGGGCGATCCAGACGCTCGAACTCGGCGCGGCCGTGCTGGAAGAGCAGGCCAGACAGGCGCACGCCGACGCCCGTACAGCACACCGGGCAGGGCTGGCGCTGGCTTGGATTCGGGACGCACAACGCAACCAGTACGTGCACCTCGGTCTGCCGGAGGGAATTGGGGTCAGCATCGAGAAAATGGACCGAGCCGCGCAGTTGCTGGAACCGGGTGACGCCAAAACCTTCTGGCAAATGCAAGTCGTCCAAAGACGCGGCCAGACCGCGTTTTATTGGGGCGACTACGGCGAAGCCGAGCGCCTAGAGCGGCAGGCGCAAGCCCTGTACGCAGACCCCCACATAGAGATCGATCAGTTCTACGGCACGCCCGCAGGCCTAGTATTCTTCCGCGCCGAGGTCGACTACTTCCTGGCCGTCACGCAGCTGTATCTGGGCGACTACGCGGCGGCTCGCCAACTCTTTGCCCGCAGCATAGCCCAGAACGATGAGATCGGCGAAGGCCGCTTCAAGGGTCTGCATCTCGGCAGATATGCGCAACTGGCGCTGATTACGGGCGACCTGGCTCAGGCGGAGCAACTCGCCCAAGAGGGGCTGCGACTTGTCGAGTCGTTCAATGACCGGACGAACGCGGTGCGTCTGCAAGCGGCGGCGGGCTGTGTTGCCGCCGCGACCGGCCGCACCGCCGAAGCGCGCGGCTACTTGCGGGCGTGCATAGAAACCTGCAGCCAGCTCGGCATCCTGATCTTTCACCTCGAAGCGCTGAACGCCTTGGGCCGGCTCGACCTGGCGCAAGGCGACATCGTTTCCGCACGGGCGCATTTCGAGGAAGCCCAGGCCGTGCTGCGGCAGGCGGACACGGCGCACTGTAATGCACTGCCCGGCGCCGTACTCGGCCTGGGCTGGACCGCGCTGGCGGAAGGCAACCCCGGCGAGGCGCAGGACATGTTCCGCGGCGCATTGGCCGGCAAGGGCATCGCCGCCTGGGAAACGTTGGAAGCCATCGCCGGGCTGGCGCGCATCCTGGCGCATGAAGAAGTGCGTGCGGAGGCGGTGGAACTGCTGGCCCTTGTGGCGGCGCACCGCTTCACGGCCTACGCCATGCGCCGACAGGCCGCCCGCTGGCTGGCCGAGCTGGAGCCTGGCCTGCCGCCGGACGTCTATGCAGCGCGCCTGTCCGCCGGCCGCGCCCGCGACCTAGACGCCGCGCTAAGCGGTTTGATCGTCAAGTAGTTGTCATTCTGAAGCGAGCGACAGTGAGCTGAAGAATCTCGTTGTCGACGAGGTCGTAGGGGCAACCCTTGTGGTTGCCCGCCCAACGCCCATTCGCGCCATCGTAGGGGCAACCCTCGTGGTTTCCCGCCCAACGCCCATCCGCGCCATCGTAGGAGCAACCCTCGTGGTTGCCCTGTTCCGTCATACGCCGAGGTTGTAGGGGCAACCCTTGTGGTTGCCCGCCATCCGTCATGCGGCGCGAGTCAGGCGTGGGAGGCGATCTGTTGTATCCTGTAAGCAGCGTCTAGGACGCGCAACAAATGGCTCCAGGGCCGCTGCGCCATGCGGTCTTGCCGAGCGCTCCTCTTCCTTTCACTCTCTCACAAGCAGGAGGACGTCGTGAGTACACAGCCAACCATGCAGGGTGCGAAGTTTCGCACCTTATCGAAGCGCGCGCTTTGGGCGCCTGGACTAGCCCCGGCGCTGGCCGCGCTGCTGGCCATGCTGCTGACCTTAGGCCTGGGACAGATGCAGACGGCGCAGGCCCAGGCGCAGGCCATTCTCTATGTGGACACGGACGCAACCGGCGCCACGCACGACGGCCTCTCGTGGACCACGGCCTATACGACCGTGCAGGATGCGCTGGACGTCGCCAACGCCGACAGCGGGACCGTCTACGAGATATGGGTGGCGGCGGGCGTCTACTACCCGGACGAGGGCGGCGGACGCATCGACAACGACCGCGGCCAGTCGTTCCGCATGACGCACGACAACGTGCAGATCTACGGCGGCTTCGCGGGGAGCGAAGACACGCGCGAGCAGCGCGACTGGGCGGCCAACGTCACCGTGCTCAGCGGCGACATCGACCGGAACGACATGGTGGACGCGCGCGGCGTGGTCACCAGCGCGGCGGGCATTGCCGGGGCGAACGCCTTCCATGTGCTCTATCTGGACGGCGAGACCGGCGCCAACATCACGGCGGCCACGGTGATCGACGGCTTCACGGTGACGGGCGGGAATGCCAGTGAATATAATCAGCCATCTGGCTACGGCGGCGGCCTCTACTGTGCGGGCGGCGGCGGCGGCAACGCGTGCAGCCCGACGCTGGGCAACCTGGTCTTCAGCGGCAATCATGCTCGCCACAACGGCGGCGGGATGATCAACCGGGGCCAAAACGGCGGCGTGAGCAGCCCGGCGCTGACCAATGTCACCTTCAGCGGCAACCAGGCTGAATTCGGCGGCGGGATGGTCAACTGGGGCTACGCCGGCGTGAGCAGCCCGACGCTGACCAACGTTACCTTCAGCGGTAATCGTGCCAACACAGACGGCGGCGGGATGGTCAACGCTGGCGACTACGGTATGAGCAGCCCAGTGCTGACCAACGTCACCTTCAGCGGCAACCACGCCGGCAGGGACGGCGGCGGGATGGCCAACGACGGCTACAGCGGCGTGAGCAGGCCGGTCTTGGTGAACGTGATCCTGTGGGGCAACGCAGCGACCAACGGTTCCCAGATCCTCAACGCGTACGGCGCCGCGCCTGTGCTGTCCTACAGCCTGGTGCAGGGCGGCTGCCCGACGGGTGCATCGTGTGGGGCGGGCATGCGCTATGAGGACCCGCTCTTCGTGCAGCCCATCGGCGCCATCTACGCGCCCACGACGACGGGCAACTACCGGCTACAACTCGATTCGCCGGCCATCGACGCGGGCAACACCCTCAGCGTCACCGCCGCCACCGACCTGGACGGCAACCCGCGCGTGATCAACGGCATCGTGGACATGGGCGCGTATGAGACGGCGAATGTGTTCACGCTGGACATCGGCACGGCGGGGCAGGGGACGGCGGACGTGCAACCGCAGCAGGATGACTATGTCTACGGCACGGCGGTCACGCTCACGGCGCAGGCGGACGTGGGATGGACGTTCGCGGGGTGGAGCGGAGACCTGGAGGGGACTGCCAACCCCGCCACCCTGACGATGACCGGGAACAAGGCAGTCACGGCTACGTTCGAGGCCTTCACCTACATGCTGTACACCAGCACGGTGGGCCAGGGCGCGGTACTCGCACAGCCGCAGCAGGACGTCTACGCCCACGGCACGGCGGTGACACTCACGGCGCAGGCGGCGACGGGCTGGTTGTTCCTTGGCTGGGGCGGCGCGTGCAGCGGCCTGGAGCCGGCCTGCCCGCTGACCGTCGACGGCGACAAACACGTCGCCGCCGCCTTCGTCGAGGTGAAGCCCGGCATGCACGCCCTCAAGGTGGTCAAAGGCGGCAGCGGGGCCGGCGCGGTGAGCAGCGATCCGCCCGGCATTGACTGCGGCTGGTACTGCGCCTGGCTTTACGAGCACGATTCGGTGGTGACACTCTCCGCCGCGGCGAGCCCCGGCTCCGCCTTCAACGGATGGAGCGGCGCGTGCTCCGGAGTCGGCCCGTGCAGCGTGACGCTGGACGCGGCCACAACGGTCACGGCGACGTTCGAGATCCTCACCTACACGCTGCACATCGGCACGGCGGGCCAGGGCACGGTGGAGATCGACCCGCAGCGGGACGTCTACGCCTACGGCACGGCGGTCACGCTCACGGCGCAGCCGGCCGCGGGCTGGACCTTTGCGGGCTGGAGCGGCGGCCTCTTCGCCCAAGCCGGTCTGGTCCCCAACCCCATCACCCTCACAATCGCCGAGAACACGTCGATCACCGCCACGTTCGAGGCTCTCACCTACACCCTCAGCCTGGCCGCGGACCCGCCCCAGGGCGGCACGGTGAGCGGGGCCGGCGTCTATGCGCACGGCGCACAGGCCGAGGCCGGCGCCGCGCCCGCACCGGGCTGGCTCTTCGTCGAATGGCGGGAGAACGGCGCGCGCGTCTCCGGCGATGCGCTGTACCGCTTCACCGTGACGGGCGACCGCGCGTTAACCGCGCATTTCCGCGAGACGACGGGCGAGGAGACGGGTCAGCAGCCGGCGCCGCACCGCGTGCTGCTGCCCGCGGTCATCCGCCGCGCGCCGTAGAGAGTCACGCGTAGGGGCAACCCTCGTGGTTGCCCTCCGTCCATCACGAGTCAGGCGTCATCCGTCATTTCTGACTCGTGACGCCAAACCCTTGTCATTCTGAAGCGAGCGGCAGCGAGCTGAAGAATCTTGTCGCAGGTCAGGTCGAGACCCTTCGCTACGCTCAGGGTGACAACGCGGCGCGGCGGGCAGGCGCAAGGCCTGTCCCTATGCGTCGCGCAAACCGGCGGCGTATTGAAAGACGCGTTTTCGATAGGCGAAGCGTCTTTGTTATAGAGAGGGGTCGAATTTTTCGCGTCGCCGACCGGGCGGGGCGGGCGCGAAAGGCCAATTTGCGGGATTGGACGGGCGCGCGATATACTGGCAGCTACCACAGCAACCCGTGCAGATCGCGTCCATTCAGCGACCAGGATTCGCCCTAAACAGGAGTTCCACGATGATGGAAGTAACCCCAATCCGCTATCTGTCGACTCGGGAAGTCGGGGAGATCTATGGAACATCTACCGATACGATTCGCCGCATCCTGCGCAAGAAACAGATGAAGGCAGTGCGTCTGCACTCGGGGCTTCCCTCCTACAAGATTCTACCGTCTGAAGTCCTGCGCTATGCCAAGGAGCATGAGATTCCGATTCCGGACGGCGCGCGTAAAATGTTGGAGGAATATCAGTCCACAGAGCCGAAAGGCACTTTGTAACGGCGAAGGATAGAAAGGAGACAGCCCGCCTTGGGCAGCGGGCTGTCTCTGCGGCTTGCAATACAAAAATACCGCATGCAATTACCGCGAAATCTGTTAGCTAGTACATTAGCTAGTCCGAAGCCCGTAGTCCGTTAACTAGAACGTTCTGCGTGACTTCCGTGATTTGCGGCACTTTCTACGCTTAATGTAGCAGACTCCGCGTGATATTGCAAGTCGCCTCTATCTTCTCTTCGCTTTCTATCATCAAAAGCATAGACGCAGCGCGCGCCAGCCGTTCCAGCAAGGTCCCGGCTGGGCGGCGAGATCGCCGTACAGACTGAGCGCCTCGCTTCGGCTGAAACCGGGGCGGCGGCCATGTCCCCTCCACAGCGCGTGCAACCAGCCAGGGCGTCCGGCCGGCGGTCTATGCACTCTTCGCAAGGCGAGAGAAGGGTGAAATCATGATACGAAAAGAAGCGGTGATGGCGGTGCTGGGCAGCCCGGTGGCGTATTATGCCGCGTTCGCCCAGGCGCTGGGGGGCGTGGAGGCCGGGGTGTTTGCCTCCCAGTTCTTCTACTGGCACGGCAAGGGGCATGATCCGGACGGGTGGGTGTATAAGACCCAGGCGGAGATCGAGGAAGAGACGGGGCTGACGCGGCGCAATCAGGAGACGGCGCGCAAACGGCTGCGCGAGTGCGGCGTGCTGGAGGAACGGTATACGGGCATGCCGGCCAAACTCTATTACCGGCTGAACATCGACGTGCTCTTCGAACTGATGAACCGCCGTTTCATGTCCGAGGTGTTGGGCGAAGACGTGTCGGGCGCGGACGGGGATCAGGGCGGTCCTACAGCGGAAAATCCGGCGGATCAGAGCGGATCTTCTCAGGATGCGCGAACCCGCCATCCAAGGATGCGCGAATCCGCCATCCTTGGATGTACAGATCCGCCATCCAAGGATGTACAGATCCGCCATACATGGATGCGCGAACCCGCCATACATGGATGCGCGAACCCGCCAGACATGGATGGCGGAATGCGCCACGCCAATACAAAGAATACTACAGAGACTACAACAGAGAGTACGACAGAGACTACCACAACCACAGCCACGTCTACGGACGCGCGTGCCGGCAATGGCGAGGCGGCGGAAGTTGTGGCTGTGAATGTGGCTGTTCCGGAATGGCTTGTGGAGGAGTTCGAGTATTTGCTAGGAGACGGGCGCACGGCCAACGCGGCGGATCGGGCGGCATTGGCCGAATTGGCGGTTCTGCCCGAGCACGTCATCGCCCAGGCGCTGGACGCGGCGCAGGCGTGGCTGGAGGACGAGACGAAGGGGCCGATCCACAGCCTGGCGCGCTGGCTGTTGGGCACGGCTAAACGCAAGCTGGAGGCGGAACAGGAGCGGGGCGCCTCGGCGACCACAGCGCCGCCAGGCGTGTCGCCTTACTCGCCCTATGCCGTGGAAGGCTACGCGCCGCCGCCGGCCCGCGCCGCGAGCCAAGAGCCGGGCGACGCCGGCAAGGCGAAGAAGACGGCGGGGAACGCCACGCCGGAGACGTCGCCGCACGAGGATCTGTGGAGCGATCTGTGGCGGGGCGTGCTGTTTGAACTGGAACAGAGCGTGCCGCGGCAGACGTATGACCTTTGGCTGCGCAACATGCGGCTGTTATCCTGTGAAGGTGATGCGTATGTGATTGGATTGAGCGATGCGCGCTCGAAGGAGTGGGTGGAGAACCGCTTTGCCCACATGCTGAAGCGCTTGCTGTCGAGCCGGGCGGGGCATGCAGTCAGCGTGCGTTTCGAGATGCCGCCGGCATAGGAGGGGTATGGCTTCCGCAATGGTAGTGACGATTTCGTCGAATAAGGGGGGCTGCGGCAAGACGACGACCGCGGTGCATTTGGCCGCGGGTCTGGCCAATGCCGGGCATCAGGTGCTGCTGGCGGACTTGGATAAGCAGGGGCATTGCGCCACGTTTTTGGGGCGAGACCCGGCGCCGCGGCTGTACGATCTGCTGGTGAAGGAGCGCCCGTTGGCGGAGCTGATCGTAGAGGCGCGGCCGCGGCTGCATTTGTTGGCCGGCAATTCCGAGACGCTGGTGGCGCAGGATTTTGCGCGGCTGCGCAATGCCCAGGCCGACCTGTTGGAGCGGGCGATCGTGGAGAAGGCGATCGGCTATGACTATGTGGTGTTCGATACGCCGCCGCAAGGGCTTTTGCAGGAGTGCGCCATCTACAGCGCGGATGTGTTGGTGACGCCGGCGCCGGTGGATTACCCGGGCATGGACGGCGCAGCGCAGTTCGTACTGCTGGCGCAGCATATTCAGAAGCGGGAGCGTATAGCCCCGCCGCAGTTGTTTGTGCTGCCCATGTTTGTGGACCGGCGCACGAGCGAGGCGCGCTATAACCTGGAGGCCCTGCAGGAACGTTTCGGCGACCAGGTGCTGGAGGCTGTGCCGGTGCGGACGCGCATGCGCGAGGCGATTGCCGAGGGGGAGACGATTTTCGACTATGCGCCGGGCGACGACATCGCCGCCATCTACATGGAGCTGTGCCGGACGATTGCGGCGCTGCGCAGGGATGGGGCGCATGGCGATGCGGCGCATGGGAATGGGGCGCGCACGGAAGGGAAGGACTGATGGCGAGGCCGACGCGCAGGCGCGACCCGTTTCGCGATGGGCAGACGACAACGGTGACCGTGGTGGGGCAGGCCGCGGTCGAGCTGAACTATGACTACAACCGGCTGCCGGAAGAGGAGCGGGCCGCAGTGCAGCGGGCGGCGCGCATCATCAAGCCGCTGCTGCGACGCACGGCGGAGGACATCTTTGTGATCGGCGACGAGCTGGGGCAGGTGAAGGCGCGGCTGCCGCACGGACGCTATACGGAATGGCTGGGGATGGAGCTCGGGTTGTCGGAGCGCATGGCGCAGCATTTCGTGAATGTGCGGGGACGATTGGGGCCGAAAAGCGAAAAGTTTTCGGTTTTGCCGCCGAGCACGCTCTATTTGTTGGCGGCGCCGTCTACGCCGGATGAGGCGATTGCGGAGGTTGAGGCGCAGTTGGAGCGGGAAGGCAGCGTGAGCGTGAGCGCGGTGCAGCGGGTGATCGCTGCGGCCAAGGCGCGGGCGCTAGCCGGCGAGATGATGGCCGGGGCGGCGGCGGACGGCGCTGCCGCGGGCGATGCGGCATTGTCCGCCGCGCGGCGGCTGGAGCGGGCGCTGACGGAGGCGATCCTGTTGTTGAGCGGGCAGGCGGGGCGCGATTGGGCGCTGCTGTTCGGCGACGGCGACGAGGGGGGCGAGCTGGTGCGGGTGCGGCGTGAGGCCGCGGCGCTGCGCGAGGCTGTGCGCCGGCGGACCGCGTTATCGCCCTGAGCGGCGCCTAGGGTCTGGGTGTGTGGCGGCCTGTACGGGGCCAGGAGGCGTCTTTCGGCTGCGGGCGGCATGTTTTCACCTGTGCAGGCCTGTGCGCCCGAATATGGCGTTTGAGGCCCGTCGCCTTCGCCCAGCCGACACGGCGAAAGTCCGTTTCTAGAACGGCTGCCGGCGCGTCTTTTGTCGCATGCGTTCTACCTAAATGTCGGCTACTATGTTAAGCTAAGTCAGCGCAAGCGGGTCGCAGCCGCGCGCGTGCGTAAGGCGGCAATTTGACGGGGGCCGGCATAACGCACACGACGTCAGGAAGAGTATGCGGGCGCGTTGTTTTGGGCGGCGCGCTCCGTTCGGCGGGAGCCGGCAACGCTTCATGGTTCGTTCGCATGGAATCTCTACACCATCTTCATCGGCCGAAAGCGTTGTCGCCGCCGCGGCCCAGCGCAAGGCGCGCTATTACCGGCTGCTCTACACGGAGATCAACGAGCGCATCCGCGCCGAACGTCGCGCCAGCCAGAGAAACGACCTGCTCAACGCCCTCAGCCGGGCGCACCTGCGCTTTGTGGCGCACGAGGAGATGGCGCACGTTTTGGCCGATTTGGCGCGGGCGTTGCTCGACCTGACCGGCAGCGAGATGTGCGTGATCGGGGAGATGCGCCCCGGCGCGCCCGCCGCCGGGCGGAGAGCGCCGGACGAGCAGCTACACATTTTGGCGACGGCGGTGCAGGGCATGCCGCACGACGCGACCTACCAGCAGTTGACGAGCTTGGCCTGGGAAGCAGGGTTGAACCGCCGCGCCGTGGCGCGCGTCTTCGCGCCGGGCGCGCCGGGCGTGGTGAGCTTTGTGGGGCTGCCGTTTCGCGTCGAAGATGCGGCGATCGGCGTGCTGGCGCTCGCCAACCGGCCGGAACCCTATGACGACGAGGCGATTGAACTGCTGCAACCGGCGGTCTCGACCTGTGCGCATCTGCTGACGGCGGAGCGCAATGAGCGGCGGCGCCGGCAGGCCGAGAAGGAACTGGCCGAGGAGCGGGCTTCTTTGGCGCAGCGCGTGTCGGAGCGCACGGCGCAACTGAGCGCGACCAATGCGGAGTTGGCGCACGCCTTGCGCATCAAGGAAGAGTTCCTGGCGACGATGAACCACGAACTGCGCACCCCGCTCAACACGATGTTGATCCTCGCCGAGGTGTTGCAGCAGGAGATTTTCGGCCCTCTCAACGAGAAGCAGAAGAAGAATGTGCAGGACATCGAGGAGAGCGGTCGCCATCTGTTGGCGCTGATCACCGAGATCTTGGACGTGGTGAAGATCAACGCCGGCAAGCTGGAACTGGACATTTCGACCATCCAGGTGCGCGAGCTGTGCGAGAGCAGCCTGCGCATGACCGCAGCCATGGCAGACAAGAAGCGAATCGAATTGTCGGTGAAGGTAGCGCCGGACGTGGCCGACATCGATGCGGACGACCGGCGGCTGAAGCAGATGCTGGTCAATCTGTTGAGCAACGCGGTCAAGTTTACGCCGGAGGGCGGCCAGGCGGGGATGGACGTTACGGGGGATGCCGAAACCAACACCGTCGTGTTCACCGTGTGGGATACGGGGATCGGCATTGCAGCGGAGGACATGGACAAGCTTTTCACGCCCTTCGCCCAGATCGACAGCGGGTTGAGCCGGCAATATGAAGGCAGCGGCCTCGGGCTTGCCCTGACGGCGCGGATGGCTAACCTGTGCGGCGGCAGCATCGCGGTCGAGAGCGAGGTGGACCGCGGCAGCCGCTTCATGCTCTCTCTGCCCTGGCGCCGCGAGGACGCGGCGCCGTTTGAGATCCTGTTGAAAGACCCGCGCCAGATGGCGCAGGAAGCGCAAGATGAGGCCGAGCGGCCCAACGCACAGACCCCGCATCGGGCGGACGGCCGGGAGGCGCTGGTGCTGCTGGCGGAGGATAACGAGCCTAACCTGAACGCGCTGCGCTACTTTCTGGAGCACCAGGGTTATACGCTGGAGGTGGCGCGCACCGGCCGCGAGGCGCTGGAACTGGCCCGATCCGCCCGGCCTGATATCGTGTTGATGGACATACAGATGCCCGACATGGACGGCCTGGAGGCAATCCGCAGCCTGCGCGCCGATCCGGGGTTGAACGACATTCCCATCGTTGCGGTCACGGCGCTGGTTTTGCCGGGCGACCGCGAGCGCTGTTTGGCGGCGGGCGCGGATGATTTTATCGGCAAGCCTATCAGTACGCGCGCCTTGAGCAACGCCATCGCCGGGCTTCTGCAGCCGCAGGCGATGGGCGGCGAGGCAGGCTAGGCGCATGGCGACCATCTACGCGTAACTGGACAGAGCGATGGCGACTTCTGGACGTCCGCTAGAAAGTAACCCTTTGATCGGCAAAGTTTCGCGCCGGCGGCAGGAAGCTGTGCGCGATGTTGCGCTGCATCTGGGCGCGCTCGCCGCGCTGTTGGCCGCGACGGCGCTGATCCTGTTGGGGTGGGTGAGCGACTGGGCGGTACTGCTGCTCTGCGCCGCCACGGTTGCGCTGGTTCCGCTGCTATTGCGCGCTGGCCGGCGGCGGTATGCGGCGTCTGCGGCGCAGGCGACCGAGCAACTGCACGCGGCCCGGCAATTGAACGACGATCTGTTGCTGGCGTTGGCGAGCGCGATCGACCTGCGCGAGCCGGACGCGGCAGGGCGGTCGAACAATGTGGCGCGCTATGCGGCGTTGACGGCGCAGGAGATGGGGCTGCCGGCGGAGCGGATCGAATTGGTGCGCCGCGCCGGGCTGATGCACGACATCGGCAAGCTGGCGATTCCGGAGATTATTCTCTTCAAACCGGACGGGCTGAAGGCCGAGGAGCGCAGCCTGGTCAAAGAGCATGTGACGGCGGGCGCTGATCTGCTGGGCGAATACGGCGCCTTGCAGGAGATGGCGCCGTTCGTGCGCCACCATCACGAGCGGTACGACGGCAAGGGCTATCCGGACGGGCTGCTGGGCGCGGCGATTCCGCTGGAAGCGCGCATCTTGGCGGTGGCCGATGCCGTGGAGGCGATGACTTCCGACCGCTTCTATCGCAGGAGCATGGGCGTCGGCGAGATCATCGCCGCCATCCGGGCGCGGGCCGGGTCACAACTCGACCCGGCTGTCGTGGCGGCGTTTGCGCGCGTGGCGGAGCGGGAAGGAAGCCGGATCTTCGTCCATGCGGCGCGCGATGAAACGGCGCGGGCGAGCGGCAGCGTTCCTGCCCGGCCGGCTGCGGCGCCGCGGATTCCCGTGCGGATTGGGTGGCCGCAGGTTGCATGGCCGCGGTTGGCGGCGCTGGTCGCGATGCCGGCCGCCGTGCTGGTTGTGGCGCTGTTGCTGACCGCGGCGTCGAGCAGCCTGCCCGGCGACCCGCTCTATCCGGTCAAACGAGGCGAGGAGGGCGTGAAGGCGGCTTTGGCCTACGCCTTCGGCGCGGCGGCGGATTGGCACATCAGCCAGGTCGATCGCCGGTTGCAGGAGATGCAGGCGCTGGAGGCGGCGGGACGTGCGCCGGACCCGGCCTTGGTCGCGGCGGTGCGGGCGGAGACGGAACAGGCGCTGGCCGCGGCGGAGACCTTGCCGCCGGAGCAGCGAGCGGAGACGCTGACGGCGTGGTCGCGCCAGTTGGAGGTGCAGCGCGAGACCGCGGGCGAGAGCAGCGCGCTGGCTGAGGCCGTGGCGGAGCCTTTGGCGATCGTGGAGTCGATCCTGCCGACGCTGGCTTCGGATGCGATGGAGGAGCAGGCAGCCTGGGCGCCGACGCAAGCCTTGCCGGCCGCGCCGCGTCCGGCGCCGCCCACGTCGGACATTGCCCAAGCGTCGCCCAGCGCAGCGCTGGCGCCGCGTCCGGCGACGGTGCGGGCTGTCGTTTCGCCGCCGGCCCCCGCTCCGACGCCGAGCCCGACATGGGCGTCGACTCCGGTTCCGTCCGAGCGCCTTGCGCCGGTGGTCCAGCCCACGCCGACGATCGTGTTCGGCATTGCCCAAGCGGCGCCGGCGACGATCACGCCCACGCGCACGCCGACCGTACGCCCGACGGCGACGCGCGTGGCCGCGCTGCAACCGACGCGCACGGCCACGCTTCAGCCGACGCGTACGCCGACGCGGACCCCCACGCGCACAGTCGCGCTGCAACCGACGCGCACGGCCACACTTCAGCCGGCGCGCACGCCCACGCGTACGCCGACGCGCACGCCAACGCGCACGCCGGCGGCGACCGCGACGCCGGCGCAAGCGCTCTTGCTGCCCACGGTGACGAACACGCCTGTGCGTACGCCGACGTTGACGCCGAGTGTGACGGTCACGCCGACACGCACGGCGACTTTGCCGCCGACGTCGACGCCGAGCGTGACGATTACGGCGCTGCCTACGGGGACGAACACGCCGACGCCGAGTGTGACGGTCACGGCGTTGCCGACCGCCACAAACACACCGTGGCCTACTGCCACGAACACGCCGCAACCTACGGCGACGAACACGCCGCAGCCGACCGCCACGGATACGCCGTGGCCTACCGCCACGAACACGCCGCAGCCGACTGCCACGGATACGCCGTGGCCTACCGCCACGAACACACCGTGGCCTACCGCCACGAACACGCCGCAACCTACGGCGACGAATACGCCGCAGCCGACCGCCACGGATACGCCGTGGCCCACGGCCACGAACACGCCGCAACCTACGGCGACGAATACGCCGCAGCCTACGGCGACGAACACGCCGCAACCTACAGCTACGGATACGCCGCAGCCGACCGCTACGGATACGCCGCCGCCGACTAGCGCGCTACAGGAAGCGACGGAGGTGGCGGAGCCCACGGCTACGAACACGCCGCAGCCGCCGGCCCCTAAAGCGGCGGAGAACGGAGAAGGAGCGGCAGGGGAGTAACAGCCGCCCGACTGAGTAGGCGACCGGACCGTTAAGCGGTGTGCGCCGTAAGCGGGATTTTTATCTGGAAGATACAGGCGCCTGAACGCGGGCCGCGTTCAGGCGCCTGCGCGTACGGCGTGCGTCCCCGCTTGCGCGTCTAAGCGAATCCGCTAGGACTGCGCTCAGCCCTGCAGCGTGACGCCCACAGCCGCCAGCAATCCCCCCAGGCGGACCAAGGCTCTACGCGCAAGCCGGTTGTTGGCCGCCGGTGCAGACTGGTTGGCCGTCACGGTGCGCAGCAAGCGATCTTGTTCCGCCTGGCGCAGGCGCTCTGCATGCCGATCGAGGGCGATTTGGTAGTCTTGCCAGTACACGGTTGCTCTCCTTGGTCTGCAGGCTGTGACCTGCTCTCTCCTCAACTGCTTGACACACGGCCTGTAACTATCTATAATGTTTTTGAGGGTTACATTATCGCGCAAAAACTGTAACCTGTCAATACTGTTTTGATGGTTACTTTTCGGTTTGAACCAAAAGGACGGCGGATGGCGGAGTCTGCAAGGGGAGTGGAATCCCCTGAGGTTGATCATATACATACAGCGAGCAAGGAGTTGTGTCTGGATTTCACCAACACCGTGAGCGCGCGCGGGTCCGACGCAGCGCGTGACCGCCTGAAGACCTACGCCGATCTGGCGGCGTGGGGAGAGGAGGCAGGCGCGTTGGACGGTGAGGCCGCCGCGGCGTTGTTGCAGGAAGCCGCAATGGACGCGGCGAGTGCGGAGCGCGTGCTAGAGCGCGCCGTGGCGTTGCGGGAAGCGTTGTATCGCATCTTTGTCGCGCAGGCGGAGGGGCTGACGCCGTCTGCGTGCGATGTAGACCGTCTCAATGCGGAACTGAAGCAGGCCGCGGCGCGGCGCCGTCTGGAAGCGGGGCCGGCGCAGTATGTGTGGGACTGGGAACCGGGCGGACGGGCGTTGGATCAGGCCCTATGGCGTGTGGCGGCGTCAGCGGCGGACCTGCTCACGTCGGGTGAATTGGACCGGGTGCGCCGGTGCGCGGGCGACGAGTGCGGCTGGCTGTTCATCGACCGCAGCAAGAACCGCAGCCGGCGCTGGTGCGACATGAAAGAGTGCGGCAACGTGGCAAAGGTGCGCCGCTATCGGCGCCGTCAAAAGGTGGAGCAGAGTTAGCGCCGCGGCGCGCTTGTCTATGTGCAGTCGTTGGAAAAGCTCTGTTCGACGCGAGGCGCAGAACGGGAACTTTTTGGGCGTTTCTGTCGCCGTCCTGTTGCGAAGGGCGTCAAGGGCGGACTATGCCGCCCTTGGTGTTGGACGATTGAACTCGTCGCGATCAATGGCCGCTGGTAAGGCGCAGGCCGGCGATGCCTCCGATCAGCATAATAAGCGAGACTAGCTTCAGGGTATCGCGCGGCTCTCCCAGCCAGAGCATGCCGATGATGGCGGTTCCCGCTGCGCCGATGCCGGTCCACACGGCGTAGGCTGTTCCGACCGGCAGGGACTTGAGTGAATACGCCAGCAGGTACATGCTGGCGGCCGCGCTGATCAAGAAGCCGGCGGTAGGCGCCGGCCTGGTGAAGCCTGCGGACTGCTTGAGCAACAGCGCCCAGGCTATTTCGAGAAGTCCTGCCAGAAAAAGCGTGACCCAGGCCATTCTATGATCTCCTTCGGCTATGGGGTCGTCCACGAATCACATAGTCTGCGCTGGATCGTCCCAACGGAGGCCGTCTTGGCCTATAGCCAGACGCCGGCCTTTGAACGAGGTTTCTCTCGGCTGAAGAACCGCCCCTTGGGCTTGCGTCCCCTCTACCTAGTGTAAACTATCAGTCCGATTGTCGTTTATGAAATCCCTGAATGCTGACAAACTGAATCGATTGGTCCTGACCTGCTTGAACTGTCCAAGTGACCGTCGTTACACGAGTAATGCGGTGGATTTCAATCCCTTCTTCGCTGGTAACCACCTTAACAAGGACATGCTGACCAGAGGAATCATTCGGAAGACGATAGGAAGCCAGATCTTCGGCAGAGGCCGGCGTCACTGAAATCCAGACGTTTTCGCCCAACTGGGTACTCTTGGTAACTTGCCCGAATGTTTCAATGAAATAGTCTCCGAGACTGCCATCCGGCATCAAAAAATACCCCTCTTTTCCAGTGAATTTCACCGGAGGGGCATCGCTGCCATCGAATACCATCTCGCTAGTAGTGAGAACATATGCCTGTTCATCGTCCATCTGGGGGTTCTCAGCCTTGATAGTATCTGTCCAAGAGGCTAGCTCGACCACCTTGCTCTCTTCGTCAATTCCAAAGAGGGTCCACGACCCGACATAGGTTCCCTCCAAGTCGCGAACTGCCTTGGGAACGACTTGAGAAGAACCATTGTTATTGCCTGTGACCGTCTCGATAGGTTGAATTTGGCCTGAAGCAGCAGGATCAATCGCCTGAATGGGCTGGCATGCTGACAGGAGTAGAGACACCAGCAGTATCATGATACCGAAAATGGTTCGGTTCAAGTTCCTCACTTCGCCACCTCCTTCTATAGTTGAATCTTCCGATAAGTCAAGGCCAACGACGTAAGAGATGGACGTGAGAGATAAACCGAGCAGGCAGAAAACGACGTGAATTTAGGACGACCGAATGCCGTTGTTTATCCCTTGTTGCACTAAGAACCTATCCGTAAATTGCCATGTTGAAGAGAATGTGAGCACAGGCGAACTGAAGAAGGGCCAGCCAGTTGGCGGCTGATTTGGCCCAACGGGTACGGATGGCCCGGCGTTTGCTAAGCCAACCGATGGTGCGTTCAACGACCCACCTACGAGCCGGGTAGCGCAGTTCGCCTGGAATCGGACACTCTTCAATCACGGGTTCATTGCGACGACGACGATGTTTGATGTGTGCGACATAGTGAGCTTGTGCAACCGCTTCGTGAACGTCGTCGTAGTCATAACCTTTATCGGCGCAGAAGCGCTGCTCTACCGCTGCTGGGTCTGGACGGTCAACGACAATAGAGACGATGAGATCATCCGCAGACCATTTGTCGTGTTCGTTGGCGCCGGTCACATGCAGGGCCAACGGTGCGCCTCGTTCATCGACCAGCAGATGGAGCTTGCTGCCCTGTTTGCCCCGGTCTGTGGGATTGCGTCCCGAGGCGTCATCCGCCAGAGGTGCAGGCACCATTTTGCTGTCAACCGATTGCCATTCCCAACCGATTGCTTGGCGCTCGGCATAGTATTCCGCCAGTCGGCGCAGAATGGCATTGAAGACGCCGGATTTCTGCCAGGTTTGGAAGCGCTCGTGGAGCACGCTGCTGCACACGCCAAACCAGGTCACATGAATGGCTTTCCACTGGCAGCCGGTCCAAAGATGGTACCAGATGCCATTCCATACGGCTCGCACATCCGCCGGTGGTCGACCCGGTCCCGTACGCACTGGCACAGCCGGCAAACAGGGCTCGATGAGCGCCCATAGATCATCTGGTACTCGGAAGTAGTCAACGTTCTTCGGCTTTGTGTTATCCTGTTTGTCCATGACGCACCTCGCTGTTTGATGGTTGTTTGGGCAAACACCACTATGCAGCTTGGTGCGTCATTTTGTCACGTCCTCAGATAGACGTTTTTGATTTTCCGGATAGGTTCTAAATACAAGGCGGCGGAACCAATCGCTTGCCGATCAGCGTTGCACGAGACGGATCAGCGACCAGCTTCGGGCACGGCCTCCCTCTTGTGCCGCATAACATGTCCCAGATGATTAACGCGTCGACCTTCTGCCGGCGATGGATGATCTCCGCGCTCAGGCGGGTGTGGATTCCCGACCAAGCGTTATGCGCCGGGTCGGATCCGGGATTCTGGCACAGGGACCAGATCACGAATTCGTCTGCGCTGTTTGGGCGCTCGTAGATATTCGTATTGTTCCCGTCGAGACAGCCCTTTGTCTCGATGACGCAAAGGCGCCCATCAACTGCTCTGACCTCGTAGTCATGCCGTTCGCCGGCGCCGCTAAAGCGCCACTCGCGGATCCGCCCTGTCGCCTGCAGATAATCGAGCGCATCATCGACGAAGCGTCTCTTTTCCGCCATTGCGGCGGCTTGACTGCCGCGCAGCTTTTCGATGGCGCTCCGGAAGAGCCCTGAATCCCAAAACTCCTGATCGGAAAGGCCGTGCTCGCCGATGTTTGGAGCGGCGTTGCGCAGCGCTTCGGCATAGTCCTCAATGGACTGCTTGGTCGATTCTAGAAGTCCGCAAGCGATAATTGACTGGCGCGCCATTCCTGAGATGCCTTATCCGCTTTTGTGTTCTGCCCACGAACGAGTTCGCGCAAGATGTGCCGTTCGATCCAAGCAATGACCGGCACGACGACGGCGTCGCCCATAAGGTGATATGCCTCGTTATAGCGGGCCGGCAACAGATACGTGTCACTTAGGCCCATGAGCCGCGCCGCCTCGCGCGGGGATAGCAGGCGCGAGCGAACGCTATCGCCTTCCACAACCAGAATGATCTGCCGGGATGAGCCGCCGGCAGGAGTGCGCAGACAGCCCGAAATGCCGTCGAAGCGAACCTCCGCCCGCTGGACGCTCTTG
>Ga0334888_1001073_pt1 | contig 37987 bp, 40 predicted proteins | sample GraSluR1_MG_FD_207227 | JGI IMG/M metagenome (GOLD analysis project Ga0334888, IMG submission 207227) | Sludge microbial communities from methane-producing bioreactor in Wageningen University, Netherlands - Granular Sludge_3_08-R1 | ecosystem: Engineered > Bioreactor > Anaerobic > Unclassified ...
CTGATTCTTTATTACCTCTTAAAAAGAATATAAAAATAATCAAAAGAGCAAAAATTCCAATTGAAATAAGCTTATGGCTAAGAACCTTTTGTACAATCTTTTGAATAAAATCCATAATATTAATATTTTTAAATATAACACAAAAGAGTTAAAACTGCAATAAAAAAGCCATTAATATATATATTAATGGCTTTAAATAATAATTACTCTTTTTCTATTAAATACATGAAAATTAAAAACAAAAATGATGATCCTATAAGAAACTGCCACAGAGAAGTAGCCATTTTTCACCTCCTTAAAAAAAAGAATTCATCAAAATCATAGAAATTACCTTTATCATTAATTACAACTGTTACTCCTTCAGGTAATCTTACTACTACAAAATTCTTATTTCTTATCGACTCATAGCCTTCAAATCCAATAAGAATTTCTCTTAATTTGATCTCCTTGTCTTCTCTTCCTAAATCAGAAAATTGTTTAGAAACAAATCTTTTTATATTTTTCAATACTTCTCTTTCTTTTACTTTTTCTTTTAATGTATTCATTTTAGACCCTCCTTTCTTTACATATTTTCAATATTTCCTTCCTTGTTTATTCCAAAAAATCCTTTACTATCTTCTCTATAAATTACTAGGATATCAGTTGCTTCACCTTTTAATTTTCCTGCAATTCTTTGTTCATAGCTATCAATGATTCTCTTTTTTTCTTCTTCTGTACTATCAGAATAATTTATCTGCACAAAATTCTCTAAAACTTTTTTCTCAAAACTCATTTTTCTTCTCCTTTTATAATTTACTAATATTACGACTTCCTGGCTTAATTGCAGGAATTCCTTTTTTACACAAAGGGCAATCTTCTGGATCATAAACATCCATTTTGATTGTTAATAATTTTTCATACTTAAATCCAAAATCAATTGTGCCTCCACTTCGATCAATCAAAGCACCAATACCAACTACTTTTCCTTGTCTTTCTTTTACAATATCAACCACCTCTCTAACCGAAGAACCTGTAGTTGTTACATCTTCTACTACTAAAACCTTCTCATCTTTTCTAATTTGAAAGCTTCTTCTTAAAGTCATTTTACCATTCTCTCTTTCAGTAAAGATAGCTCTGACCCAAGAACCTAAAGCTAAAGCCATTACATGAGCCATTATAATACCACCAATTGCTGGACCTACGATTACTTCAATTCGATCATCCTTAAACCTTTTGCCTAATTCATTACATAAATTTTGAATAAATCCAGGGTATTGCATCACCTGAGCACATTGAATATAAGCATTACTGTGAACACCAGAAGTTAACTTAAAATGTCCTTTTAAAATAGCTCCGGCTTCTTCAAATTTCTCCATAACTTCTTTTTCTCGAACCATCATTATCTTTTCCTCCTTATTATAAAATTTTCAAACTACAATCAATGTCTGTATTTTATTAAACAATACCACTAATAACTTTCTTAGTCAATATTAAAATGCCTGATTAACAGGCATTTTAATTAAATAAATAATATATTTTTATCGTTTAGACCATTGAGCAGCTTTTCTTGCTTTTTTCAAACCATATTTCTTTCTTTCAACTACTCGAGAATCTCTAGTTAAGAAACCTTTTTTTCTAAGAATTGATTTAAATTTTTCTTCATCAATCTTAACTAAACAACGGCTTATTCCTAATCTTATAGCTTCTGCTTGACCAAATAATCCTCCTCCTTTTGCTTTTACTGAAATGAAAAAATTATTTTCTAAACCAGTTGATTTTAAAGGACTAAATATCATTTGACGATGTCTTTCTAAAGGAAAATACTGTTCCATTGTTTTTTCATTTATAATAAAGCCTGGCTTATCTTTAAAAAGCCTAACTCGAGCAACAGCTTCTTTCCTTCTACCAACAGCCTCAATATATTTTTTTCCTTTATTTGTTGGTGTATTTTTCCCTTCTTCTTTAACTGGTGTTGTTTTTTTAATCTTTTTTTCTACCATAAATTAAGTTTAGAATTATTTTTATAAACGAATATCTAATCTTTTCATTCTTTTGCCACGTAGTTTATTCTTTGGCAACATTCCTTGAATAGCCATTTGAAGAACTTTTTTAGGATCTTTTTCCCACATTTTTTCCAAACTAGTTTCTTTTAAATGACCAAGATAACCTGTGTGCTTATAATAAATCTTTGTTTTTGACTTAGTTTCTCTAAACGCATTTATTTTACTAAAATTCTCTACTACTACAAATGTTTCTCCTGCTTTATAAGGAACATATTCTGGCTTATGCTTATCTTGAAGTAAAACAGCAATTCTTGAAGCTATTCTTCCTAAAGATTGGCCTTCGGCGTTTATAGTAACAATATTTTTATTCTGTTTTTCCATTGTTCTTTAATTTATTTTCTTTATTTTCTGTATTTTCTTTTTGCTCTGTTTCTTTTTTATCAATATTTGTTTTCAAAGATTTTTCAACAAATTCTAAAATTACTATTAACGAAGCATCTCTAATTTTTCTTTCTGCAGTCCTAATGATTCTCGTATAACCTCCTTTTCTTTTTATATATAAAGGAGCAATTTCATAATATAATTTGTTTGCTGCTTTTTCTGGAAGTTTCTTTTTTAAATCTCTTAAAGAAGCTAAATTTTGCTTTTTTGCAACTGTTATTAATTTCTCTACCACAATCTTTGTTTCTTTAGCTTTTTCTAAGGTTGTTTTGATTCTTTCTCTCAATATTAAATTAGCAGCTAAGCTTTTAAGCAAGGCTTTTCTTTGATCTTTTTTTCGATGAAATTTTCTTCCCTTTTTTAGATGTTTCATTTTAAAGTATACTCCAGTCCTTTAATAATCTGCTTAACTTCTTCTAAAGATTTTTCCCCTAATCCTTCAAGCTCTGATAAAGTCTCTTCTCGATATCTTAAAAGACCAGCCAATGTTTTAATTCCATTATTAAGTAAAGCTTTCTTTGTTCGTTGGCTCAAATCCAACTCTTCTATTAGAATATCTTTTGGTTCTTTTTTCTGTTTTTTTGAAGAACTCTTCTTTTCTTCTTTAGGCAATTGCTTTGATTCTTCTGGAAGAAATTTTTCTTCTATCATCTTAAAATGATCTTTTAAAATAACAGCTGCTTGATTTAAAGATTCCTCTGGTGAAATAGAACCATCTGTTTCTATATCAATAACTAAACGATTATAATTAGTTTTTTCTCCAACCCTCATGTCTTCTACTTGAAAATTAACTCTTTGAACTGGTGAAAAAATAGCATCAACAGCAATAGTACCAATAGGTATTTTTTCTTCTTTTCTTTCTTCTACTTGAGAATACCCTAGGCCTTTTTCAATTGTTACTTCTAAATCTAATTTTCCTTTCTTACTAGTAATATTTGCTATCACTAATTCAGGATTCATTATTTCAACCATAGTATTAGGCTCAAAATCTTTAGCTGTTATTTCTTTTTCTCCTTCTACTTTTAATTTTAATACTTGAGCTTCACCACTATGAAGCTTTGCTCTTAATTGTTTTAAATTAAGCATTATATCCAAAACACTCTCTTGAATGTTTTCAATTGTTGAAAATTCATGATGAACTCCTTTAATTTTAAAAGAAGTGATTGCAGCTCCTTCTATAGAAGAAAGCAAAACACGCCTTAAAGCATTTCCAATTGTTAATCCATAGCCAGGATATAATCCTTCTATAGCAAATTTTCCATAATTTGCTTTCTTTTCAATGTTTATTATTGATAAAGGTAAATGAAACATATTAATAAATTAATAAATATTTTAAATTTAAATTTTAATTATCTGCTATAAAACTCTACAATCGAAGTAAAATCAAATGGTAATAGCAATTCTTGTAAATCTGGATCTGCAATAATTTTACCTTCCATTTTTTTCTCATCAACTTGAAGATGTTTTGGCGGATTGTATTTTTTCATTGATTCTTTTAATGCCTTAAAAGGCTCTTTGCCCATACTCTGAGGCCTAATAGTAACAATATCTCCTCTTTTGAGAATCGTAGAGGGTATATCATGCCTTCTTCCATTAAGAAAAAAGTGACCATGACTGACCAAATGGCGAGCACTTGTTCTTGAAGGAGCAAATCCTAAACGAAAAACAGTATTATCAAATCGATTTTCTAATAATTGAGCAAAAGCATCTGGAGTAGCTGTTTCTTTTTTAAGAGCTAATTTAAAATATCTTCTAAATTGTTGTTCTCTTATTCCATAAGTTAACTTAACTTTTTGTTTTTCAATTAACTGCTTACCATAAGCAGTTGGAGCTTTCCTTCTTTTCTGTTTACCAGAAATAGCAAAACCTCTTCTTATCAAAGCACATTTTGGAGTAAAACATCTTTCTCCTTTTAAAAACAATTTTTCTCCAACTGCCCTACATTTTTTACATTTATCATCTAACATGCCAATTTGATTAAAAATTTATTTTTATACTCTTCTTGGTTTTTTAGGTCTAGGACCATTATGAGGAACTGGGGTTACGTCTTTAATCATTATTATATCTAATCCTTGATTAGCAAAAGAACGAATAGCCATATCTCGACCGCCACCAATACCTTTTAAATAAACCTCTACGGTTTTCAATCCAGTTTTTTTAATTTTTTCCATTAAAACACCCACTACTTTTGAAGCAGCAAAAGGAGTAGCTTTTTTAGGTCCTCTAAAGCCTAAAGATCCAGCTGAAGACCAAGCAAGAGCATTCCCTTTCAAATCAGTAATGAGAATAACTGTATTATTATAAGAGGCATTAATATAAATTCTGCCTTTCTCTATTATTTTTTTAACTGAGGCTTTTGATTTTGCAGAAGTAAGTTTTTCTTCTGTCTTACCACTGTCTTCACCTGTTTTGGTAATAACTCTCTTTTTTCCCATAAGGATATAAATTTATTATGTTGGACTTGATGCTTTTCTCTTACCTGAACCCACAGTTCTTCTTACATTACCCCTTGTTGTCCGTGAGTTTCTTTTTGTTCTTTGTCCTTTTGTCGGCAATCTTTTAATATGTCGTGTTCCTCGATAACTACTTATATTTATTAATCTTTTTATATTAACTCTTACTTCTCTTTTTAAATCACCTTCTGTTTTAATTTCTTTCTTTTCAAGAAGTTCTTTAATTGTATTAAATTCTGTTGAAGTTAAATCTTTTGCTTTTTTTACAAAGTCAATTCCCGCTTCTTCTAAAAGCTCTTCTGATAAAGATTGCCCTATTCCATAGATATAAGTAAGGGCAATATTAATATTTTTATTGTCTGGAATATTAATTCCTAAAAAACGAACCATAAAACTATTATTTAAATACTTTAACCCTGTCTTTGTTTATGCTTAGGGTTAATACAAATTACGTATAAACGACCTTTTCTTCTCACGATCTTACAATTCCTACAAATTTTTTTTACTGAAGCTCTAACTTTCATAATATTTCATAATAAGGGTGGCTTTGCCTTAAAGACAAAACCCTTTATAGCCGATAAACAATGCGACCGCGAGTAGAATCATAAGGCGACATTTCAACAACAACCTTGTCGCCAGGAAGAACTTTAATAAAATGAAGACGAAGCTTGCCAGCTAAATGAGCTAAAACCTCTTCCCCTCCTTCGTTCAAGCGGACGCGAAACATAGTATTTCGTAAAGACTCGACAATAACTCCTTCCTTACGAATCGCTTCTTTTTTCTGTGCCATAAAGTGTTATTAGTTTATCAAAATAACGTATTTTAGTCAATATTTTCTTGTTCTTGCTCAAAATTAGCATCAATTAAAATATTAGTTTTTTGCAAAGAATTAGGAACTTTTTTAATCCAAAAAGGCCAAAACTTTATTTTTACTTCTTCAATTCCAGGATTGTTTCCAAAAATCTCATCCAATTCTCCTTGATTTTTTCCAATAACTGATCCTTTTATTTCCTCTAAATCAAGTTGGTGACATAAAAATTGATTAGCCCTAGCAGTCACCTTAAGAGACCCCTTATCAAAATCCGTTTCTAAATCAGAATATTCTATTTCTAAGTCTTTACAAAAATTATAATTTTCATCTCTATCTTCTTCTAAAACTCCTTGAATATATCTAATAATATTATTTTCATCAAAAGCAATAACTTTTACCGTCACTTCTGCTTCAACAGTAAATTTATCAACATAATCCCCTATTTCTGCATCACTGCTTAACTTGCTAATTTTAACACCACTTTTTGCCCCTGATAAAATTGTCAATCCTGGGGGAATTTTATTTTCTAAATCTTGGTCTATTGATTTTATTATTTTATCTAAAATAACATCTTCTGCGTTTTTAATATCTCCTGAAGAAACAACTGGAACTGAACCTAGGCTACCTCCAGTCATTGAATTTTTAGAAACTCCATAAAAACCATCAAATTCTGGCATCCCTTCAAACCCAGGAATAGTAAACTTACATTCAGGTAAATTGCAAGCTTCTATATTATAATCTGGACCAGATTGATCAGCTGTAACCCTCACATCAATTGTTGAAGGCACTAATTTCCCGTTCTCAGTAGTTGCTCCAGGGATAACAGTCCTTGAATCTAAACGAAATATTTTATTATCAGGCGTTTCAAAACGAGTTGTTGCCACTAAAATCTGTGGAGCAGTAGAATAATTATTATAAATTGTAATTATACCCTTTGCTTTTTGTTCATCTTTTCCTTGACCAGTACTTGTAAATTCTTCTGTTTCTGTAGAATTAAAAGAAAATAGATTTCCAGGAATTATAGCCTTTGCAGTATCGATTGAAGAGACATTAGAATCAATTAAAACTTCTTTTGTAAAAGGAATTTCCATCTTTCGACTAGTAATCATAATTTCTGCTCGAGCCAATCCTATGAAACCAAGGTAATATAAAAGCGCCATGACAACTGGAATCATAAAATAGAAAAATATTCTTTGTCCTTTTTTCTTTTTCTCTTGAATTGGAGAATCAATTATCCTCGCTTCTTCTGATTGCTTTTCTTCTCTTAATTTTTTTATCTCTTCTTGTATTTCTGGACTTGTTTCCATCTGCGTAATCGTAATTGATTCTTCTTGCATTTCTAAACTTATCTGAGATTCTTCTTCTTGAGTTTCTGGCTCTTCAATTTCTTCAGGCGCTTCTGAAAAAAGACTAGGCTTCAATTCATGAGGCGGAAAAATATCTTTAACTTTTTTTCTTTTTTTAGGAGAGTTTTCCATTATATTTTTAAAATTTAATTTAGTATATCATAAATAAGCAAAAAATGACAAGACATTTTTATTTTAAAACAGCTTTAACTCTTCTAATGCCTGCACCTGATGATTCTTCTTTTGTGATTTTAAAATGACCAAGCTCACCAGTTGATTTTGAATGAGGGCCTCCACAAATTTCTTTTGAAACAAAATTATTTTTTTCTCCAATAGTATAAACTTTAACTTTTTCACCATACCTTGATTCAAAAACCCCAGTAGCTCCTTGTTTTTTTGCTTCTTCTAAAGACATCTCTTCAAAAGCAACAGGCAAATCATTCCTAATTGCCTCATTAACAATCTCTTCTATTTTTTTAATTTCTTCTTCTGTGAGTTTATTAGAATGAGAAAAATCAAAACGTAATCGTTCAGCTGTAATATTAGATCCTTTTTGCTCTACATGCTCCCCTAATACTTTTCTTAAAGCAGCTAATAAAAGATGGCAAGCAGTATGAAGCTTTTTAGTTTGTTCAGAAGCATCAGCTAAACCGCCTTTAAATTTACCAGCTGCAGCAGTTCGAGAAATTTCTTGATGTTTTTTTACTTCTTCCTGGAATGATTTTAATAAAATTTCTTCTACATCTTTTGGCATCAGAATTCCGTTATATTGAATCCTTTTTTTATTTATCTCTTCAATGCTTAATTCCACAGGAAAACCATAAGTTTGATAAAGATCAAATAAATTCTCTGCCCCTAAACAAAATTCCTTAAGATTGCCTTTGTAATTATCAAATAATTTTTCCATTTCTTTTAACCCTTTTTCTAAAGTTTTACCAAATTTAATCTCTTCTTTTTCTAAATTATCCATTATAAACTTAGTATTATTAAACAATTCGGGATAAACTGATTCATAATCATCAATAATCGTTTGAGATATACTTTGAATCCACAATTCTTTTTTAATACCTAATTGTCGGCCATAACGAATAGCTCTTCTAATTAAACGACGAACAATATATCCTTGATCAACATTAGAAGGCGCTATTCCTTTATTATCACCCATTATAAAAGTAGCTGCTCTCAAATGATCAGCAATCACTTCAAAAGGAGACATATTATCTATATATTTAAGCCCTGACAATTCTTCAATTTTCTTAATGATATTAATAAATAAATCAGTTTCAAAAACATTATCTTTACTTTGTAAAACCATAGAAATTCTCTCTAAACCGCCTCCAAAATCTACATTCTTTTGAGGCAAAGGATCAAACCCTCTTTCTGAACGAATAAATTCTATAAAAACACTGTTACCAATTTCTATAAAACGCCCACACTCACAATTAATATGACAAAGTTGATTTTTATATTTAGAATTTTCATGTCGTTTTAAATCTTCTCCTAAATCATAGAAAACTTCACTATCTGGTCCACCAATTTCTCCAATCGGCATCTTAGTAGGAATCCCTGAACGCGACCACCAATTTTTAGTTTCATCATAATAAAAAATACGACCATTCTGCATTCCATTTTTTTCAGCAAAATCAACATCATCAGCGTCAATATTGTTTTTCTTAAAAATATCTTTCCAAATATTAACTGATTCTAAATCCTTTTCAATACCAATTTCTTTATTTCCCCTAAAAACAGAAACATAAATTCTTTGAGGATCTAATTGTATTTCTTTAACTAAAAACTCAAAAAGCCAATTTAATTGTTCTTTTTTAAAATAATCACCTAAAGACCAATTCCCCATCATCTCAAAAAAAGTAGTATGACGATTATCTCCTACTTCTTCAATATCTTCAGCCCTAAATGATTTCTGAACATCAACTAGTCTTTTGCCTTGAGGATGAGGTTCTCCCATTAAATACGACACCAAAGGCTGCATTCCTGAACCAGTAAATAAAGTTGTTGAATCATTTTCTGGAATTAAAGAAGCTGAGGGAATGATTTTATGCCCTCTTCTTTCAAAAAATTCCAAAAACTTTTTTCTTAATTCTTTAGAGCCCATAATTATATATTAAACATATTTTAATATCCCTCTTCCTTTAAAACTTCTCTTGTTGCTTCTCGATCATCAAAAGGGATTGTTTTTACACCATAATCCATTATCTTTTCATTGCCTCTACCTAAAACAATAATTAAATCATCTTTATTAGCTAATTTAATTGCTTTTCGAATTGCTTCTTTTCTATTAGAAATAGCTAGATATTTATCTTTTGAAATATTTTTTTTCTTAACAAAATTCAAAAAATCATCAATACTTGGTTGTGGGGATAATTCTTGAGGATCATCTTCAGTAATAATTGTTAAATCAAAAAAATCAGTTGCAATTGCAGCTAATTTTTCTCTTTCTTCTACTGGACTCTCTCCAAAATTTCCATAAACAACTATCTTTTTTCTTGTCTTTAAAATTTTAATAAAATCTATTATACCATAAAATGCAGCTGGCGTATTAGCTTTATCAATAATAACAGAAAAAGACTGCCCTTCTTTTATATATTCCAGTCTCCCAGGAATCTTTTTTACTTCTTCTAGGCCTTTCTTAATTTTCTCTGAGGTAAAAGAGAATTGCTCAACAGCACCAATCGCAGCCAAGGCATTAAAAACATTAAAAACACCTGGTAAAGGCAAATTAACAGAAAAAGAATCATTATTGCGATAAATAATAACTTTATTTTTCTCTTTAGTAATTTCTTCTATCTTAAGACATAAATCAGAACTTTCATCTTGCCCAAAATTAATAATCCTAGCTTTAGTTTTATTTGCAAATAAATCAAAGTATTCACTTTCTTTTGGTAAAACAGCAATAGCTGTTTTCTTTAATTGTTGAAATAATTTTAATTTCGAATAAACATATTGCTCCATATTTCCATGAATAGCCAAATGATGATTATAAGAAATATTTGTCAAAACAGCTGATGAAAAATTAAGACCATAAACTCGTTCATACATTAAACCAAAAGAAGAAACCTCCATCACTATCACTTTTAATCCCTTTGCCTTCATTTTTTTTAACAGGAAACAAAGAAAAAATGGATCAGGTGTTGTTGCTGGAGTATGCGCTTTTGGATAAATCACTTCATCACCAATATAAAAGCCAGCTGTACTGATTAAACCTGTTTTTATACCATTTCTTTCTAAAATACTCTTTATCATAAAACAAGTTGTTGTCTTACCAGTAGTTCCAGTAACTCCTATAATAATCAATCCTCGGCTAGGAAAACCAAATCTTAAATTAGCTAAAAAAGCAATTAACTTTCTGAGCAAAGAATTTCTTTTTATTTTCTCCAAAAAACTCATAAAAAATAATATTCAATCATTACTTTAAAAACTCTTTTAATCTCTTAGAATGAGCATGATCTTTAAGCTTTTCTAATGTTTTCGCCTCTATCTGCCTTATTCTCTCTCTCGTAACTCCAAAAGCTTTTCCCACCTCTTCTAAAGTATGCGTCATTTCATCATTCAAACCAAACCTCATTTTAATTATCTCTCTTTCACGTTCAGATAATTCTTGCATAATTTTTTCTAATTCATTTTTCAAGAGCTCTCGAGTAGCATGATTATCTGGAGTAATTGTTTTTGTATCTGAAATAAAATCAGCTAATTCGCTCCCCCCATCTTCATCCCCTAAGGGCTGATTTAAAGATGAAGTACTCTGAGAAATTTGCATTAAATAAAGGATTTCCTCAACATCTTTTTCCATTTCAGAAGCTATTTCCTCTGGCAAAGGATCTCTACCCAAAGCTTGAGCTAATGACCTTCTTGTTTTTAAGTATTTAGTAATAGTTTCTACCATATGAACTGGAATTCTAATTGTTCGGCCCTGATCTGCTAAAGCACGTGTAATTGCCTGCCTAATCCACCAAGTAGCATAGGTAGAAAACTTAAATCCTTTTTTGTAATTAAACTTATTAACTGCTTTTGAAAGACCAATATTTCCTTCTTGAATTAAATCTAATAAATTCAAATTACTACTTCTGCCAATATATCTTTTGGCTATAGAAACTACTAAACGCAAATTAGCTTCTATCATTTGTTGCCTTGCTTGTTCGTCTCCTTCGCTTACTTTCTTAGCTAAAGCCCTTTCTTCTTCTGGGTTTAAAAGAGAAACCTTCCCTATCTCTCTTAAATAAGACTGAACAGCTCCAGACAAAACAGAAGGGCCAGATATTTTTAAAGCATCTTTTAGCTCTTTATCTGATATTTCTTTTTCTGGAATTAATAAATCTCCACTTTCCATTACTTCAATATTAGCCTCAGCTAAAGAATCATAAAGTTTTTCTAAAAACTCAATATCTTCTTCTATTCTAGGAAAATATTTTAAGATTTCATCTTGAGTAATAAAGCCCCTTGATTTTCCTCTATCTATCAACATCTTTACACCATCTGATACTTTTTTATCCTTAAATTCTTTTTTAATCTTTGGAACTATTTTCTTTTCTTTCTTTCCTTTCTTTACTTTCTTACCTTTCTGTAATTTCTTTTTTGAAAATTTGGTACTAACTTTTTTTTGAACCTTTGTTTTAGGCTTAACTTTTTTAATTTTTTTTACGCTCTTTGCCTTCAATGTGTTTTTAGTTTTTTTAATATTCTTTTTCTTTATTGGTTTTTTTTGTTTTTTCATTTTTTAAATATTAATTTTTTAATAGTCGTCGACCAAATTTTAATTTAATAATTGTTTTGACAATTGACTAAATTTTCTCATCAATTCTTCTAACAATTTTTTATTATTTTCTTTTTCTGCTATCTGAATTTCTTTTTCTATCTCCGTTAATTTATTTTTTATTGATTCTCTTTTTAATTCTTTTAATTCTTTTAGCAACTCTTCTTCAAGAGAAACTTGGAATTTTTCCACTATCTCTGTTTCATAATCAGCTCTTAAAGCTAGTTGATTCATTTTCTCAACTATATTTTCTGACAAACTTAATCTTCTAAGATTTTCTCCGCTTAATTCTTTTGGACTAGAAATGTTTTTAATTATTTTAAAAATTTCTTGATAACTTTGAGGAAAATATTCTTCATAATCCAATGTTTCTTTTTTAAGCGCTGGGGATTTTATTAAAAAAGAAATAATTCTTTCTGCTATTCCTTCTATTCGCGGTTGAAGCTGGGTAGTCGGAAATTGATACAAAGACTCATCTTTGTCTGAAATCTCTGTTGGCAAACCTTCTTTTGAAAGCTTATTTAATTCATCTCCTAAAGCCTGCTCAGAAATATTTAGAAAACGAGAAAGTTTATTAAGCCAGAATGATCTATCTAAGGCATTGGTTAATTTTTTAATCTTTGGAAGAAAATATGAAGCAATTAATTTTTTCCCTTCAATACTATTTTGATCCCCTATCTTTTGAGCTCTTTCAAAATAAAAATCCATTATTGGCTCAATTTGATTCATTAATTTACTTTTTTCTTTCTTCTCTTTGCTTAAAAGATAATCAGCTAAATCTTTTCCTTCTTCTAATCGAAGAATCTTTATATTAAATTCTTTAGCTAAAGCCAATTCAATAGTTCTTTCTGCTGCTCTCTCACCTGCTTCATCCATATCAAACCCTAAAATTAATGTACTATTATATCTTTTAAGAATTTTAAGTTGATAAGGAGTTAAAGCTGTTCCAGAAGTGGCAATTGTATTTTTAATTCCTTCTTGCCAAGCTGCCAAAAAATCCATCTGGCCTTCTACTAATAAGGTCTCTTCTTGAGAATGTAAATAAGGCTTGCTTCTAGAAAGCCCATAAAGAATAGTACTTTTATCAAAAATCAAAGTTTGCGGACTATTAACATATTTACCTATTCTTTCAATATCCTTAATAGTTTTTAATGATTGTTTCCCTTGAAAAACTCTACCTGTAAAACCTACTGTTTGCTGAGAAGAATTATCTATTGGAAACATAATTCGAGCCCGAAAACGATCATAAATATCTTTTTCTTGTATTTCATAATTTACCTTCTGAGGTTTATTATTAATGACTATTGGCTCTTTTTTAGAAATAGCTAATCCAGCAGCCACTATTTCTTCTGGTTTAAATCCTTTTTTAATTAAAAAACCACTAAGAGCCTGCCAATCATCTAAAGCCCAACCAAGGCAAAATTCTTTTATTGTTTCGTCTTTTAATCCTCTCTGATGCAAATATTCAACCACTTCTTTGTTTTGATACAAATTTTTTTCAAAAAAACTAGCTGCTTCCTTATTAATATCAATCAATCTTTGTTTTTGAGAACGAGCTTGAGAACTTTCATAAGATAATTTTATTCCTGCTTTCTTGGCTAACATTTCTAAAGCTTCTTTAAATTCAATATTTTCAATCTTCATTACAAAAGTAAAAATATCTCCTCCTAAATTACATCCGAAACAATGCCAAATTTGACGCGTTGGAGAAACAAGAAAAGAAGGAGTTTTCTCTTTATGAAAAGGACAAAGAGCTTTATAATTAGCTCCTACTTTTTGTAATTTCAAATACTGGCCAATAACTTCAACAATATCCAACTTGTTTTTAATTTCTTCTGAAGGGGACAACATATTATAAAAATTGAGTTCTTAAATTAATGCAAAAATTTTAGGAAGAAAAATTATCGCTCCGAATATTAAAGCTGTTAAACAAGCAATAAAAACTGAGCCCGCAATTATATCTTTAATTTGTTTAATTTTTGGAGACTTATTCGGCTCTATAAAATCTAAAGTTGTTTCCATTACTGTATTAAGCATTTCTAAGCTAAGAATAAAACCAATTACAATAATCAGAAGCAACCATTCAAAATATGATATTTTCAGCCAAAAACCAAAACCCAAGCTTCCAACAGCTAAAAGAATCATTAAGAAAAAATTTTGTTGGGAAATACCGTATTTTATTCCTTCAAAGGCATTAAAAACACTCCAAATTAATCTTTTTAAATAAATTTTCATAGGTCAACAATAAATGAATGTTCTGTGTTTATTAGTTATAAGAAAACTTAAGCTTATTCTTCTCATTATGACTTTCTATTGCTAATTGTACAAGACTATCCAATAATTTAGAATATTTTATTCCAGAAACCTCCCATAATTTAGGATACATGCTAATCTGAGTAAATCCTGGAATTGTATTCACTTCATTTACTATTAATTGATTGTTTGGCTTTAAGAAAAAATCTACTCGCGCCATTCCTTTTAATCCTAAAGCTTTAAAAGTCTGAATACTTAATTTTTGAATCTGAGTAATTAATTTTTTATTTAAAGGAGCTGGTACTAATAATCTTGCTTCGTTTTCATCTAAATACTTAGCTTTATAAGAATAAAAATCAACAGATTTAATTTCGCCAGGTAAAGAAGCTTTTGGTCTATTATTTCCTAAAACCGAACATTCAATTTCTCTTCCTTTGATAAATTTCTCAATCATAATTTTAGAATCATATTGAAAAGCCTCTTCTGTTGCTTTTTTAATTTCCTTTTCAGAAAAAACCTTGAAAACACCAACTGAAGAACCTAAAGACACTGGTTTGATAAATAAAGGAAAATGAAATTGCTTTATTGCTGTTTTAATTTTTTCCTGTTTTTCCTTTAAAGAATCTACTTTTTTTATAACAACAAATTTTGTTATTGGAATTTTTTCTATTATTAACAACTTCTTTGTTATTTCCTTATCCATCCCAATAGCTGAACCAATTACATCAGCGCCTACATAAGGAACATTCAAAAGCTCTAAGAATCCTTGCAAACAACCATCTTCACCATAAGTTCCATGAATTAAAGGAAAGAAAATATTTATCTTTGTTAATATCCTTTTTTTCTTTAAACTTAAAACCTGACTACCATTTTTAGATTTTAATAGAACAACTTCTTCTAAACGAGGTTTTAATTTCCATAAAAGGCCCTTGGTATTAACTAAATCATTAAAATTACGGCCATAAAACCAATTACCTTTTTTATCAATTGCTAAAATTACTACCTGATATTTTTTCTTATCTAAATTATTATAAACATAAAAAGCTGAGCGTAAAGAAACTTCATGCTCACCACTTTTCCCTCCACAAACAACAGCTATTGTTTTTTTCATTGTTTAATTATCTTTATTAAATATATTCTGAATTATATTTTTAATTTCATTTTGTTTAGGCTGTGCTTTAGATCTAGGTGATTTTATTGATCCAGATGTTGAATTTCTATTTTGCGTTCTTTTTATTTCTCGAAAACAATCCTCACAATAAACAGGTCTTGAAGGATTGGGCTTAAAAGGAACAATAATTCTTTTACCGCACTGAGAACAAGTTGCCTCCCATCCTTCTTTAATTCCAGGTTTTTCACTCCTTGACCCAGCTTCTTTACTAAGAGAAAAATCCAAAAGTTCCCAATGAGCAATATTTCTCTCTACTTCTTGTCGAGGAGCAGAATATTGATTTCGAGAATATTCTACTATTTCCTGCACATAAGATTTTTGGGGCAAACTTGCTGGTGGAATATTCATTGCTGAAAAACTTTTAGATAATACTCCGTCAATCATTAATTTAATATAAAAATTATAATTTGGAAGATTTATTAAGTCTTCTTTAACAAATTCAGGAGCAAAATATTTTTCTAAAAATTCTGCATCTTCAGGTCCTAACCTAAAAGAAACTAAACTACCAATATTACCAAAAATTGAGTCTTTAACTTTTTCATTAAGTTGAGCTATATATTGATGAGCTAAAGCTAAATTTAAACGATATTTTCTAGCTTCAGCAAAAATATTAGCAAAGGATTCAGTAGAAAAATTCTGAAATTCATCTACATACAAATAAAAATCTTTTCTTTTTTCTTCTGGAATTTCAATCCTTTCCATAGCTGCTAATTGTATTTTTGTAATCAGAAGAGCACCTAAAAGAGTAGAATTATCTTCACCAACCATTCCTTTAGATAAATTAGCTAAAAGAATCTTTCCTTCATCCATGCTCTCCCTAATATCAATCTTTGGTTCTTTTTGGCCGATAATATTCCTAATCAAAGGATTGGAAATAAACTGACCTACTTTGTTTTGAATAGGAGCAATTGCCTCTGTGGCAAAACGAGTATTATAACGAGCAAATTCTCTTTTCCAAAAAGATCTTACTATTGGATCAGTCACTTTCTTCATTACTGCTTGACGAAAATCTTCATCAGCAAGCAAACGATTAATGCTTAATAAAGTTGAATCTGGATATTCTAATAAAGCTAATAAAGCATTGTTTAAGATATATTCCATTCTTGCTGACCAAACATCAGGCCAAATTTTCTTAAAAACTCCCATTAATCCAGCCACTACTAAATGACGATGCTCTAATGGAACATTTTCAATAACATTAAAAGCGATTGGCCATTCAACATCACCAGGATTAAAATAGATTACATCTTTTATTCTTTTTTCTGGAATAAAATACAAAAGACGATTAACTAACTCTCCATGAGGGTCAATCACTCCAAGTCCTTTACCATTATTAATATCCTGAATGATCATATTTTCCATCATCGTTGTCTTCCCAACTCCACTTTTTCCAACAAAATACATATGCCGACGTCGATCGTCAGGCTTAATTCCAAACCTTTGATATTCATCTCTAAAGTTTGTTATTCCGATATAGTTTATATCTTCCATAAAATTAAATTTTTTATCCTGTTGGTAATCCTATTGGCGGTTCCCCTTTCTTACTTAAAACCCTAGTTAAAGTGGGAGTTTTCATTTGCAATGCAGGAAAATGATAAATTGTTGCCAATTCTTCTGAAGTTAAAATCATTGATTTTTTTTCTTGTTTTCTTTTAGAAGCTGCCTGATACAAATTCCTTTTTTTTAAGAAGATTCTTCTTGTTTTAAATAATTTTGCCTTACTTGCTGTTGTAACTTCTTTATTAACCTTAAAAGCATTTAAACTTTTAGAATTAAATTGTTTTAAAAAAGCCATAAAACCAATTGCCTTTGATTCATTAAAAATGTCCTGTGGAGCAACATAAAGAACTCTAATTCCTGTTTTAAAAGATAACTGATTTATCTTTTTCTCAATAGCATTGATTATTTCTTTTTTCCCTAAAGAAACTTCTTTTGGAGAATCTTCCTTTTTTTCTCCTTCTCCAGGCCAAACTGGAGCTACTGCTATTGCCACCACAAGGTTTTTAAAAAAAGCTGCTATCCATTCTGGCCAAGTAACTGATTTTTTCTCTTTACCTAATAGTTTATCAATTTCTTTTTTCCCTTCTTCTGCTAATTTCTTTTCTTCATCTTCAGACAAAGGTTTGAGAAAAATTTGAAAGATACACCATTCTGATCTTTCAAGGGTACCAAAAGTTTCTGCTAAACTAGCCATGGGATCAATCCTTCTTTCTTCTTTTTTTTCTTCAAAGTAAGAATAAGTTTTAATAGGATAACAATTTGGTTTATTAAAAATAATTTCTGTTCCCCATAAATTGAGCTCTTTGTTTGGCAAGTTAGGAGAAACGCTTGAAAAATAATCATCAATTTCCTTTATCTCTATTTCTGGATACTGAGAATAAAATTGAGAAATTACTAAATTTTTATACTCTTTAGGAGCCCGAATAATAAAATGTATTTCTCGATTAATACCAACAATTTCTAAACAAATACATCCTTTTTCAATAACATTCAAACTATTAAATACTTGCTCCATTGCTTTTGGAGTTTGTAAAATCTCACGATTAATCTTTGCTTCTAAAACTACCCAATCTTTCACATCTTTCTTTTCTTGTTTTATTTTCTTTTGATGTTCTTTCCTTAAATTAATATAAAATCGCCCTAAAATAATCAGGGCAATAAGCCACCAGAATTCACGAAAAATTCCTAGGAAAAAAAATAAAACTTCTCTTAAAAAGTAAGGCATTAAACCTCAAGTATTTTATACGATTTCACTAAAGTATAACACTTATTTGGCAATTTCTTAAAATATTCCTTATTATGGAGATTAAGAACAATCGTATTGTCTTTAGCCATTCTTCGTTTTTTTACTTCTTTAATAATGTCTTCTTGTTTTAAAGGCTTACCTGCTTCTTTTAAAACATCTTGGATAACATCAATAATTTTACCTGGCTTATACCCTCTTTCCTTAAGAGCATAAATACCTCTACCAATCAAAACAAACCTTGAATCTCTAATTAATTCATTGTGCACTGTTTGAACACAAACTTTTTTCTGCCAAGAATGAGAAGATAAATGAGGATAAACCGGAGATTTATTTATTTCATTTAATAATTTTGTGATCTTAGAAAAATGCAATGGTTCTTCTGAATGCTTCATTACTAAATATGCTCTATCTCGAGCTCCTGAAGGATCAATCTCTGCCCAATTAAACAAACCATATTCTCCAAATGGATTCATTCCTATTTTTTTTGATACTCGGAAATAAGCTTCTAGTTCTTCTTGATTCATGCTAGAAGAGATATTTTTTTTAGCCCAAGACAATACTTCATTTAATAAGCAAGCTTTCTTTTTTTCTTTTAAATATTTTTCTAATGCTTTAATATTTTTATTAATCTTGTCTTTAGAAATTTCTGTAAAATGCCAAAAACTATAATTTAATCCATCTTCTTCTTCTCTTTTAAAACTAGAATCAAGTGTTAATAAAAATTTAATTGCTGAAAGATTTTTTTCTCCTTTATTAAAATCTTTATCTATTTTTTTAAGAAGCTCTTCTTCTTCTTCTAATCCCCCGCTTTTTTTTAAAAGTGATTTGCTTGTATTAATAAAACCGCCAATTATTTCTGAAAGCGGCTGTTTTTTAATAGTTTTTAAAGATGTTTCTATAATTTGCCTTACTCTTTCCCGAGTAATTTTATAATCCTGACCTACTGCTTCTAGAGTTTTAGGCTTGTCATCATCTATACCAAATCTTTTTCTCAGAATACTTTGTGTTCGGGAAGGAAGAATATCAATAATTTGTAAAGATAATTGTTGAGGATTTTTTTGATTTAAAGATTCTTTGTTCATATTTATTAATTAAAGCAAAATTTAGCTTAAAAGTCAACCCTATTTGACCTATTTTTGCCTCTTTTTAGTCCTTTTTTATAGACCATTCATATAACAAAGGAGCAGCAAGGAAAACAGAAGAATAAGTCCCAATAATAACACCACTAATCATAGCAATAACCAATATTTTTATAGAAAGAGGCCCAAAAAGACAAAGCATCAATAAAGGAAAAATAGTAGTTAAAGAGGTATTTAAAGACCTAACTAGAGTTTGCTGAATACTTGAATTAACAATATTTTCTAAGCTATCTTTTATCTTTAACTTAAAATTCTCTCTAATCCTATCAAAAACAACAATAGTATCATGAACAGAATAACCAGACACCACTAACAAAGCTACCAAAAAATCAGAATTTACTTCCCAACCTTGAAATTTTCCTAAAACTACAAACAATCCTATTATAAAAATTGCATCATGTATTAAAACCAAAACTGCTAAAACCCCATATCGATAAGAAGGAACCCTTAATGAAGAATGGCGAAAAGCGTACCAAAGATACGTTAAAATTCCTAAAAATACTAAAATAATCGCCCAAATAGATTTTGTTTTTAATTCTTGGCCAATAGAAGGTCCAATAGATTCAAATCTTTTTTCTTCAATAGAAGGAATTATTTCTTTTAATCCTCCTAATAATTCAACGTGTTTTTCTTCTGAAATATTTGAAAAACGTAAAATTAAACTATTTTCACTTGTTGTTTGAATATTTACTTGACCTAAATCACTTTCTCCCAAATAATTATTAATTTTTTCATTTGATTGACTTATATCTTCTGCCATTGATAATTCCCAAAGAGAACCACCAGTAAAATCTATTCCAAAATTAAACCCCCAAACTAAAAGACTTAGCAAAGAAGCTAAAATCATTATTCCTGAAAAGCCGTAAAAAAATTTTCTCTTTTTAATAAAATCCATTATTAATTTCTATTTATTATTAATGCTTGTAAAAATATTCTTGTAATATAGATGGCGGTTAATAATCCTGCCCCCACTCCTATTGCCAAGGTAAGAGCAAATCCTCTAATCATACTTGAAGTGAAATAATAAAGAATGATAGCTGAAATGATTGTGGCAATATTAGAATCACGAATAGCTGGCCATGATCTTTGAAACCCATCTTCCATTGAAATCTTCATTGGTTTATTTTTTCTCATTTCTTCCTTAGCATATTCAAAAATTAAAACATTAGCATCAACTGCCATACCAACAGAAAGAATAAAACCTGTTACCCCTGCTAAAGTAAGAGTTATTGGAATAAGTTTGAAAATACTCAAGACTAAAATGACATAAATAATTAAAGAAATTGAAGCTAACAAGCCTGGGAAACGATAAAAGATAGTCATAAATAAAATAACTAAAAGAAAACCAAATAAAGCAGCTTGGCTAATTTTTTCAATTGATTCTTCTCCTAAAATAGCACCAACAGACTGCTGAGAGATTAAATTAATCGGCACTGGCAAAGCTCCTTGATTTAATCTTGCTACTAATTCTCTAGCTTCAGCTAAGGTAAATTGCCCTGAAATCTGAGCAATACCTGAAGGAATTTCTTCACGCACCACTGGAATACTAATTGGATGATTATCAAGATAAATAGCTAATGGATTACCAACATTATTCTTAGTTAATTCAGCAAAAATCTTTGATCCTTCATCATTAAATTTCAAATTAATTACTGGCAAAGAAGTCGTTTGATCAAAATCTATATCTGCCCTTTCTAAATATTTTCCAGTTAAAGCAGTTGCTTTAAAATATGGATCAACATTTTCTGATTCTTCATCTTCTAATATTGCTTCTGTTTCTTCTTCTGAACGAATTTCTTTAAATTCTAAATATGGAGTTTCCCCTATCATCTTTATCGCTTCTTGAATATCTTTAACACCAGCTAATTCAACTGTTAAACGCCATCTCTCTCCACTTTTATTCACTGTCACCCGTGGCTCTCTCACTCCTGAATAATTAATCCTTCTTTCAATGACATCCCTTAAACCAGTCATGGCTGAAGAATAATCAGCTGGATCAATATTGCTTAAATCAGCCTCATAAATTAAAAGAGTACCTCCAGAAATATCTAACCCAAAATTAAATCCTTTATAAAAAAAATCAGGTAGTTTTATTCCTCTGGCTGTTATTCCCTGAGGATAAATAAAAACTCCCATCAATACGGTCGCAATAAAAATACCAAAAATAATTAATATTCTTTTATAATTCATCTTGATTATCCTATCAAAAAATCTTATTTAAAACAACTATTAATCTCCATTTATTTCTTTTTTAATATTTTTTATCTTTTCATCAATAAGCTTTTCTGAATTTTTGATTGCTTTCTTTAATTTTTCATCAATTTCTTTCTCTCTTTCTGATAGAAGATCATTACCATCAAGCTTGGCTATCTCTTTAATCACCTCCTTTCTTAAATTATCAAAAGCCTGCCTTATACAACATTTCTTCTGCTTCAGTTGTTTCTTTTTTTAATTAATCCTTCAATATTCTAAATATATTTAACTTAATTAACTAAGACTAAAATTAACTAACTCCTTTTGTATTGTTTTATTATTAACTTCAAACCCTTTCAGATAATCAATTTCTTCTTCATAATCAATATCTTTAAAATAAGCTAATTGTTCCCTAAAGAGTTTTTCATTGAATTCGTTACCAAAGATTTCTTTTCCCTTTCTGGATATTTCACTCACAGAAAAATAGTCTTTTATAATAAAATATAGGTCAACATAATCTTTCCACTTTGCTCTCCTGCCCAAGGTGTAAGCTTTCATTGCTGCCAGCGTTAATAAGTCCGGCATTCTCAATCTTTTTTCAAAATGCTCTGAAAATTCAATTTTAAATGGATAATGAAAAAAAGTTAGCTGCACATTATTCACAAAAAAAGTGAACTGATCTATTTCGTCTTTATATACTTTGTTGATATTCTATCCATTTTCTATTATCGTCTTTCTAATTTTGTTGTTATCAAATTCTTCAGCCGAAAACAAATCAAAATCAATCGACCGCCTATGGCCAATCTGTAAAGCAATAGCGGTTCCGTCAACTAGACCGAAATCTTTAATAAATTTCTCTACCAGTGGCAATAATTTAATTTGTTGATCAGTTAATATTTCTTTATGCATACTTATTAAAGTAAAGAGTAAAAAAATGTTTTGTCTTACTGGCATAATTCTGTCTTCCTATTTTAGATGGCTTTGATTTTTTTTGAAAATTTCAGCGGTTTTTTTATACCCAAAATTTTTATCATTTCCTGAACATCATCCCAATCACCATAATTTAAAACATATTCCACAATTGATTCTTCGGAAAGTTTATTTAAATCCTTTACATACCATACCAAGTACGGTCTTTTTTTAATAAATTGGTGAATAGTCATTATATTATTCTCACTAAAAAAGATTGCTGTTTATGAAATATTATTAAAATTATACCATAATTTACAAAACCGCTAAATACCCAGTGGTTTTTAATCAACTCTATCTATACTAATCTTGCTTTTAAAAATATTAATGGTTTCTTACTAAAATAAATAAGAGATATTCAATACCCAAGCGAAAATAATTAAAAAGACAACAAAACCTCTTGTTTTTTTATACAAATCCATTTGCATGATAGATATTTCGAATGGATTCTCCCTTTTTAATTAATGTTCAAATCCCTATCTTCTTTAGAAACAAAATCCCTGCTTAAACTGTTCATATCTCTATTATTTATTTTAATATAGTTTAATATTAAAATTGCTAATTTTTTTACATATCGACCTAAGACCCCACTGTTAATATAGCTAAATAAAAAAACAAGCACAAGTAAATTGTGCTTGTAAAATTTAAAAATTTTGAAGTGCCCTCAGCGCGACTCGAACGCGCAACCTTCTCCTTAAAAGGGAGCTGCTCTACCAATTGAGCTACGAGGGCAATACTTATTCTTGTTTTTTATCTTGTATTTTACAAATCCTATCTTCAACTTTCTTTTCAATCGGTAAAACAACAATATTAATAAAAACAACTAAAAAAGCAGTGAGAATAGCCAGCCAATACAACCCTAACCCTACTGTTGCTCCAATCGCTGCTGTCACCCACATCATGGCTGCTGTTGTTAAATTTCTAACCACTCCTTCTTGAGTTCTAAAAATAATTATTCCTGCACCTAAAAATCCAATCCCCACAATAATCTGACCTAAAGTTCTTGAAGGATCTAAGCTTGAAATTCCTAAATATTGATTAAAACTTAATTGAGAAATGATTATAAAAAGAGCTGAACCTAAACTAATCATTGAAAATGTTCTTGTTCCTGCCTCTTTTCTCGCCCACTCTCTTTCTATTCCAATCAAAGCTCCAAGGGCTGTTGCCAATAATAAACTTTTAAAACTTAAAAGTAAAACACTTGACGAAATATCCATTAGATAATACTATAGCATTAGAAAAAATAAAAATCAAATAAAAAATATTATGATCTCAACAACAGATTTTGAAAAAGGTATGGTCCTTAAAATTAATAATGAACCCTGGCAAATTATTAATTTTGAATTCTATAAACCAGGTAAAGGAGGAGCAGTAATGAGAACTCAATTAAAAAATTTCCAAACTGGAAAAACTTTAGAAAAAACATTCCGTTCTGGAGACAGGTTTGAAGAAATTGAAATTGATTATCAAGAAGCTCTCTATCTATATGCTGATAGAAAATCAGCAGTTTTTCAATTAAAAAAGACTCAAGAAAGAATTAGCTTTGATTTAGAAAAAGTACAAGATTTAATTAAATTTATTAAAGAAAAAACAGAAATCTCCATAATTTTTCTTGATGAAAAACCTATTTCTATTAAAATTCCTATTAAAATAGAATTATTAGTCACTGAAGCCCCAGAAGCAACAAAAGGCAATACTGTCAGCGGAGCTATTAAAACTGTTACTTTAGAAAATGGATTAAAAATAAATACTCCACTTTTTATAAAAGAAGGAGATAGAATAATTATTAACACTGAAACTGGTCAATACGTTGAAAGAGCTAAATAAAATTATTTAACAGTTACGCTCTTTGCTAAATTACGAGGTTTGTCAGGATCAATACCTTTTTCAAGGGCAATGTAATAACTTAAAAGCTGAACTGGAAGAACATTCATTAAAAGAGAAAAAATTTCCGAAACTTCTGGTACTGTAACAAAAAAATCAAAATCTTTTTTCTCTTCTGGACCAATACCAATAATATAAGCACCACGACTTTGTAATTCCATTGCATTAATCAAAGTATTCTCCTCTTCTTCGCTTTTAGATAAATGAATAATGCATGGTGTCCCCTTTTCAATCAAAGCAATGACCCCATGCTTTAATTCTCCACCAGCAAAAGCTTCGGTATGAATATAACAACCCTCTTTAATTTTTAAAGCAGTTTCTAAAGTAGTCGGATAATTATAACTGCGGCCGATAACAAAAATATGATTAGCTGAAGATAATTTCTTAGCTAATTTTTTTATCTGGGTAATGAATTTTTTATCTTCTAATAATAAACCTATTTGACGACTGATTTTTTTTAACTCTCTTTCACCTTCACTGTGCTTACCTAAAACAGCAAAAAGAATTAATAAGATTAAACTTAATTGAGATAAATAACTCTTTGTTGCCAAAACACATTTCTCTGGTCCAGCATTAATCATTAAAACATGATCACTGATTCTAGTTAAAGTCGAGCCCATAACATTAACTAAAGAAACAACTTTAATTCCTTTTTCCTTAGCTCTTTTAACAGCTTCTAAAGTATCAATAGTTTCTCCACTTTGAGAAACTGCAATTAATAAAGTATTTTTATCTAAAGCTGGAAGAAAATTATTAAACTCACTAGCTACGCTAAACCCAGTGCGTCTTCCTAATAAAGAAGAAAACAAATACTGACCAGCTAAACAAGAATGACCAGCTGTGCCACAAGCGACAAAGAAAACACTTGAACTTTTTTTAATTAAATTAGCTACTGATCTTAATGTTTTTTTATCTTGCCAGGCAGCTTTCTTAATCGCTTCTGGAGTTTCTCTAATTTCTTTAATCATAAAATGTGGATGCTTTCCTTTTTCTGCTTCTTCTTTAGTCCATTTAATAATATTGATTTTCTTCTTCAATCTCTTCTTGGAAATTAAATTCTTAATTGTATATTCCTGGTCACTAATAAGATGAACCATATCTCCATCATCTAAAAAGATAACTCTGTTTGTTTTATCCAAAAAAGCAGGAACATCAGAAGCTAAAAAAAGACCTTGATCACCTATACCCATTACCAAAGGCGAACCTTTTCGAGTACCAATGATTTCACCAGTTTCTTTATCTAAAACTACAATCGCAAATAAACCATCTAATCGATTAAAGGTTTTTTCACAAGAAGCAATAAAACTATTCTTTTTTCTGTATTCTTCAATTAAATGAGGAATCACTTCAGTATCAGTCTGGGAAACAAAACGATGCCCTTTCTTAATCAACTCTTCTTTTAAGCTTTCATAATTTTCAACAATTCCATTGTGAACCACAAAAATCTTTTGATCACAAGAAGGATGAGGATGAGCATTTGCTTCTGTTACGGCGCCATGCGTTGACCAGCGACTATTGTGAGTTAAAATACCGTTTGCTAAAAAGTTATGATTTCCTTTTACCTCTAAATCATAAACGAATTCTGTATCAGCAGAAATTCGTTGAATATCCTTTACGCGAGTTAAAATTACTTGATCAGAAAAAGGATGAATTTTGAAACTGAAATGTTTATTACCAAGCAATTTGATTAGACTATTTAATTTATCCTGTTTCTGCTTGGAACCAAATGATATATATTTTTTAAATAGTCCTATTGATTCTTTATTACTAATATTTATTCTAAATGTTTTATTAGGTTTGTTATTCTCAATCCTAGATGGTTCTATTGCAATTGATGGAATAATTCCAAAACGCAAAAGCCATAACTGTAAAGAACGAATTAGAAATTCATCAATCATTCCAATAGATAATTGCCTTGAAATTAAATTTACATATCCTTCTGCATCAAATAAACCTTTTATAAAAGAAGCAAGTTGATTATCTGGCAATTGTCCAATTTTTGAAAGAAAGCCACATTTATCTTGAGTAATATTTGTTTTTAACCAATCACATAAATAAGTGCTATTACATTCTAGAAGCATTGCCTTGGTATCATTTTGAGAAACAATTCTGCCTTTTAAATTAAATTCTTTTTCTATAAACTTTTTATATGTTTCTAAATTATCTGTATCCATGTCTTTAAATCTCAACGATTTTTTTCCAGCATAACCATCCCCTATAAAATAACCTAATATTTGCATTAATTGTGCGTTGCTACTTTCTGGTAGTTTTATAAATTTTCCATGAATTGTGTTTACTGGTTTCAAATGAGGAAATTTAGTATTACAAGAAACTTTCTGTAACTCCTCGCCAAAAAAATTATACAACAGCTCTAGCTGATCTTCCCTAAAATTTCTATCATTACTCAAAATATGACTTAAGTAAGAAGAAGACACAGCAACGCTACTTGAAATATTGCTTGACCCAACGCTCCTTATTTTATTTTTTAAAAAAGATGCTCCGCAAGGAGTGAGCTCATAATATTTCTTACAGAAAATTTGTTTAAATTTAAGAGGTTCTGTTTTAGTAATTTTAATTTCTTTGGGAAAAATTAACAAATCTTTCTTCTTTATATCTTTTGTTAATTTTTCTACTATTTTATCTTTTTCCCAGACTAAATTTTTATGATTTGAAGTGCTAACAAAATTTGAAAGAGGTGTCTTAATTTGATAAAGATAAAATGGTGCTTTATGTTTAAAAACCTTGACTTCTCTATTTTCCAATAACAAATTATTCGTATTTAAATTAACAACTTTTTCATTATTAATAATGTCTTTAATATAAACAATTCTCCCGTTAGAGAGCTGTACTAAAGTATTTGGATGCAAACAATGCCCCACCCCAATTTCTCCATCTAACATTTTATTATGAGCTTGTTTCTTTTTAACTTCTTGCAATAGAACATCTACCTTGCCTGTTTTTTTAATTAAAAATGTCTTGTTTTTTGAAACTACACAAAGACCAGCAGAATCATATCCTCTGTATTCAAGATGATTTAAACCGTCCATTACAATTTGGACTGCATTCTCTTTTCCTTTATAAGCAATAATTCCACACATAATTATCCTCTAGGATCAATTTTAATATTGTCTTTGAAATGGCGCGGGATGACATGAATATGAGGACGATGAACAATACCAGATTGAGCTGCCTCGCCTTGGTTAATTAACAGATTATAACCATCAGCCTCTATTTCTTTAACATGTTTTTCTGCCAAATCACGAGCTAAAGAACAAATCTTTTGCCATTCTTCTTCAGGCATTTCTCCAATATTGGCATAATGATTTTTAGAAAACAAAACAAAATGTCCTTCACTGATAGGACTAATATCAAAAATAGCCAAAAAATTATCATCCTCATAATATTTCTGTGAAGGAATTTCTCCTTTAATAATTTTACAAAAAATACAATTTGGATCTAGCATAGTTTTTATTATTTATATTATTTAATTAAATTCTTTAATTCATTATTTAAGTACCCATTAATATTTTCCATCGTTGTCATTAAAATATTCTCTAAAGCCTCTTTTGTATTAAAAGCATTATGAGGAGAAATAATCACATTATCCAAATCAATAAAAATATGATTAGCTAAAAGAGTTTTTAATTTCTCTGTTGGAATATCTTGTTTTTCTGAAAGCATTCTTTGCTCTTCTTTCAAATCCCCTTCTTCTTCTAAAACATCTAAAGCTGCTCCAGCTAGATGATTTTTCTTTAAAGCCTGATAAAGAGCATCGGTTTCTATCACTCCTCCCCTAGCAGTATTGATGATATAAGCACCTGGTTTAATTTTTAAAATATTATCTTTATTAATTAAATGATGAGTCTCTTTTGTATAAGGAACATGTAAGCTAACCACATCTGATTGAGCTAATGAATCTTCTAAATTAACATATTCAAATCCTAATTTTTGAGCAAGTTCCTCTTGAGGATATTTATCATAAGCAATTACTTTCATTGAAAATCCTTTGGCTATCTTTATTACCTCTTGACCAATCTTACCTGTACCAATTACTCCTAAAGTCTTATTAAACAATTCTTCGCCTTGTAACCCTTCTAAAGAAAAGCTCCCTGTTTCTCTTACTTGATGATAAGCATTATATACTTTTCTTATTAAACATAAAAGTAAGGCAAAAGTGTATTCTGCCACTGTATGGTCTCCATAATTAGGTACACTGGAAATCAAAATATCATTTTCTTTACAATAATTTAAATCAATGTGATCAAAACCTGTAGAACGAGTAGCAATAAATTTCAAGTTATTTAACTGACTTAATGTTTCCTGAAATAATTGAGAACCAATAAAAACTGAAACAATTTCATAGTCCTTAAATTCTTTAGCATTTTCAGTAGTTAATTTCTCTTCATTAAAATCAACTAATTTAAAAAAGTCAGAATATTTTTGAAGAATATTCTTTTCCTTTTCAGTTGTTTCAAAAAAGATTATTTTCTTCATGTTTGATTATAAATATTTACCAATCTATTGTATTTTACCATTCTTTCTTCTGGCTGAGGAGCTCCAGCTTTTAAAGCCCAGGCTTTACTTGCCCAAGCCAAATCAGCAATAAAATCATCATCAGTTTCTGCGCTCCGATGACTAACAATAATTTTTATCTTGTTTTCATTTGCTAAATTAATTGTTTTTAAAGTTTCTGAAATTGTACCAATCTGAGTTGGTTTAATAATCACTCCATTAATAGCTTTCATTTTAATAGCCTCTTTAACTAATTCATAATTAGTGGCTGTTAAATCATCTCCAATCACTATTGTTTTTGCTTTTCTAGCATTAGTTAATTCTTTAAAACTTTCTAAATCTTTTTCTTCAAAAGGATCTTCTAAAGAAAGAATGTCATATTGAGATATTAACTTTTTATAGACTTCGAGTAATTCCTTTTTAGAAACTACCAGATCTTCTTCTAATAGATACTGTTCTTTCTCTTTATCATAAAAAGAATTAGCAGCTACATCTAAAGAAAATTTAATTTTTCCTTTAAGATTTAATTTATCTCTAATCTCTTCAAAAATCTCTAAAGGTTGTTGATAATTTTCTCCAGGAAACAACAAACCCCCTTCATCACCAAATTTATTATCTCCAAATTCTTTTTTAAAATATTCTTTTAAACCAGCAAAAAATATCTGGGCAGTTTCCAAACAAATCTTTGGACCATCTACTTGAGGAACGATCATGTATTCCTGAATTCTTGGACCATAAGAAGCATGCTGACCTCCATTAATTAAATTGAACAGAAACAAAGGTACTTGCTTTTTATCATTAATATCAAGATATCTTTCTAAATATTGCCAAAGCTCTAATCCTTCTTTTTTAGCTGCTAAACGACAAAATGCCTGAGATAAAACTAAGATCAAATTCCCTCCAAGCACACTTTTAATTTTAGTCCCATCTAATTCTATTAAAAAATTATCAAAATCATTAAGATCAACAAAATCAATATCAATTAATCTTTCTTTGATCATTTCAAACTTTCTAATGGCTGTATGCGGATCCATAACAAAAACTTCCTTTTCCCCTTTACTCTTCCCATGAGGAACACTAGTACTCACTTCAATGTTTCCGCTTCTCATTATCGCTCTTAAGGTTTCCTCTCCTCGAGAATCATGAGTTATTTTAAGAAAAATATCATTTATTCTCATTATGTTTTTATTTCAATTTACTTATCTCTAAAATTGTCTTAATAACAGTATCTGGATTCAAAGACATACTTTCAATCCCTTGTTTTGCCAAAAACATTGCAAATTCAGGAAAATCACTTGGTGCTTGACCGCAAATGCCCACATACTTCTTTCTTTTCTTACATGCCTTAATAACGCTGGTAATCATGTTCTTTACTGCTTCATCTCTTTCATCACCTATTCCTTGAATAACTGCATTGTCTCTATCTATACCTAAAGCTAATTGAGTAAGATCATTAGAGCCAATACTCATTCCATCAAAAATATCTAAAAATTCATTTACAAGCACAACATTTGAAGGAATTTCACACATTACATATAGATTTGAAGAATTTTTATCATTTAATAAACCAGACTTTTTAATTAATTCTTTTGATTGTTTTGCTTCTTTAATTGTTCGACAAAACGGAACCATAATTGAAATATTTGTTAATCCAAAAACCTCCTTTGCTCTCTTGATTGCTTCACATTCCATCAAAAAGGCAGGCTTAAATTGAGGATCAATATATCGACAAGCTCCTCTAAATCCTAACATTGGATTAGCTTCATCTGCTTGTTCAAAAAATTCTCCACCAATAAGATTGCGATATTCATTTGTCTTAAAATCAGAAAATCTAACAATTACTTCTTTAGGATAAAAAGCAGCTGCAATTTGAGCAATACCTTCTGCTAATTCTTTAATAAAATATTCTTTCTTGTTTTTATGCTCAATTGTCATTTCATCAATTTTCTTAGTTATCTCCTTTAATTTTTTCTTTTCTTCTGGAGTTTTTCCAAGAGATTGATTTTTAATTTTATTGTAATGATAAAGAGCTAAAGGATGAATCCTGATTTTTTCAGCAATAATAAATTCTTCCCTAGCCAATCCTACACCTTCATTAGGCAAAAATGAAGATGAAAAAGCTATTTCTGGAGCACCAATATTCATCATTATCTTAGTCTTAATCTTAGGAAATTTCTTAAAATTATATTCTTTAATTTCAAAAGACACCTTTCCTTCAAAAATCCTACCATTAAGTCCTTGAGTACAATCAACAGTTATTTCTTGTCCATTTCTTAATTTCTTTGTTGCTTCTCTAGTGCCAACAATACAAGGTACACCTAATTCTCTAGAAATAATAGCTGCATGGCAAGTTTTACTACCTTCATCTGTAATTATCGCTGAAGCCATTGGAAAAGCTGAGGTCCAATCAGGATCAGTCATTTTAGTTACTAAAACCTCTCCTTTTTGAAACTCAGAAAGTTTTGAAGCATTTTTAATAATACGCGCCTTGCCAATACCGACTTTATTACCAATAGCAGTTCCATTTAAGATAGGTTTTTTTAATGTTGATAACTGATATTCTTGATAGATATTAGTTGGGACTGAATGAACAGTTTCTGGCCTTGATTGAACAATAAACAATTCTCCTGTTTTTCCATCCTTAGCCCATTCAATATCCTGAGGCATCCATTTTTTATTCAAGGTTGAATAATAATCTTCGATAATAACTCCCCATCTTGCTAAAGTTAAAATCTCCTCATCTGTTAAAGAAAACTTTAATTGATCTTTTGAGGAAACTGAAACTTCTTTAATTCCTGCCTGTTTGCTATAAATATGCTTTTTTGTTTTTCTGCCAAGATCTTTTCTAATAATCGCCTTAAATCCTTGTTCTAAAGTTGGTTTAAAAACATAAAATTCATCTGGAGTAACCTTACCCTGAACAATCATTTCTCCTAAACCAAAGATAGAATTAATTAAAACCACATTTCGAAAACCTGATTCTGTGTCCAAAGTAAACATTATTCCTGAAGAAGCTAAATCAGATCTAATCATTTTTTGTATTCCAATTGAAAGAGCAAATTCAAAATGATCAATTTTCTTTTCTTCTCTATAAGAAATAACCCGATCATTAAAAGATGAGGCTAAACATTTTTTAATTGCTTCTAATATTTCTTCATCTCCTTTAATGTTTAAAAACGTTTCAAATTGACCAGCAAAAGAATCCCGAGGTGAATCTTCAGCCATTCCAGATGACCTCACTGCTGTCTCACAATTTTCCCCATATTTTCTTTCTAGCTTTCGATAAGCTTTTATAATTTCTTTTCTCAAATCTTCTGGCAATTCACCAGTTAAAACAAGTTTTCTTGCCTTCTTACCAGTTTCTTGTAAACTCTTAATACTTTTTGGATTAAATTCAGCAAAGATTTCCTTTAATTCTTTTTCAAGTTTATTTTTTTTCAAAAAATACCAATAGGCAGCAGTGGTAAAAACAAAACCATCTGGCACATTAATTCCTTTCTTAGTAAGACAATTATACATCTCGCCTAAAGAGGCATTCTTTCCGCCTACTCGAGAAAGATCTTTAATACCTATTTCTTTAAACCATAAAATATATTTTTTCTTCATATTTGTATTTTATCATTAATTAATTTTTTCTATTAACATTATATAAGTTTTTTATAATATACTTACTATAAATGAAATTATCCACATTAAGTATTGACTTTGTAAACAAACTTCGATATAATGATATTGCTACTGTTTAGAGAGATTAAATAGCTTGCTATCTAATTTCAACGAGCAGTAGCATTTTTTTTAGTCTTATTCTTCTAACAACAAAATCTCTGCTTCTTTTTTAAGGGTAGAGATTTTTCTTTTTGAAATTCCAAATTTTTTATAATGTTTTTCTGGATCTATTGATAATAAATCCTGAGCAAGCATTAATCCTTGTTGAGAGAATGATTCTAATAATCCATCTTTAAAAGAAGGAAGAATTGTAATAGGATAGAACTTTTCTGTTTCAATAATATATTCTAACCCTGTTCCTCTAGGATGTTTCCAACCTAACAAATCAATCCCAACACATTCAGCATATTTTAATAATTTAGTAGTAAATTTACTATTAGTTATTATAATAGGTCTTGGTTTTAAATTTTTTAATTCTTTTTTAAAATATTTTCCTGCCTCTATATCTAGATAACGAGCAAAATGATGCAGGCCTATTTTTAAATCAACTCTTCCTCCAGAGATAGTATGGTATTTACATTCACCAAGTAAACAATATTTTTTTTCTTTAGCCAAAACATCTATTTCATGAGTTACGCATGATCCCTTAATACATTGATTAAGCTTAACTTCAAAACCTAATTCTTCTAAAACACTTCCAATATATTTTTCAAAAGGAAATCCACTTGGCCCTAAAGCCATCATTGCTTCTTTAAGGCGAAAGCGAATTCCACCTTTTGGATATTCTTTTTCTAGAATTTCTTCAACTCGATCAAAAATATTATTAGTAGTCATTCCTGGATAAATTTCTTTTCTTATTGTAGTCGCTATTTCTTCTGCTAATTTTTTTGAAGCTCCAACTCTTCGAGCACTATTATAAACTTTGCTTTTAGAAAAAAGCTCTTTTTCCCCTGATTTATTAACAATATATACCTTTTTCATAAATTAAGCTTTTTTATTATTTTATCTTACTTCCTGGAGGAACTTCACCTTCAGGAACTAAAAGTACTGGCCCTTGAGAAGAATCAACTGCCAAGAGCATTCCTTGGCTTAATTTTCCTTTTATCTCTTTAGGTTCTAAATTAGCAACCACTACAATTTTCTTTCCAATTAATGATTCTGGTAAATATTCTTGAGCAATACCAGCAATTAATTGTCTTTTTTCTTCTCCTAAATCAATTTCTAAAACAAGAAGTTTATCAGTTCCTTCAAATTTTTCTGCTTTTAATATTTTAGCTATTCGCAAATCTAATTGTTCAAAGTCTTTGTAATTTATCATCTTTTTTTCAGTAAATGGCTTTTTTGATTGAATACGTTTTCTAATTTCATCTTCATTTAAACCAAAATGATGACCTATCTCATGCCAAACTGTTTCTTCAATAATCTGATTTATTCTTTCTTCATTATTATCAGCTGCTCTTTCAATGTTCTTTTGGAACAAGGTTATTTTATCTGGAGCTGCTCTGTTATAATAACCTCTTTTAATTTGAGGTACTCCTTCATATAATCCCAAAAGGCATCCTCCAGAAGAATAACCAGATTTTTCTTTTTGAAAATCAGTTGGTTCATCCTGTGATACTATAGCAAGATTACCCATTCTGTTCAAAAAATGATATGGGATTTTCTTTAAAGACTGACTTATTAATTCTTCAAACTTTATTTTATCCATTAATCCTTTTTCATATTTTTTATTATCTCTTCAAAGATATCTGGGGGAATTGGAATTGGATCTCCAGGCTGAGTTACTCCTGGATATTTCCAAGCACTAATAACTTTTACTTGATTTCCTATTTGGCCTTTTGTTAACTGATACATTGTCCAAATTTCATATGGATGTTTTTTAGATCCAGCTTTTTGCATTGAAGCTAAAGTCTTTGGGGCAATTCCTTTTTCTACTCTTAAAGGATTTCTAATTACTCTCTTGATTCTACTTTCTGAAAGCATATATTGCTGAATCTTTGCCTGGGAATGTTTTGTCCAAGTGAAAAGACTGCTTTGGTTCTTCTTTTCCATCTTTTTATCTAATTACAAATTCTTTAAACCCATGTTCATCTTCCTCTCTTTCTTCAATTTTATCAATATTATTCTTAAAATATCTTTTTAAATGCTCTATAAAATCTTTTATTTTTTCTTCTTCTCCCTCAACTACCAAACTCACTGTTCCATCATCATTATTCTGCACCCATCCACCAATACTATATTTAACAGCTAACATTTCAGCAGCTGCTCGAAAACCAATTCCTTGTACTCTACCAAAAAATATAATTCTTTTACCCATGTTTAAATATTATAACATCACCATCTTGAACAATATATTCTTTTCCTTCTAATTGCACCCATCCCTTTTGCCTAGCCAAACTCCAACTTGTAGCTTCTAATAATTTCTTCCAATTTATCACTTCTGCTTTAATGAATTTATCAGCAAAATCACTATGAATAGCTCTGCCAGCCTCTGGAGCTTTTGAGCCTTCTTTAACAGTCCAGGCTCTAGTTTCTTTTTCTCCTGAAGTAAGAAAAGTAATTAATCCTAATAATTTATAAGTTGATTGAATTAAAATATCTAATTCTGATTTTTCAGACAAACCTAAAGAAATTCTTTCTTGTTCACTCAAATCTGCTGCTCCTAATTCTAAAGCAACATCCATAATTAAATAAGGCCATTTATTCTTATTAAAGGTTTCTAAAATATGAGCTGGTATTTCATTCTCCTGCCCATTAAATAAATAAATTCTAGGTTTTAAAGTTAGTAATTGAAAACTATCAAGAATAATTTTTTCTTCTTTCTCCCATACTTCTTCATAAAGAATATGCCCTTTTTGTAAAAAATCCTGTGCTTTAGTTAATACTTGCTCTTCTTTAATTGCTTCTTTATCCCCTGACTTAATTTCTTTTTCTAAAGAAGAAAGTCTTTTATTAACAGTTTCTAAATCTTTTAAAATTAATTCTGTTTCTAAAGTTTCTTTTTCTAAAAGTGGATCAATTTGATTTAAGGTATTAACAATTTTCTCATTTTTAAAACATCTTAAGACATAAACAATTTCATCAGTTTCTCTAATATTAGCTAAAAACTTATTACCCAAACCTTCTCCTTTGCTTGCTCCTTTGACTAAACCAGCAATATCAACAAATTCTACTGTAGCATAAATCTTTTTTTCTGACTGATTCAAATGGACTAATTTATCAACTCTAATATCAGGTACAGCAACAACTCCCACATTAGGATCAATGGTACAAAAAGGATAATTTTCCTTACCAACTTGTTTTTTAGTAATTATCTCAAAAAGAGTAGACTTTCCAACATTAGGTAAACCTACAATTCCAATTGATAAACTCATATTATCTTCATTTTACAATAAAACAGGGTTGATAACAATATCAACCCTGTTTATCTCCCTTATCCAGACTATTTCTTGCTGAATAAAAGAGCCCCACCGACAATTATTAAAAGCGCAATCAAAACCCAATTCCAATCATATGATGTTTTTTCTTCACTTTCTTCTGTTTCTTCTAAATCTTCTTCTAATTCATCTTCTTCTGAAATACTTTCAGCAATTGTTGTTGTTACCTGAGCAGCTAAAGTTGTTGTCGTTGTTGTTTCTGAAACCTCTTCCTCTTCTTCTGCAATAGTTGTTGTCGTTGTTGTTTCTGAAACTTCTTCCTCTTCTATTTCTATTAAATGATTTCCAAAATCTACTTCAATTGTCTCTCCTTCAGCTAAAGCTTCTGGCCCATAACAAACAACCATTGTACCATCTCCCCAATCAAATGCTTCTGTTCCAGGTTTAGTATTTTCCCAACCTTCTTGTATTTCTTCACAGATATAATAATTTCCAATAGGAACATTATTAAAGACTGATCCATTTGTTGCAGTATCTGCTGGATTTATTCTTTCTTCGCTATCTTCTAAGCTAATAAATACTGGATAGCTAATAAGAAGTATTTCATCATCATCCCATACTCCATCACCATTTTCATCATTAAATTTATTAACAATGATAGTTCCTGTAGGATCTAAAGCCTGAGCTTGATTAACAAAAACACCGCTAATATTTAAGAATAGAAAACTAATTGCTAAAAAAATTGCAAATGTTTTTGGAAAAATTTGTTTTTTCATCTTTTGTATTATTTATTAAATTTTAGAGGGCCCCACCAGAACCCCACCGTATTTAATATATTACCAAAACATGATTTTATTAGCAACCCTAAATAAAACCATTTTTATTTAACTGCATAATTTCTTGCAGAAAAATCATACTGTTCAATAAATATTTTCTTAAATGGCACTATTGAATTTAATTCATAAAATGTAAGCACTGCTTCTTTGTATTCTTTTTCATCAACACTGCGATATGAAAGCGGCGCTAAACCATTTGCCATTAATAATGCATTAGCCATAATTCTACTTACTCTTTTGTTCCCATCTTCAAATGGTTGAATATAACTAATACCAAGAAGAGCTGTCATTGACTTAGCATAAGTTGATTCCATTTTCTTAATTACCCTAATAAGAGCTTCTATTGCTTCATTGATTTGATAAACATTATCAAGTGGACGATAAACTGATCCAGAAATACCAATAGGACTTTTTCTCATACCCAAATTAACACCAAGCCCTTTAGTTAATATTTTATGCAATTCTTCTAAATTTTCTTTTGTTATTGTCTTAAAAAAATTCTTGTTATTGTAAGTAAAATTAAAAGCGTCTTTATGGTTTAATATCATTTGAGTTTCTTGTTTTGTCTTATTTTCTGCTAGTTGATTTTTCAAAATAAGTTTTTCTGTATCAAGAAGTGTATAAGTATTCCCTTCAATCTTGGACGATTTCCATGAAAGCTCAATTATAAGTCGTTCTAATTCTTTTTTCTCGATAATCGAAGATATTCCTTTTATTCTCCTTTTGTATTCCAGAGTTGCTTTATTTAATGCTTCTAACTCTTCTTTTAAAAAAACTTCTAATGGAAACAAAGAAAATAAATCAAAATTGTATTCTTGAAACCCAAATCTTTTATCCGGTTCGATTGAAAGATATTCTTGAGCATTAATTTCTGCAAAAACCCTACCTTTTATATTTAGCTTATAAACTGTTGACCTTCCTTTTCCTTCCATTATCAAAACATCCTTATCAACCATCTTTGATAATAATCTTTTTATTGTAACTTGAGACATCTCTTCTCCTAATTTCATCATTTCTTGATAAACAGCAGACGACTGCATTTCTTTATTGCCTTTTAAGAAAATATCAATAATTTTTTTCTCTTTTTGGTTAAATTTAATCATTTTCGTATCATTTTTATACTTTAATCGTATCATATTGATACGATTAACACAATACATTTGTACTCATAATATAAAAAGGGTTGGTATTAATACCAACCCTTATGTTTTTTAAACCTTTGATTTTACTTGTGTTTCTAAAACTTTAATAACTTCGCTTCTTCTACCATATAAGGAAACAAGCTTATATGGCTTCTTTTTAAGCGGTATAAACCACTTTTTTCCATCTTGGCTATTACGAACGTAAAAACATAATTGAGGCTTTTCTCCTTTTTCAAGAACTTTCCATCTTATAGTTAAAATTTGTAAATATGGCGATCCTGATAAATATACTCTTCCT
>Ga0334888_1001081_pt1 | contig 37894 bp, 38 predicted proteins | sample GraSluR1_MG_FD_207227 | JGI IMG/M metagenome (GOLD analysis project Ga0334888, IMG submission 207227) | Sludge microbial communities from methane-producing bioreactor in Wageningen University, Netherlands - Granular Sludge_3_08-R1 | ecosystem: Engineered > Bioreactor > Anaerobic > Unclassified ...
GGTTGGACAGGGGGACGGTTCTTTTGTCATAACCCGAGGGGTTATGACAAAAGAACCGTCCCCCTGTCCAATCCCCCTGTCCAACCCCAATAAATATAAAAACATTAAAGAAAAAATCAGTGTAAATCTGTTAAATCCGTGTGCGAGCGTAGCGAGCCTGTGTCAAAAAAAATTTCCTTGTTACGCTTTCTCTGGCTACTGCGTAATATTTATATCCATATCTATATACTACCAAATATATATAGATTTCAGTCAATATGATAGCTTTCACGGCTAAATTATTCTATAATTACTGCAAACAAATCAGGAAACAAAGGCAGGAGTGCATAAATGGATCTGTTTGAAATGAGCCAAAAAAGAAAAATCCCCAATGCCCCACTGGCCTACAGGATGCGTCCCCAAAACCTTGATGAAATAGTTGGACAAGAGCATATTATAGGACCGGGAGCCATGCTCAGAAAATCCCTTGAGAAAGATTTGCTCCATTCCTTTGTCCTTTTTGGCCCTCCCGGAACCGGGAAAACATCAATAGCCCAGATTATCGCCAAAATGACCAATTCCCACTTTGAGCAACTACTGGCTGTTACTGCCGGGGTTAACGACATACGCAAAATTGCCTTGGATGCAGCAGAAAGAGAAAAGTTTTACCAGCAAAAAACCATTCTCTTTGTGGATGAAATTCACCGTTTCAACAAATCCCAGCAGGATGTGCTGCTTCCCTTTGTGGAAGACGCCACCCTGCTTCTGATAGGAGCTACAACTGAAAACCCCCTCTACGAATTGAATAATGCCCTTTTATCAAGACTCAAACTTTATGTTCTTGAGGCATTAAACGATGAACACATTGCCCGCATTGTATTGAATGCCATTGATGACAAGGAACGCGGTCTGGGCAATTATGATATAAGTATTGATGAAGAAAGTATACTTATCCTCGCCCGCACAGTTAAAGGGGATGCCCGCATGGCTCTTAATATCCTGGAAACTATAGTAAATTCTTATATGGGGGATAATTCAGAACTGGCTATAGGAACTGAGCTTTTGCAAAAGCTGATAGGCAAACCCCTGATTAAATTCGATAAAACAGGTGATTACCATTATGACAGCATTTCTGCCTTTATCAAGAGTATCCGCGGATCTGACCCGGATGCCGCCCTGTTCTGGCTGGCAGTAATGCTTGAAGGCGGAGAAGATCCCAAGTTTATTGCCCGGCGGCTTCTAATCCATTCCGCAGAGGATATCGGACTGGCAGACCCGGCTGCTCTGTCTCTGGCGAGTGCTGCTGCCTATGCCGTGCAGTTCGTGGGTATGCCTGAAGCCCGTATCCCCCTGGCGGAAGCGACTATATACCTGGCTGCCGCTCCCAAGAGTAACAGCAGTAAAAAAGCTATTGATAAAGCCATTAAAGCTGTTCGCAATACCAAAAAGCTAGCAGTTCCAGCACATATTGCCGACAACTCACATTCCGGGGCTGCTGCTATGCTGGGCAAGGGCCGGGGCTACAAATATCCCCATGATTACGGAGGTTATGTCAGGCAAAAATATCTTCCTGATGAACTAGAAGAAAAATCATTTTATGAGCCTGGCAATAATACTTATGAACAGGCAATTAAAAAATTTCTGGATTCTCTTTTCCCAAAAGACTAGAAACAAATATTTATATTATCAAATCAATAAACCCCGAATCTTTCCCTTTCGGAATGATTCGGGGTTTGTGGTTTTTATAAAAATTATTTTCTATCAAGCCAGCAAGTCGTCAATGACTTTCTGCAACTGGACCTTGGTTTGAGCTCCTACAACCCTCTTGACTTCAGCCCCACCTTTAAAGAATATCAGGGTGGGAATACCGCGCACCCCAAATTTAACAGCCAGGTCCTGGTTTTCATCTACATTGATTTTAGCAACGTTTATTTTCCCCTCATTGTCAACAGCCAGGCTTTCCACTACAGGCCCCACCATTTTACAGGGTCCACACCATGGAGCCCAAAAATCAACCAGTAAAGGAAGCTCTGCCTGTCCTACTTCCTTCTCAAAGTTTTCATTGTTTAAGTTAAGTACATTCATATATAACACCTCCATATTATTTTACAAGTTTTCCCATTAAATCTACAATCTCTTTTAGATTTTCTCCATTTTCACCCTCATTAAGAATCTGGAATATGCATTCCCTGGCATGATTTTCAAAAACCAGAATTCCCACCTGATTTATGGCTGATTTTACGGCAGCAACCTGATTCAAAATCTCTGCGCAGTTGGCCTCTTCTTCTAGCATCCGCTGAACTCCTCTGACTTGCCCTTCTATACGACGCAAGCGCAATAATACATCTTTTCTGGCATCTTTTTTCTTCTCTGTCATCTTCCTCTTATACCCCCCCAGGGTATTTTTACGAGTATAAAACATATACTTATTTTTTGTCAACTATAAAATCTTTTATCCCCCCTAGCAGTCTGTGTGAATAAAGCTGCACAGGGGGGTTGGACAAAAGAACCGTCCCCCTGTCCAACCCTGTTGCGCAGTTTGTTTCTACTGCGTCTATAAGCTATTTCTTTTCGGTTTTTACAGCAGTGCCATAGACCAGCATTTCTGCGGCTCCGCTCATTACCTGTGAGCTGCTGAAGCGAACTCCCACGATAGCATCAGCATTTAGCTTTTCGGCTGCTTCCATCATACGATTTACAGCTTCTTCCCGTGATTCTTCCAGTAACTCGCTGTAGCCCATTAATTCCCCACCCACAAGAGATTTCAGACCGGCTCCAATATCTCTTCCCAGGTGTTTGGCCCGGATGGAACTTCCCCGGACCAGTCCCAGAGTTTTGCTTATTTTATGTTCAGAAAGAGTGTCCGTAGTAACGATAAGCATTATTTTCACCTCCCAAATTTATGTTTAAAAATCTTTATTTTTAAATATATGCCATGAGCCAAATAAAACCAATAAAGCAATAAGAAGAATAAGCAAAAGGGCAATTGCCTGTATTGAATCAGTAAAAAATATATCGACTCCTGTCATATAGCGATAAATATCCAAATAATACATACCGAACATATTTCCTGCCAGCCCTAATGTAATGAATACTATTACCGAAGCTATGACAGGTTTAATAACATCATCGAATGTAATAGAGAAAAAAACCACCACAGAAAACAGCAAAAGCGAGCTTATGGTTAAGTGCAGCGCATACATAAAGGCTTTTAAAAGGCCAAAATCAAAACCATGAAAAGGTGCTAGCATAGCGGGTAAAATACTGCCTGCAGCAATTATTAAAAAAATGCTGAAAAAGCCGGCCATAATTTTGTTTAGAAAAATATTTTTCCTGGTCCGGTGGGACAGAAGAAAATAGTGAGTTTTCTGTTCTGTCTCCCTGGCAAAAAGAGGAAAAGCCAGGATTATAATAGCCAGAAGAATTAACTGGTAAAGGTTTTTACCGAACCATTGTGACCAGACATAAAAATCAATATTATTTAAAATTTCTAAAAGCTGTCGATTAAGTGTTTCCATATCCAGGATTTTATTCAGGAACGGAGCCTGTTTCAAGCCCTGCTCGATTTGTGAGATATCTACCATACTCATAAACCACTCATGATTAGCCAATACAAAATAACCTGTCAATAAAGTAAAGACAAATAATACTATTCCCCGCCAGCGTAAGTCCCACAATTCTTTAACAAAGAGTTTCATTTCTCTTCACCTCCGTTCTCCATCAGCATAAAGAAAATATCTTTTAGATTTACATTTTCAGGATGAAAATAATCGAAATCAGACCGCAGTCTTGGTCTGGCTTCCATCCCACCCTTACATAACACAATGAGCTTTTCATTGTGATAGTATCTGGCTACAATATTGAGGAATGATGGAAGTATATTGGTATTTTCACTTTTCTCAAGCTTTAAGACAAAAAGCTCACTTTTCAGGTCATCCAGGTTACCCTCCAGTATAATCTTTCCATTACGCAGCATGGCCAGAGAATCAGCGTTTTGTTCTATTTCTCCCAGCTGATGCGATGAAAAGATGATAGTCTTGCCCTGCCAGCTCTTTTCTTTTATCAGCTTAAGCATTTGCTCCTGCATCAATGGGTCCAACCCCCTGGTAGGTTCATCAAGGATAAACAACTCAGCTGATCGGGCAAAGGTTAAAATAGCATAAAGCTGTGTTTTTTCTCCATAGGAAAGAGTAGATATTCTTTTTTTGAGATCGAGAGGGAAAATATTCCTTAACTCCAATGCTTTATCATTGTCCCAAGCTGGAACTATACTGGCAGCATAGTCCAGCATATTTTTAACCGTCATATCAGGGTAAAGATTCTTATTTTCTGACATGTAGGATATTTGGGTCTGCAGTTTTTCTCTATCAGAAGAATTATGACCTAATATCTCAATAGAGCCCGTATCCGGGCGTATAAAATCCATAAGGAGTTTCAGAAGGCTGGTTTTCCCTGCTCCATTGGGTCCCAAAAGTCCAAAAATACTTCCTGACTCTATCCGTAAATTGTCTATTTGCAGAGTAAAGGCGCTTTTTTTATAGCGTTTGCTAAGGTCGTTTATTTTCACCGCCTGCATACTATTCGTCACCTCCATAAACGTTGTCAATAGTCTGCATTACAAACTCAGCAAATTTTTTCCGTGGTAATTTATAGCTCCGGGCTGTGTTTATTATTTCAATAAGTTCATTGCCGAGCATTTCCAATGCCTTCGTTTCCATGGTTTTTTCATCTGACTGTTTAATAAAGTTTCCTACTCCCGGGCGGGTATAAATATATCCTTCGCTTTCCAGCTCCCGGTACGCTCTGGCTACTGTATTGGGGTTAATGTTCAAGTCGCGGGCCAATTCTCTGATTGAAGGGATAGCTTCGTTATTGCTCAATTTGCCACTAATAATATCTCCCTTTAAGCTTTGAACTATTTGTTTGTAAACTGGTTCACCCGAGTGAAAATCTACTTTCACCCATATCAAGGAACTCACCCCCTGTGCTGAACTATCTGTACTAATAATGTTAATACAGATAGTGCCTATTGTCAATTGCTGATGATACTATCAGCTAAATTAAGTGTCCACAAGACCAGATAATCAAAAAGCAAAATCCACGTAAATCATATAAACCTGCGTCTATTAAACTATGTCGCTATTTTCTTTCTTATGCTAAATATTATATATTATTTACATTTGGAGAATATTATAAATGTCCAAATAATAGAACAAGAGGTTGTTGACATATGTCCATTATTTTCATAGTATTTAAAGAGGCATATGTGCGATAATTTCCAAAACATTAATAACCAAGGAGGAAGATATGAAAGTTGCTATGAGTGTACAAGGACAATCAGCTGACAGCAAAGTAGACCAGCGTTTCGGACGTTGTAATGCCTTTGCCATCCTGGACACGGAAAGCGGTGAACTGGAGTTTGTAGCCAACCACGAGAAGGACAAGGGAAGTGGCATTAATGCAGCCAATACTATACTTAAATACAATCCAGATGCAGTAATAGTAGGTAATATAGGTCCCAAAGCCTTTCAGGTGCTCAGCAGAGCCAGGCTCAAGATCTATGAAGGTCTAACCGGCAGCATACAGGAGAGTGCCCGTTTGCTGCAGGATGGGAAATTAAAAGAAATTTCCTCCCCAAATAACTGATAAGGAGTTGGAGAGAATGAGAATTGCTATTGCCAGAACAGGGAATGAAGTATCCCAACATTTTGGTTATTGTGACAACTTTCTGCTATATGATCTGGATGGAGACAAAATAGTAAAGGAAAATATACTTGCTAATCCTGGTCACCAGCCAGGTTTTTTGCCCAGATTGTTGAGAGAAAACGGAGTTGAACTGGTTATCTCGGGCGGTATGGGCAGCAAAGCCAAAGAATTATTTCAGGCCAATAATATTCAGACCATAACCGGAGTAAGCGGTACAGCAGACCAGATTCTTCAAGCCTTTTTGGAAAATACACTGGTGGGAACCGGTGAAACCTGTAATCATGAGCATAAACACGATCACGACGGTAATCATGAACACTCATAAACATGACTGCCATAAGTAAGGAGAAAAGATAATAATGGTTATTGTCGTTGCCAGCGGAAAAGGCGGAACAGGAAAAACTACTTTTGCCAGCAATCTGGCACTTTATTTGGCTCGTAAACAGCATCTTTGTTTTATGGATCTTGACGTAGAGGAACCCAATGCCCATATATTTCTTAAACCAGAAGCAACAAGCCAATATGCTGTTAACAAGTCAATACCAGAGGTTGATCTTCAAAAATGTACATTTTGCGGACAATGCGCTGATTTATGTGAATATAATGCCCTGGCAGTTATTGAGAATGATGTAATGGTTTTTCCCGAATTATGTCATTCCTGTGGAGTCTGCCAGTACTTTTGTCCGGAAGATGCCATTAGCGAACGAGATTATGAAATAGGTCACATCAAAGTTGCTGAGTTAGCGAATATAAGATTCCTGGAAGGGAATTTAAACGTTGGGGAAATCACCGTTCCTGAAGTAATACACCAGGTAAAAGACAATATTGTTAAAGATGGCGGCATTTACCTGCTGGATGCTCCTCCAGGCTCTTCCTGCTCTGTTGTGGAATCAGTCAAAGGAACGGATTTTTGTATTCTGGTTACCGAACCTACGCCTTTCGGTCTCAGTGATTTAGCATTGATGGTAGGCGTATTGAAAAAGCTTTCTGTTCCTGCTGGTATAGTCATTAATCAGTACCAGGAAGGTCAAACAATCATAGATGACTATGCCTTAAAAGAAGATATACCTATACTTGCGAGAATTCCTTTTGATCGCCAAATTGCGGAATTATATTCGACCGGAATTCCATTTATAGAAGCACTGGATATCTATGATGACATTTTTTCGGGGATTATTCCCCAAATTGAGGAGTTGCTGGCTAAATGAAGGAAATAGTAATTATAAGCGGTAAAGGCGGCAGCGGTAAAACATCAATCAGTTCTTCCCTTATTTCTCTGGCCGGCAGTTGTATAATATGCGATTGTGATGTTGAAGCCCCTAACCTGCATATTTTACTGCAGCCGGAAACAAAGTCAGCGGAAGATTTTTACGGTCTCCCCAAAGCTCGTATTGATTCTGATGAATGTATACAGTGCGATATCTGTATAGATAAATGTCGTTTTGATGCTATTAGCGATTATACGGTTCTGGAAGATAATTGCGAAGGCTGCCATTTTTGTTACCGTCTTTGTCCGGTAGATGCTATCACTATGGTGGAACATGTTTGCGGTCAGTCTTTTTTCTCTGTATCTTTATATGGGAATATGTTTCATGCTCGCCTGGGGATAGGAGAACAGAATTCCGGTAAACTGGTGGCTTTATTGAGAGAAAGGGCCAATGAGTTTGCCATCCGGCAAAATGAAGACCTGATTATTACCGACGGTCCTCCAGGAATAGGCTGTCCTACTATTGCCACACTAAGCGGGGCAGATATGGCTGTAATAGTGAGTGAACCCACCATGTCAGCTATTCATGACATGATACGTACTATTGAGCTATGCAATCATTTCAAAATAAAACATACTGTGCTGATAAATAAAGCTGACCTTAATCCGGAAAAAACCGGGGAAATATACCGTTACTGCCAGGAGGCATCCATTCCCGTTTTGGGAGAAGTTCCTTTTGATAAAAAATTTAGAGATGCCATTAATAATCAGCAGATTCCGGTAGATTATTCACCCGATATAAGGACAATAATGGAACCTATATGGCAAAACCTTAAAAGGCTTTTAGCTTTTTAGACAAAAGGCTCTCTTTGCTACTTAAATTCAAATGACAGATCCGGGCTCGGATCTGTCATTTGGAATTTTTTATACTATCTTTACCACAAAACATAATACGCTCCCAGAGCTGCACCTATGGAAACAGTCATCCACAGGAGGGTCCGAAGTATCTCGACTCTTACTTGTTTGTTTAATTCCTCCATTAATTATCTTCCTTCCTTTCGTTAAGGATTCTATTATTTAATGTCCCCCGGCCCCACTAATATTATGGTATCGAGTCCAGGAACTATATTTTCTGATAAAAGAGTCTTTTCTATTTCCTTCCCGTTTTCTTTTACAAACCTGTAAGTCCTATCTATGTAACCACTTTCACCTTCTTCCTGGACTATCCTCTGCCCCGGCATTATCCCAGGTTTTTCCAGCATTTGTACCTCCGGCAAAATATCCTCCCGTTCAGTAATAATACTAATATCCCTGTTATTATGGGTCTGGCAACCAATAATCTTCATAAATAAGTTGCTGTCATCTATTTCTACCGCCAGTAGAATAGGATTGCCCAGGTCATTCATAAACCTAACCGGTCTCTCTTCTACCTCCAAACCTGCCTGCGAACAACACTTGTGAAGCATATCATCTACGGTTTTTGCCATATTGCTTTCACTCATCCCGGCGCCAAGAAAAATAGAATTAATACTGAAAGTTTCAGCAGGCATGATTATCAGGCCATTGGCGCATTCCAGGAAAGACCTTTCTTCATGGCTTAATAATCCGATTCCAATGGCACTTACGCCGAGAACATCTTTGACTTCTTTGATATCTTCCAGTTTCACCCTGGGGCATATTTCTCTTACGCTTATGTTTACAGGACCCGACAAACCCTGTTGAAGATTATCTATGAGCCTGTCCAGACTCTTATCCATGTTAATGGAATAACCATACTTATGTGCTTTATATTCCAACAAATCATTCTCCAGCAAAATACGGGCATCGATAGGGAGCTGATCCCGATTTTTTTTGAATTCCAGCATTTTTTCTTTCACAAGATCAGTTTCAAAATAAAAAACTGGGTTAATGTCCAGTTTTTGGCCTCTTATCAAGATAGGTTTAAAGAATTCGCTTATTCCCTGATCTTTGTAAATAAGATTTTCTACTTTGCTGATAGTAGCTTCAATATCATAGCCAATTCCCCAATCTTTCATAGGTATGCGAAAAGTTTCTTCTTTTATCTGGAAAAGCAAATCGCTGGTATAGTAATCAGGGAGATTGCTGTTCAACAAGTCAAAGGCTTCTTCCCGGCTTAATCCAGCCAGTGATATCCCCCCGACTGAAATATTGGAAGGGTAATTCCCCATATCTCTCTTCGCTAAAGCAAATGAAACAAGACCCAAAGAAAAAAACACTGCTATCATCATCATTGCTATAACTTTGCTTGCAAGTTTTCCCGAGTGTTTCATATAATTACTCCCGTATAAATAAGTTGTTTGGCAATAGCCTGAATGAGTAAGAAAACCTCACCTTATTAATGAGCTGAATAAGAAACAACCTGCATAATAAAGGATAATTGAGCTTCCATCTATTTAGCACACTGTGATAATTCTACAAATTTGTTACTCTTTTCAGCCAAATCTATGATATCTTCGGTAATTAAAGTGCCTTCAGCGATTAATACACCCCCGTTACGATCCCTGATATCCTGGCTCACCTTTTTGCCCAGCAGGAACTGTCTCTGTTTTTGCTTGAAGAAAACAGCTCCTTCACTTTCTGCCACCGCAGAACTGCCTTCCGGGCTTTCAGTCTGTTCAGTAATAGAAGCAGGAGGAAGATGTCTGCCGTTTTCTTTAACTACAATTACATCTGCTCCATAAGTCAGAACCTCCTGGGCATCAATAAGCTCAATCTTTGATTCATCCTGGGCAGTTTTGTACTCCAGACTGACTATTTTACCACTGCTCTCCTCCACCTCATATTCGCTGATAACGCCAATAAGGTTGCCTTTGTTGGTTAGAACCCGGTTTCCTTTAACCTCTATATTGCGTTCCAGAAGATTATTGGCATTGGCTGTTTCCTGGATAGAGCCCAATAGATTCTCGCTTTCGGTCGTAACCGCATGCTCACCAATACCCATAACAGCTTTATATGGAAGCACCCTGGCGCCTACATACCAACTGCCATTGCTTACCAGAATAAAATCCATTTTCCCTTCTTCTGGATTTAGTACCAGGTCTTTTACCTGTCCAATTTTCCTCCCATCAATTATGGAGAAAACAGGCAGCCCAATAATCTCCTGGCTTTTTTTCATTTTCCGTACTCCCTTCATCTAATATCCTGTAAACTCATTTCCTCCGTTACTTTCACTCTAACCCATCTGGGTAATCTGGATACTGGAACATTTTTTATTCCCAGGCGCTCCAGTTCCTGAATCAACAACCTTAGATAGATCAGTTCGTCATTAATCTCCTTTATTATATCAGGTCTCTCGAGACCGAAACCAAGAAATTCACGAAGTATTTCTTCTGCTTCTTTATATAAACCCATGTCCTTGTAAGCATTGGTTAATTCCATAGTCAATAAATATTTTAATTCGTAATCATTGGTCTTATGCAGGGCTTCCTGGAAACACCCTATCATCTCTTGAAAACTATTCTCATACTTGTAATAGAAACCCTTATCTATCAAGTTATTTACGGCAATATTGATATTACCATAATCAATTACCCCTTCGGCCTTGTCAATACTAAACTCCGCTATCTCTTCTGCTTTCTCTTCTGCTTTCTCTTCTGCTTTCTCTTCTGCTTTCTCTTCTGCTTTCTCTTCTGCTTTCTCTTCTGCTTTCTCTTCTGCTTTCTCTTCCGCTATCGCTTCTTCGATATCACTTATTACAACAGAATCGAGTGTCAATGTTGCTCCCAAATCTTCAGGGGCAATTCCGTTTGCTGGAATACTATCTGCATTTTCCTCATAGTCTGTTACGGCTTCCATATCCTCTATTTCACTGTCTCGCTCAGCCATATCGTCCAGAGTGTCAACATTCTCTGGCATTGAGTAAATATGTGATTCGCTTGGCTTATGATCCTCATCCTGTGAAAACTCTTTAACCCCGGGATGTTCCCGGCTTTCTTGCTGAAATACCTGCACTTTCATATTCTCGTCTTTTCCTGAAGTCTTTTCTGTGAACACAGCTGTAGCAATCTCCTCCTGCCTGTATTCAGAATCACCAGGATAATCAACTACAGCTTCTGCTGAAGCAGCCTGAAACCTTGCCCCTGTATACGATGTTGCTTTCTCTTCTTGCTCCATTATTAGATCCCTGGTTCGGAATCTTGCTATATCTCTCGCAACACTTTCTGCCTGCAAATAATGCTCTCCTTCTGGTCTCAATAAATAAAAAACGATAAAAACCACCAAGAGCAGATAAGCAACGAAAGAAACATAGGCACCTAATCTATGCATAATAATCGGAAAAAATACAATCATCAGCAATGAACTCAGAATAATAAGAAGAATATTCTTTTTGGCCAGTCCTTCTTTTTGCAACAGCCACAACATACATGCACCAATAGGACAAAAAGCCAAAATAACATAAAGGATATATTCACGCAAATTTATCACCTTACTTACTGCTTTAAATACACAATATCTTTTAAATAAAACACTATTCCAATAATAAAGTCCATTTTATTAAGAATTTGACATTAAAATCGGTTTTCCTTCTTAGAAATAAAAGATATATTTTCTTTTAGTATATTATAGCGGAAAAAACAAGGGGGAATTTAAACTCCCGATAATTAAAAAAGGTGAATTCTGGTCATCACTCAAACATCGCTCTAATCAAAGCACACTATATATGCTTCAATCGCGGTGTTTAAGCAATTCCTTGACCTTCACCTTTTTTGCTCTCTCTGCCAGCCTTTTTCACCAAATGAGGGGTAATCAACGCCTGTTGACGTAATTATTTTTTAATATCTCAGGCTATTCCATTTATAAAACCTTTTACAATTATTAGCGGTGTAGCTGCATCAGCAGAACCACTGACCAGATCAGCCAGACTGGCTATTAAGTCTTCAACTTTTCTGGGAGTAGTACCTTCGGTTTCCATACTATCCTTACTAAATTTCTGGGCTTTTTGGGCCTGCAAAGAAAGCTCTATCTTATCAATTTCCAGACCTTCATCCAACATTTTATCAACAAGGTATTTATATTTCAGACCTTCACGGTATTTGCCCCTGAGACCGCGAGTCATGCCCAATGCCGGTTTTGGATCAGCAAGTTCATAGATGCCAGTGGATGGATCACAATAAGCACCATCCCCATATACTATTACCTGGATATTCTTTCCTATTTCCGCTCGTACTCTGGCCTGAACCTGGTCAGCCAGCTGGTCAGCCTCTCGGGGTGCAAGTTTTAGCTTATTGGCTGATGAAAGATTACTCCCTAAGAGCCCCCATTCCGACCAGGATCCCGGACCTTGATTACAGATATCCTGCAATGTAATGCAATTATATCCCCGAAGCTCAAGCTTTTTCCTGCTTCTTTCACGGCTATGTATACTAGCCACAATGATTCCATCCAAACCAAATTCTCCTATTGCCAGAGGGTCGTTGTTAAGTATTATATGGGGCTTGCTCCCCTCATTTCTGATAAGATTTTCATAGAGGTCAATATAGTCAACACCTGTTATGGGATGTTTAAATCGATTTGGTCCGATTTCATCAAGACTGATGGTATCACCATTGGTTTTCCCCAGTTCTTCAGCATAATCATACGGGAGGATTTGATTTCCTACTTCATCGGCAGGGAATGATAGCTGAACCAGCACTTCCCCTTCTGGTACTGCTGCTGCAAGGCCTTTCATTATTAATGAAAAACGGTTGCGACTTAAAATCGGGAAAAGCACTCCGATTTTACTATCCAGCTTTATTCCCATTTTATTTCTAACTTCCAGCGCTATATCTTCAACAGTAACAAAATTATTTTGAGCCCGGGCTACTACAGATTCAGTAATGCATATAGTATCTCCGTCATCCAGAAAACCATCTTTCATAACATTGGACAATGACTCACATACCATAGCAATAAGATCAGTTCCTGGCACTATTACACCCATTTTGATACCAAATGCTGAAACTCCAAAATAATCAGGTATTCTTCCCATGTGCAACATCCTTTTTAGCTTATTTGGGCTTACTCCCTTCTCCCCCGATAAAATATACCGCAAAAAATCATTTTATTCAATATTCATAGCGAGAAAAGAGTATATATCCCTAAAAATGCCTTTTAGCAAATGATAAAATACCTTTATTTCTTTTGATTATTTATTATAAGTACTTATCCATCTCTATATTTTTGCGCTCAGGTATTCTAGAATATATTAAAGACTAAAGAAATGAGGCGGGAATAATGAAAAAAATTGCCTTCACGTCCGCTCGCAACGGGGGCGGGAAAACCACCATTATTGTTAACCTGGCTTCAGGGCTGGCACAACGAGGAAAATCTGTTTTGCTCCTGGATATGGATAATAATGATATGCTTTACAAATGGCTGGAAATTGAAAAGCCTGTTAAGGAGGCAGGAATCATCAGCAGTTGCATGGGAATTGATTTGTTTGCTTTCCCAGATAAAATAGATATTAATATAGAGTCTTTCAGTTTACCTGGGAATCTTAATTATGACTACCTATTTATTGAAGCAGATGCCCAAAGTAGTTTTATGGAGACAGCCATAGGATTGGCAGATATAGTAGTAGTAGTCTCTGACCTTATCTCTGAAGATGAACCTGGACTGATCATAGAACTTGATAAAAGAATACAGAATATTTCCGGGGGAAAGCATAATATAGATCTCTTGCTCCCTTCCAGGATAAATGCCAAGGAATGGGAAAACAACAGCAAAATATTGTTTACTCTGGCTGAGTATTTTGATTATGAAAAGATTGCCGATCTTATCCCTTCCTGTGCTGCCATCGCTGACCTTCCAGAACTGAAGAAAACTGTCTGGGACTTGCCCGCTCATTACCAGAACCGTAAAAATGCCTTTGAGCGCCTGCTGCAGCGTTTAGAAGAACTCTAGCCAAAAAAACTTGGGTTTTTGCGATACCCCCAGGCTTACCTGAAAAAGGTGGCTGTTTCTTAAATAAACACCCCAAAACAAACAACCCCGGTAGTTTCCGGGGCTGTCCTGTTATTTTCAAGTACTACTGAGCCGGGTTTTGTGGCTCCTCAAACCTTGGAGGCTGAGGATTGTGTAACCTTTAAACAAGCCTGGTATGAATATATCCTGTTTATTGTCCCCAAAAGAGTTCCAAAATTTCTTCTTTGCTGGCATCGGGCAGCCATTCCATGAGTTCCAGATTATTCAAAAGCTCTTCTATTATTTCCTCGCGAAAAGGCAGCTTGATAAAACTCTTTTCCAATTCGCGAATATCCCTGGCTGCAAAAAAATCCCCATATATTTTGCAGCCTTCAATCAAGCCCTTCTTTACATCCAGCCGCATCTCGATATTTCCCCAGGAAAACTTTCTTTTCTTTTTGATATTAAAAGCTGGCGAAGCACCGTATACCCATTCCCAGCTCTGGTACTTCTGCTCCCGCAAACGATTTATGGCATCCAGGTCAAGTTCAGATAAATGATGGCTGAGCGCCTTTTCTTCTCCTGAAAATATTGTTCCAGTAAGAATATTTTTAAATTCCTCTATATCCATAGCTTCAGATAAATGCTCGGCTATATTGGTCACCCGGCTTCTGATGGACTTAATCCCCTTGGAAGATATTTTTTCTTCGCTCACATTCAATGCGGCTGCCATTTCCTCCAGCGAAGAATTAAATAAAATGGTCCCGTGATGCAACAGTCGCCCCCGGTACCTGAACTGAGCATTACCGGAAAATTTCCTGCCATCAATAGTAATGTCATTTCGTCCATTGTTTTCTGCTTCAATTCCAATTCGGTGCAAGGCTTCAATTACCGGCCGGGTATACTTTTCAAAATCAAAAGAACTGCGCCGGTCTTCATTAACTATAAATGTAAAATTCAGGTTGCCGCGATCATGATAAACCGCTCCCCCTCCGGAAAGCCGCCGTACCACATTTATTCCCTTTCCCTTGATATATGCACTGTTGATCTCGGCAATGGTGTTCTGGTTCCTGCCCACTACCACAGTCGGCTCATCCTGCCAGAGAATAAAATATTCCTCCGATGCAGACATATTTTTCAGGGCATACTCCTCCAGAGCCAGGTTAAAGTATGGGTCCCTGGAAGAATTGATAATCTCAATCATATTAAAGCTCAAACTCCTCCCATTTATGCTCAATACGCATTTGCCAGAAACTGCGCAACAGGTAAATTTTTTTTGACACAGGCTCGCTACGCTCGCACACGGATTTAACAGATTTACACTGATTTTTTCTTTAATGTTTTTATATTTATGGATTTCTACAAAGGTGAACTGATGGTTAATAGATTGCTTTTATTTAGATTTCAAGGATAACGGAAGCTATAGCTTCCATTATCCTGAACAAAACATTAATGGAAGCTGAGTATTTTATCAAACTATCAACTATAATTTTTGACGTTCACCAAACTAAAAATACTAAAAAGAATCTGTGTTAATCTGCGTCCGCAGGATCTGTGTGCGAGCGTAGCGAGCCCGTGTCAAAAATTCCCCTTAGTGCGTAGTCTATTTCTTATGCGTAATAAATAAAGTAAAGCAGTTATTTTTTCCTGGGGCTGAGGTGGATGGCTTGCTGTTTAATATCCAGGATAGCTTCCATCAATGCTTCTCCCAGGGTTGGATGAGGATGAATAGTACCCAGTACTTGAGAAATCTTCATGCGGTTTTTAACCATTAGAGTCCCTTCCAGGATTAAATCACTGGCATGCGGCCCAATAATGTGCACCCCCAAAATAACGTCATCCTGGTCGGCAATGACCTTTACCATTCCATCACTTTCTCCCAGGGTCATAGCTTTACCGTTGGCCGCAAACTGGAATTTCCCTGTTCGATAATTGATCCCCTTTTGCTTCGCTTCATCTTCACTCATGCCCACAGCAGCTATTTCCGGGAAGGTAAAAATACAGGCCGGTACCGCATTATAATGCACTTCCCCCTTAATTCCTGCCATTTTCTCCACGGCGGCTATACCTTCCTCTGAAGCTACATGAGCCAGCATCTGCCCGCCGATAACGTCTCCAATGGCATATATTCCTTTGCAACTGCTCTCGTAGTTATCATCAACAACAATAAAACCCTTTTCATCAGTCTCTATGCCCAGGCTTTCCAGATTCAGGCCATTTGTAGCCGCTTTCCTGCCTCCGGCTATTAAAACCAGATCCGCCTCGCAATTAATTTCGCCTTTTTTCCCTTCAGCCTGAATATGCAAACAACTGTCTTTTTTTACTATCTTCTGCACCGATGTCCTGGTGTTTATGGAAATTTTCTGTTTCTTGAGTAAAAGCAGTAAGCGTTTACCCAGTTCTCCATCCAGACCGTTCAGGATTCCCGGCATATATTCAAAAACATCCACTTCACTGCCAAAAGCATTAAAAATACAGGCAAACTCCAGGCCGATTACTCCGCCGCCTATTATAGCAAGCCTCCCTGGAACTTCTGTTAGCTCCAGGATTTCATCGCTGTTGATTACTCCTTTCTGGTCGCAACCTTCGACAGGAATATCAGACGGCAGGGACCCGGTGGCTATCAATATATTCTGGGCTCTAATTTCACTATCATTTATAGCAACAGTATTCCTGTCCAGCAAATGAGCTTCGCCCTCAACTATTTCCACACTATTATCATGCAATAGCTTCTGGATTCCAGAAACCAGCTTATGCACAATATTCCCCTTTCTTTCCCTGGCCTTTTCCAGACTGAAATGCAAGCCCTCTATATCAATGCTGAATTCGCTGCTGCGGGCAAAAGTCCTCATGATTTCAGCATCCCGGTAATAAGCCTTGGTTGGAATACAACCACGGTTAAGACAGGTTCCTCCCAGCTTATCCTTTTCCAGCAGGGTCACAGTCATTCCCAATTGCCTGGCCCTTATGGCTGCCACATAACCTCCTGGTCCCCCGCCTATAATAACTAAATCTTTCATTTTCTTATTCCCTGCTGTCTTCCCATTTTACTACCGGTTTTCTGGCTGCCGTAACTTCATCCAGACGGTGCACAACCGTCGAATGCGGTGCATTTAAAACCAGCTCCGGCTCCTTTGCAGATTCACGGGCAATTTCTGCCATTGCCTGAATAAATTCATCCAAACGTTCTCTGCTTTCCGTTTCGGTGGGTTCAATCATCATAGCCTCTTTTACAATCAGCGGAAAATACACGGTTGGTGGATGATAACCGTAATCCATCATTCTTTTGGCAATATCCAGGGTGCTTACATGGTGCGCTTCCATTTGCTCTTTGGAATTGGCGATAAATTCATGTTTACATATCTTGTTAAACGGAACATGATAGTACTGGCTTAAATGATGTCTTAAATAATTGGCATTCAATACCGCATGCTGGCAAGCCTCGCGAATTCCCTGAGCGCCAACTGCCTTGATATAAGCATAAGCCTTTACTATTACCCCGAAATTCCCGTAGAAATTCTTGACCTTGCCAATAGATAGGGGACGTTCGTACTGAAAACTATATTTATCTCCATTCTTCTCCACAAGAGGCACAGGCAGGAAATCAGCCAGTATAGCCTTTACGCCAACCGGACCGGAACCCGGTCCCCCACCGCCATGCGGAGTAGAAAAAGTCTTGTGCAGGTTAAAATGTACCACATCAAAGCCCATATCTCCCGGCCGGGCTACTCCCATAATGCCATTGAGATTGGCCCCATCATAGTAGAGCAAGCCTCCGCCATCATGTACAATCTTAGCTATCTCTTCAATCTCTTCTTCAAAAAGTCCCAGGGTATTGGGATTGGTCAACATAAGCCCGGCGATTTCATCATTCATTTTCAAGCGAAGATCATCAATATCCACCAGACCCCGCTCATTGGATTTAACTTCCACTACGTCATAACCCACCACATTGGCTGTCGCCGGATTGGTGCCATGGGCAGAATCCGGGACCATCATTTTCTTCCGCTTATGGTCACCTCTATGCTGATGAAAGGCCTTTATCATCATTACTCCGGTCATTTCCCCGTGAGCCCCGGCAGCAGGCTGCAGGGTAAAAGCATCCATTCCGGCAATTTCGCAGAGCATCTCTTCCATGTTATAAAGGAGTTCCAGGGCCCCTTGAACAGATTCTTCCGCCTGATAGGGATGAATAGCGGTAAAACCCGGCAATCGTGCGGCCCATTCATTTATCTTGGGACTGTATTTCATGGTACAGGAACCCAGAGGATATAGACCGTCATCTACTCCATAAGCCCGATGAGAAAGTGCGGTATAATGTCTGACAGCCTCAACTTCACTGAGCTCAGGCAAAGGCAAGTCACTATCCCTTAATAAGTCTCCCGGTATCTCCTGCTTGAGTTCCACTTCAGGAACCTCACAGGGCGGAAGAGTGAAGCTGTTGCTTCCTTTAACATTCTTTTCGAAAATTAATTTAAACATCGGTTTTCCCTCCTAAAACGGCCACCAGTCTGTCTATTTCAGCCCTCTTTCTTTTTTCGGTAAAGGCCAGCAGCATAGCGTCTTCCAATTCATATCCACCGATGATACCGTTTTCCAGCAATCTTTTGTTCATGGCAGCGGGATTGTCCATCAAAACCGCGAACTCTCGAAAATAAGGCCTACTGTACTTCAGTTTCAGCCCTGCCTTTTCCAGCTCTCCCCGGGCATAAACCGCCATCTGATGAGAACGGGCAGCAACTGCTTGCAAGCCTTTCGGTCCCAGAAGGCTGAGGTAAATACTGGCTGTCAGGGCATTAAGGGCCTGATTGGAACAGATATTGGAACTGGCCTTTTCCCGGCGGATATGTTGTTCTCTGGCCTGCAGAGTCAAAACAAAGGCTCTCTTTCCATGGGTATCCAGGGTCTGTCCTACAACTCGTCCGGGGAGTTTTCGCATAAACTTGCCGCTGGTAGCGAAAAAGCCCAGGTAGGGCCCCCCAAAACTCAAACTATTACCCAGGGATTGCCCGTCACCGACCACGATGTCAGCCCCCCATTCCCCCGGAGATTTTAATACCGCCAGAGAAACAGGATCAACCGCCATTATCAGAAAACCTTTATTCTTATGAATAGCCTGTTCTATTTCGCTTATTTCTTCTAAATTACCAAAAAAGTTCGGCTGCTGGATTACCACGGCAGCGGTTTCCTTATCTATCATCCCGCTGAGAGCCTCTATATCAGCATTTCCATCTTTTGCCGGGACTAGTATTATCTCCATGGCTTGCGATATGGAATATGTCTTGAGTATTTTCTGGTATTCAGGATGAATAGTATCGGGAAGCAAAATCTTTTTTCTTTTGCTGTTTATGGCCGCGAGATTACAGGCTTCAGCCAGGGCACTGCCTCCATCGTACATGGAAGCATTGGCCACATCCATTCCGGTAAGCATACAAATCATAGTCTGGTATTCAAAAATGGACTGCAGGATTCCCTGACTGATTTCCGGCTGGTAGGGAGTATAGGCCGAATAGAATTCGGAACGTAAAAGCAGCTGTTCCAGGGCTGCCGGAATGTAATGGTCATAGGCTCCCGCCCCTAAAAAGCATGGATAATCTTGAGTATTTTTGTTTTTGCCGGCTAAGTCCTGAAATTGTTGTCTGATCTCCATCTCGCCAATTCCAGCCGGCAGTTTCAGGCCTTCCTTTAACTGTATTTGAGCAGGAATATCTGTAAACAGGTCTTCCATTGTGTTCAATCCTATACTGTGCAGCATTTCTTCAACTATAGCTGCCGGATTAGGAGTATATTTCATATGTTTTTTCCTCCCTAGTCCTGTTCCTTACAGAAAGACTCATATTCATCAGCAGGCATAAGCTGTTTCAATTCTTCGGCATTATCTATGCTTACTACCGCGATATAGTTTTCATAGGGTTCTTCATTCAGGAGTTCAGGAGATTCTTCCAGCTCTTCATTGACTTCCAGAATAGTACCGCTCACCGGACTGTAAACTGAGGAAACCGCCTTAACAGACTCTATTACCGCAATAGCTTCTCCAGCACCGGTTTCTGAGTCCAGCTCAGGTATTTCTACAAATACAATATCCCCCAAATGATCCTGGGCAAAATCAGTAATACCCATATAGCCCTTATCCTCTTCAACCCTTATCCATTCATGTTCCCTGGTATACAATAAATTTTTTGGTATCTTCATTAATTATCCCTCCAGTTTTATTAAATATTGTAATAATAGCCCTTACAGACAGAACATCACTATTTACTTCCGGTCTTTTTCTTGTAGAAAATACCTTCTGCAACCCTGGCCTTAATCCGTTTATTGCGAATAACAACATCAATTTCCTCGCCTGCCTGGCTATACTGCCGATTTATAAGAGCCAGTCCTATTTTCTTGTCCAGGCTTGGCGCATAAGCTCCACTCGTTACCCAGCCAATGTTATTTCCATTTTTTTCTACATCGTAATGGGAACGGGGTATCCCTTTACCCAGCATTTCAAATTCAACCTGGATACGGGACATACTCCCCTCCTTTTGAGCCAATAAAGCTTCTTTACCAATAAAATCATCGTTATCCAATTTTACGAAAAAGCCCAATTTGGCTTCCAGGGGACTGATATCCTTATCGATTTCCTGCCCATAGAGAGGTAATTTGGCCTCAAACCTTAGAGTATCACGTGCTCCTAAACCTATCGGACAAATATCTTCTCCCCCTGCCTGGAGTATTTCCTCCCAGAGAAAAGCAGCTTTCTCAGGTGATAAATAGATTTCAAAACCATCCTCACCTGTATATCCAGTCCTGGAGGCAATACAATTTACACCTGATAAATTTAACTCAGGTTTAAACCAGAAAAATTTTATGCTGTCCAGATCGTCCTCAGTCAATTTCTGTAATATTTCCTGGGCTTTGGGACCCTGAACAGCCATTTGCACATAATCATCAGACAGGTTTTTTATTTCCAGGCCGGGAAAAGCATTTTCCATTATCCATTTATAATCTTTGTCAGTATTGGCGGCATTAACCACCAGGAAATAATGCTCCGGTGAGTATTTGTAGACTATAAGGTCATCTACCACACCACCATCCGGATAGCACATGATATTATACTGCACCTGGTACTGGGCCATTTTTTTTATATTGTTGCTGAGCAGGTACTGTACATACTCCTCAGCCTTTTCACCCTTGATTTCAATCTCTCCCATGTGAGAAACGTCAAAAAGCCCTGCTTTTTTTCGCACCATATGGTGCTCTTTTAGTATACCCTCATATTGAATAGGTAAGTCCCAACCTCCAAAATCCACCATTTTACCGCCATATTTCTGGTGCATGGCAAAAAGATCTGTCTGTTTCAGTAACATTGATTTGACCCCCTTAATTAATTGCTAAAAAGACCATTTTTTATTATAAACAATAAATTATCGCCAGTCATCTTATGATCGAAAGTATACAAAAAAAAGTCTGTTTTCTGACTCAAAAGTCAGTTAACAGACAATCCTTTTATATTCGAAGCTAACTTTATCTTAAGTTTTCAAATATATAATCTCAGGAGAAAAGACCTGAGAATCAGCTTTAATCATCGCATAACTCCCGATTTTACCCATGCGTGGAAGCGATGGGCTGCCAGGGTTTATTAACCACAGATTATCAAATTCCTCGCATAAAGGTACATGAGTATGTCCAAATAAAACCACATCAGCTTCCACTTCTTTGCCACGATAATAAAGTGATTGCAAGTTATGTTTTACTCCATACTGGTGTCCATGAACAATATAAAAGCGTTTTCCTGCCATCTCTATCAGTTTTTCTGCAGAACCTGCCTTCCTGGCATCACAATTGCCGACCACAGCATCAAAGCCGAGTTTCAAATGATAAGCTATTCTCCGGGCATCACTGTAATGATCACCGGTAAAAAACATATAATCAGGTTTTTGGGCCCGCAGTTCCTTTTTTATTTTTTCTATCCTGCCATGTGTATCGCCGACCACAGCAATCCTCATACATAATGCCCTCCCCTCAAGGGCCAGAACATCATCCCTGGCAAAAATACTTTTCTATCAGGGGCCGGGCTTTCTGCAAAGCCTTTCCCCGATGACTTATACGGTTCTTTTCATATGCAGAAAGCTGGGCAAAACTTTTTTCATAGCCATCGGGAATAAATAAAGGATCATAGCCAAATCCCCCGCTGCCCATAGGCGAAAAAGCTATCCTACCCGGGCAGTTGCCCTCAACGGTCTTAACATTTCCATCCTTATCACTAAAAGCAATCACACACACAAAACGTGCTGTCCTGTGTCCTGCATCGATATCCTTCATCATCAACAGTAGTTTTTCATTATTTTTTGAATCATCAGTATTTATACCGGCATAACGAGCAGAATATATTCCCGGTTCTCCATTCAGGGCATCCACGACCAAGCCGGAATCATCAGCCAGGCAAAACATGGAACTGTAAGCAGCAGTTTCGACTGCTTTTTTTACGGCATTTTCCGCAAACGAATTCCCGTCTTCTTCAATCTCTGGAACACTGCTGATTTCATCCAGGGTCAATATCCCTATTTTCATACCCTTCAATATTTCCTGCAGCTCTCTTTTTTTGTTCTGGTTTCTGCTGGCCAAGAGGATTTTTTTTTGCATAAGAGCTACTCTCCTATTATACTTTTCTGCATTGCGATTAGTTCCTGTATACCTTTTTCAGCCAGGTTCAAAAGAATATCCAGTTTGTCTTTCCCGAAGCTCATCCCTTCGGCAGTCCCCTGTATTTCGACAAATTCGCCCTTGCCGGTCATTACTACATTCATATCCACATCTGCTCTAAAATCCTCAATATATTCCAGATCCAAAACCGGCACTCCATCTACTATGCCCACACTTATTGCAGCAAGGTAGTCAGTAACAGGAATCTCTTCCAGGAGTTCTGCTTCTTGTAATTTTTTAAGAGCCAGGTAAAGAGCAACAAAACTGCCGCTTATGGCAGCCGTTCTGGTTCCTCCATCAGCCTGTATTACATCACAATCAATCCAAATGGTCCTCTCCCCCAGTTTATCCAAATCCACAACTGCCCGCAGAGACCTGCCAATCAACCTCTGTATCTCCGATGTTCTTCCGCTAATCTTGCCCCTGCTCGCTTCACGCTGTGTTCTGGTCTCAGTAGAAGCTGGCAGCAGTGAGTACTCAGCAGTTATCCAGCCTTTCCCGCTTCCCCTCAAAAAGGGCGGCACCTTCTCCTCAACCATGGCCGAGCACAGAACCCTGGTATCACCGGTTTCAATCAAAACCGAACCATCAGGATGTTTTATAAATCCTGGAGTTATGCTTATCTCTCTCATCTCATTATCCAGCCTGTTATTTGGTCTGCTCATTACTAAACCTCCAAAATAAATTTCTTACATATTATATATAAACCTCAGGCAGGCTTAAACAGATAAAGCCTGCCATTATGACAGCTAACATCACTCATGCACCATATTGGAACCAAAAATACAAGAGCCAATAGCTCCGTTCAGCTGGGGCTCGGCCAATCTATATACCTCTCTACCCGTTTCCCGGCTGATTATCAGTTGCAGAGCTGAATTCATAGCCCCACCACCAGATAAAACAATTATTTTACTGGAAAGCTTTCTCAACATAGTGGAAAAGCGTTTATATAAAGCATAATTGACTCCGGCAGCAAGGCTGGCTGTAGTGTTCCCCTCCACTATTCGGGCTATGATTTCAGTCTCTCCGAAAATTGCACAGGTAGAACTCAACTCCACCGCTTCCTCACTGTATGAAGACAATTCATCCAGACTTATTCCCAGAACAGCTGCCATATTCTCCATATATCTGCCAGAACTGGCGGCACAACGGTCATTGGTCATAAAGTCCACTTCCCTGGCATCTCTTACCAAGACTACCTTTGTATCCTGACCGCCGATATCCAGCAAGGTGAAATCATCTAGGGCAGACTGGAATACTGCTCCCCGGACATGAGCCTGGATTTCCGGTATATGTACGGCTCCTTCCACCTGCACAGCAATCTTCCCATAGCCGGTTGCTACCAGTTGATCCTGTTCAAAACCCAGTTCATCAAAATTTATTTTCAGACTGCCCTTAGCAGTACTGCCATATTTACGATAAAATGTAATAGTATCATAAACAGCATGATGAACTATACTATCACCTGTCATCTGTACTATTTTTATACTTCTGGAACCCAGATCAATACCTATCAAGCAAATCATCCTTTATTAGATGCAGTGTTTTGTTCATTATTAAGAAATCTTAAGCCAATCATAGAAATCAGCGTCTATTTACAAATTTTCGGTTTAAGCATATTCACAAATGCCTCCAGGCGCATACGGCTTCTGGCATCTACTTTACCAGGCCTGTCCCCTTCCAGAGTCAAAAAAGGCATTTTAAGCTTTTCTCTGAAAATAAGATCCTCTATCTGACGAAAACAAAAAGTCTGGGTATAGTGAATTATTCCGTCCACTTTCCTTAAGCCAATCTCTCTTTCAATATCCTTAAGACGTGCAAAAGCCCCGTATGGGTAGGTATATAACAAATACTGTTCATAAATGTCCCTGCTGTCAAATGGCATGGAAAACTGCCTCTGAACTTCATTAAAAACTACCTGTGCTCCTATTGAATCGAGAAAGGAATAAATGTCAGTAAAAATAGGCGGAACACCAATAAAGGCCAGACGGACTCCATCGTCATATGGCTCTCGCAGCCTGGCTTCATTAATAAAATGCTCCAGTTCCTGTCCATACTTAACCGGGTCGCCATTGAAATCACTGGAGGAAACCAGGTAATAGTGGTTCTCGAAAGCTGTAACCTGCTGCTCACGCCAGGTCATAAGGTCAATTTGATGACACAATCGACGAACCTGCGCAAGCTCTTCTTTTATTTTATGGACCGCGGCATATTCCACGCCGAAATAGTCCATAAGCCTGTAAACCTGCATTTTAAGCATTTCCCGATCACGATCAAAAGGAAAAGCAAATGGTATAATATTGAGGTTTTTCAGTTGCAGAGTCTCCATCAGGGCCTGGGTATTACTGCAGTCACCCTGCATTACTGCTATTACCGCTTCCATCTCACTTTCCAGACTCACCGAATACAGCCCCTTAATCCACCCGCAGGTGTTGCGAGGATAGCCGGCTTCTTCAGCTATTTCCACCAGAGCCTGCGCCCTTTCAGAATTGATAAAAATATTATTCAAGTCAACTGGAATTTTCCCGGCAGCAAGGATAATTTCTACCGGGATGCTCGTAGTAAAACCGATTTTCCCCATAATAACTACCTCAATCCAGATTTACTTTGCGGACTTCTTTCAGAGTATCCCCTATCAGGTTCTTGCCCACCTTATAGAAAGAATCATCATTCCCGCTTACATAAAAATGATGGAATGCTCTGCAGTTGTCATCATTGAGCATCCCTTTCTGTGAAAAGACTTCACGTATTTCAACTATAGTCTGGCAGGAAGGGTCAACAGTAATAATATTTTTCCCAGCAAATCCCTCAATAGCCGGTACCAGAAAAGGATAATGGGTACATCCCAGTACCAGGGTATCAATTCCTCGCTCCAACAAGGGACCTATATATTCCCTGACAGCTTTATTAACTTCTTCTCCATAAAGTCTACCGCTTTCAACCAGGGGCACGAAACGGGAACAAGCCGTTTCATAAACTTCAAAACCAGGACAGATATTTTTTATTTCCCTGCTATAAGCCAGGCTGTTGACTGTCGCCTGTGTAGCTGCAATACCTATTTTCCCATTTTTACTGCACTTCACCGCTGCTCTGGCACCTGCCTTGACAACTCCGAGCATAGGCAGAGAGTAATGCCGCGATAATTCAGGCAAAGTAATTGATGAATGCGTACCACAGGCTATGATTATTGCTTTTACTTTCTTTTTAATGAGAAAGGATATTATTTTATGGGCATAATTAAATAGCTGTTCTCTGCTCTTGTTTCCATAAGGAACATTCGCTGTATCACCAAAATAAATAAAACTTTCAGCAGGCATCTGTTCTAAAAGTGCTTTTACTACTGTTAAGCCGCCAACACCAGAATCAAAGATCCCTATAGGAGAGGTTTTTCCCAAAATCAACACCTCAATAAAAATAAAATATGAGGATGCCCTGAAAATATCTGTTAATAAATTGTATTGGATTTCCTGGCACTTCCCCTGAATAGGGTACCACTTTTATTCAATATATTCTATATTAAGTTTTCCCCTGGTTTGCACAAGAAAACCCAAATAAAACCGACTTATTTAATCAAAACACCAGAGGTCTCCCGGCAAGAGCTATGGTTGCGAAGAATAAGCGATTTCAATGGGATTGGAAAGGTCAGCAAATCCAGCAAGCCTATCTGTTCTTTGTCCATTTATCATAAAAGCAATTCTCTGGACTGTAGGAAACTGTCCCAGGGTTTTGCTGATAGACTCCAGCATCAAATCCTCCTCTTGAGCATTTTTACAGTCTTGTACTTCGGTACTGAAATCCAATATACAGAGTCCGTCTTCAGTAATATTGATATCCAAAAGCCTGGTACCTTCAGGAAAAACCCTGGTATATTCAGAGCTTTTTGGACCATTGATTAATTCTTCAATAGTTTCACGAGCAATTCCTTCAGCCTTTTCAATATTTCTCCTTTCAATTGCCAGCTTATTCTCATCAGAATCCGCAAAATACAATACTATTTCCGTATGATCTTTCACTTCCACAGGCTTTGAAGGCAATACAGGCTTGTCTTCTTTTTCCTCTTCATCTGCCTTATCTTGATCAGGGGCAATTTTAATCAATTCTTTCCAGGCATTAAGTCTGCTATCGTCTTCAGGAGATAAGCATCCTCCGCTCAGTAAGCAAACCCCCAAAAGAATTGTCGCTAATACAGCAATCAATTTTCTGGTCATTATTTCTCCTCCCTCCTTAATCTTCTTCTATAGAATACGAGGCCAGTCCATTATTTATGACTAATCATAATAAGAAAAAAAGAGAGCACCTCTTGGTGCTCTATAACGAAGGAGGAGTTATTAAAGCAAATTTTGGTTATCGAAACCTCAATTTGCATTTACTTCTACTCTTAGAAAATAATTAAAAATGCTATAATATCTTATTAATAAAATTCATCCATATAATAATCTATGCCATTTGACGCTTGCTGTCAAGTATCGTTTTTTTCTCATTATGGATAATATTTATAAGATTATCCTTGTTCAAATCGTCTACCAGATAAAGAGCACCTTTGGCACGTTCCACTAACTTCTCCAGATAGTATCGGTTAGACTCTACTCCAATACAAATGAAACGTATATCGTTTTCCGGAATACGATAAGCTGCTTCCATAGCGTCAGCTTTGGCATCAGTAGTCCACAATGAAGTATTGGGAATCCCATCGGTAATCATTACCAGCAGCGGGTTACGCACCTTACTCTCTTTTATGAGGTTTACCGCCGTTACTATCCCGTCTGCCATAGGAGTAAGCCCTGCCGGGGTTATAGTAGCCAGGCCCTTATTCAAAACACTCTGGTTGCGAGTAAAAGGGACCACTACCTCACTGCTGCGTTCCTGGAAAGTGACTACAGCCACCTTTTCCTTACCTGTCAAAAGCATGTGTTCAGCCAGAAAACACGCCGCCTGCCTTTTGTCTCCTGCCATACTGCCACTGGCATCCATTAATAGGCAGACATCAATAGGAACATAGCTTTTTTTATCGTAAAAATGAAGATCCTCTTTTTTTATGGTTAAAGAATCATCACCTCTGAAAAAGCTGTTCTTCATAGCCTGCAGGATTGTTTCCGGAACTGCCAGGTCACCTGACCAGTTTTTATCCGGATCATTGATAGTTTTATTATGATTGGTGAACTCCACTTCGGAGTTCTTGTTCGTTATCTCTCCCATTTTACGAAAACGACTGCTGCCCCCGGAGGGAGTTTTCCTTATATTGCGCCTGATTTCAGTTTCCAACTCACACTTGTGTTTAATAACATATTCTTTTAACTCAAGACCTTTTTTACTCATTATTTTGCCAAATGGGGTATTCTTTATCAGTCCAAGCTCTTCCAATTGTTCAAGATCATGCTCGACATCGCCCCATTTTTTCTTTTGCTGCTCAATCCCTTTGCGTTTGAATACATTCGTGGAATAGCTTTCCATAAATTCTTCAATTTCGTCTACACCGCCAAACTTCTCGGCAAGTTTTAAAATCAGCTGATTAACATTTTCTTTGTCAGGCAACTGCTGGGCATGGTGTCCCTTGAAATTTTTCCACGGCAGCTTTATATAGCCAGCATAACTATCCTGTTCTTGTTTCTGATTCCCATGAATGATATTCCTGACTCTGGAAAGTTTCACTCCGGAAGCCAGAATAACTCCTTCGGCTGCCTCTGCGATAATATATACCATATAATATTCATCACGATTCAAGCGGGCCAATATGTGCAGATGATCCCAGCCTTCTTCACCCTCAGTATATGGTTTGACAATACCTTGAAAAAGATCGTAGATAGTCCCTTTACCTTGTTTACTGACTACATAAATCTTATTGGCATAGTCAGCAACCATTTTAAAGCGTTCATCTTCTGCGTATTTTAATTGCGGATCCTTATCCAGAAAGTATTCATCCATGGCATTGAATATTGCCTGGGCTACCATGCGCGGATCGATTATGCCCGGCCGGTGATATATATCAATATGGACTACCTGATCAGCCTCGACATAATCCAGATAGCTTTTGCCCGCATCACGGTTGAGAAGAATCTTTATCTGTCCTTTTACCCTCTTTTCAGGCATCCGTGCATGCCCCTTGCGGCTAACCACAGTACTTTCTCCCAAACGGACACCCTGGTCCTGGCCAAAATAGAGACTGAGGTAGTTGCCTACTGAAGCGGCCTTATCGATACGGGTACGTTCTTCTAACATAATCCAACACCCCCTTTACTAATACTCACCGGGTGTTAAGTCTTTCTCAGTATTTACCAGTTCATTCCTGCTCATGTCCTTCAGTGAACGAGCATTGTGCTGGAAATATTCGGGTTCACTTTCTTTCTCCTTATTCTTCTTTCCTCGGAAATTGAGTATCCCCTCTCTGGCCCCCCGTGATTCCACATCATTAACCATGCGAATCAGAGTATCCCCATCAATACGATGTTTTAAGACCAGAGGGATCATACTGGTTACGTCATTTATCATCACCTTGTCGCGGTTGCTTATTACGCTGTGCAGGACAGCCCCCTGTTGCATTGCTTCTATCGCCCGTATACTTTCGATATTGTGTTTGATATACAAACGAGCAATAAAATTACGAAGAAAATCAGGTAAATCTGTATTATTGTAGGTATTAGCCCATTTGATTACTTTCTGCCGGTACTCATTATCTTTAGCCTCGTTTTCTGCCTGGCTTCTCTTTTCTTGGTTCCTTTTTATCTTATGCCGGTGAGAATTTTCTTCCAGCATCTGCGCAAGTATGTCTACTGAATCAGGCCTGCCCATGTAACAAACCATATCAAAGCGATCTGATAACTGCCTTCTGATTTCTTCCAATGGACCGGGATCTTCATCAGGGTTGGAAGCAGCCCATATCGACACATTTACCGGAATATCCACAACCGGTAAACCCGCTTCCTCAATCTGAATGTGACCAGGTTTATTTCCCATAACATCAAGCAGTATATCAGTTATTTCAGGCGAAGTATCCGCCAGACGATTTATTTCATCTACAAACAGTATCCCTCTATGGGCCTGCGGAATCAGGCCTGGCAGCATACTGGCCTCAGGCCGGGCCGGATCGGTTAATTTGGCCAAATCGATACTGCCTGCAACCGTCCCTACTTTTGCTGAATGTGATATTTCCAGAAAAGGCATAGGTATTTCTTCAACACCAATTCTGTTTATCTCTTCCTCAGTCATTCCCTTGTGATGAGGGCAATGAGGATCTTCCGGATCACAATTGTAAATACAACCTTTTATACGAGTAATATTGGGAAGAATACCTTTAGCCGCGCGCATAATCGTTGTCTTCCCGGTACCTCTTAATCCTTCTGCATGAAGATGTAGTGGCTCGCCAACATAACTTGAGACTATCGACATCATAACCAGTTCAAAAAGGGCTGCATTTCCCTCATAGCGTTGTAGTTTATAAAATGGTATCATGAGCATCACTCCAATCTCTTAAGCCGGAACTCCTAACAGGATTTCAATCTCTGGCTCGCTCGGCAAGTGAAAAACTAGAAAAATAATAATATCAAATCCGAATCATGATACAGTGTAACAGCTGAATGTTTACTCAGCTATAACAATTAACCTGAGTTGCTCCTCCCTTCTTTATATTTATCAACGTACTTTTTTCCTAGTTATACTATAAACTATTTTGTGGTTTTTTTCTCTAGTTTGGAGGCAATTGGTTGGATAAGATGGATACTTGGTATTAGCTTGTGATTTCTTTAGCAAATTAAGGGTTTTACTTACAAAATAGAAAAAGCAGAACACAATCGGGTTTATTAAAGCCTTTTTTGACTGCTTTACTAAGAAATATACGGCGTATATTTGAACCCTAATCCGACATATTTAGCGGATATTTTGTGTTTTAAAGCAGTTATTTAGTCATAATTTCTTCCTGTATACTTATTGAATTCCTATTTTTGATCGCAGGAGCTTGGCTTTTGCCCTACTAAGGATAATATTTTTATCGCAATTATTCAGATGAAGTACATAGGAACCTTCCCCAAAACTGACTATCTCCTTTACATGATTGAGATTTACGATAAAGGCCTGATGCGCTCTGAAAAAACAGCTCTTATCCAGGCGGTTCTCCAATTCATTTAGGGTATAAGTAGTCAAATAACCTTCTTTTTCTGTGACTATGAAAACCTTCTTTTTCCGGGTTTCACAATAGATAATCTCTTCTTGATTGAGAAGACTGATCTTACCCTTTTCTCTCACAGGCAGCTTACTGGAATATACTTCATTGTCCCGGTACTTTTCCAGAATAAAATCTATTCTCTCTTTGAGCTTGTTTTTAACCAATTCCTCTATTACATCACGGTGAGCCATTTGGAATTTTGCCCTGCTGATAGTTTTTTCAATACGGCTCTGTTCAATTGGCTTCACAATATAATCCAGAGCCCCAAGATCATATGCCTCTACCGCCATTTCCTTCCGCGCCGTAACAAAAGCAAAAAGCGGTGGTTCCTTCAATTCTTTTAGTTTACGAGCTGTTTCCATCCCATCCATTTCAGGCATAAAAATATCCAGCAGAACCAGGTCAACTTTCTTTTCCTGGCATAAGAGTAAAGCCTCCAGACCGTGAATAGCCTCCCCCAGTATTTTAATGTCCCTACACTGTTCCAGCACATATCGAAGAACAATTCTTTCTCTTTCATTGTCATCTACTATCAAAATTTTTACCGGCACTACTTTTCAGCCCCTAATCCACTAATAACTTAAAAAATATTTTTCAATACCCTTATTTTTCTTGCTCCTCTTTAAGAATAAGATTTTTTGCGGCACAAAACAAGCCAAATGAGCTTTAAATATTAATAATTATTTGGTAGGCTATATTAACAAAGGGGGTTTAATTTGATGCGTTATGAAGGAACCGTTTATCGTCCTCCGAGTGAAGCTTACAGCCTGATAATTCAAGCTACTATTGGTTGTCCTCATAATAAATGCAGCTTTTGTCGAATGTACAAGGATGTTAAATTCAGAATAAGACCTGTTAAAGAAATAAAAGAAGACCTCTGCATGGCACGAGATTATTATGGAAGTTTTATCGAATCCATCTTTTTCGCCGATGGCAATACTATCATAATGAAAACTGAGCAATTGCTGGAGATTTTTGCATATGCTCATGAAATGTTTCCTCATTTAAAACGGATAACCGTCTACGGCTCGGCTCGCTTCGTAAACAAGAAAAGCCTGGACGATCTTAAGCGGCTTTCTGAAGCTGGTCTTAAAAGAGTTCATACCGGGATGGAGAGCGGTGACGATATTACTCTGCAAAGAATAAAAAAGGGCGTAGATTCCGAGGGAATTATTTCGGCAGGGAAAAAATTGAAAGAAGCAGGCATAGCAATCAGTGAATATTATTTAACAGGGATAGGAGGGAAAGAAAGGACCATAGAACATGCCATCAACAGTGCCAGAGTATTATCTGAGTTCAGCCCTGATTTTATTCGCATAAGGACTTTTGGCCCCATACCCAAAACACCCATTTATGAAGATTACCAAAATGGAACCTTTCAGCTCTTAAGCCCCCATGAAGCTTTACATGAGCTTCGTTTGCTGGTGGAAAATCTGAATTGTGAAAACAGTGTCGTATTGAGTGATCATATAAACAATTACTGGGATATTCACGGTTTGCTCCCCCGTGACAAGCAAAAAATGCTGGCAGAAATTGACCAGGCACTGACCGTTGACGAATCCCAATTCCGCCCCGCCCATTTGAGCAGGCTGTAACCTGCTCCAGGGCAGAAAAAAAGAGGTGAAAAAACATGAATACTCCAGGAAATCCTAAAACAAGCATCAGAGCTTAAAATAGAAGTGTGCTTCATGCTGCTTGAAGGTTTAATCAAGAGCATTGATGAACCTGATCAAAGAGCTGATAATTTATGGGCTGAGGAAGCAGGAAAAAGGAACAGAAAGCATCATTCGATATCAGGTGGAACTATAAAGATATCATCCCCGCGAAATTCAAAAAAGTCACTCAATTTCCAGTAGACCCCCCTGCTTAAACGGGTATCATTCTCCCATTTGTAACTAATATAAGGCACATCACCCTTTAGAAATAATTTCAGTTCATGGTCCAGTATGAGTTCCTGCAAATCGTGAAAACGCAATTTTATAGTCCCATCTTCCCCTTCTATATATCCTGTTGCCAAAAAAGGAACATCCTCAACGGTAATCGGATTTATATCATCTCCCAGTTTAATACAGTAAGAACCATCCTCTTCTTTATGGATATTGGCCGCAAGAATATTGAGTATATTACGGCGGAACATCTCCGCTCCTCCGAAATACCATTTACCGTCTTTTCTAATTACAATTTCTTTCAAATCCACTATTAATTAGCCTCCCATAATTTCGTATTAAAGACCCATTTTATTATTTTCCATAATATTACCTTAAATTCCTCTTAAATAAAAAGAACCGACACTAAAAATATTGCCGGTGGATTTATTTAATGAAACTACAGATTCTGCACCTGCTTCAAGTTTAGTGAATTATGATATATCTGCTCGATCTCTTCATCACTGATTTCCTTACTTCCCATCATCAGACCGGCAAGCCCCAGGCCATGCTTCTGTCCCAAACTACGGAGATATTCTATGTCTTCCAGGGATAACTTGTTACCAATACTGAAATCCCTGTAGATTCCTTCCAGAGCCAGCAAAACCGTCTCCGAAAGGCAGGCCAGGTTTACTCCATCACGATAACCCAGGTTGGGCCCAAAAGCTATGTTATCCGGATACTGTACCAATCCACCCTCGAGAACCAGTACATCATTGCGCTTTTGATACACTTCCGGAGCAACATCCGCAGGCCTGGCTACATCGCAGACAACCGCGCCCGCCTGTAAGTCCTCCGGATAAACCAGGTAATCAGGGGAACTGCTTGCAGCTACAATCAAGTTGCACTCTCTCAAAGTCTCTTTTATCTCCAAACTGATCGTAAGCGGGCATTCAATACCTAGAAAATCAGCTATATCTTGAATTAAATCCAGGTTGATATTATCTCCTGCGATAAGTTGGGGCAGGAATTTTTCTGCTTCAGGTAAATTAATTTTTTCCAGTATTTCTATAATCCGGGAAAGCCAGTCACTCACGCCTCCTGAATCCCCAGAAATTCTTCGTTTATGTGCCCGTGCCAAAATATCCCGCGCCAGGGTCTGCAAGCGATTATTGCTGCTCTTGATATGACTGGGATTCCCCAAAAGCGCTATTTTACTGAGCCTATCTGAAAGAAGCAAGGCACATGCCCTGCCAATGGAACCGGTAGCACCTATTACCGCTCCTGTGGCCTGCTCCATATCAATATGCATCTTTTGTGCCCCCAGCAATAGAGCCTCTATAGCCATAAGGGTCGTAAAGCTATTTCCACTGGTAATAGCTACATCTCGTCCGGTAACTGCTCTCCCCCCCCGGCTGACCACCGAAGTCAAGGCACCCAGGCCCACAATTCCGGCTCCCAGGTCCCGTGCCATATCTACAGCCTTTTTGATAACTGCCACAGTATCTTCCCGCGGAAGACTTTTTAATTCTCGGGCTCCAAAAGGAACACCTATCAACCACCCCTCAGCCACACTTCCGGCTAAAGATCTTATTGCCGGCATATGGCAGCAAATTCCCGGCTCAGTAACCCTGCTCTGCCATTTCATAAAACTGTATAGCTCGTCACGGCTAAAGCTTTCAAATGAAGGATTATTAGCCAGCACATCCTCTGGTGCCGGGTAATGAATAATAAAAGCAAACTTTTCTTTCAGCTCCTCCCCTTCAGACATGGACGAACTTTTAATATTTCTGCTGAACGGCTGGTAGTCCTTGATTTTAGCCGGTTTCCGGTAATCGCCTATCAAATAACGATAAAGCCTGGCATAATCATGGTATTCCAAAATCCTGCAAACATCCTCCAGAGCATTAATAACATAATCCATTTCCTTATAGGATATGGTCAAGGCCGGTTCCAGCCTGAGGGTAGTGGAACTGTTCAGATAGGGTGCCAACCGTATCTGGTAAACATTAAGCAAAAAACCGGTCAAGAGGGTGGTAAATCCCCCCTGGTCAGCAATATAGGTGATATCATAGGAACCGCAATCTTTCATATCGTGAAATTCCATCCCTACCATAAAGCCTTTACCTCGAACTTCCTTTACCGCATCAGGATACCTATTCGCCAGTTCATTTAAATTTTCCAGGAGATAATCTCCCTTTTGGGCAACTTCTCTTATCAATTTCTGGTCACCTTCAAGGAGTTTCTCCAGCACTGCAATGCCCACAGCACAGGTCAAATTGTTATTGGCAAAGGTTGAACTGTGCAGCATAGCAAAGTCTTCATTCCAGATACGCGGAGAACTAATACAAACACCCAGGGGCAAAAGCCCTCCCCCCAGGGCCTTGGCCAGAACCATAATATCCGGTTCAATATTTTCATATTCGCAGGCAAAAAGCTTTCCTGTTCTCCCCAGGCCAGTCTGAATTTCATCTACAATAAGTATTACATTATTCTTATTACAAAGCTCCTGAGCTGCCTTGAGATAACCCTCCCGGGCCAGTACTATGCCGCCTTCGCCCTGCACAGCTTCCACTATAAATCCCGCAATTTCTTCGCTTTTTTCTGCAAACAGCCTCTCCAGGGCATCTATATCATTAAAAGGAATTCGGGCAAAACCGGGAGCTGGTGCCCGAAAAGGTCCCTGGTAAGAATCTTTTCCTGTTGCTGACAGGGACCCCAGGGTCTTGCCGTGAAAACTATTGGCAGTGGACACAATTATTTCTTTTCCAGTAGTGGAACGGGCCAGTTTAATAGCTGCCTCAACCGCCTCAGTTCCACTCTGGCAAAAGGTACAGTAAGCAAGGTCTCCAGGCGAGCAGTCAGCCAGCATGTTAGCCATTTTCAGGGCTTCACCCGGAAGTGAGGGCTGTACCAGAGAAGGCAAACTTCTTTCCCTGGCCTTCAACAAACTATCCCAAATAAAATCAGGATTATATCCAAACGGTAAAGCACCATACTGGGCAATAAAATCCAAATAGCTAATTCCTTTTTCATCTGTCAGACAAGCATTTTTACCTGAAACATAATTTTTATCCAACTGGAAAGTTTCAAAAATATCCAACAAAGTCGGATTAAGCAAATCTCTGCGTAAAGCTGGCACCGAATTCCTCCTTTATGTGCACATATTTGTGCAAATGCTTTAACTATATATATTCTATTGATTAAAACAGCTTTGTCAAACCTCCCTGGCTAATAATTCCTCTTTTGATTTCAGTATTCACTTAATTTCTGTGGATAAAACTGAGAATTTTGCACAATATGTTTTCTGTTATTTTACATTGTTTTTTTCAGAAGCATGCTGATACAAAAGAGCTTAAGTATAGAGCCTCCGATATTTGCTTCGCTCAATATTGAGGTTACTTGTTGCTTGGAATAGTACATTTGCATTATATAGAGCCTCAAATTTTACTTTCAATTCAATTATTGGCTGGGTTTAAAGAGAATTTACATAATATTTTTGTTAATGGAAACAATAGAATTGAGAAAAATAAGCCGGATACTTAAATTACTTCTGTTTCTGAGAAAGGAGGTTCTCAAATTGGCTGAAGAAAATCAATTAAAAACCGAAGATGGATACGAACTGGGTACATTTCACTTCTTGAAAGCCGGATGGTGGATCTGGCATATAATCGCTATTGTAGGTGTATTCTGGCTAGGGTATTTATACGGCGGTTCAGTTTTTTAAAAATCAGAAAGGGGGGATCGGGCCTGTTTGTACAAAAAGCTACTAACAGAACCATCCCCTTTTTGAGTTAATTTATTCTACTGAATTTTTCCCTGTTGATTCTTCTTTTCCTCCGCTTATATCATATTTTTTTAGCTTTCTATACAATGATGATAGATCTATGTCCAATTTATTAGCAGCTTTTGTTCTATCAAAACCGGTTTCTCTAAGAACCTGAATAATCAGTCCTTTTTCAAAATCCTGGGTAGCGATTTTCAAGTTCTTTGTATTGGAGGGAACTTTAAAACCAACGTTTTTATCCAGAAAAGCAAAATGCCTTTTATGAAGGCACTGCATGTTCTCCATATCGGCCAGGATCATAGCCCTTTCAAGAACATTCTCCAGTTCTCTGACATTGCCAGGCCATGGATGTTCATAAAGTAATTCCAGACTTTCTCGGGAAATATCTCTTATTGATGTCTTCAAACGGATATTCAACCTGCACATAAAATACCTGGTTAATACCGGAATATCTTCACAACGTTCTCTCAATGATATCATTTCCAGATGAACTACGTTTAGTCTATAATATAAATCTTCGCGAAACTCACCGGCTTTAATCATTCTTTCCAAATTACGATTTGTTGCCGCTATTACTCTTACATCCACTCTAACAGGGTAGCTTCCGCCCAGTCTTTCTATCTCCTGTTCCTGTAAAACTACCAGTAATTTGCTCTGCATAGCCAGAGACATTTCTCCAATTTCATCCAGAAAAATCGTCCCTCCATTGGCCAGTTCAAATTTTCCCGGTTTTCCTCCTTTTTTGGCTCCTGAATATGCACCTTCTTCATAACCAAACAATTCCGCTTCCAACAAATTTTCCGGAATCGCTGCACAGTTAATTCTCAAAAAAGGCGATCTGGAACGACTGCTAAAATTATGAATAGCATTGGCAAAAAGTTCTTTACCGGTACCACTTTCTCCGGTAATTAAGACTGTGGTATAACTATGATTGGCTATCTGCTTTGCAAAGCACTTCAAATCCTGAAATGTTCTGGACTCACCTATTATGTCCTCAAAATTATATTTTGCTGTATGTAAGCTCTGGACTTCATCTTTATACATATTCAGCTCAGTAAGCAAGTTTTCTATTAATTCTTTGGCACCCATAATATCCATAAAGACACTATAGGCAAAAACCCCATAAATTTCATTATCAATAAAAACCGGTATAGAAGATGCAATCATATTACGGTCTCTTACTCTCCAATTATAACCTATTATGGCCTTCCCGGTTTCTAATACTGTATGGACGCGAGTATGAGGAGTGATTTCTTTTACAGGTTTGCCGATTACTTCTTCCCTGGATAGTTTAAGTACATCCAGATAGGTTTCACTGACTGATGTTATTATGCCATTCTTGTCTACAATCATAGCTGCAGCAAACTGTTTTTCGTTAAACAAACCTTCCAAAATAGGCCCTGGCCCAAATTTCAACTATCTCACCTGCCTTCAGGTAGAAAAACGCCGCTGTTAAAAATAACTATAACTTTATTATACTGGATAAAGTTATTTATGTTAACCCGTACCCAGATTAACAAGAAGCGGCACTTTCATCTGCCGGCATCAAAAATATGGCGGCAGGCACATAAAACTTAGCCTGCCGCCGGGTTATTGAGATTAAG